>Ga0075431_100000557_pt1 | contig 31397 bp, 28 predicted proteins | sample RhiMetdeltSRZDD5_FD_75297 | JGI IMG/M metagenome (GOLD analysis project Ga0075431, IMG submission 75297) | Populus rhizosphere microbial communities from Tennessee, USA - Rhizosphere MetaG P. deltoides SRZDD5 | ecosystem: Host-associated > Plants > Roots > Rhizosphere > Soil | place: USA... | reverse complement strand
CTGTCGCGCTTCTACTTCAACAACGTCATCGGTAATCCGCTTGAGACCACGATCGCGCTCCACTATCTGATCTTCGACGGTGTGCTGGAGCGCCATCCCAACCTGAAGATCCTTGCCGTGCATGGCGGTGGCTATCTTGCCAGCTACGCCGGCCGCATCGATCACGCCTGGGGCGCGCGGTCGGACTGCCACGGCGACCTGCCGCATCCTCCCAGCACCTACCTGCGCCGGATCTATTTCGACACCGTGGTGTTCACACCCCATCAGCTGCGCGAGCTGGTACGCCTCTACGGCGCCGACCATATCCTGATGGGAACGGACTATCCCTTCGACATGGCCGATTACGATCCTGTCGGCCACGTCTGCAGCGCGGACCTCGGTGCGAAGACCGTTGCCGCCATCTGCGGTGGCAACGCCCTCCAGGTTCTAGGTTTCAGGGATTAGACTGTAGGGCGCAACGCCGCTGACGCAGCATTGCGCCGAACCACGCGAATGACAAAGTGGCAAGGGAGAATCGGTGCAATGCCGCTTCGCAGCATTGCACCCTACGGATCAGTTCTTGCCCGTGCTCATCGAGGAGTAGAACTCTGAGTTGGTCTTGGTGTTGCGCAGCTTGTCCACCAGGAACTCGATGGCGTCCATCGTGCCCATCGGGTTGAGGATGCGACGCAGCACGTAGGTTTTCTTGAGCGTCTCGGGCGGGACCAGCAGGTCCTCCTTGCGCGTGCCGGAGCGGGCGATATCGATGGCCGGGAACACGCGCTTGTCGGACACCTTGCGGTCGAGCACGACCTCCGAGTTGCCGGTGCCCTTGAACTCCTCGAAGATCACCTCGTCCATGCGCGAGCCGGTATCGATCAGCGCCGTGGCGATGATGGTGAGCGAGCCGCCTTCCTCGATATTGCGGGCCGCGCCGAAGAAGCGCTTCGGCCGTTGCAGGGCGTTGGAGTCCACACCGCCGGTCAGCACCTTGCCGGAGCTCGGCACCACCGTGTTGTAGGCCCGGCCGAGGCGGGTGATGGAATCCAGGAGGATAACCACATCGCGCTTGTGCTCGACCAGGCGCTTGGCCTTCTCGATCACCATCTCGGAGACCTGGACGTGGCGTGCTGCCGGCTCGTCGAAGGTCGAGGAGATCACCTCGCCTTTCACCGAGCGCTGCATGTCGGTCACCTCCTCGGGCCGCTCGTCGATCAGCAGCACGATGAGGTAGCACTCGGGGTGGTTGGCGGCGATCGAGTGGGCGATGTTCTGCAGCAGCACGGTCTTGCCGGTGCGCGGTTGCGCCACGATCAGGGCACGCTGGCCCATGCCGAGCGGTGCCACGATATCGATCACGCGCGGCGAGAGATCCTTGATGGTAGGGTCCTCGGTCTCCATCCGCATCCACCTGGTGGGATAGAGCGGCGTGAGGTTGTCGAAGTGGACCTTGTGACGCTGCTTCTCCGGGTCCTCGAAGTTGATGGAGTTGACCTTGAGAAGGGCGAAGTAGCGCTCGCCCTCGCGGGGTGAGCGGATCTGACCCTCGACCGTATCGCCCGAGCGCAGCGAGAAGCGCCGGATCTGGGACGGTGAGATGTAGATGTCGTCAGGACCGGGCAGGTAGTTGGCGTCGGGCGAGCGCAGGAAGCCGAAGCCGTCCTGCAGCACCTCCACCACGCCGGTGCCGATGATGTCGGTATTCTGGCTCGCCAGCTGCTTCAGGATGGCGAACATCTGCTCCTGCTTGCGCATGGAGCTGGCATTCTCGACACCGACCTCCTCAGCGAAGCTCAGCAGCTCCGTCGGCGTCTTGCTCTTGAGGTCTTGGAGCTTCATCTCCTTGACTGGGATTGTCTCTGTCATGGCTTGCATGGGTAGTCTCCGGGGAGGGAGCGGCTGTGCGGCCTTGAGCACGTGGAAAGAGAAGGTCAGGCGCGGAAGCCGGCAGGGGAGGGGTGCGGAAGTGATTTCCGGATTGTCGCGGCCTTCGGCGGCACATCTGGCTCACGAAGGCCCCGCCAACACGCCGCGAAGGGCGGCAGGCGGCGACGAATCGGTATATAGCAGGTTACCCGGCCGAATGAAAGAGGCGTCTGGACGAGCGCGCGTCTGCTCTACGACGTCAATCAACGCGGCCAGGAGTCAGACCCGTCGCCCAAAAACTTCGGTGCCGGGACGCCAAAGGGTGGGGGCGAGGGGTCTGACCCCTTCAGAACGGCTTCACGATCACCAGCACCACGATCCCGACCATGAGGAGCGTCGGCACCTCGTTCATGATGCGGTAGAAGCGCGGGGTGCGCGTGTTCCAGTCCTCGGCGAAATCCTTGCGCCAGACGCCGAGCGCGTGGTGATAGCCGGTCATCAGCAGCACCAGGCCGAACTTGGCCCACAGCCAGCGGTCGTTGACCATGCCCTGCGCCCACGCCAGCCAGCCGCCGCTGACCCAGACGACCATCATGGCTGGAGTCATGATGAACGTGAGGAGCCTGTGCTCCATCATCTTGAAGGTCTCGGACTGCTTGGAGCCCTTCTCGGCCGCGCAGTGGTAGACGTAGAGGCGCGGCAGATACAGCAACCCCGCCATCCAGGCGATGACCGCGACAACATGAAGGGCCTTGATCCACAACACCATGCCGCGACTTCTGCCCTCCTAGTGCATCCCCTCGCGAACCAGCGTCACAAGCCGCGCAACATTCTCCCGCGGCGTGTGCGGCAGGATGCCGTGACCGAGGTTGAAAATGAACGGCCGGCCCGACATGGCCTCGAGGATGGCCCTGGTTTGGCGCTCCATCGCCGGTCCGCCCTCGGCCAGTACATGCGGATCCAGATTGCCCTGCACGACCACCCTGCCGGCCAGCTCCCGCGCCATGAAGTCCAGCGATGTCCCCGCATCGCAGCTCACGCCGTCCACCCCCGTCTCGTCCACGTACCGCCCAAGCTCGGGGCCGGCTCCCAGCGGAAAACCGATGATGGGAACCTCGGGATGACGCTCCCGCACTCTCGTCACGATCGTCCTCGTCGGATCGCACACCCAACGCCCGAACGCGCCGCCGGACAGGCGCCCGGCCCAGGTATCGAAAATCTGCAGCACATCGGCACCGGCCGCCACCTGCCCCAAGAGATACTCGACCGAGGCGTCTATCAGACGGTCCATGAGCCGCGCGAAGCCGACAGGATCCGTACCGGCCCATGCGATGGCCTCGGCCTGATCGGCGCTCTTGCCGCCCGACACCATATACGTCGCAACGGTCCACGGAGCACCGCAAAATCCGATGAGGGCTGTGTCATTTGGCAACTGCTGACGGACATTGGCCACAGTCTCGAAGATGCGCTCGAAGGTGGGCCGAGTCGCCTGTGGCTTCAACCGCCCAAGCTCGCGCCGGGAGCGGATCGGATCGAGGCGTGGCCCATGGCCCTCTACGAACGACACCTTCTGCCCCAGGGCGTGTGGCACCACCAGGATGTCGGAAAAGACGATGGCGGCGTCCAGGCCGTAGCGGCGAACGGGCTGCAGCGTGACCTCGGCCGCAAGCTTGGGGGTGTAGCACAAATCGAGGAAGCTGCCCGCCTTGGCCCGTACCTCGTGATACTCGGGCAGGTGGCGGCCGGCTTGGCGCATCAGCCAGATCGGCGGTGGCGCCGAGGACTGGCCCGCGAACGGCGCAAGCAGCCGGGAACGCTGCGAACTGGAGCTCAGACCCACGCTGCTCACTCCCATCTTCATCTTCAAGAGAAGAGATCTTCTAAGTTATTGCTATGACTCTTAGCCGTTGGATTATGTAGACCCCCCGACTGCGACCGAGTTGCGCACAGCATGTACGCTGTGTGGAAAATCCCGGATCAACCCCTGGCATGATCTGCCCCCTCCAACCACAGGCACCAAAATATCATGTCTTTTTAGAGGTTTACCGCTACACCTTGGACAGGCCACGATGCGTACAAGCCAATGTGAAGCTGTTTATAATGGCTGGAGGATCTGCGCAGCTCCCCTCTTGTCCCGCCCCGGTCCGGCCGATCGTCCCCAGGCGTTGGCCTGTGGGTGGACCTGTTGACAGTCGGCTCGACCGGCCGGGACTGACCGGCTGCGCCCCTAGGCTTTCCTCATCAAACCCTGGTGTTTTCCACAGATGACCGGCAGCCACCCTCCGAGCGCCTTCCATCTGCATCTCATCTCGGATGCGACCGGCGAGACGCTTCTGACCATGGCCAAGGCGGCCGCCGTGCAGTATCCGCAGGTGCGCGCCATCGAGCATGTCCACCCCCTGGTGCGGACGGACAAGCAGCTGGAGCGCGTCCTCGACGAGGTGGCACAGGCGCCAGGCATCGTGCTCTACACGGTGGTCAAGAAGACCATGATCCGGGAGATCGAGCGCCGCTGCCGCCTGCTCAAGGTACCGTGCCTGCACGTGCTGCAGCCCATCATGAAGGTGTTCGAGTCCTACCTGGGGGCACCGCAGACGCCCGTGGTGGCCGGTCAGCACACGCTGGATGCCGACTATTTCCGCCGCATCGAGGCGCTCAACTTCGCCATGGCTCATGACGACGGCCAGTTGCCGCAGGACTTGAGCATGGCCGACATCATCCTGGTCGGCATCTCGCGCACCTCCAAGACGCCCACCAGCATCTATCTGGCCCAGCGCGGCTTCAAGACGTCCAACCTGCCGCTGGTGCCCGGCATCGAGCTGCCGCCGGCGCTGACCGAGCCGCATACGGCCTTCGTGGTGGGGCTGGTGGCGAGCGCCGACCGCATTGCCGAGATCCGCCGCAACCGCGTCCAGCTTCTCGGTGACCGCAGTCTGGGCGACTACGTGGATCGCGGGCAGATCGCCAACGAGATCCAGTATTCGCGCTGGCTCTGCGCCCAGCACGGCTGGCCCCTCATCGACGTGACGCGCCGCTCGATCGAGGAGACCGCCGCAACCATCATCCGGCTGCTCCACGACCGGCATGTGCGCGTCGGCCCCCTCCAGGAGCCACCGGGGGGCGATCGGGAGGGCAGTGGGTCGGGCGATGTGTAAGGCGGAGACCGGCAGGGCCAGCGAGCTTCTGCTCGCGTCTGCGAGCCCGTTCCGGCGCAAGATGCTGGAGGCGGCGGGTGTGCCGTTTCGCGTGGTGCCGGCAGATGTGGACGAGTCGGTGCTGAAGCGCAGGCTGGCCGGCAAGGTCGGGCCGGAAGGCCTCGCCGAGGCTCTGGCCGTCGCCAAGGCAGAGGCCGTGAGCACCCAATCTCCCGCCGACCTGGTGATCGGCGCCGACCAGGTCCTGGCCTTGGGCGACGAGCTGCTCGGGAAGCCCGCCGACAGGGTCGCGGCGCGCGCGCAGCTCGAGCGGCTGCGCGGCAACACGCATCGGCTGCTCTCGGCCGTCGCGCTGGCGCAGGGCGGCCGCGTCGTCTGGTCGACGGTGGACACCGCAACCCTGACCGTGCGCGAGTTCAGCGGGGCGTTTCTCGATGCGTACCTGGCTGCGTGCGGCGAGCGGCTGCTGGGGACGGCGGGGGCGTATGAGATCGAGGGGGTCGGCATCCAGCTCTTCGACAGGGTAGAAGGGGACTACTTCGCGATCATCGGCCTGCCCCTCCTGCCGCTGCTGGCGGAGCTGAGAGCGCGCGGAGTGGTCCAAGCATGACAAGCGGCATGACGGGCCTGGGCCAGAAGCGCGCCTGCGTCGTCGGATGGCCGATTGCGCATTCGCGCTCGCCGCTGATCCACGGCCACTGGCTGGCCCGCTACGGCATCGAGGGCAGCTATGCGCGAGTGGCCGTGAAGCCCGATGAGGCGGCGGACTTCCTGCGCAACCTGCGGGCGCAGGGGTATGTCGGCTGCAACGTGACCATTCCGCACAAGGAAGCGGCCTTCGCGGTTGCCGACGAGACCCTGCCGGCTGCGCGCGCAGCCGGCGCGGCCAACACGCTCTGGTACGAGGGCGGGCGGCTGATGGCGGACAACACCGACGGCGCCGGCTTCGTGAGCAGCCTCCGCGCGACCGTGCCCGGGTTCGCCTTCGACGGCGCCGCCGTGTCGCTGCTCGGTGCCGGTGGATCAGCCCGCGGCATCGTGCATGCGCTGCTGGAGGCCGGCGCCGGCGAGATCCGCCTCTTCAGCCGCACCCGCGCACGTGCCGATGCCCTTGCTGGCGCCTTCGGTGCGCGCGTGAAGGCCTTCGACTGGGGCGCGCGGGCCGACCGCTCGCGGGGTGCCTCGCTGCTCGTGAACACCACGCCTCTGGGCATGCACGGCGCCGGGTCGGTGGAGGTGGATCTGGATCGGCTGGACCGGAATTGCGTGATCGCCGACATCGTGTATGTGCCGGCGGTTACGCCCCTTCTGGCGGCGGCGCACCGGCGCGGCCTCGCCACGGTGGACGGTCTCGGCATGCTGCTGCACCAGGCGGTGCCGGGCTTCGAGCGCTGGTTCGGCGTGCGGCCCGAGGTGACCGACGAGCTGCGCGCTGTGCTCGTGCGCGACATCGAGGGCGCGTGATGCTGATCGTCGGCCTCACCGGGTCCATCGGCATGGGCAAGTCCACCGTGGCTGCGCGTTTCCGCACCCACGGCGTCGCCGTCTGCGATGCCGACGCTGAGGTGCACAAGCTTTACGAGGGAGCGGCCGTGCCGGCCATCGAGGCTGCGTTTCCGGGCACCACGCGGGCCGGCACGGTCGATCGGCAAAGGCTGGCGCGGGTCCTGATCGCAAAGCCCGAGGGTTTCGCGCGTCTGGAGGCCATCGTGCACCCTCTCGTCCTCGCCGCCGAGCGTGCCTTCCTGCACGCCGAGGCCGCCAAGGGTGCCGCGCTGGCGGTTCTGGAGATCCCCCTCCTCCTGGAGACCGGTGGCGAGGCCCGTGTTGACGTGGTGGTGGTGGTCAGTGCGCCGGCCGACACGCAGCGCGAGCGTGTGATGCAGCGCCCGGGCATGACGCCGGAGAAGCTCGAGCAGGTGCTGGCGCGGCAGATGCCCGATGCGGAGAAGCGCGCACGGGCGGATTTCATTGTGGACACCGGCGGCACCCTGGCCGAGACCGACGCGCAAGTGGATAACATTGTCGAATCGCTCAAGGGCCGGGTGGGGACCGCGTTCGCCACGGCCTGGGCGTGAGACCGTGCGCGCGTCGTTCCTCGGGGGCAGAGCCGGATGCTGCGCGAGATCGTGTTCGACACCGAGACCACCGGTCTCGACGCCGCCAACGGCGACCGCCTGATCGAGATCGGCTGCATCGAGATCGTCAACCGCATCCCGACGGGCCGCGAGTTCCACCGCTACCTCAACCCCGACCGCCAGGTCCACCCCGACGCCGTCGCCGTGCATGGTATCACGAGCGACTTCCTGCAGGATAAGCCGCGCTTTGCCGAGGTGGTCGACGAGCTTTTGGCGTTCATCGCCGAGGCCCCGCTGGTGGCGCACAACGGCATGTTCGACCTCGGCTTCATCAATGCCGAGCTGGAGCGCGTCTCGCGTCCGCCCGTCCCGGCCAATCGCATCGTGGATACTTTGGCCCTGGCGCGCCGGCGCCATCCGGCCGGCCCGAACACACTCGACGCGCTCTGCAAGCGGTACGGCATCGACCTCTCGCAGCGGACCAAGCACGGCGCGCTGCTCGATTCGATGCTGCTGGCCAGCGTCTATGTCGAGTTGCTCGGCGAGCGGCAGGCGGCGCTGGTGTTCGGCGGCAACGGTGCGGCGGGCGTTGCGCGAGCGCAGGCCGTCCAGGCCATCCGGCGGCCGGAGCCGCTGCCTCCCCTGCTGTCGCCCGAGGAGGAGGCTGCGCACCTCGAGTTCGTCAAGACGCTAGGGCCCGACGCGGCGTGGTTCCAGTACCTGGGCGGCGTGTAGGTTGGGTCAAGGCGAAGCCGCAGACCCAACACTTTGGAGTCTCCAACGTGCGTTGGGTCTTCACTTCGCTTGACCCAACCTACGCCCACTACGCCAAGCTCGCCTGCCGCCGCGTGGCGCTGACCAGCTCGTGCACGATGCCGGGCTCCGTCATGGCGTGGCCGGCGTCGGGGACGATGCGCAGCATCGCCTCGGGCCACACCCGTGACAGGTCCCACGCGCTCTTCACCGGCGTCACGACGTCGTAGCGCCCGTGCACGATGGTGCACGGCAGGTGGCGCACGCGGTGCACATCGGCGAGCAGCTGGTCCTCGCGCTCGAAGAAACCGCGGTTGATGAAATAGTGGCACTCGATGCGGGCGAAGGCGATGGCGTAGGTGTCGGCGCCGAACAGTTTCACCCGCTCCGGGTCCTGGAACAGCGACAGCGTGCTGCCCTCCCAGATGGACCAGGCCCGCGCCGCGGCGATCTGCACGTCGCGGCTCGGATCTGTGAGGCGCCGGTAATAGGCCGCGATCATGTCGCCGCGCTCCTCCGGCGGGATGATCTTGCGGAACTCCTCGAAGGCTTCGGGGAACAGCCAGCCGCAACCGGCCTGGTAGAACCAGATCAGCTCCTCGCGGCGCAGCAGGAAGATGCCGCGCAGCACCAGGTCGCACACGCGGTCGGGATGCGTCTCGGCGTAGGCCAGCGCCAGCGTCGAGCCCCAGGAGCCGCCGAATAGCTGCCAGCGGCCGATGCCGAGGTGCACCCGCAGCCGCTCCATGTCACCCACCAGGTCCCAGGTGGTGTTCCCTTCCAGGCTGGCATGCGGCAGCGACCGGCCACAGCCGCGCTGGTCGAACAGCACGATGCGGTAGCGCTCCGGGTCGTGGTAGCGCCGCATGGTGGGGTTGCAGCCCCCGCCGGGGCCGCCATGCACGATCACCACCGGCTTTCCGTGCGGATTGCCGCATTCCTCGTAGTAGATCTCGTGCCCGGCCCCCACGTTCAGACGGGCGTGGCGATAGGGCTCGATGGGCGGATAGAGAGCAAGCCGCTCCCGTGCCGACATTGCGTGGGGCATCCCTCTGTCGTTGGCAGCCAAGCGTCTGGGCCTTGAATTCTAGGCCTTGAATTACAGGCCTGTGGCGGGAAAAGGCAAGCCGGCGAATAGCGTCTCAGGCTACGGCGCGGGTCTTCAGGCGCTGCAGCCGCAACTCGCGATCATAGAGCGTCTCGCCGCCGGGCACGCGGATCTCCTGCAGGATGTGGACCACGTTGCGGCCCGGCTTGGGGGAGAGCACGCTGACAGCGACGGCCGCCGCAAATCCGGCCGGCAGGCCGACGGCGCCGGCCAGCACGCCGGGCAATCCCCAAGCGCCCGCCTCGCCCAGTAGAATGGCCGCTACCGCCACCCCGAGGCCCGTGAGCATGCCGGCGATGGCCCCCCAGGCGGTGGTGCGCTTCCACCAGACCGAGAGGATCAGGACGGGGAATACCGCCGAGGCGCTGAACGTGAGGGACCACAGGAACAGCTTGAGCGGATCGGCCGGTGCCGCGACGGCCAGCCAGCCGGCAGCGAAGGTCAGCCCTCCCAGCGCCACCCGGGCGGTGCCGATGCGGGCGCCGTTAGAGGCAGGCTCGGCCCGCAGGCCGTGCACGATGTCCTCGGAGAGGATGTTGGCCCCCGCCAGCAAGCTGGCCGCCAGCGCCGCCAGGGCGGCAGCCACGCCGCCGGCCAGCGACAGGTAGACCATCGCTTGCGGGAAGCCCGCTGCATAGGACAGGGCGAACCAGGCGGCGTCCCGGTCGAAGCTGATGTTGATGAAGCTCACCGTCGGCCCGGTCGGATCCACGCGCGCCACCCCCACCTGCTGCAGCGCCTGGAACCACGATGGCAGGCGGTCGGCCGGCTGGCCCACGACCTGGTCGAGCAGCATCTGGCGCAGGAAGATGGCGATGGCGGGCAGCGTGAGGAACACGACCCCGGCGATCATTACCGCCCACCCGAACGACTTGCGGGCCTCGTGCACGCCGGGTGTCGAGCCTGGCCGGTTGAGCAGCGCCGGGGATGCGGCGGTGCCGGCTGTCGCCACCAGCGCCATCAGCACAAACGCCATGCTGCCGATGCTGCCGAAGGTCTGGATGAAGCGCTTCGCCAGGGGCTCCAAGCCCTGCGCGGGCACATCGAACGCCAGGGGCGGGGCCGCCAGGTAAGGCAGGTTGCGCGCCGTCTCCATCTTGGTGATGACGCGCAGGATGTTGCCGTGGGTCATCTGCGGCAGCGGCAGGTTGGAGACCATGAGGGCGACGATGGTGGCCGGTACCGCCAGGGCAGCCAGGGCGGCGATGGCCTTGGCCGACGCCGACCAGGTATGCGACCGCATGCCCCCGGCGAACACCATGGCGCAAGCGCAGGCAACCACCGCAACCGCCATGATCGGCTCCGACTGGTCCGTCAGCCAGGCCGCGGCGTAGGCCGCGAACCGCGCCTCCGCGGCCAGCAGCAGCAGCAGCGGCACCGCCAGCACAGCGGCCGCCACGATACGCAGCGGGCGACTCTCGAAGCGCCGGCCGAGAAAGCTCGGAACCGTGTAGTCGCCGGACTTGCGCAGGAAGGGCGCCAGCAGCACGCCCATGAAGACAAGCCCGGTGGAGATGCCGAGGCTGAGGCAGAGGGCATCGAACCCGACCGTGAAGAAGGCGCCCGTCAGCGCCATCAGGCCGGCCCCGCCGAGCGCGGTGATGGCGAGCACGAGCCCGTTGAAGAAAGCCGGCACCCGCCGGCCGCACGCGAAGTAGTCGTTGGGGTCGCTGGCCGGCGTCAGGAGGCCGAGCGCCCCGCACAGCGCGATCGGCCCGGCGAACATGAGGAGCCGGACGCCCATGTCCGAGACGCCCAGCTGCTCCAGCATGAGCGCCATCAGCACCAGCGAGGCGAAGGCGGCCGAGAAGATGCCGAAATACGTGCCGAGCCGCGGATTGACCAGCCGGACGCCCGATGTGACCGCCATGATTTCTCAGATGCCCTTCAGATGTCCTCGTGGGCGCCATGCCAGTGGTCGATGGCGTCCTGGCGGTTGACGAACACGGCCACCGTAACGAACGCGATGATGAGAAGGCCGTGGCAGGCCAGGAAGTAGCCGAGCGGTATGCCGAAGATGCGCATATCGTTGAGCACCTCCGCGTAGAGAGGGAGGATGATGAGAACGAGCAGGAACGGCAGCAGGCTGGTGAGCATCTGCATCTTGGTGTTGCGCCAGTAGGCTTTACGCTCGCTCCATTCGATCATGGTAAGGGCCTCTCCGCTTCGGCACCTGCATCCGGCCATTTTGCGCTGCGCCGGGAGCAAGCAGGGCATGATGCATGGTCGCACGAGGGCCGCGCCCGTACAATCGTTGCGTCCCGATTTGCGCCTGGGCGCCGCGCAGCGTGCATTGGCCAATGCCACAAAAAGCGGCTAATTTGCGGACGTCCGGTCGGGTGCCGGGCAGCTTGGATGGCGCAATGCAGGCGACAGGGGAGATGGATACGGGCGGCATGACCGGCTACCGTTTCATCATTGTGGACGACCACCCGTTGTTCCGCGGCGCCCTGAGCCAGGCGCTGGGCAACGCGTTTCCGGGCGCCCAGATGCTGGAGGCCGGCTCGCTCGACGAGCTGACGGAGCAGCTGGCGACGGCCGGCGAAACCGACTTGATCCTGCTCGACCTGTCGATGCCGGGGGTGCACGGGCTGTCCGGCCTTCTCTATCTCCGGGCGCAGCATCCCGAGGTGCCTGTGGCGATCGTTTCGGCCAGCGACGACCCCGCCACCATCCGCCAGTGCATCGACTGCGGCGCCTCGGGCTTCATCCCGAAGTCCCAGCCCGTGGAGGGCATCCGCGATGCCATCCGCAAGATCATGGGCGGCGAGGTATGGCTGCCGGCCGATCTGGACCTCTCCAATGTTCCGAGCGGCGAGACCGCAGAGCTGGTCTCGCGCGTGTCCACCCTCACCCCGCAGCAGGTGCGCGTCCTCATGATGCTGGGCGAGGGGCTGCTCAACAAGCAGATCGCCTTCAAGCTTGGCGTCTCCGAGGCCACCATCAAGGCCCACGTCTCCGCGATTCTGCAGAAGCTGGGCGTGGACAGCCGCACGCAGGCCGTGATCGCCATCAACAAGATCGGCTCCTCCGGCGACTGGCCGCGGTTGCTGAATTGAGCTGGGCAGGGGGCGGCCTCAAGTCCAGACTTTATCAGGGTATCAGCTGTTGTCGGATGGCCTCGGCCGCCGCGTGAGCGCGATTGCGGGCCCTGAGTTTGACTTGCGCCTTCTTGAGGTGACTGCGCACGGTCTCCTCACCGACGCCGAGCCGCTTGGCGATGTCGTTGCTTGCCATTCCCAGCGACACCAACCGCAAGACTGCGAGCTCTCGGGGCGTGACACGGGGCTGGTTCCCAAACCGTTTTGGGTCGTCCCCTGTCACTTGCTCGAGCCGGGATGCTGCAAACCCCGCAGCAGCAATCAGAAGAATCCGCAGCGGGTGCGTCAGGGACTCGGAGAGGACTTGGCGGGACCAGTAGGCCACGAGCCAACGCTGGCCGACGCAACAGGTAAGCGCGTCGCGGATGCCGTATTTGAGCGCGAGATCAAAAGGCCAGCGATCTATGCCGATCGCATCAAGCGCTTGCATCGTCTCGGTCCACGTGTACGCCATAAGGCTGGTCTTGGCCATCATGATGCCGGGGTCGTATCCCTTCGCCGCTTTGGCGGCGTACTCATGCCACCAGTCAACGGGAGCAGACCTGTGCAGAAAGACATCCCTCCCGAGCTCGATCGAGCGCCAGTCCGAGGTCCGCTTCGGCATGCGCCCAACCCCGAGCACATTCACGGGAAGGAGCCTTGAAGCGAACTCATCGAGACCATCGAGTATGCCATCCACCGTCTTCGCCCGACCTACGTGAGAGGTGAACTTGCTGAGAAGTGGCGTCGACGGGGCTAGCACCGGTGCTCGAAATGGCAACGCCGCTCCGCTCTTGCGAGTGTGGGTCATCGGCATCGTCGTGCGCTCCGGCCTGGAAGACACGGGGCTAGGTTGCAACGATCTGGCGTGTTTCGACATCCGGACAAACCCCGACCCTCAATTGCCGCCCTGCATCAGGGGCACCTCGCGAGCGCGATGGGCGCCGCTTTTCGCTTATCGCACCCTACTCCGCCGCCACCGCCGCCCGCTGCCGCGTGAGCTGGAACATGAGCGCGCGGAGCGCCGCAGCCTTCAACGGTTTGCGCAGCAGGGCATAGCCGCGGGCACGGACGGCGCGCTGCACCTCGGCGGAATGGTCGGCGGTGATGACGATCACGGGTGGCTCGCTGTCGGGCTTGCCCCCGGCCTCCCCCTTTAGGTTGGAGCGCAAGCCCGCCAGCGCATCGAGCCCCGTGGTGCCGTCGAGATGATAGTCGGCCAGCACGATATCGACGCTGCCGCCGGCCTCGCGCAGGCGCGCGCTTGCCTCTGCTCCGCTGACGGCGGCGATGGCCGTGCAGCCCCAGCCCTCCAGCAGGATGCACAGAGCATTGAGCACGTCGGGCTCGTTGTCGATGCACAGCACGTTAAGCCCTGCCAGATGCCCCACAGCCGGCGTGACGGCCACGGTGGAGGGTGCGGTGCGCCGCGGCTCGGCGCGCGGGAGCACGACCGCGAACAGCGAGCCGCGGCCCGGCGCTGAGCGCAGCTCGATGGCATGGCCCAGCACCTTGCCGATGCGCTCGACGATCGCCAATCCAAGGCCCAGGCCCCTGACGGACTGGGCCGTCTCCTCCAGGCGCTGGAACTCCTTGAAGATCAGCGACCGCTTGCTGATGGGGATGCCCGGCCCGGTATCGAGCACCTGGATGCTGAGCCCGGAGCCGGCACGCCGCACCCCCAGCAGCACCCGCCCCGTGGCGGTATACTTGATGGCGTTGGAGACCAGGTTCTGCAGCATGCGCCGCAGCAGCCGACGGTCCGACGACACCCACGCCCCGGTGGGCACGATCTTGAGCTCCAGCCCCTTCTCGCGCGCCAGCGGTTGGAATTCCACCTCCAGGCGCTCGAACACGTCGTTGAGCGCGAATACCGTGATGTCCGGCTCCAGTCGGCCCGCATCGAGGCGCGAGATCTCGATCAGGACGTTGAGGATCTCCTCCACCGCCTCCAGCGAGGCGTCGATGTTGCGGACCAGCTGCGCGTCCGCGGCGTCGATGTGCCGCTCGACGAGGCTGGTGGCATAAAGCCGGGCGGCGTTGAGCGGCTGCAGCACGTCGTGGCTCGCGGCCGCCAGGAACCGCGTCTTGTCCAGGTTGGCCTCGTCGGCCTTGCGCTTGGCGATGGCCAGCGCCTGGTTCACGTCCGTCAGCTCCGCTGTGCGCTCCTGCACGCGCCGCTCCAGGGTTTCATTGACGCGGGCCAGCGCCTCGGCGGCCTCGACCCGGTCGGTGATGTCGGAATAGGTGGTGACGATGCCGCCTTGCGGCATGGGCGCGGTGCGAATCTCCAGTATGCGCCGGCCGCCGTCGAATTGCTCCTGGAACGTCTCGTGGGTGACGGTGAGCTTCACCAGCCGGTCGGCGACCAGGGCATTCGTGTCCCCCGCTGCGCCGAAGTCGCCGCGCTCCGCACATACCCGCAGGATCTGATCGAGCGGCGCGCCCACCCGGCCGAGCTCCGCCGGCAGGGCGAGGAGCTCGCGGAACTGCCGGTTCCAGCAGATCAGCTGCATGTTGCGGTCGAACACGGAGAGGCCGTGGCGCACCTGGTCGAGCGCCGACTGCAGCAGGTCGCGGTTGTACTGCAGCGCCTCGGTGGCGTCGTCGAGCAGCTTCAGGGCCGACTGGCTGCCGGCGTCGCTGCGGCGCAAGAGCAGCGACAGCACAAGCCTGGACGATGCGGCGCCGATGGCGCTGGCCAGCAGGTGCTCGGTGAAGCGCACCAGATGGATGTCGGCCTCGGCGTTGGGCGCCAGCGGCGCCCCGCTACTCTCGGCGTATTCGAGGAACGACCGCTCGGCCCGCTCGTCGCCGAGATAGCGCGCCACGGTGCGCTGCAGGTCGCCGGCGGTGATGGACGAGCGCCACATCCTGAGCGGCGGCCCCACCGGCGCGCGCGGCAGGTCGCTGAGCGCGAACAGGTGCGCCTGCAGCCGCTCCACCGGCTCGGGCGCCCTGAGCAGCGAGCCGGCCACGTACATGGCGACGTTGGCCGCCATGCTCCACAGCACGCCGTGGGTGAGCGGATCGAGCTGGGAGTGGAACAGCGCCTGCGGGTTGAGGAAGCCGAGGCCGAACGGCCCCTCCGTCATGATCGAGCGCGGCATCCAGCCAGCCTCGATGATCCACGGCAGCAGCAGCGTGTAAGCCCACACCGCAAAGCCGGTGACGATGCCGGCGATGGCCCCGGCGGCGGTGGCGCGGCGCCACACGAGGCCGCCGAAGAACGCCGGTGCGAACTGGGCGATGGCTGCGAAGGAGACCAGGCCGATCGATACCAGCGCGTGCGGCCGGCCGGCCTCGATCAGGAGGTAGAAGAGGTACCCGAGCAGGATGATGGCGAAGATGGCGACCCGGCGCACGACCAGCAGCCGCCAGGCCATGTCGAGTTGCCCCCTGGCGGCCTCCTCCACGCGTCCGCGCAGGAGCAGAGGCACGGCCAGCCCGTTGCACACCATGATGGCGAGCGCGACGGATTCCACGATGACCATGGCGGTGGCGGCGGAGAGACCGCCGACGAACGCGGACAGCGTGACCGCCTCGGCGCCGGCCGCGAGCGGCAGGCCCAGCACGTACATGTCCGCCGGAACGGAGCCCTTCGGCAGCGACATGAGCCCCGCCGCTGCGATCGGCACGACGAACAGGTTGATCAGGATCAGATAGACCGGGAACAACCAGGCGGCGCGGCGCACCTCGTTCTCGGCATTGTTCTCCACCACCGTTACGTGGAACTGTCGGGGCAGAAGCACGATGCAGACGAGGCTCAGGAACGTGACCGTCACCCAGAAGGCGACGTTCGGCTGCGAAGCGAACAGCCGCTGCACATCGACGTTGGCCGCGGCGCGGTCCAGGAACGGGCCGATGCCGCCGAAGACCGAGAACACCACGAAGAAGCCCACTGTCAGAAAGGCCGCGAGCTTGACGAGCGACTCCGCCGCGACCGCCACGATCAGTCCTTCCTGGTGCTCGGTGGCGTCGATGTGGCGCGTGCCGAACAGAACCGCGAAGGCGGCCATGGCGAGCGCGATGACGAGGGCGGTGTCGATATGCAGGCTGAAGAGCTGCAGCGGCAGCGCCCCGAGCAGGGTCGTGACGGACAGCGCCACCGCTTTCAGCTGCAGCGCGATGTAAGGCAGCGACCCGGCGACCGCGATGACTGTGACGATCGCCCCCACCGCCTGGCTCTTGCCATAGCGCGCGGCGAGGAAGTCGGCGATGGAGGTGATGTTCTGGCTCTTGGCCAGCCGCACGATGCGCACCAGCAGCGGCCAGCCGAGCGCGAACAGCAGGATGGGGCCCAGGTAGACGGCAAAGAAGGCGTAGCCGGTCGACGCGGCAAAGCCGACGCTGCCGAAGAAGGTCCAGGACGTGCAGTAGACCGCCAGCGAGAGCGCATAGATCACCGGCCGGCCTCCGCCCCCCTTGCGGGACCGGAAGGTGCGGTCGGCATACCATGCCAGAACGAACAGCCCGCTGACGTAGGCGAGCGCGAGCACGATCACCGCCCAGCCTTCGATCATGGTCGTCCTGCCGTGTGTGCGGTGCGAAAAACCGGCGTTTCTTCAACGGCTTGCCAAGCCGGCGGGGCTTTGGCCGGACATTCTTGCCCTATGGCGGGGGTTGTGTCCAATGGGACGCGTGATGAAGCACGCTGGGCGTGGCCCATTCTGGGCGCCCGTTTGCCTTTGTTTACCGTCGGCGTCGCATCTGGTGAGATCAACCGCTGATTCTTGATGTCAGAGGAGACCGAGCGATGTGGAACATCCTCAACGAGTTCAAGGAGTTCGCCCTCAAGGGCAACGTAGTGGACATGGCCGTCGGCATCATCATCGGCGGCGCCTTCGGGACCATCGTGTCATCGCTGGTCAAGGACGTTATCATGCCGCCGATCGGGATGCTGCTGGGCGGGGTGGATTTCTCCGACATCAAGATCCCGCTCCGGAGCGCCGGCCCGGGACACGACGCGGTGACCATGAATATCGGCAACTTCCTCAACAACCTGATCAGCTTCCTGATCGTGGCTGCGGCCGTGTTCATGCTGGTCAAGGCCATCAACGAGCTGCGCAAGCGCATCGAGAAGCCGGTCGAGAAGACACCCGCGGGCCCGCCGCCGATGGAGGTCTACCTCAAGGAGATCCGCGACGCCCTGGTGAAGAAGTGAGGGACGGGGTCAGACCCGGCGGGTCTGACCCCTGGCCCCGGTCGGGGGTATCGCAGTTCCGCCGAAAGTCCCTCCTCGTGCATCCGTCGCCCGGCGGCATCACCGCTTCGGTTGCTTGCGCGACCACTCCAGGAATTCCCTAAACAGGCGCTCCTGTTCGGCCCCATCGTAGGGGGCCGCCTTGGTGGCCTGCGAGCGCGCCTGCTTGACGTCGATGCCGGGGGCGGAGGCTGCCTCGCGGTCCAGCCATTGCTGCGCCGCCGGAAACCGTCGCCAGCCGCGCAAGCTCGCAGAGATATTTACCTCACGCCAACCTGGGTGGTGCGGCGGCTGCCTCAGCTTGTCGAAGTTCGAGAACAATCCGTTCACGAAGTTCTCGATCTTCCTGTAGCGATCGCTGCCGGGCTGCCAATTGTAGGTGACCAGCACCGTATTGGTGGCAATGGCTTGCACATTGGCTCCCGTCGGAACCAGATTTGGGTAGGTCTCATTGGTTACGCTTGCGGGCAGATAGGAGTCATCGAACGCCGCGACATAGCCAACCTCGAGAAACTTCAAACCCGAGTTCGGTGGCAATGTTCGATAGGCGGGCACCGGCATCGGACAGAGGCAGGCGGCAGCATCGAGTTTGCCGTTGCGCAACAACTGGACTGCGTCCCCCGGTGTCACGTTGACTTCCTCGACTTCGATGCCGAGCGCTTTGAATGTCCAGGGGCCGAAGGTTGCCGTGGCGCTACCCTTCGGATTGAAGCCCACTCTCTTCCCGTTCAGATCTTTCAGCGAATTGAACTCGGGCTGCGCCAGCACGTGAAAAATGTCCACCGACATCGTCGTGATGTAAGCGACCCTGCGATCGAGGTTCGGTCCAAGCTCGCCCGACTCCTTAACGGAGTTGAGGGCGGTAACCGAAGTGATGGCAAGGTCCACTCCGCGGATCAGCAGGATGTCGCGGACATTCCTTACGGCTCCGGCGCCGGTGATGGGAAGCACACGCCTGTTGTCCCCATCGTCCACGATGTTGGCAATATCCTGTGCCAGCTGGATGTAAGGGCCACCCAGCGTTCCGGCCAGGAGCATCACGAGGTTCTCGTTGGCCTTCTCCCGCGCATCCTCCTCGGAGAAGCCCGGCGCTCCGGATCGTTGAAGGCCCTGCTGTGCCATGCCCGGACTCACGATGGGCAGGCTTAATGCCAGAAGAAATGTCAATAAGAACGTGATACGCATGCAGCGGATCCTCGAACTTGTTGAAGTGGGAGCTTTGGCTCCCGAAAGTACCAGAAGCAAAAATTCGATCCCGTGACCTGCCTTATATGCGTATTGGAAGCGCAAGTGGTGCCCTGGGTCAACAGCCGGCCGCGACCTGCGGTCTTTGAAAATTGGCGTTCGGCGCGCTCAGGGGCGCAATCGAGCAATCCGGTGCGTCGAAAGCACATAGACTCGGATCATCAGCCTGGGAGCGTTTCAAGTTTTGGTGCTCAACCTCCGTGCGGGGCAAGTCATCGAATGGTCCGCCATTTGCGGGTGGATTGATCCCAGGTCATCGGTAAGCGAGGGGACAGCGCCCGCAATTGAGTGCACCCCCTACACCCATTGCCGGGTCGGCGGGAAAGAGCGTTGCGAGGAAGGGTCTCTGCCCCTGCGGGTACTACGAGCAGCTGCCACCCCCCAGCACACAGAACGTCGAGCAGTGCGGGTGGCACAGCTTGACGGCGCCGTCGGCGAACATGCCGCCGTCCGCCCGGCCGGCCTCCGCAAGCGTCGCGCCCATGTCGAATTGCGGGTCATACGGCAGCAGCGTGCACGGCACGACGCACGGCCGCGCCGCGCCCTTGCGCTTCACCACCATCCGGCTCGACGCGCACATCATGTCGTCCGGGCGCTTGTGCAGGATGTCCCAGCAGCGCGTGGTGATCTCCGGCACGTTGCGTCGGCCATCCATCTCCGGCAGCAGCACCAGCTGCGCCGGATCGGCGGCGTCGATGGGCCAGCTCCGCTCGTCGATGAGCCGCGCGAAGCTAGCGCGCAGCTCCGCCTCGGTTTCATTCCAGCAGGTGCGGCCGGCGATGGCGACCCTGAAGCCGTTGCCGGCGAGCCAGTCGAGCCCGGCGACGGTCTTGCCCCAGCTGCCGTCGCCCCGCTCCGCCTCGTGCAGCGCCTCTGCGTAATGATCGAGGCTCACCCGCAGCGTGAACTGCGCGCCGAAACGCCGGTTGAGGTCGAGAAGGCCGGCCTTGATCCTGGGCCGCTGCATCGGCTGCATGGCGTTGGTGAGCACCAGCGCCTCGAACCCGCGCCCCAGCGCGTCCTCGATGAGACCCAGGATCTGCGGATTCATGAATGGCTCGCCGCCCGTGAACCCGATCTCGCGCGTGCCGAGCTCTCCAGCCGCGATCTCGTCGTAGAAGGCCCTGGCCTCCTCCCGCGTGATGTAGGCAAGGCGGTCGTTGCTCGGGCTCGATTCGATGTAGCAGTGCCCGCAGGTGATGTTGCAGAGCGTGCCCGTGTTGATCCAGAGCGTGCCGAGCCGTGTCAGAGCCACGCTCGCGCGAGGCTCCCCCGCGGCGGTCCAGTCGGGATGCTCGAACTTCTGGAGCGCGTGGGGCGCCTGCGGGGGTCGAAGCTCGCTCATTCTGGTTCGATCGCCTCACAAGGGTTTCAGGGACCAGATTGTCCCGATCACATTCGCTACGCTGCGCTCCAGCATAGTCCAAATACGTGGGATATGGCGCGGCTCGATCAACAGGCACACGAAGGCGGCGGCGCTGCGAACCAAGCGGACGATCCCGTCATTTGAACGGTGCGGCCGTTTCTGCCCTCACCAGCATCCCCTCCCGGATCAGACGTTGCATCAGCACGATCTTGCCGGCGTCGTCGAGCGCACCGGGCAGGTCTGAGACCTGGAACGCAGTGCCGCTCAAGGCGAAGGCCAGGGCCTCGCGCGTGAACGAGGGCAGAGTGATCTGCGTCGATCCGAACAGCAGGACCACGTTCTCGCCCTCCTCGCGCAGCAGATGGACGAGATGCGGGCGGGCGATGACGCGACTGTCACCCGTAATCTCCGGCGGGTTGTCCAGCTCCTCCAGGCAGCCCTCGAGCGAGGGTCGGCGCGAGGTCACGAAGCCCTCCGCGAGCCTGTCCAGAATCGGATCGAGCCTGGCCTCGCGCGCGAACGCCGCGATCAGCGAGTTGAAAGTGGCCCTGGCCTCGCCGCGCTCGAAGTCGGGCCTGGCGAAGCCCACGGGCAGATGCGTCCGGAACGCCGGCGAGGCGAGACAGGCCTCCGAGATCGCCTCCACCATCACGTCCGCCCACGTCTTGCCGATCAGCCCCAGCGTGACGTGCAGCGACACCTCGTCGGTGGCGCGCGCCGAATGGAACAGCCCGCGCGGGCAATAGAATACGTCGCCCGCCCGGATCGTGAACTCCCGCGTCGGCGGACCTGGAAGGTGCTTCTCCGGGTCGAACCCCTGGCCGCGCAGGGGCAGCTCGATCAGCGTGTCATACAAGGTCCAGTGCTTCGAGCCGGCCACCTGCAGCACGAACACATCATGGCTGTCGTAGTGTGTCTTGAAGCCCTGGGCGTTGCGGGGCGAGAGATAGATGTTGGTCTGGAAGTGGCTGGAGAAGGTGTGCTCGGCCGCCCGGCACAGGGTCGCCAGCGACGGCAGCCGCTCGTGCATCTGCCCCAGCGAGATGGTCGCGCCCGAGTTGAACAGCTGATAGGCCCGTGGAAGATCGATCGCGCCGGACTCCGGGCCAGACTCTGGGAACGTGTAGTCGCTCGGCTTCAGCTCGCGCGCCGCATCCACGAGGAACACATCGGGATGGCTCGGCGAGCTGGTCGCCAGATAGCGGTCGATAGCCCCGATGCTGAGCAGCGAGCTGAACCTGGCAGGGTCAGTCCCCTCGATCAGCAGCGGTTTCTGCTCGTAGTAGTCCTTGAAGAAGACCTCCGGCGGCACAGGCTCGATCAACCACTCGAAGGACAGCATGAAGAGGGCTCTCTGACGGTTGCCGTTCCGACACTTTGCCTATCCCACGGGGTGCCGCAAGCCTCAGCACGATTTGCCCCGCAGCGGCTTTTCGCTCGGGGAGATGAGAGGAGGAGCAGGGCGTCCAGGCTCGCGCCCGTTGGCCTCTGACCTTAGCGCGCGGGGCACGAAGAACGCCCTGCTCGGCCATCTCCGACGGCCGCCTGGCGCTTGGCCGGCCTGGCCACCAGCCCGCGGGGTATCGGAGAACGACTTCGCCGCATCCGCACCCCCTTGTCCTCGACTCTGCGTCGAGGGAAGCCCCGGTTCCTTCCCCGCCAAGTCCGAGGTTGGAGCTCCGAGGCACCGGCGCTCGGATGGTCTGTCCGCCAGCCGGGCGAGGTATCGGACTGCGGCCCCCGGCTCCTGCGCTGAGACACGGCCCTGCAGGCGAAACGCCGTCTCATCTCCGAGGCGCGCCCATACTGCCATGGGCGGCCGGCCGGAGTCATCATCCGCCTACATACACAATGAACCGAGATTGACTATCCCCGGCTGCATGTGCCGCGCTCAAGGGAACATCGGCCCCACCGCCGCAGGGCTTGACGTTCGATTGACACGACAACCGGCGCGCGTCAGGGTCCCGGTCAGCGAAAATTGACCGCTGGGACGCGCGCTTGTGCGCCGCAATACCCCGGCGCCCCACCCAGGGAGAGACGCACCATGCAAGAAAAAGTCAGCGATACGAAATCGTCCCCCAAGGGCGACCTCGATCCGCACTGGATCTGGGGCCGGCATCTGCCCGCCTGGGGCACCATGGGTGTGGACTTCGAAAGCCGCGTCGAGTTCGACCGCATGCGGCGCTACCGCCTGGCGCGGGCGCGGCAGGCGCTGGAGAATTCCGACCTGGGCGCGCTGCTCCTCTTCGACGTGAACAACATCCGCTACGTCTCGGCCACCAAGATCGGCGAGTGGGAGCGCGACAAGCTCGCCCGCTTTGCCCTGCTGGCGCGCGGCAAGGAGCCCATCGTGTGGGACTTCGGTTCCGCCGCCGTGCACCACCAGCTCTATTCGCCCTGGCTGCTCAAGGAGCACTGCAAGGCCGGCCTTGTCGGCCTGCGCGGCACCGTACCGCCCAGCTTCGGCTTGATGAAGCACCACGCCGAGGAGATCGCCTCGCTCTTGCGCGACGCCGGCGTCGCCAGCATGCCGCTCGGCGTCGACATCATCGAGCCACCGATGATGTTCGAGCTGGAGAAGGCGGGCCTCAAGGTGCAGGACGGCCAGCAGGTCATGCTGGAGGCGCGCGAGATCAAGAACGTGGACGAGATCGCGCTGCTGAACCGCGCCGCCACCATGGTGGATGGCGTCTACCAGCAGATCTACGAGGAGCTGCGCCCCGGCGTGCGCGAGAACGACATCGTCGCCAACGCCAACCGCTTCCTCTACGAGCACGGCTCCGACGACGTGGAGGCGATCAACGCCATCTCCGGCGAGCGCTGCAGCCCGCACCCGCACAACTTCACCGACCGCATGATCCGGCCCGGCGACCAGGCCTTCTTCGACGTGCTGCAGAGCTACATGGGCTACCGCACCTGCTACTACCGCACGTTCAACGTGGGCCGCGCCACCGATGCCCAGCGCGACGCCTACAAGCAGTGCCGCGAGTGGCTGGACAAGGCCATCGAGCTGATCAAGCCCGGCGTCTCCACCGACAAGGTGGCGAGCGTCTGGCCCAAGGCGCAGGACTTCGGCTTCCCCAGCGAGCTGGCCGCCTTCGGCCTGCAGTTTGGCCACGGCCTGGGGCTTGCGATCCACGAGCGTCCCATCATCTCGCGCGTGGTCTCGCTCGACCATCCCATGGAGATCAAGACCGGCATGGTGTTCGCGCTGGAGACCTACTGCCCCGCCAAGGACGGCTTCTCCGCCGCCCGCATCGAGGAGGAGATGGTGGTGACGGATACAGGGTGCCGCGTCATCTCCCTGTTCCCCGCGGAGGAACTGCCGATCGCGAACGAGTATTGATGTTGGAAGGGGTCAGACCCCTCGCGAAGGACCTGAGTGTAGTTCGCGAGCGGGGCGGCGAGGGGTCTGACCCCTCTTCGCGGAGGTTGGAATGTGCCGACGGTCTTGCGCTGGGGTCCCTATCGAGAGTTCTTCTACTCGAATGAGCGAGGGGAGCCCGCGCACGTCCACGTCCGGGCTGGCAACAAGGAAGCCAAATTCTGGATCTGAGCGTGGCGGTCAACATTCGGTTTCGCGCCCACGAGCTCAACGCTATCATCCGCCACCTGCGAGCCCATCGCGAACAGCTGCTGGAAGCCTGGAATGACCACCTTGGAAATTGATGTCGGCGACCTGGAAGCCCGCAAGGTCGATTTTACCAAAAGCGAGCTAGTCGTGACCCTAGCGGATGGACGAAGGATTGCGACGCCTCTCGAATGGTACCCCCGGCTCAAGTCCGCCTCGGCGAAGCAGCGTGCGAATTTCGAGATCATGCCGATGGGCATCCATTGGCCGGACCTCGACGAGGACCTGAGTATCGCGGGCATGCTGAAGGGGCAGCGCGGATAGTCTTTGTTGTCAACGCTCTTGTTGGCATTGGACACCCATGAACGCTGCGCACAACCTCTTCCTGGTTGGTGTTCTCATGTCGCTCTGGTTCGGTTCGCGCTTCAATATGCGATCGCACGCATAGAGCTGAAAGACACGCTTGTGCACGACGCAGTTGGAACCGCACTTGGGCTATCAGCGGCCCTTATCTCTCTATCGTTCTTGTGAGAACGAGAGCTGCCCCGTGCTACCGGAAATGGGTTCAAACAAACAGAAGGAGTAGGCAATGGCCGGCACGCACAGCATCGGCTGGATCGGGTTGGGGCGTATGGGCGAGCCGATGGCGGCGTTCCTCGTGAAGGCCGGCAACAGCGTGAAGGTCTGGAACCGCACGCGCGCCAAGGCCGAGCCGCTGGCCAAGCTGGGCGCCACCATCGTCGACACGCCGGCCGCGCTCGCCGGCTGCGATGTGGTGTTCCTGATGGTCTCCACCGGCAAGGATGTGGACCAGGTGGTGTTCCGCAAGGACGGCGTCGCCTCCGGCGGCAAGGGCAAGACGCCCAAGATCTTCGTCGACTGCTCCTCCATCTCGGCCGAAGAGTCCGCCGAGTGCCGCGCGCGACTCGCCGAGCTGGGCGCCGACCTGATCGCAGCGCCGGTGAGCGGCAACGCCAAGGTGGTGAAGGCCGGCAAGCTCTCCGCCGTGGCCTCCGGGCCCAAGGCCGCCTATGATGTCGTCGAGCCCTACATCAAGGTGTTCGCCCCGCGCGGCGTGTCCTACGTCGGCGAGGGCGAGCTGTCGCGCTTCTGCAAGATCGCCCACAACGTCATGCTGGGCGTCGTCATCCAGAACCTCTACGAGATCACCATCCTGGCGCAGAAGGCCGGCGTGCCGCGCCACGCCTTCCTGGACTTCATGAACAACGGGGTCATGGGCTCCATGTTCACGCGCTACAAGGCCAACGCGCTCGTCAACCTCGACTGGGCCACCACCTTCACGCCGGAGCTTCTGCGCAAGGACCTGGACCTGGGGCTGGAGGCCGGCCGCAAGCTGGGCGTGCCGATGCCGGTCACGTCGGCCACGCGCGAGGCCCTGCAGGCCCACTTCGGCGCCGCCACCCTGCAGCCTGATCCCAAGGCCTACCTGGAGAAGGACTTCGCCGCCACCCTGGAGACGGTGGCGCTCGCCGCCGGCATCAAGTTGGAGCCGGAGAACGTACCGATGCCGACAGGCCTGGAGACTTGAGAGGGGGTCAGACCCCTCGCAATCACCGTGGAGATTTCCCCGCGACGTCGGTGGCGAGGGGCCTGACCCCCGCCGTCCCCGCCGCTGGAGTCTCCCCGCTACGGCAGCGCCGCGAGCAGGGCGAGGCCGGCAAGCATGGCGAGCGACATCAGCGTCGAGACGTTGACATCGCCGAACTCCTTGACGTGGACGATGCGGATGCGCTCGCGCAGCACCTCGCGGGAGCCGCCCCCCGCATCGGCCTCGCGGGCGCGCACCCACTTCCAGGAGAAGCGCGCAAAGGCGCTGCCGCGCCGCCACAGCTCAGCTGGGGCCCGCTGCCAGCCATACTTGAGGAAGAACACGATCGCCACCAGGATCGCGATCTGCAGGAGCGTGGACACCCAGCCCGAGATCAGGAACCAGACGACCTTCCACAACAGCGCGAGGAGCCACCAGAGGAGGCCGAGGACGGAGACGAGTGCCCACCAGAGCCAACCGAGGATGTCCATTGCGCGCTGTCCTTCCTGCGACGCAGCACGTCGTAGGTAAAGATTACGGCGGTGGGACGGGCAAGGGGGATTGGGACGGGGTCAGGCCCCTCGTCTCCTCCGTCGAAGCTCAAATGCGAGGTTGGGTGCGAGGGGTCTGACCCCCACGAGGGCAAGGCCGCGCCCGACCGAGGAGAAGTAGGTCGGGCGCGGCTAATGGCAAGTCTGGGAGACTCGCCCTTGGGGTGCCGGCGTCGCACTCTTCGATTGGCCCCGTGCCGCCACTGAGATGGGCAGTCTCTCGCACTGCAGCATCCCCGATTTGAGGGAGAGATGTGTGCCCGGCGCAATTGTGCCAGCCGAGCGCATACCGTAACGCTTGGTGAAACGAGCTCGTGGGCTTGATCAAAGGGAGGCGATCAATGGATTTCTTACGACCCTACACATCGCAGCTGCTGTCGGTGCTCCGCATCATGTCGGGACTGCTGCTCCTGCAGCACGGGACCGCCAAATACCTCAGCATCCCCGTGGGTCCCATGAACAACATGAACCCCATGACCATGAGCGGCGCGGCCGGCATCCTGGAGCTGATCGGCGGCGTGCTCCTCATCATCGGGCTGTGCACCCGGCCAGTCGCATTCATTCTGTCCGGCATGTGCGCGGTGGCCTACTTCTACGCCCACGCGCCGCGCGGCTTCTTCCCGATCCTGAACGGCGGCGAGCTGGCGGCGCTGTACTCGTTCGTCTTCCTCTACCTGTCGGCTGCAGGCGGTGGCGCCTGGAGCGTGGACAAGGCGCGCAGCGCCGACTGAAGCGCCGGACAACAGCCGGGATGCATCGGGCGCTGATCCCCCGGATCTGCGCCCTTTTTCTTTTTCCGGGAACGAGTAGACCCGGACGGCATTTGACCCGTATCGACCATGGAGCCGAAAGCGAGCGTATCAGGGCCAGCGGTGCCATGACCAAGCCGAGAAAGTCGAAACGTACAGTGGCACGCAAGACGGCCGGCAAGTCCCGCGTGCCGGGAAGCCGAAGAAGCGCTGCCAATCGGACGCGGCCTCGGTCCAAGGCCGCAGCGCGTGCGCCATCAAGGCGATCGCCGCAGATGTGGTCCGCGGCGGTCACCAGCGGCAGCAACGCCCTGGATCTGGAGCCCAGCGTGTTCACGAAGGCCAGCCCCAGGGCCGTCGCCCTGTCGCTCAAGCGCTCGGCCGAACGCAGCCGCCGCCGCAAGGCGGCGCCCTATCGCTCGGCCATGTCGATGTTGACGTTCTACATCAACCGCGCCGGCCGCAACCTGCCCAAGGCGCGCCTCGACGTGCTGGAGCGCGCCAAGGCCGAGCTGCGCAAGGCCTTTGGGCGCGGCTGACCTTCGCCGGGCCTAGAACCGCACGGCCAGGCCGACAAACGGGTTGATGCGGTCGGCCGCGGGCGTGACGCCGACATTCACGCCCGCGTCGAGCTGCATGTTCTTGTTGAGCTGATAGGTGACTCCCGTGCCGAGCACCACCGCATCGCCGCGCGGATCGCCGGTGTTGAAGCGACCGGCAACCTCGTGGTAGGTGCCCAGCTTCTCGGTCCACTCGTAGGACAGCGACGCCGACGCCAGATACTCGGCGTGATAGTCGTCGGCGGCGTCGGCCCGGGTCCAGACCACGCCCACGTTGGTCGCGAGCTCGAATTTCGCCGGCAGCTTGACCGAAAGGGGGACGATCAGGCCGCCCTCGGCGAACTCGGGGCTGATGCCGTTGTGGCGGTCGGTCGGGAAGGCAACGAACGGCATGAGTGCCAGCGCCGAGCCGGTCTTGTCGAACGTGTCGTTGCCCCACAGGTTGACCTTGCCGCGCAGCTCCAGGCCGCCGATGCCCGACTGGCGCACCGCCTCGCCCGGGCCGCCATGGGTGCGCACAACGCCGTAGGGCTGCCAGACGAAGCCGGCCTCCACGTCGTTGGTCAGGCCGATCCGCACGTTGGTGGTGCCGAGCTCGTAGCTGTCGCTGACCGCCCCCGCCGCGTCGCGGGCCGAGCGCGCAAAGCCGAACAGGGTGGTCTCGAACTGCACGTGTCCGGCGTCGACCGTGAACGGGCTCTCGGTGATGTCTGGCCGGTCGGTGGTGAGCTCGCGGAGAAGGCGCTCGGGCGTAGGGTTGAAGAGCGTGTACTGGCTCTTCTCCTGCGCCATCGCGACGCCAGCGGCGCCCAACAGCGCGACAACGCTCGTCGCCCGCCGGTGCAGCCCAAGCCGCATCAGCCCTAGCCGCTTCAGCGGTGCCCCTCGCATGCCGTTCCCCCTCCGAACGACTCAGCCAGAGAATGCCAAATAGCAGACTTTTGCGGGATATGCCCAGCTTTTCGCCAAGCCTCGCCTCGCCGGTGGTCCCGACGCGCATTGCATTCGGGCTTGCACCCCGGCCGCTTGGCCGGCATGACGGATCTTGAGCGAGGCCCCCGGAGACGACCCGCATGCACCACGACGACAACCTGACGCGCGAGCACCCCACTTTCGTGACGCACCTGGAATGCTCGGCAACAGGCGAGCATTACGCCGCCGACCAGGTCCATAACCTGTCGCGGGCGGGCAAGCCGCTGCTGGTGCGCTACGATCTTGCGGGCGTGCGCAAAGCCCTCACCAAGGAGGCGCTCGCAGCGCGGCCGCCCGACTTCTGGCGCTATCGCGAGCTGCTGCCGGTGCGGAAGGCCCAGGACGTGGTGAGCCTGGGCGAGGCCATGACGCCGCTGGTGAGCCTGCCCAGGATCGCGGCCGGGCTGGGCGCGGTGGAGATTCTCGTTAAGGACGAGGGGCGGCTGCCCACGGGCTCGTTCAAGGCGCGCGGGCTGGCGCTGGCCGTCTCCATGGCCAAGGCGCTCGGCATCAAGCACATGGCCATTCCCACCAACGGCAATGCCGGCGCCGCGCTCGCGGCCTATGCCAGCCACTGCGGCATCAAGACCACGATCTTCTGCCCGGAGGACACGCCCGAGGTCAACGTCAGCGAGATCGACGCACAGGGCGCCACCGTCTACCGGGTCAACGGCCTGATCGACGACTGCGGCAAGATCGTCGGCGAGGGCAAGGCCAAGGTCGGCTGGTTCGACGTCTCCACCCTCAAGGAGCCCTATCGCATCGAGGGCAAGAAGACGATGGGGCTGGAGCTGGCAGAGCAGCTCGGCTGGGACGTGCCCGACGTGATCTTCTATCCCACGGGGGGCGGCACCGGCCTCATCGGCATGTGGAAGGCCTTCGTCGAGCTGGAGGCAATCGGCTTCATCGGTCCGAAGCGCCCGCGCATGGTGGCGGTGCAGGCGTCGGGCTGCGCGCCGATGGTGAAGGCGTTCGAGGACGGCGTGGAGCACGCGCCGCGCTGGGAGAACGCCCACACCATCGCCAGCGGCATCCGCGTGCCGCAGGCGGTCGGCGATTTCCTGATCCTGCGCGCCGTGCGCGAGTCGGGCGGCTTCGCCATCGCGGTGGACGATGCCGCCATCTCCGCGGCGCTCGACGAGGTGGCCCGCACGGAAGGCTTCCTCATGTGCCCTGAGGGCGCCGCCACCTACGCGGCCTACAAGGAGAGCCTCGCCGACGGCCGCGTCGGCCTCGGCGAGCGCGCCGTGCTCTTCAACTGCGCCACCGGCCTCAAGTACCCGCTGCCGCCCGTGACGCGCTCGCTCGATCGGACCAAGCCCATCGACTTTGCGGCGTTCTAGGTGAGTGGTGAGGTGGTGAGTGGGCTCGTCTTGGCTTTCGATGGGGACACTACGCCCTCCGAGGCGAGACCCCAAACCCACCATCTCACCACTCACCATCTCACCAAAGGGATCGAGCCATGAGCTTCGACGGACAGTGGGCCACCTCCTTCGGCCAGATGACCTTGCGGCAGGACGGCGCCCGCGTGACGGGCACGTACGGGCGGAGCGGAACCGAGAACACGCTGGAGGGCACGGTCGAGGCGGGGCGGCTCGCGTTCCGCTACGAGGAGGCCCAGGAGCGCGGGACGGGCTGGTTCAGGTTAAGGCGCCCCAGCTGCTTCGGCGGCGAATATCTGGCGGAGCGAAACACGCGGCCGCTGCCCTGGCAGGGGTGGCGCGGCTACGACGGCCTGTGGGACACGTCGGTGGGGCGGCTGCGGCTGGTGCAGGAGGCCGGGCGCGTCTGGGGCAGCAGCGAGCTGGACGCGTCTGTGCGCCTGGAGGGTGACTTGGAGGCAGGCGGGCGCCTTGCCCTCCGGATGGAGGGAGTGGAGCTGAAAGGAGGACGCGGCCACCTCGAGCTCGATGCCACTGGCTACCTCATCGAGGGCGAGTGGAGCGAGGAAGGGCATCCGGGGGGTACGATCGGCGGCCAGCGGGCGATGCCGAGGCCGGGGCTCACGTGGCTAGTGGTGCTCGAGGCGCATCGCCAGCGCGTGCTTGACGACGACGAGTACACCCTGGGCCGGACGCTGCGCGAGCTGCACGCGCGGCAGCGGTGGACGCAGGTCCGGCACCGTTTCTTTGACGACGAGCCGAGCCTCTTGCGCTGGTGCAGCCAGCTCCTCTACCTGCCCGAGCCCTGCATCGTCGTCGTCTCCGGGCTCGGGGAGCGGACAGAGGAGACCGGCAGCGGCACGGCAACCAGCCAGGGGAGCCGGCAGGGGAGCAGCTTAGGGGGCGCTCTACGGGGCGGCCTGGCGGGCCTCATCGACGGCCTGCGGTTTGCGGACGGCCTGAAGCTCCTCCATGTCTCCTCCTCCAGCTCCCTTGCAGGGCAGGAGGCCGCGCGGGCGCTGAGAGAAGCCCCGTTTCCCGTATCCGGCTACACGGGCGACCTCGACTGGTCACAGCGCACGCTCGTCGAGGCCGTCTATCTCGACCTGCTTCTCGACAAGGGCCTGACGCCGGACAACGCCGCCGAACTGCTGCCCCAGCTCGTTCGCTTCGCCGGCACCGACACCGTCGCCGGGTCGCCCTACCTCCCCGCCGGCTTCACGTTCGTCGGCCCCGATTCCCGCCTCGCCGAGGCGACCCTCGCCACCCAGCCCGCCCCCACAAGCCGCTCCAGGCTGCACTAGGCGCCGCCCGGATCCCCTCTCCCCGCTTGCGGGGAGAGGGTTAGGGTGAGGGGCAGCCACAAGGGAAACCTCTCCACGACTGGCCCTCGGCGACTGACAATATCCGGAGCTCCGCAGGGCAAGGCGATCGGGGATCTTTGTGCGGCGAGCGCAATCGACGGGTGTCCCGGATCGGGGCGCCGCTCTCCATTGGCCCGAATGGCCCCGATCATGCGCCAGCCTTCGGCAGCGCCGTTCCGATCATGCAGTCGCGGGTGACGATGGCGGCGAGCCTGTCCTCGCTCCAGCCCTTGGTGCCCTTGGGGCGCATGGGCAGCACGATGTAGCGCAGGTCGGCGGTGGAATCGTGCACCCGCACCGTGACGTCGTCCGCGATCGACACCCCGAACTCGGCCAGCACGCCGCGCGGGTCCACCACGGTGCGCGAGCGGTAGGCGAGGCTCTTGTACCAGGCCGGCGGGATGCCGAGCAGCATCTTCGGATAGCAGGAGCAGAGCGTGCAGACGATGACGTTGTGCACCTCGGGGGTGTTCTCCACCACGCGGAACTCAGCCAGCGTGCCGATGTCGATGCCGAGCTCGGCCAGCGCGGCGCGGGTATCGGCCATGAGCCGCTTCTTGAAGGCGCGGTCGGTCCAGGCGTGCGCCACCACTTTGGCGCCGAGCGCCGGCGAGCGGCTGTCCATCACGTCCACCTGGGCGGCGATCTCCTCGGCCGTCAGCACGCCTTTCTCGATCAGGAGAGCGCGCACTGCCTCCTCGAGCACCTCGTAGGCGCTCATGGGCCCGGCGTCGTGGTCCTTCTGCGGCGGGGCGTGGCCGTGCTGGAGGTCATCATGATCGTGGTGATGATCGTGGTCGTCGTGCATGTCTCTGCAGCGCTCCTAACGCGAATGGCGAATGGCGAATGGCGAGTGGCGAATGGTG
>Ga0075431_100000551_pt1 | contig 31528 bp, 27 predicted proteins | sample RhiMetdeltSRZDD5_FD_75297 | JGI IMG/M metagenome (GOLD analysis project Ga0075431, IMG submission 75297) | Populus rhizosphere microbial communities from Tennessee, USA - Rhizosphere MetaG P. deltoides SRZDD5 | ecosystem: Host-associated > Plants > Roots > Rhizosphere > Soil | place: USA... | reverse complement strand
GAGTAGCACAGGGATCCGGGACTCGGGATCCGGGACTCGGGATCCGGGACTCGGGACTCGGGATCCGGGATCCGGGACTCGGGGTTCGGCTCAGACAGGAACAGTACACTGAAGATGGAAGACTGGAGACCGACGACGAATCCTCTCGCGCAACATTACTCGCGATTTCGCGTGGGCGAACGTCTGCTGTTGACGGGGCATTCACATCAGGCCTGGCCCGATGTCGGCTTCGAGGCGCAACAGCGCGCCTGGCTCGATGCGGCGGAGTTCGTCGACGACAAGTGGGATCGAGCGGCGGTGCAGGCGGCCGCCGTGCGTACCGGATTTGCGCGGCTCATCGGTGACAGCGCTGACAACATCGCGCTTGGACAGAACACACACGAACTGGTCACACGTTGGCTCTCGGCGCTGCCGCTCCTCACACGGCGGCGTATCGTCACCACCGACGGCGAGTTCCACAGTATCCGCAGGCAAGTGGATCGCCTTGGTGAGGAAGGCGTCGACGTCGTCAACGTGCCTGCCAGCCCCGCCGATACTCTCGTCGAGCGTCTGAGCGCGTCGCTCGATTCACACACCGCGTGCGTGATGGTGTCGAGCGTCCTGTTCGAGACAGCCGAGATCGTGCCAGGTCTGGACCTGCTCGCGGCCACCTGCCGTCGCCACGGCATTCCGCTGTTAATCGACGCGTATCACCAGATCAACGTCGTGCCGCTCGACATCCAGCACGCGCGCCTGGACGATGTGTTCGTGACAGGCGGCGGATACAAGTACTGCCAGCTGGGTGAAGGCAATTGCTTCCTTCGCGTCCCACCTGGCGCTCACATGCGTCCCGTGTTGACCGGCTGGTTTGCTGCTTTCGAGGCGCTCGAGGATGGCGGCACAGGACGCGTCGTGTACGGCGAAGGCGCCGCGGCGTTCGGCGGCGCCACCTACGACGTGACATCGCACTATCGCGCTGCGGCGGTCTTCGCGTTCCACGCGCAGCAGGGGCTGACGCCCGAGAACCTCCGGGCGATCAACCGCCATCAGGTGGGACTTCTGAAAACCGAGTTCGAGCGGCTCGACCTCGCCCCATCGCTCGCACTCGTCGAGCCAATAGCAGACGATCGGCGCGGCGGATTCCTGGCGATTAGGACCGCCGATGCGAAGTCGATCGTTCGCCTGCTGCGCGATCGGGGCGTTTACGTCGATTCTCGCCGAGATCTGCTTCGCTTTGGCCCGGCGCCGTACTTGCGAGACGATCAGCTGCGCGATGCGCTCGTTGCGCTCGGGGACGTGCTCAACCCTCGAGTCAAATGTTAGAGCTCGAGATCAACTCCCAACCTCCAATTCCCAAGCCCCAATTTCCCGATACGGCGTTGGGAGTTGGGTTTGGGATTGGGGAGTTGGGATTTTGGGAGTTAGGAGTTTTCTAGAGCCGCAGGATCTTCCCCGGGTTCATCCGATTTTCTGGATCCAGCGCGCGCTTGATCGCCTTCATCACTTCAACGGCCTCGCCGTGTTCCTTTTCGAGGTCGTCCATCTTGCCCATGCCAATCCCGTGCTCGCCGGTGCAGGTCCCGCCCATCGCAACAGCGCGACGAACGAGCCGATGATTCAACGCCTTGATCTCGTTGAACTCGTCGGGATCGTCGCGATTGAACACGAAATTCAGATGGAAGTTGCCATCGCCGACGTGGCCGACCAGCGGCGCGTACGCGTTCGACGCCTGCAGATCCTGCTTCGTTTCGAGGATGCATTCGGCCAGCCGCGAGATCGGCACGCAGACGTCGGTGACCCATGAGTTCCCACCCGGCCGCATCGCGCGCGATGCGGGGAGCGTGTTGTGCCGCGCGCGCCACAGGCGTGTCCGATCCTCGGTTGTCGTCGCCCACTCGAAGCCGGCGCCGCCGTGCTCGGCTGCGATCTCCTGAACCGAGGTCGCGACCTCCCTGACACCTGCCTGGCTTGTACCGTGAAACTCGAAGAGTAGTGTCGGCTTCACCGGATGCGACAAGTGAGAGTAGCGATTGACTGCATCCACCATGACCTCGTCGAGCAACTCGATGCGCGCGACGGGAATCCCGAGCTGGATGGTGGTGATGACGGTTTGGACCGCACCGGCCAGCGAGTCGAACGAACAGATCGCGGCCGATACTGCCTCGGGCAGCCCGTACACGCGAAGCGTGATTTCAGTGATGACACCGAGCGTGCCCTCAGATCCAATGAATAGGCGGGTCAGGTCGTAACCGGCCGATGACTTACGCGCGCGACCTCCTGTACGAATGACACGTCCGTCGGCCAGTACCACAGTCAATCCGCGCACCGTCTCGCGCATCGTTCCATAGCGAACGGTGGTCGTCCCGGATGCACCGGTGGCCGTCATCCCGCCGATCGTTGCATCGGCGCCAGGGTCGACCCAGAAATAGACGCCGGTGTTGGCCAGCGCCTTGTTCAGCTCTCGATGCGTGATGCCGGCCTCCACCGTGACGTCGAGATCCTCGACGCTCAATCGAATGAGGCGATTCATTCGCGAGAGATCGATCGACACTCCTCCTTCGACGGCGTTGACATGCCCTTCGAGCGATGAGCCGGCGCCAAACGGCACGATTGGAGCGCCGGCGCGTGCTGAGGCCCGCATCACCGTGCTGACCTCTTCAGTTGAGAGCGGATAGACGACGACATCCGGGACACCAGCCGGATGCCAGGATTCGCTGTGGCTGTGATGCTCGAGCTCGGTGGTGTTAGTGGTACACCGATCGCCGAGAAGATCTCGAAGCTCCGTCAGCAATGCGAGCCGATTTGCGTCAGTGAGTCTCGAGGACATTTTGGAAGACGGGTCTAAAAAAAAGACCCGCCTCTACCTTACTTTCTTCGCATCATGCCATCGATGCTCCAGATCCCCGCACCTCTGGTCGCCACGTAGAGAAACGCGAAGCAGAACATCGTCGCCCGTTCACCCATGTTGACGAGCGGGAGCGGGCTCTGTGGAACGTGTGCGATGAAATATGCGGCGGCCATCTCGCCGCTGGCGAGAAACGCGGCGTATTTCGTGAAGAGACCGAGCATGATCAGGAAGCCGCAGACTGTTTCAATGACCCCGGCCGCGCCGAGCATGCTCCCGAGCGGCATGACCTGTCCGCCTAATATTCCAAACATTTTCTGCAGGCCGAAAAGAAAAAACAGGAAGCCGAACACGATGCGCATGAGCGCGTACGTCATGGGTGCGTAGCGTTCTGGAATCATGGTCCTCCTCGTTGTGCCGGGATTCTAACCGGCTTTAAGCGTCTCGCGTGAAACGACGAACGATCAGTGCGATCGTGCCGAAGCTGACGACCAGTAGCGAGAGACCCAGCCGCACGCTGGTCTGTTCGGCCACGAGCCCTATCGACGCTGGCAGCACAATGCCACCAACCTGCGCGACGGTGAGTAATACGCCAAACAACGCGCCAGGATTTCCCTGAATACGTTCTCCCGCAAGCGCAAGCGACGTCGGCATCACGAGCGCCATGCAAACGCCGACAACGAACGGACCGATCATCACGAGCGAGGGCGCTCCAGACACAACGAGGACAAGCAGAGCCAGCGCACTGAGCACTGCACTCCGCTCCACGGCGATCGCCTTCGCTCGATCGATGCGACTCGAGAAAAATGCGCGCGACAGGATCAGCCCGAGCCAATGCAACGAGAGCACAGCCGTTGCCTCGGAGGCGCTGAAGCCAGACGCGATCACGAACGTCGACGTCCATCCCGCCATCGAGGCCTCGTTGGCGCCACCGAGCAGAATCAGCAGGAGAAACCACGCGAACTCGGGTTGCCTCGAGAATTGCCGAAGTGCAGCGATCGACCCAGTGGGGTCAGACCCCTTGAGTCGAGGGATGTCAAGGGGTCTGACCCCCAGAATCGCCACAACCGCTGAGAGCACCCCACCACCGACGACGACGGCTCGCCAGGTCACGAGCTCCGACGCCAGCACTGTCGCGGTCGGCATTGCCAACCCGCCAAGTCCGACCATGATGGCGATCCCATTCATGCGCCGTGCACGCTCGTGGGGAAACAGCTCCGACGAGATCGCGTTCGACGCAGTGTTGATGCTTGCGGCGGCGGCCCCCAGGGCAAAGATCACCGTGGATGCAACAGCGGCATTCGACGCCATCGCCAGCAGCGGAAGCGCCACCGCGACGAGAGAGGACGACACGACAAGGGCGAGGCGCTGTCCGATCGAATCGACAAGCGGGCCCGAGAGCAGGCTGCCTACCAGCAGGCCCGCAAACAGCGTCGCGATGAGCAGCCCACGATCGGCCAGTGACAACCCGAACTGCGCGACGGTCTCCGGCTGGCCGAGAACAGTGCCCGGCAATCCGAGAATCATCCCGAACACGAACATGCCGACGCACGCGACGGCGTAGAGACGCTCGCCTGGTGAAGTCACTGCGGCGGTGTCGCCGTCTTGCGCGAAGGGTTGAAAAACGGCGTGCGAACGACTCGTGCGCCCACGAAGTGTCGGGTTCCCTCCACGGACATCTCGAACTTCAATCGTGTGCCTTCGACGTGATGAGGCGTGTTGACGCACGCGATGGCAATCAGCCGTTTCAGGGTCGGCGACCAAGTCGTCGTCGTGGCTCGCCCAACCTGGCGGTCCCCGTCGAGCACTGGCACCGGCGTTCGTGATGCGGCCGCGGGAGCGACCGGAGCCAGTCCGACGCGGTCGTACAGCGCGTCGACGTCCGACCATTCCACCTCGAGTCCAACCACTTGGCGGCGCGGCGCACGCACCGCCTGACGAAGCGCAGCCCGACCAACGAAGGCTCCTTTGTCGAGATCGACCAGACGGCCCAGCCCCAGCTCGAAGGGGGTATATCTCTGGTCGGCAATCAGCGCCTTCTTGCTGCCAACGAAATCGACGTCGATGAGGAGCAGCCCCGCCTCCACGCGCGCGACATCGAGCGCCAGCATGCCCGCAGGCAAAACGTCAAAGGACCCGCCAGCATCGACAATCGCGTCCCAGACCTCGAGTGCCTTCTCGGCCGGAATCCAAATCTCGTAGCCAAGGTCACCCGTGTACCCGGTTCGAGAGACGTCGACCGGCACGCCGCCGAGGCGTCCACTCGACACGCGGAAGTACTTCAATCGGTCGATATCGATGTCCGAGCACGCGCGTAACACCTGCGCCGAGAGCGGTCCTTGAAGAGCCAGCGCCGCAAGGCTTTCGGACACATCGTCGATGGTGACCTGGAGACCTTGCGCGTTCTGAGTAAACCAGCGGAGATTCGGCTCCGCGGCCGTCCAGCGGAATCGCTGCTCCCCCAGCCGCGACACCGTCCCGTCGTCAATGACGTGCCCATGCTCGTCGCACCACGGTGTGTAGAACACCTGGCCCGCGGCCATGCGGGCCACGTCGCGAGTGATGACGCGGTTGACCAAGACACTGGCATCGCGTCCCGCGATCACGTACTTGAACAGCGGCGATACATCGATCAACGCGGCCGAATTTCTAATCGCGTTGTATTCGTGTTCGTGATGCGTCTCGTACGCGCTGACGGTGTAGTACCCCGACCAGTCGCGGTAGTTGAGCGATTCGCACAGCGGAAACGTGCGTGGGTGAAACGGCGTACCAACCGGCACAGGACATCTCCTAACGTAACGAGTGCCACAAATGAGGCAAGTTTGGCGATTGCGTTAGGAGATGTCCAGCCCCGCGGCCGGGGTCCCCGCGACGCGTATTCTGCGTCGTGGGGTGGGGAGCGGGGCAAGAAGATACTGACGGCAGCGACACTTCACGCCACGAACGGCTCTCGGCAGATCGAAGCGCGTTCGCTGCCGGATTATCTGGGAGCGCTGCCGATCACAGGGTCGGCAGGCCGAGCAGCCGCGGACCGTCGGCGGCACGAAAGGCATCGAGTGCCTCGCGTTGACGCTCCTCCGCTCGCCAGACGATGTGCCGGAAGTCGGGCATCGCGCGCAGCGGATCGAGATTGGGGTAGCTGACCAGCGCCGAGGCAGGATAGAAGCCTGCCTCGACCGAGCGCTCGAGCAACTCGAGTCCACCATCCCGATCGCCGGCCATTGCCAGCGCGCCTGCCCAGTGAAAGAAGCCCTCGGGATCCGAGAAGCCTGACTCCAGGACTGTTTGAATGTGACGGATCACATCCTCCCACCGTGATTCGAATGCCGCGATCATGATGTCGATCGCCTTGCGTAACTGCCGGTGCAGGTCCCGTTCCACCAGGGGGCGAACCATCGCGAGCGCCTCGTCCACCCGCCCGAGTTGGTAGAACGCCGACAGCTTCGCAATCGAGGGTGCGCTGCGATCGACGGCGATTGCCCGTTCCCAATCGCCCATGAGCAGGAAGGTCTGGCCAGCGCTCGTTGCCACGGCGGGATCGAGGCGATGCGCTCGTTCGTAGGCTGCTGCCGATGCATCGAGCAATCCGCAATAGCGACACGTGTGCACCAAGCCAGCGAAGAGCTCCGGTTCCGATGGAGCGTGACCCACGCGCTCGAGCAGTCTGACCATCGCGTCGCGAGCATTGCCGGCCTCGACCTCGACGTACGCGTACAGTTGGTGCGCCAGCGACAGATCACCGTTGATCTCGAGCGCGCGCAGGATTGCCTGCTTTCCGCGTTCGAGGTTGGCTTCGCCGTCCGCGGGGTTACCGAACTTTCCGAGCAAGCGGTAACAACGTCCAAGTCTCGCCCATGCTGGTGCAAAACGCGGGTCGCACTCGACCGAGCGCCGGTACAGATCGAGCGCGGCGGACCACTGCGAGACGTCGAGCTGAAGCCGGTTCGCGCGGAGATATAACTCGTACGCTTCGGCATCGCCTGGCGTGTCGCGATTGATGCGTCCCTGTTCGCTCGCCGGCAACGAGATGGAGAGCGAGTCGACGATCTGCTTCGCCAGCCCGTCCTGCAGTTGAAAGATCTCATCGGTCGCTGCCTGCGACGTGATCGCCCGCATCAACGTGCCCGATGGAACCTGCACCAGTTGTGCTGTCACGCGGACTTGGCCGCCGCTGCTCAAGAGCGAGCCCAGCAGCACGACGTCGACATCGAGCGCCGATGCAAGGCCGGCGAGGTCGGGCGTGTCGGTGGCAAACCGTGACGCCGCCGCCGTCGAGCGAACCACCACCGATCGCAGGCCCGACAATGCTGAACTGACCGCATCGGCAAGGCTGAATGCGAGGAAATCAATCGAGGGATCGGGCCGCAACACGCGAAACGGCATGACCACGAGGCGCGTGATCGGCCGGACCGGCGAGATGCTGGCCGAATCCATCGCCAGGAGGGCGGCACGCAGTTCTTGCGCGAAGGCGGCCGCCGTCTGGTAGCGATCGTCAGGGCGCTTGCGTAACGCGCGGTGGATAACACGGTCGAGCGCAACAACGCTCGCCGACCCGCCGAGTGCGGCCGGCTCTTCACCCGTAATCGCACGCGCCACTGCGAACACTGAATTGCCGTTGAAGGCAGGACGGCCGGCGACCATCTCATAGAGCACCGCGCCCAGCACGAACAGGTCGCTGCGAGCGTCTACGACACCGCCCTCGATCTGCTCGGGTGCCATGTAGCGCGGCGTTCCCATGACCATGCCCGGTATCGTCAGATCCTTGCCTGCGGTCAGGGGACGGGCGAGACCGAAATCGAGCAGCTTGACGCCATGCTGCGCCAGGAAGATGTTCGACGGCTTCAGGTCTCGATGGACGATCCCTTTCAGATGCAACGCCCCGAGCGCGCCGAGCACCGACAGGCTGACCTGACCGGCTTCGCCAAGCGGCAATACTGCGCGCGCCAGGCGCGCGCTGAGCGGTTCGCCGTCGAGCAGCTCCATGGCCAGGAACAGCTCGTCTCCCTCAGAGTCGATTTCGTAGAGCTGACAGATGTTGGGATGGTTGACGCTGGCCGCGGCGCGGGCCTCGCGCCACAGGCGCTCACGTTCCTGGCCGTCGCTCCGGTCCGGGCGAAGCCGCTTGATGGCGACAGGACGGTCGAGACGTTCGTCGTGCGCGGCATAGACCTCACCCATGCCGCCTTCTCCCAGCTTGCGCACGATGCGATACCGGCTCGACGTTTTCACGCTACGCGCTCCCGACGACGCCTGTACCCTCGAACATACCGTGTACGTCTGCACTCGGCAATGCCCGTTGATGCTCGGGCACTTCTGAGCGTGCGTCCGCAGAGCAGGCGGAGAACGCGACGTTTCTAACCGCTGAGACCGCTGGGGGGCAGAGGGGCGCCGAGAGCCGCCACGTGTGCCGCCAGTCGTTCCCCACTCCGGCGGGATCGCGTCCTTCGGCATGACATAGTCTGTCTATGCAAGTGAAAGAACCGGTCAAGGCAAGGATGGAGGTGTTTCGCCAGATCGAGATGAGAACGTGTGCAGCAACGGAACCAGGCGTCCCGCAAGCGGACGGTCCTACGCGCGGCCCGCGAACTCGCGAGTCTCGGTATGGACCCTCACCTTCTCGCCTTCTTTGATGAAAAGGGGCACGCGGATCTGGAGACCGGTTTCCAGCGTGGCCGCCTTGGTAACACCGCCCGACGCGGTGTCACCGCGTACTCCGGGCTCGGTGTGAGCCACTGTCAGCTCCACGTGAGGCGGAAACTGGATGGCGATCGGGTTGCCGTTGTATTTCAGGATCTGGACGGCGACGTTGTCCACGAGCAGCTCCCGATCGTCTCCGACGGTGTCGGCACCGAGCGTGAGCGTCTCGAAACTTTCCTGATCCATGAAATGGTAGCCATCTCCATCCGAGTAGAGGAACGTGGCTGACACCTGGACCAGATCGGGCTCGCCGAACTTCTCGCCTGCCTTGAAAGTCTTATCAAAGACCGCTCGCGTCAGCAGGTTCCGCATTTTGAGGCGCACCAGCGTCTGGCCACCTCGGGCGGTTGGACGCGAGACCTCGACGTCGATGCAGACGTAGGGCGCGTTCTCGAACTCGAAGAACGTCTTTCGCTTGATATCGATCGCTTCAGTCAGGTTGGCCACGTCAAGAGTGTATCGAAGCTTGCCTCACTTGCCCTACGATGGGCGGGATGACTTACGACGTCGTCGTCATTGGCGGCGGGCACAACGGTCTGACGACCGCCGCGTATCTGGCGAAAGCGGGGCGGAAGGTGCTCGTGCTCGAACGGCGCCACGTCCTCGGCGGGGCTGCCGTGACGGAAGAGGTGTTCAAGGGATTTCGCTTCTCCGTCTGCTCGTACGTGGTCTCGCTGCTACGCCCGGAAATCATCCGGGAGCTGGATCTCCCCAGCCATGGGCTCGAGATCCTCCCGCTCGATGGCACGTTCACGCCGATGCCGAACGGCGATTACCTCTGGCGCGTCAACGACCATGCGAAAACCCGCCGCGACATCGCACGCCACTCGCGTCTCGATGCGGAAGCCTACGACGAGTACGGCCGAGCGATGGTCGAGATGGGACGCTTCGTTCGTCCCATCCTCGGCATGCTGCCACCCGATCCGACATCGTTGGATCCGCGCGGGCTCAAACAACTCCTCTTTCTCCTTCAGCGCTTTCGACGGCTGCCGCGCGGCGATCAGTACAACCAGATCCAGCTCATGACGATGAGCGCGGTCGATTTTCTCGATCAGTGGTTCGAGACCGATGTGCTGAAGGCGACGATGTCGGCGTCGGGCATCATCGGAACCTTCCTTGGTGTCAGGTCGCCCGGGACGGCGTACGTGCTGCTCCATCACTACATGGGTGAGATCGATGGCGCATTCCGTTCCTGGGGTCTGTCACGCGGCGGCACGGGGGCGATCTCCGACGCGATCGCTGGCGCAGCTCGCGCGGCCGGCGTCGAGATTCGATCGCAGACCGAGGTCGAGCGAATCATCGTTCGCGGGAATCAGGCGCAGGGTGTCGTGCTGAAGAACGGCGACGAGATCCACGCGCGCGTCGTCGCCTCCAGCGTCGATCCTCGCCTGACGTTTCTTCGCTTCATCGAGCCGCGCAACCTGCCAGACGAGTTCGTCGAGGACATTCACCACTACCGCTTCCGCGGGTCATCGGCGAAGGTCAATCTCGCGCTCGATGCCCTTCCCGACTTCACCTGTCTGCCCGGGCCGGGGACGCACCTGCGCGGCGCGGTCTCGATTTCTCCGAGCATCGACTACATGGAGCGCGCCTACGACGACGCGAAGTATGGCCGCTTCTCCAGAAAGCCGTACATCGACATCGTGATTCCGTCGCTGACCGATCCCAGCGTCGCGCCTCCCGGAAAGCACGTGATGTCGTGCTTCGTGCAATACGCGCCGTATCGGTTGAAAGAAGGTACGTGGGACGATCAACGCGAGGCGTTTGGCGACACGGTGATCAACACGATTGCGGAATACGCGCCGAATCTTCGTAACATCGTGCTGCACCGGCAGGTCGTGACACCGCTCGACCTCGAGCGCGAGTGGGGACTTTCTGAAGGCAACATCTTCCAGGGCGAGTTGACGCTCGAACAGTTGTTCTTCCTCCGGCCGGCGCCGGGGTGGGCACAGTACAAGACGCCAGTTCGCGGCCTCTACATGTGCGGTTCGGCGACGCACCCTGGCGGTGGAATCATGGGTGCGCCCGGTCGAAACGCTGCCATGCAGATTCTCGCGGACTGACCGCGTGCGCGCCTATTCCTTCGGCGCCAGGAACTGGCCGTAGAAGAGAATTGCGAGTCCGACGAGCAGCGGGATGGCGCCCAGCTGATAAGGCGGACCATCACGAAGTGCGCTGAAAAACATCATCAGGCCGCTCCCGGCCGCGAATACGATCAGGCCGGCCAGTCTGATCCCTCCTCGCGTGTTCCGGTCGGAGATGCGCTGACGCTCGCGGATGTACTCCTGAGCCGCAGGCCCCGACCCCGGCGACTCGGCGATCTTCTTCAGCACCTCGCTGTGGTAGTAGGCTTCGCGCTCTTTGCGTCGTTCTCCGGCCCAGACGGTCACGGCGATAAACGTGAAGAGCGAAGCCGTCGCAACGCTCAGAAACAGGAACAGTCCCACTGCTCTCCTCCCGCACGCTTATCGCGCGCTTCGGTCAGTGAGACACGAAGCACCCGAGGCCGGTTGCGTTTTCTTTAGGTCGAAAGAAAACGCAACCCATCGCCCTCGGGAGTAGTCTCACTCACGAATGTCGAGCAGGTCGTGAGCGCGGCGGACGACGCACAAGCCGTTGATCGCGTATTGCAGGGAGATCTGTCCGCGTTCGAGGAGATCGTTCGACGCTGGCAGGGTCCGCTCATCAACATGGCGTACCGGTTCTGCCACGACCGCGGCCGAGCCGAAGACATGGCCCAGGAAGCCTTCGTCCGAGCGTTTCGAGGACTGTCGAAATGGCGCCGTGAGGCTGCTTTCTCCACATGGCTGTTTGCCCTCGCCGCCAACCTGTACCGGACGGAGGTCCGCAGGATTCCGCCACGGACCATCACGCTCGATGCGATTGCTGAACCCGCCGATCCACGTGATATCGAGTCGGGCATCGAGGCCCACGAGCAGCGACGGCTCGTTCAACGTGCGCTCCGGACGCTTCCGGCCAAATATCGAGACGCGCTCGTGCTCTTCTATTTTCATGGCATGGATGTCGTGACGGCGGCGCAGAGCCTGCAATTGCCCGAAGGCACCTTGAAGGCACGACTCTCGCGCGGACGCGATATGCTACGGAGGAAGTTGCTCCATGGAACGCGATGACCTCGACCGGTTCATGACCGACGATGAGATTGTTCCCTCGTCGGGTTTCACCGCACGTGTCATGGACGCCGTGCACCTCGAAGCCACGACGCCACCGGCGATTCCATTCCCGTGGACGAGGGCACTACCGGGGATCGTGGCCGCGGCCGTAGCGCTCGTTGCTGTCATTGCCAGCTTCTTCGCGGCCGGCCGTGCTGGAATCGAACCGTCTGCCCCTTCCCTTGCGACGGCTTTGAATTCAACCGCCGGGAGTGAGACGGCGTGGGTTGTCGTCGTGCTGCTCTTGAGTGCGGTTTCGGTCGTCTGGTCGCTGCGAATCACACGCGGGCACTCGTGACATAGGCGCGATGCACGACGCGATCATCATCGGCGCCGGCCACAACGCGCTGGTTGCCGCGTTCTATCTTGCGAAGGCCGGCCGTCGTCCACTTGTCCTGGAAAAGCAGGCGCATGTCGGCGGCGGCGCGGTCACGACTGAGATCCATCCGGGCTTCAAGTGTCCGCGCTTCTCACACGAGATCCTGATCGATCAACAGATCGTCAGCGATCTGGACCTGAAACGGCATGGGGTGGACTTCATCGCCGTACCTGCTCTCGCGTGCGCATTGTCAGCAGGGCGGCCTGCGCTCGTCCTGCACGACGATACCGGCACCAGTGTTGAATCGCTGCGGGCCGTCAACGCAAAAGACGCCGATGCCTACGCCTCCTTTCGCACGAGCATCGAGCGTTTGTCGTCGGTCATCGCCGCCACGTTCGATTCCCCGCCGCCGGACATCGACTCGCCGAGTGCGAGCGATCTGTGGAGCCTGCTGAAAGCAGGACGCCGTTTTCGCTCGCTCGGCAAGCGCGACGGCTACCGCCTGCTTCGCTGGTTGCCGATGCCGATTTCCGACCTGATGGAGGAGTGGTTCGAGGACGAGCGGCTGCAGGCGATGCTCGCAGGACCGGGCGTATCGGGCACTATGCTGGGTCCGCGGTCTGCCGGGAGCTCCCTGGTGCTGCTTTTCCGCGAAGCATCCCGGCGCCGCGCTGGCGGTCGAACGATTCGCGCGCGCGGCGGACCGGGGGCGGTTACGACGGCCATGGCTGCCGCCGCACGCGCGGCCGGGGCCGAGATCCGTACGGGCGTGACGGTCGAGCGCATCGTGGTGAGCGGTGACCGCGTGACCGCGGTCGTGGCCGACGGGCAGGAGATCACGTGCGACACCGTGTTGTCCGGAGTCGATCCCAAAACCACCTTTCTGCAACTGGTCGATCCGGCAGAGCTCGCGCCCGAGTTTGCGACCAAGGTGCGCAACTATCGCGCCTCGGGTACGGTTGCGAAAGTGAACCTCGCGCTCGCCGCACTACCGGCATTTCGCGGTCTTACCGATCCAATGGCCGCGGCGGGCAGGATTCACATTGGACCTGACCTCGACTACCTCGAGCGGGCGTTTGATTGCGTGAAGTACGGCGAGGTTTCTCCATCACCGTGGCTGGACATCACGATTCCCTCGATCGTCGATACGGAACTGACGCCAAAGGGCGCTCACGTTGCATCGATTTACATGCATTACTCACCGTTCGCACTCCGAGGAGCCGACTGGCGTGTTGCAAAGGACATTCTGCTCGCGCACACGCTGGAAACTCTCGACCTTTACGCGCCGGGTATCCGATCGTTGATTGTCGCGACGGAGGTCATAACCCCGCCTGACCTGCAGGTCCAGATCGGCCTGAGCGGTGGACACATGTTCCATGGCGAGCTCGCGCTGGACCAGTTGTTCACGATGCGACCACTGCTAGGCCATGCTCGCTACGACAGCCCAATTCGAGGGCTGCATCTCTGTGGAGCGGGCACGCACCCGGGCGGGTTCATGACCGGGACCAGCGGCCGGCTGGCGGCACAGGCCGTCTTGACGCGAGTAAACTGACGGTCACGTCGGTCCAGGTCCTTCGGTGGGCCCGCCTTCGACATGGCTCAGGTCAGAAAAGACGCGCCGCTACCGTGGGTGACGGAACGTCTTGAGATCCGCCGATACGGTGGGTGACGGAAGCAATAATGCGAGACACTGCCGCGCGCGCGCGACTCCTCGCCGTGATACTCGCGTTTCTGATCGCTCTCGATCAGACAGGCTCGGCACAGACGCGCCGGACCGGCCCACCTGCTCCCGTCGGTCCAGGAGCCCCGACTGGCACGTCCTCCATAGTCGGTCACGTCCTCACACCGGACTCGAACTCACCCGTCCGCGCCGTCGATGTCGAGGCGGTGCACGAGAAAGGTGGCCGGCTGGCGACCAGGACCGACGAGAACGGCGCGTACCGGTTCGATCGCCTGGCCGCCGGCCCCTGGCGGATTATGGCCTCCAAGGGTGGTTATGTCAGTTGGCAGTTCGGGCAGCGCCGCCCATTCCAGCCCCCGCCACCAGTTTCACTAACCAACGGGCAGCAGTTCACGGCTGACATTCCACTGACTCGCGGAGGTGCGATCTCAGGGCGGATCTACAACGCCTCGGGTGACTCTGTAGGCGGCGTACAGGTTCGCGTGTACCGCGCGCGCATGGAACAAGGTGCTCGTCGTCTCAAGGCCGTGGGCGTTGCAGATCTGACCGATGACATGGGCGCGTTCCGGGTTTACGGGTTGCCTCCGGGCGATTACTACATCGCCGCGAGTCTTCGAGTTGCGCCCGTCGGTTCGATCGTCGAGACGACCTACGCGCCCACTTACTTTCCAGGTACTGGCGATCTGGCCGAGGCTCAGCGTATCAAGCTCGGACTCGGCGCCGAAGCGACCGCGACCTTTCCGTTGCTCCCTGTGCGCCCGACCCGAATATCCGGCGTCGTATTGAGCGGATCCGGCGGCCCGGCCGATGCCTTCCTCAATCTCGTGTCAGAGGCGTCCGAGCTCGGCGTTCCTATCGGCGTGGGCGGTGTCACTCGATCGGACGGTACGTTCACATTGGCCGATGTCGCCCCCGGACGTTACACATTGAAGGCCTCGTTGCGCGGCGATGGCCCGGACGAGTCAGCGTCGATGACGGTGACCGTTGACGGCAACGAACTGACCGGGATCACGCTCGTGACGGGCCGCCCCGCGACACTGCGTGGAACGATTGTGGCCGATGCTGGAATCTCGAGATCGCTGCCGGCGGCGTTGACGGTCGTCGCCTTCTCCGCGCGTGAAGGCGGAACGGTTCTCGACAGCGGAGACGGCGTGAGATTCGACATTGGATCACTCAATGAGCCGTTTCGCCTCACCGTCGACGGTCTCCCAGCGGACTGGACCGTGAAGTCGATCGCGGTAAATGATGCCGACGCTCTTGATAACACGATCGAGCTTTCAAGCAATCAGCAGGCGGTCGCGCGTGTCGTCCTGACCGATCGACTGACCGAGGTCAGCGGCGTCGCCGCGGCAGCCGACGCTACGACGACTCGCGAGATCGTCGTGTTTCCCGAGAACTCCGCAAAATGGGGCCATCGAACGAGGTACATTCGACGCATCGAAGCAGACGCGAGCGGCCGCTTCCGCATCGTTGGCCTGCCGCCGGGAGAGCGCTATCTCGCATACGCGACCGATTACCTCGAGGATGGAGAGCATCTCGATCCTGAATTCCTGACCAGCATCCGCAACGTCGCCTTGCCTTTCTCCCTGGAGGAGGGCGAGAAGCGCGCACTCGATTTGAAAGTGATGGAGCGATGAAGGTCCTTCGGGCGACTATCCTCGTTCTTGGAGCTGTGTTGATCGCGGCGCTGAATCTCGCCGCACAGTCACCAGGACGAAACGCCGCGCGCGTGGATCCGATGACGGCCAGCATCAAAGGCCTGGTGACCACTGCGGACACGGGCGCCCCTGTTCGCGGGGCCGAGGTGCGGTTGTCCAGTCGCGGCAGCTACAGCCGACTGGTAACGACCGACGCAGACGGTTTGTTCAACCTGAGCGACCTTCCTTCGGGCGAATACCAGCTCACCGTCTCGCGCGGCGGTTTCACATCGATGATCTTCGGGCAGCGTCGTCCTCTCGAAGCGCCGGCACTCATCAAGCTTTCCGAAGGGGAATCGTTCACTGCCAACGTTGCCCTGACGAGAGGTGGCGCGATCCGTGGCCGCATCGTCGACGAGTTCGGTGAACCGATCGCGGGCACGCGACTACAGGTTCTGCGTTCGAGAATGGTTCGAGGACAGCGTCGCCTGCAAAGCATGGGGCCAGGCGATCAGACCGATGACATGGGCGAGTTTCGCGTCTACGGCCTGCCGCCCGGCGATTACTACGTGACCGCCAGCACCGGCCCTGCCGATTCGGTCAGGCGAGGTCCGCCAATCTACTATCCCGGGACCCCGAGTTTCACCGAAGCGCAAAGCATCACTCTCGCGGTTGGTACTGAGGCATCCGCCGACTTCCAGCTCCAGCCGTTTCGCAATGCGCGGGTATCCGGGATCGTCTTCAACGCTTCCGGCGCGCCCGTGCAGGCCTCGGTGCAGTTGTCGTCAGAAGCGGTCGGCCTGGGTCCGGCTTTCGAGCAGGCTGGCAACCCGCAAGCGTTCACGCTCATCGCAGACACCCGCACAGATGGCCGGTTCGCGATCGAAGACGTGCCACCGGGTCCGTACACGCTCACGGCGAACAGTTCTTTCGTGGCAGGTGTCATCGCAGGCCGGGAGGCAGGGAATCCTGATGCCGGTCCGAACAAGGCGATGCAGGACATCATGGAGCGAGGACCAGAGACAGCGGCCCTCGCTATCGTTGTCAGCGGCGACGACATATCGGATATTGCGCTGACCACGCGGCGCGGCGGGATCCTGAGCGGCACGTTCGCCACCGAATCAGGAGTCGTTCGACCGCTCCCGCAAGGATTGAGCGCCGACGTCCGTTCGCCAAGCAACGCCTCCGGCATGCGGATGATGCAAGGCGGACGCAACAACACGTTTCGTGTGGCCGGCATGATTGGCCCCTTCTCTCTCGATATCACCGGCATTCCCGAGGGGTGGGCGGTCAGTCAGATTACCGTCGACGGCAACGATGTCACAGACGAACCCATCGATCTGAAGGGGGCGAATGCAACCGCGCGAGTCGTTCTGACCGATCGCATCACGACCATCAGCGGAATGGTGCAGTCGCGGCGGGAACGATCGAGATACAACGTGGTCGTCTTCCCGGACGACTCGGCGCGATGGACTTATCCGACCCGATACGTGCGTGCCGTGCGTGCCGACGACCAGGGCCGTTTCTCCATTCCTGGTCTGCCTGCGAACGAGCGCTACTACGCCGTCGCGGTGGACTACCTCGAAGACGGCGAAGAGCAGGACCCGCAGTTCCTCGAGCGCCTGCGAGGTCAGGCGATGACGTTCTCGCTTGGCGAGGGTGAGCACCGGTCAGTCGTGCTCGATCCGATCGCAAGGTAGCTGGGTAAGTGGGTAGCTGGGTGACTCGGTCGCTCGGTAGCTTGAGTTGTGTTCGCGCCGCGATTCGATCCGCTACGAGCCACCTCGCAACCTAGCTTACCCAACTCCCTAGCTACCCAACTCCCCAGCCACCCAGCTATCTAAAAATAATCACTGTGCCAATAGAACACGTCTTCAGCCTTTTCTGGCACCGGCACGTCGGCCAATGGCCTGACCATGAAGACGTCGCGCGCCGTGGATCGATCGGTGAGCGTGATCTGATGCGGCACGGGAAACGCTGACGGCCACCACGCACGAATCAACGGCAATGGCGCAGACGGCTCCCGCGCAACGAGGACCTGCAGCATGGCGCCGAGCCGGGCGCCGGCGGGATCGCGGTCGCCGGCCTCCTCCAGCGTCCAACCGTTCGCGTTCTCGTGAAGTACCGCATAAGCCACCGCCGTCGCGCCTTCCTCGGCGACGACAAACTCGACCTGACGGAGGCCTGCGGGACCAAGACCGGCCAGCAGTCGCTTCTTCGCTATCGCGTAGTGAATCATCGGCCGGTCTCGATTGAGCGCGAATCGCACGTCGGACGATCGGACGTGGTGCATTGCCTCGACTGCCGCCAGGTCGCGATCGTCGCCAGCGCGTACGAGCATGGCCGGGGCGCCGTCCCGACGGTCGACGCGGACTGTCACCTCATCGAGTGGAACAACGACAAAGCCGAGACGCTGGTAAAAACCCGGATCGATCTCAGAAAACAATCCGGCGAACAGCACACCGTCGCGGCGTTCCATATCCAGCAGTCGCTCGACCAACTGCGACGCATACCCCTTGCCTCGCTGCAAATGAGGAGTGAAGACAGCACCGATGCCCGCCATCCATCCGATCCGGCCGTCCAGCCGCGCACGGAAACGATAGCGCTTCGCCGTCGCCAGCAAACGGCCGGCATCATCGAGCAACGCGAACCGCTGCAGATGCTTGCGACCCCAGGGCGTCCGCAGTTGCGCGGCGTTCCACTGCGCGTACGCGCGTTCGGAGAGCCCTTCGTTCCAGATCTGGTAAGTGAGGCCAAGGATCTGATCCAACAGCGGTCCTTCGGCAACGACGAGGTCCATGCGGTTTGAGGATGAATTGTACCGTCCGCACAGATGCAGAGCGGCTGGACCGCTTTTGCGGCCTCGTGGGAATATTTGTGCTGTTGCGCGGGAACCGCAAAGCGGTCCTTGGCGCGCGAAGCGCGCCCAAAAGATACTGCAACCAGTCACGGGCTCACAGAACGTGACAGACGGCGGGCCCGTGACTGTTGTAAAAGTATCGGCATGACGAAGACCGCCGAAGACCTGCGCTATCCCATCGGTCGTTTCCGTGCGGTGATGCCTGTGACCAGCGAGCTTCGCTCCGCGTCGATTGATGCGATCGCTGGCTTACCCGACCGGTTGCGCGCAGCCGTCGCGAACCTGGACGACACACAACTCGACACGCCGTATCGGCCTGAAGGGTGGACGATCAGGCAAGTCGTCCACCACGTCGCCGACAGCCACATGAATGCCCTGATTCGGATCAAGCTGGCGTTGACCGAGGACACTCCTACTATCAAGCCTTACGACGAGAAGGCCTGGGCATTTCTTGCCGACATGCACCTGCCGATCGCCGTATCGCTCGGGATCATCGATGGTGTGCACGCGCGCTGGACGGCGGTGTGTCGCGCCATGACCGCCGAGGAGTTCGAGCGAGCGTTCGTGCACCCCGAGGTCGGGGCGCAGCTCACGCTGGATTGGCAACTGCAGAATTACGCGTGGCACTCACATCATCACCTCGCGCACATCACCGAGTTGCGGCGCGCGAAGGGGTGGTAAGATCGCGACCGTGGCAGACAAAGCGGAGATCGGCGACGCGCTGGGCATGATCGAAACACGGGGCCTTGTGGGCATGATCGAAGCGGCCGACGCCATGCTCAAGACGGCGAACGTCGTGCTCGTGAGTTGGCAGAAGGTCGATGCCGGCCTGGTGACAGCCCTCATTCGCGGGGACGTCGGTTCCGTGAAAGCGGCCACCGATGCGGGCGCCGCCGCGGCGCGACGCGTGGGCGAGCTTGTCGGTGTTCACGTTATCGCTCGTCCCGCCGACGACCTGGAGAAGGTGTTTCCAATCAGGTAAGTTTCCGCGGCGAACCTGCGCGACGACGCTTGCGTTCTCGCGCCGCCAACGGTCGCAGGGCGAGCTCCTCACCCACCATCAACAGCGGCTCGGTGGGCCGGTCCATGTTGAACATCTGCCCTTCGCTGGTTCTCGCATAGAGTTGATCGCCGCCCATGAGCAACGACATGGGACCGCCCTCACCAATCGCCTCGTACAACCGTATGCCGAACACGTCGCGCAGCGTTGACAGCAGACGCCGGAGCTGAGGGATCGAGAAACCGCGACGGCGGAGGTCGGCCAGGATCTGGAGCTCGAGGACGTCCATCGGTGTGTACCGTCGCTCGGTGAAGCCTCCGGCTTCCGTGCGCTGAGAGCGAATGGCTGGGACGAACAGGCGACGGGCGTCCCACCATTGCAGTTGGCGAGCGCTCAGCCCAGTGAGGGAGGCAACCTCGCGCGAGCTGTAATGCTTCTTGAGGCGCATCACTTGTCTAAAAAGATACTGCCCTCCAGCGAGGCGAAGCCTCGCTCGGCGTTTGCCAGCCGTCCGGGCTTCACCAGCGCAAGCTCCGGGCGTTCCTTGTTCTCGAGGACCAGGTCAGCCATCAACGCGGCCGTCAGTGGCGCGAGCAATACGCCGTTCCGATAGTGCCCCACGGCGTAGAACACGCGAGGCATCGTCTCTGATCGTCCGATGAACGGAAGTTCGTCGACAGTCTTCGGACGAAACCCGACGCGAACGGCCTCGAAATGCGCGGTCCCGAGAGACGGAATGAGATCGATCGCCGCGTTCAGCAAGCCGCGAACACCTTCGGCCGTGGGATGCTCGTCAAATCCCACGTCTTCAACGGTGGCTCCCACGAGGACCGTGCCGTCACTCCACGGCACGAGGTAACACGCCGTCGCCCAAATAACGCGTGAAGCCGGAACTCGATCCGCCTGCAACTGTACGAGCTGACCACGAATCGGCTTTACCGCCGGTGGTTCTGTTGGACGCGAAGGCACACGCCAGCTTCCCGACGCGATGATGACCAGATCGCTTTCGATCGTCTCCTCCGCCATCGTCACACGAGCGACGTTTCCTCCACCGTCGATCCCGTGCACGGCGGCTATCGACAATCGAACGCCACGGGCCTGGGCCGCTTCCGCGAGTGCTTCCGTGAGCGGAGCCGCCGCGACATGTCCGTGCGTCGGGACCAGCAGCGCGGCCGTCACACGACTCGTGAGCGCGGGCTCGAATCGTTTTGCCTCCTCCGCGTCGAGCATGCGGCACTCAACACCAGCCGCGGCCAGCGCCTCGGCATCCCTGGAGAGCGCCTGCGCGTCGGTAGTGTTGACCGCCACCTGCAGAGTGCCTTTCCGGCTGTATTCAATCGCTCGATGAGAGTCGATTTCGACGCGGCGAATGAAGTCGTCGTACATCGCCAGGCTGCACGCGGCCAGGCTGCGAAGCTGCGGGATGTGGCCTTCGATTTGCGGAGCGAGGATGCCGGCAGACGCGTGAGTGGCGCCGCGCGCGACGCCACGGGAATCAATCAACTGAACGCGCGCACCGCGAGACGCGAGCTCGTGAGCGATGGCACATCCCACGATGCCCGCTCCGACGATGGTGATGTTCACATGGTGATTCTATCCGGCTGGAGCGGATGGTTCTGCGGGCGAGTCTAGGTCGTTATGTAGAGCGAGGGCTTAGCCCCCGCGGCATCACGCGCGAGCTGAAGCCCGCGCTCTGCGGTACGCCGTCCTAGAACCGGAACTGCATCCCGACTTGAACCTGGCGCGGCCGCTGGGCCATCGTCGGCTGCCCGAAATATGGCGAGAGAAGGTTGCCGCTGTAACCGCCGTAGTTCACCCGGTTGAACAGGTTGTCGGCGGTGACGAAGAGTTCCATCATGTATTTCGCCTGGAACGCGGCATCGCCCTGATTGCCTCCACGCCCGCCTCCGCCCGCGCGACCACCACCGCCACGTCCGCCGCCGCCCTGCCCCTGCGCCAGGAATGTTTGTCCGAGAGAAGCACCGCCCGCGCCGCCGGCACCGCCGCCCGCGCCGCCACCCGCTGGTCCCCCGGGTCCGATTCCAGGGCCACCGGGTCCACCCGGCCCGCCACGGCCGCCAGGAAATCCTCCGCCAGTGCGTTCACCGCCAAGAGCGAACGCGCGACTCACGCGGAGGTTGGTCGTGAAAGCGGCGGTGCCGCGCGCAGTGTTGCGGCCGACGCCTTCTGGACGGTCATTGCTGAGGCCGTCGCGATTGTCGTCTCGCCCTGTCGTGATGGTGTAGGGCGTGGCGGACAGCGCGTTGACGTTCACGTTCGCGCGCAGACCAAGCATCAGCGGCACGTTGATCGTCCCTTGCAAACGATGCCGTACGTCCTGACGAGAGGGGCCCCACTCGGCGTCAGGATCGAGGCTGTTGGCGGGAAGGGACGTCTCGCTGTCGGCGTGATTCTTCACGCGCCCCAGCGTGTAGTTCATGTTCACGAAGATGCGGCGCTGCGGGAAGCGATAGTTGCCGCCAACGGTCAGGCGATCGGTCTGCGAACGACCGGTCGATTCGAACTGCGTGACGGTGCCGACGGTTGGATCCGGCCTGTTGCCAAATTCGTCGGGTGCATTGATGTTGATCGAGCGGATCTGGCGGCGCCCGCGAAGCATCTGATACGTCGCCTGCACACTGAAGTTCTGCGCGAGCTGACGCTCGATGCCGAGCGAGCCCTGATGGACCTGCGGCATCTGCAGGGCCGGATCCGCCTGGATGCGTCCGCGCGGCAGTATCTGTGCCTCGGCGCCATTGAGCGGATTCGGGTACCCGGGATTCAGGATGAGCAGATCGCGCTGTGAGACACCATCCACGCGCAAGGTCTGGTCATACAAGTTGGCCGAGTACCAGTCGTAGAACAGCCCGTAGCCGCCGCGGATCGAGGTGCGGTTTCCCCACGGCGTCGCCGTGAACCCGAGCCTTGGCATCAGGTTCAAGCGATCGCCGATATGTGACTGCATCTCGTTGCGGACACCGACGCTCACCGAGAGCTTGTTGTTCACGCGGATATCGTCCTGCCAGTAGATGCCCAACTGATACTGGTCGAACTTCGTGTTCACTTCTCCGTTGCGCTGAGTGAACGACGTCGGCAGCCCGGCATCGAACGCCTCGAGACTGCTGAAGGTGAACGTTCCGGCATTGTTCTGCGCGTCGAAGTTGCTGAATTGGTCGCCCTCGAGCAGAAAGCCGACACGCATCTGGTGCTTGCGTCCGACGTTGAAATCGAGATTGTCGGCAAGCTCGAACCCGCGTGTGGACGTTGAGTTCCACACGCCCGCGCCGCCGCGGCTGAACGCGTCGAGCACGATGACCGCTGGGAGATTCGTCAACGAGTTCTGCTCGTTGTCCTGCTGCGAAATCTGCAGCCGGATCTCGTTCAGCGTCGTCTTGCCAATCAGGCCTTGCAGTTGCGCGCGAACCTGGTGATTGCCGCCCGACCGGTCGTATCCGCGCTCCGGCAGGTTGAAGCCGCCCACGCCAAGATTGTCGGTCGAGCTGTAGCCGCGTCGGTATTCGAGCCGCAGCGTCTGATCCTTCGTCATCGCGTGCTCGATGCCGACAGTGACATTCGTCTGTTCGGACGGGCGAAACACGACATCGCCGCGACGATTGCCATCCTGATCGAGCGCCGTAATCGTGTCCGACTGCTGATCTCGACGGCCATCCACGTTCAGGCGGATGGAGGTCTTGCCTTTGACGATCGGCCCACGCAACCCCATGTTGAACTGGCGATTCTGCTCCGGCGTCTCCGCCGTGGCGAACGCGTTGCGCGCGTTCATCTCATCGCCGCGGTAGTTCAGGCTCGCGTTGCCATTCCACTCGATGACGTTCGGCCGGGTGATGATTTCGATCTGCGTGCGCCCGGCGTCGTGGTTGTCCGCCGAGAGCGAATTGGTCCGGAATCGAATCTGCCTGATCTCATCTCGGGAGGGCAGCCGTCCGCCGCGGAAGCCGTTGACCTGGAACACGGCGCCGGCGGCGCCCGCCATCTGCGTCAGCACGTCAGCGAGCTCCTCGGGATCCTCCGGCAGTTCCTCGATTTCGGCCTGTTCCAGCGTCGTCGTGAACGAGTTGCCGCGGCGATCGTCGAGGGCGCTCGTATCGTTGACGACGACCTCTTCCTGGAGGCCGGCGATTTTGAGCGTGACGGTCTGATTCACCGCTCCACGCCGCAGCGTGAGCTGGCTTTCGAATGGTTCGAATCCGGGGAACTCGACGTGAAGTTGGACAGCACCCACTGCCAATGTCGGCGACATGGCCAGACCACGCTCATCGGTGGCAAACGTCACGGGCTCGCCAGTGGCCGGGGTGACGACGACGGTCGCCTGGGGAATACCCGCCCCCGTTTCGTCCACGACGACGATGCGCAGTTGTGTCTGGTTGTTGGCGTTCTGCGCGGCAAGGGGCGCTGCCATCAGCAGCGCGATGACGGCGGCTGCGGCGCGCGTCAAATTCCGGATGATGAGCCGTTTCATTTAGTGAACGTATTGGCCTTCAGGTTCGGATTGATCTTGTAGCTCTTGATCGCCCACTCTTCGTTGGTCTCACCACTCGCACCGCGGGTGATCAGGTGCGGCAGCTTGATGCCATTGACAGTCTTGTATTCCGAAAGGTGCATTTGGAGCGTAGCCGGTGGACCCTGCGCTCCACGTCCGCGTCGTCCTTGAGCCTGGTCTGCACCCGCACCTGCTGCCGGCGGCTGATCTCCGGCTGCACGTCCTTCCGGCGGAGGACCACCGGCTTGATCGGGAGCGCCCTGGCCTCGGCGGCCCTGAAAGCCGCGGCCGCCGAATCCACGGCCGGCAGGTCCGGTCCACGTCAACATCAGCGGCATGTGTGTCATTGTGTCGATGAACACTCGGGTCGCGACGCCGTCTGGTGTCTTCACCTCCAGTACATCGGCACTCCCCTCCGGGGCCTGTGCGGTGCCGATCCAGCGGAAGGGCGTCTCGCTCGTCAGCAACAGCGCAATCAGGAGGCGACTGACCTCACTCTGCAGGTTACGGCGCTGGAACTCGCGCAAGCGTTCCTGCTGCTCCGGCGTCGGCGCGCCTCGGCCATCGGCTCCACCGGCAGCACCTCCGCCGCCGCCGCCGAACCGCCCACGGCCGCGGCCACCGAACGCGTCGCCGCTGACCTCGCTGGAGAACTCGTTGCCGTTGAGGATCTCTGTCCGATCGATCCCGGTGCCACCACCGCCGCCAAGCGTCAGCGATTCGTTACGACGAAACTTATCGGGCAGCTCGAGGAAGAGCTCCGTGTCGCCTTCCAGGTTGAAGTTACCGTTGGCTCGCCGCGTTGTGCCATTGACCTGCAGTCTTTTGATCGCCGACAACTTGTCTGCCCCGCCCAGCGCCTTGCGGGCTTCGGCAACCACGGCGTCCGCCTTCACTTCCTCCGGTGTCTGACCCGCGTTCGCCGTCTCAATCGCAAAGGGAAGGGCGACGAGCAGACCGGCCGCGAAGACACTGATAGCCGCAAGCCAAGGGCTCCGACGTTGAAACTGCGAGAGAGCCCTCGGCTTGCTGCCAGCATCCCTTGGCGCGCTTCGCGCGCCCGGGCCCGCTATGCGGATCACCATGAGTACAGAACTCACACAACGAGCCGCACAGCGGTCCCAGGTCCGCATAGAGTGATTATTCCTGCGCTTAGACGAGAGCATGGTTAAGTCAGGGCTAAGAGTTTGTTAAGATTGTAAAAGCCCGAAATTCAACATGTTACGGCGATTTTATGCATGTTAATATTCGCCCCGTGACGCTCAAGAAACCATCGGGGGCGACGCTCGTAACAGCGGCCCTCCTGATACTCCTGCCGACGCTGGCTGTTCTGCAGTACCAGTGGGTTGGCCAACTGAGCACCGCGGCCCGAGAGCGCCTGCAGCGCAACGTCCGCATCGCCGCTGCCCAGTTCCGGGAAGGCTTCGACGGCGAAATCGTGCGCGCCGTGTTGAGCCTGCAAGTCGGTCCCGCAACTGTACGCGAAGGCGTCTCCGAGCGGTATTCCGATCGCTACAACACCTGGCTGAATACCGCCGCCCATCCCCAGATCGTTTCCAACGTCCTCGTCGTCGATGGAGATAGCGGTCTATTGCGGCTTCGACGATGGAATCCCGACCTCGACGCGCTCGAGGCGACGGAGTGGCGTGCCCCGCTCGAGCAATGGCGTCCCCAGATCGAGGAGGAATTTCGAGATTTCAACGCCGGGCGCCCCTTCGATCGCCGGCCCGTGCTTCGCGGCGAGGATTCCCTGATCGTCGTGCCGTTGCGAAATCTCGTGGTGCCACCGCGGCCGAGTCCTGGTCCGCAGACCGTGACACCCATGTTCGGCTTCACGATTATCGAGCTCAACATGGCATATATCCGCGAGCAGATGCTGCCCGAGCTCGCGTCGCGGCACTTCACGCATGTCGAAAGCGACGTTTATCGCGTGGCGGTCACCGACGCTGATGATTCAACCAGCGTGCTATATCGCTCGGATCCCGACGCACCGGTCGATTCAAGTCACGCAGACGCGTCGGCGTCCCTGTTCGGAATCGGCAACCAGGCATTCTTCTTCGGACGGCCTCCCCGACCACCTGTCGGTGACGTCCCTCCGCGCAGCGAAGGCCCTCGACTCCGTAGCGAAGAAGCGCTCGCCGATCAACCGGGCGATCGACCGGTTGATGACTTCGGGCGTTGGCGTCTGCTCGTCCAGCATCAGAGCGGATCGCTCGAAGCGGCAGTCGCCCGAGCGCGGCGCCAGAACCTGGCGATCAGCTTCGGCGTGCTTCTGCTCCTGACCATCAGCATCGGGTTGCTGGCGGCAACGTCGCGACGGGCGCACCGGCTCGCACGCCAGCAGATGGAATTTGTCGCGGGCGTGTCTCACGAGCTGCGCACGCCGGTTGCCGTCATCCGTTCCGCGGCCGAGAACCTGTCGCACGGGGTGGTTGGCAGCGGCGATCGCGTGAAGCGATACGGGCAGCTCCTCGAAACTGAAGCCCGTCGCCTTGGTGAGATGGTCGAGCGCGTGCTGCAGTACGCGGGAATCGAATCGGGGCTGGCGAAGGGCGCGCGACTCCCGCTGGCGCCCGCCGACATCATCGAAGGCGCGATCGAAAGCGCGGTCACGCTGCTCGAACCCGAGCAAATCACAATCGAACGCGATTTCATGCAGAATCCGCCGACAGTCCTGGGCGACGCGGCAGCGCTTCGATCGGCCGTGCAGAATCTGATTGCGAATGCCGTCAAGTACGGCGGCCGCGATCGCTGGGTTGGCATCAAGATCGAGCACGGCCGTCAGCGTCGTCGTCCGGAGGTCTGGATTACCGTGAGCGATCACGGCGAGGGCATCCCGGCCTCGGAGCTGCCGCACATCTTCGACCCGTTCTATCGCGGCGCTGATGCCGTAGCCCGTCAGGTACACGGCAACGGGCTCGGTCTCTCGCTCGTCAGACAAATCGTGGCAGCCCACGGCGGCCGGGTCACTGTGACCACGAGAGCCGGCGCCGGAAGTTCGTTTACGATTGCCTTACCATCGGCCGAGCCCGACCAGCGTGCAACTGCGGTTGCCAGTCAATTGCAGACAACGCACTCATAACGTCGTGTCCGGCGCACTCATAACGTAGTGTCCGGCTTTAGCCGGACCAGTATTAAAGGCAGCGAACAGACGTGTCGCGTCACATACTCCTCGTTGAGGACGAGCCCGGCCTTGTCTTGACGCTCACCGATCGACTCATGGCCGAAGGCTATGACGTCGAGAGCGAAGGTGACGCGGTCCGCGGACTCGCGCAGGGCAGCACCGGAAATTTCGACCTCATTCTCCTCGACGTCATGCTGCCGGGCGGCAGCGGCTTCGATGTATGCCGTACCCTTCGACAGCGCGGCGTGCAGACCCCGATCCTGATGCTGACGGCTCGCGGTCAGGTCGTCGATCGCGTTGTCGGTTTGAAACTGGGGGCCGACGACTATCTCGTCAAGCCCTTCGAGATGGCGGAGCTCCTTGCGCGAATCGAGGCGCTGCTGCGCCGCGGCGTGGCGCCGGTTGCCAGCGCGCCGATTGGTGAAATCTTTCGTTTCGGCGACATCTCGATTGACTTTCGCAAAGCCGAAGTAACGAAATCCGGACAGCCAATCGACCTCTCGGCACGCGAGTTCAAGTTACTGCGCTACTTCGTCGAGCATCGCGGCGCAGCCTTGTCGCGCGATGAGCTCCTCAACGAAGTCTGGGGCTACAACGCCATGCCGTCGACGAGAACGGTCGACGTCCACGTCGCATGGCTGCGTCAGAAGATCGAGGACAACCCGCGACACCCGCAGTACATTCACACCGTCCACGGCCTCGGGTATAAATTCGTCGTTTGAGCCTCGATCGAGCCCGCTCGGAGAGCGGGCATGACCACATGCGTTCCCCGCGCATCTGTATCTTCTGCGGATCCAGCACAGGTGTCCGACCTGAATACCGCGCTGCGGCGGAACAGATCGCGATTCGGTTGGCGGAGCGCGGCATGGGCATCGTCTACGGTGGCGGCTGCGTCGGGTTGATGGGCATCGTGGCTGATACAGCGCTCGCGCACGGTGGGCACGTCATTGGCGTGATACCGAGCGCCATGGTCACGCGCGAAATCGCGCATCGCGGTCTGCCCGACCTCCGGGTCGTGTCATCCATGCACGAACGGAAAGCCTTGATGGCGAGTCTTTCCGACGCGTTCATCGCGTTGCCGGGCGGTTTCGGCACGTTCGAGGAGTTTTGCGAAGTCGTAACGTGGACGCAGCTCGGTCTGCACCGGAAACCGTGCGGGTTGCTGAATATCGCCGGGTATTACGATCCCCTCATCCGCCTGTTCGACCGCGCGGTCACCGATGGCTTCATTAGGCCAGAAAACCGGCAGATCGTTGTGGCTGATTCCGATCCGGGAGTGCTCATCGAGCGCCTGCTCGGGCAGACGGTTGGCGCGGCAGAGGCCGTTATCCAGCCGGAAGATGTCTGAAACAGGCCTATTTTGAGTGCAGCGATCGAGGACAGATCCAGGGAATCAGGTCGCTGGCCTCCGGGAGATCTCGGAGATTCGGCCTGTTTTTGGGCTCCTGTGAGGCACAGCCCTTGCTCTCAGCAGGAGCACAGAGGATCAGATTATGACCAGGACCGCGGCCGGCATTCTTGCGATTATTTGCGTAGCAGCGGGCGCAGGCGGGACATATCTGGCTCTCCGGCACGACCCGGCACCGGTAACCGCGGCTGAGTCGATTGGGACCAACTCAGTGACGCCTGCCACGGCAGTGGCCGAGTCGGAGGGGGTCATCGACCCCGCGCCGTTGGCCGTGTCGGCGCCGCCACAGCCTGTTGCTCCCAGGAGCCGGACAGTCCCACCGCCACCCGCGCCGCGCGCTCCGGCGCGTCAAATCGCGGCCGCACCAAGGGCACCGCGTGCGCCCGAGCCGCCCGCGCCAGCCCCGGTGCTCACGCAAGAGCCGCGGTCCGCCGTCCCCATCGCCCCGGCCCCCATCAGTGACAACCAGGCCTCGCGATCCGTCGACTTGCCGGGCCCGGTCTATGAGGAACTCGTCGTCGCCGCTGACTCAGTGATCGGACTGCAACTCGAGTCGCCCGTGACCAGCGAGAGGGCACAGGTCGAGGACAGCGTCACCGCCCGCGTTACTCGTGATGTCAAAGTGGGTGATCGCGTCGCGATTCCAGCCGGGGCGAAAGCATTTGGTGAGGTGACGGTGGTCGAGCGCGGCGGCAAAATGCGCGACCGCGCGCGCCTCGGCGTGAAATTCACGTCGGTTGTCCTGGTAGACGGCACGCGACTGCCGCTGCAAACCGAAACGATCTATCGCGAAGGTGATCCCCCGGGACGTGAGAGCGCGGCGAAGATCGGCGGCGGCGCGATCGGCGGCGCCATCATCGGTGGCATTCTTGGCGGCGCCAAGGGCGCAGCGATTGGCGGTTCGATTGGCGCAGGTGCCGGTACAGCAACGGTGGTGGCTGGAGACCGCAATCACGCGACGCTGTCGGCAGGAACACCGCTCACGGTCAGGATCGAGGAGCCGGTAACTGTTACGGTGGAGAAATAGTCTTCGTCAACTCCCAACTCCCAAAGCCCAACTCCCAAATTCGACCCTTGGGAGTTGGAGGTTGGGAGTTGGGTCGTGTGAAGTTAGGCCGCGCGGCTGCCGATCGCCTTCAGCAGCGCCTGCACCTTACTCGTCGATTCCCACGTCAGTTCCTTATCGCTCTTCCCGAAGTGGCCGTAGTTGGTCGTCTTCAAGAAGATCGGCCGACGCAGGTTCAGCTGATCGATGATATCAGCCGGCTGGAAACTGAACACGCGATTGACGGCGCGCGTGATCTTCCCGATGTCCTCGGTGTTGGTGCCGAACGTCTCGATGTGCACACTGACCGGATCCGGGTGGCCGATGGCGTACGCGAACTGCACCTCACACCGTGAGGCCAGCTTCGCCGCGACGATGTTCTTCGCGACCCAGCGACCCATGTAGGCGGCGCTGCGATCGACCTTCGTGGGATCCTTGCCCGAGAACGCGCCACCGCCATGACGGCCCATACCGCCGTAGGTGTCGACGATGATCTTGCGTCCGGTGAGTCCGGTGTCACCCTGTGGTCCGCCGACGACGAAGCGGCCGGTTGGATTGATCAGGAATTCCGTCTTGTCGGTGAGCAGCTTGGCTGGCAGCACCTTCCTGATGACGCTCTCGATGCAGAACTGTTCGATCTCGTCGTGTGAAACGTCCGGGGTGTGCTGCGTCGAGATCACCACGTTGGCAATGCCCACGGGCTTGTTGTCCTCGTAGATCACCGACACCTGCGACTTGGCGTCAGGACGCAGCCACGGCACGCCACCGCTCTTGCGGATCTTGGTGAGCTCGCGGCCGAGTCGATGCGCGAACATGATCGGCGCCGGCATGAGCTCCGGCGTTTCGTTGCTTGCGTAACCGAACATCAACCCTTGGTCGCCGGCGCCCTGCTTGGCCGTTTTCTTACCGAGGGCCTTCTTCGCATCGACACCCTGGGCGATATCAGGCGACTGCTGCGTCACGAGCACGTTCACGAACACTTTGTCGGCATGGAACACGTCATCGTCATTGACGTAGCCGATCTCGCGGATGCTGTCCCGCGCGATCTTGACGAAGTCGAGTTTGGCCTTCGTTGTGATCTCACCGCCGATGATCACCATGTTCGATTTCACGTAGGTTTCGCAGGCGACGCGGCTGAACTTGTCCTGGGCCAGGCACGCATCGAGGACGGCGTCGGAAATCGTGTCGGCAACTTTGTCGGGATGGCCTTCGCCGACCGATTCCGAAGAGAAGATGTACTTGTCCATAAAGCTCCAAAAAAAAGCCCGCGACGGTCGCGGGCTGCTCGCGACTTAGACAGATCAGCCGGTGTGTCCGGCCGCGCGGCCCATCAAGTCGTGGAAATCGCCGCAAAAACGACCCTTAAGTATCATTCGCCGTCATCACAGTGTCAACGCCCGTCACGAGTCCGGAGTAAGATTCGGTGTGTCTGGAGGACCGGTATGGGCTATCGAATGCTTGCAGTCATCGCTCTGGTCGGGCTGGTTGCGTCGTCAGTTGCGGCACAGGTCAAGAAGTCCGATATGCCTGGCGTTCGTAATTACTCGCGTGTCGATGCCACAGTCGGTTGTGGTGGCGCCGTCGATCCAACTGCGATGTCAGCGCTCAGGAAAGAAGGCTACGTCTCGGTCATCAATCTTCGCCTGGCGAATGAGCAAGGGGCGGACATTGATGCCGGCCGCGCCGCGGCGAAGGCTGCCGGGCTCAAGTACATCCATCTTCCGTTCAACGCGGCGGCGCCAGATCCCAAGGTGGTGTCCGACTTCCTCGGCGCGGTTGCCGACAAGAGTAATCAGCCGGTGTTCATTCACTGCGGGTCCGCCAATCGCGTCGGCGCCGTGTGGATGATCAAGCGCGTGCTCCAGGATGGCTGGGCCATCGATCGCGCGCAAACGGAAGCAGAAGCCATCGGGCTGCAGAACCCGCAGCTCGTCGCGTTTGCGACCGGGTACATCAAGGAGCATCAGAAGCAATAGCGAGCGGCCCCAAACGAGAAAGACAGCAGAAGCCCAATCAACGCCCAACGTCCAACTCCCAACTGCCAAACTTGGTTCTTGGGATTTGGAGGTTGGAGGTTGGGAGTTGACGGCATTTGCAGCCAATGAGTCGTTTCAGATAGGCTTTAAGAAATGTCGATCGGTCTCCGCCACGCGCATCGCCATCACCACGGCCATCATGGCCGGCCGGTGGGTGTGTGCGCGCAAACGGATTAGACCTCAGTCGACGAAATCCAGAGGTTGCGCAGACCCCGCCGGTTCTACC
>Ga0075431_100000547_pt1 | contig 31597 bp, 25 predicted proteins | sample RhiMetdeltSRZDD5_FD_75297 | JGI IMG/M metagenome (GOLD analysis project Ga0075431, IMG submission 75297) | Populus rhizosphere microbial communities from Tennessee, USA - Rhizosphere MetaG P. deltoides SRZDD5 | ecosystem: Host-associated > Plants > Roots > Rhizosphere > Soil | place: USA... | reverse complement strand
GCGGCCGCCAGCAGGATGCGCGTCGACGCCGCTGCCCCCGACAGCTCTGCCGCGACCAGGTAGGGCGATCGCGCCAGGGGATGCACCGCGTCGAGGTAGGCGCCGCGGCCGTTGGCGAGCAGGAACTGGCCCAGGGTCTGGCCCAGGGTCTGGCCCAGAGTCTTGCCCAGAGTCTGGCCCAGAGTCTGGCCGTGGGCGCCGCGGGCCTTGCCGATGCGCTCGGGCCAGGCGAGCGCCAGCAGGCGCGCGAGCGGCACGTCCGGGGCGCGCGCCAGCGCCGGGCCGGCTGTGCCCGCCATGCGCGCCCAGCTTGCCGCCAGCCTGCGCATGTCGTGGGCGCGGCGCGAGCGGTCGCCGCGAAACGCCTCCAGCCGCTGCGCGAGATCGGCGTCGTTGCCGCCGAGGCCGCGCTCGACGATCACCGCGGCGATCTCGGCGGCCGCGCGCGCGTGGCCCTGCTCTGCCGCCGAAACCACCATGCGCGCGAGCCTGGGCGGCAGCGGCAGCGACCGGAGCCGCCGCCCGAGGGGCGTGATGCGGCCGTCGGCGTCCAGCGTCCCCAGCTCGCCCAGGTCCGCTCGTGCCGCGTCGATGGCCGCGGCCGGCGGCGGATCGATCCAGGCGAGCGAGCGGGGATCGGCGGCGCCCCATTCCGCGCAGTCGAGCAGCAGGCCCGCCAGATCGGCGGAAAGGATCTCCGGCTCGGCAAAGGGCGCCAGGCCCTGCGTCTCCCGCTCGTCCCACAGGCGATAGCAGACGCCTGGCCCCGTGCGGCCGGCGCGGCCTCGCCTCTGATCGGCAGCCGCGCGCGACACGCGCACCGTCTCGAGCCGGGTCACGCCGACGTCCGGCTCGAAGCGCGGAACCCGCGCAAGTCCGCTGTCGATCACCACGCGCACGCCTTCGATGGTGACCGAGGTCTCGGCGATCGAGGTTGCGAGCACCACCTTGCGCCGACCGTCGGGCGCCGGCCGCAGCGCGCGGTCCTGGGCCTTGGTGTCCATCGCGCCGTAGAGGGGGGCAAGGATCACCGCCGGGTTGCCGATGCGCTCCTCGAGCCGCTCCTCCACGCGCTTAATCTCGCCCTGGCCCGGCAGGAACGCCAGGATGGAGCCCGCCTCCGTCCGGAGCGCCTGCATCACCGCGTCCGCCATCCGGTCCTCGATGCGCGCCTCGGGATCGCGGCCGAGATAGCGGGTCTCGACGGGAAAGGAGCGGCCTTCACTGGCGATCACGGGGGCATCGCCCATGAGCTGCGCCACCCGTGCGCCGTCGAGCGTCGCCGACATCGCCAGGATGCGCAGGTCCTCGCGCAGGCCCGTCTGGCAGTCGAGCGCCAGGGCGAGCCCCAGGTCCGCGTCGAGCGAGCGCTCGTGCAACTCGTCGAACAGGACCGCGCCGACGCCGGAAAGCTCGGGGTCGTTCAGGATCATGCGGGTGAAGACGCCCTCGGTGACCACCTCCACGCGCGTCCTCGGCCCCGACCTGGAGACGAGGCGCGCCCGCAATCCGATGCGCTCCCCGACCGCCTCCGACAGGGTCTGCGCCATGCGCCCGGCGGCAGCCCGCGCGGCGATGCGGCGCGGCTCCAGGACCAGGATTTTGCGACCCTCGAGCCAGCTCTCCTCCATCAGGACGAGCGGGACACGCGTGGTCTTGCCGGCGCCCGGCGGCGCCACCAGCACGGCCGAGGTACGCGCGGCGAGGGCCGCGCGCAATTCGTCCAGGACGGCATCGATCGGGAGCGGTGTCATGGCGGTGTCAGACCCTCCGGGTCTGACACCGTTGCACGGATCGGGGGTGGTGCCACGGTGTCAGACCCAGAGGGTCTGAGACCTCGAGCCGAGCGGCCGACCACGTCGGAGAGCTGCCGCAGTTGGGCGGCGAGCGGGCTCCTCTTGCGCCAGACCATGCCGATGGTGCGCGCGGGCTGCGGGTCCTCGAAGCGGGCGACGGACACCGAGGCGGAGCGCGTCTCCACCTCAACGGCCATCTCCGGGATCAGAGTGACGCCCATGCCGGCGCCGACCATCTGCACGAGCGTGGAGAGGGAGCTTGCGTCCAGCACCTCCCGCGGCGGCGAGGAACGCATGTTGCAGAACGACAGCGCCTGATCGCGGAAGCAGTGCCCTTCCTCGAGCAGGAGGAGGCGCATCTCGCGCAGCGCTTCGCTCGAGGGCACCGGCGTCCCCTCGGCCTCGCCCGGCCGGACCAGCAGGAAATTCTCCGCAAACAGGGCCACCTCCGTCAGGGACGCCTCGGACACCGGCAGGGCAACGATGGCCGTGTCGAGCCGGCCCTCCCCCAGCTCCTCGATCAGCCTGGAGGTCATCGCCTCGCGCACGTGCACGTCGAGCTCGGGGTAGATGCGGGTGAGGTGGCCCATGACCGCGGGCAGCAGGTAGGGCGCAATGGTCGGGATCATGCCGAGGCGCAGCCGGCCCGCGAACCGCTCCCGCGACGACCGCGCGAAGTCCCCCAGCTCGTCGACCGCACGCAGGATGTCGCGCACCCGCAGCGCGGCCTCCTCGCCGAACCGCGTCAACCGGACATGGCGCGCGCCGCGCTCGATGAGCACGGCGCCCAGGGCCTCCTCCAGCTCCTTGATCTGCATCGACAGGGCCGGCTGCGAGATGGCGCAGGCGGCGGCCGCGCGGCCGAAGTGGCTGTGGCGTGCCAGCGCCTCGAAGTAGCGCAGCTGCCTGAGGGTCATCTGATTCATCAGAACATCTTATCGCAGCGATAGCTGGAATCGGCGGCCCTGCTCGCAATGGATGCGATGCTGGGAGGCAAGTACATCGGCCAGCGAACGACCCAGTTCATCACGTTCGTGGACCTCGACCCGCGTCGCTTCTCGTGGGGTTCGTCCATGGCGGCGGCTGGTACGTCGCTGCTCAGCGCAGCGATCGCCATCTGGCTCAGCCGTGACGCCTGGCTTTTGTACAAGCACTGGGACGGCCCGACGGTCGGCCTGGCGCTGGGGATTGTTGTGCTCTGGAAGTCGCGCCGACAGAGCGTGCCTCAGTTGACCGCGTGACCGGTGCCGAACGGCCGGTGCATATGCCCTGCGTCGCTGCGGCTCATACGCTGGATGCCCGGCAGCACCAGCGCCGTCCCTTGAGCCCGTCTGCTCACGCCCAAGCTCTGGCGGCCTTCCATCCGTAACCGATTTCATCACAATTTCTTATAACAACCATCACTAAAGTCAATTTTACCTGATGAGACACTGTGGTTAAGGTCCTAGAGGAACACTTCGAGAGGCCCATGCGGGCCACTGCAACCCATTGCACGCAGGGGACGAACATGGCTGACGGCAGCGCCGACGCTGGCAAGTGCCCGTTTCACGCCCATACGAAATCGGGCGGAACGTTGAACCGGGACTGGTGGCCGAACCAGGTCAACCTGAAAATCCTGCACGCCAACTCTCCTCTCTCCAACCCCATGAGCAAGGGGTTCAACTACGCCGAGGAGTTCAAGAAGCTCGACTATCAGGCGTTGAAGAAGGACCTCACCGCCCTGATGACGGACTCGCAGGAGTGGTGGCCTGCCGACTTCGGCCACTACGGTCCCTTCTTCATCCGCATGGCCTGGCACGCCGCGGGCACCTATCGCATCGGCGACGGTCGCGGTGGCGCCGGTACCGGCCAGCAGCGCTTCGCCCCGCTCAACGCCTGGCCCGACAACGTCAACCTCGACAAGGCGCGCCGGCTCCTGTGGCCGATCAAACAGAAATACGGCAACAGGATTTCCTGGGCCGACCTGCTGGTCCTCACGGGCAACGTTGCGCTGGAGTCGATGAGCTTCAAGACGTTCGGCTTCGCCGGCGGGCGCGCCGATGTCTGGGAGCCGGAGGAGGAGGTCTACTGGGGCCCGGAGGCCAAGTGGCTCGACGACAAGCGCTACACAGGCGACCGCCAGCTCGAGAACCCTCTCGCCGCCGTGCAGATGGGCCTCATCTACGTCAATCCGGAAGGTCCGAACGGCAACCCTGACCCGGTCGCAGCGGCCAGGGACATTCGCGAGACGTTCAAGCGCATGGCGATGAACGACGAGGAGACCGTCGCGCTGATCGCGGGCGGCCACACCTTCGGCAAGACCCATGGCGCGGCTCTGGAATCGCACAAGGGGCCCGACCCGGAGGCGGCCGCCATCGAGGAGCAGGGTTTCGGCTGGACCAGCAACTACGGCAGCGGCAAGGCCGGCGACGCCATCGGCAGTGGTCTCGAGGTGATCTGGACCACGACGCCGACCAGGTGGAGCAACAACTTCTTCTCGAACCTGTTCGGCTACGAGTGGGAGCTGACCAGGAGCCCGGCCGGCGCGCACCAATGGACGCCGAAGGGGGGCGCGGGTGCCAACACCATCCCGGACCCGTTCGACCCCGACAAGCGCCGCGCGCCGACCATGCTCACCACCGACCTCTCGCTGAGGCTCGACCCGGCCTACGAGAAGATCTCGCGCCGCTTCTACGAGAACCCGGATCAGTTCGCGGATGCCTTCGCCCGCGCCTGGTACAAGCTCACCCACCGCGACATGGGCCCTCGCGCGCGCTACCTGGGCCCCGAGGTCCCGGCCGAGGAGCTGATCTGGCAGGATCCGGTCCCCAAGGTCGATCACCCGCTGGTCGATGCCAAGGACATCGCCGACCTCAAGGTCAGGATTCTGGCCACGGGTCTCTCGGTCTCCGAACTGGTCTCCACCGCGTGGGCCTCGGCGGCCACCTTCCGCGGCTCCGACAAGCGCGGCGGCGCCAACGGGGCGCGCATCCGTCTCAGCCCGCAGAAGGACTGGGAGGTCAACGAGCCGGCCAGGCTGGCGAAGGTGCTGGCGGCGCTGGAAGGGGTCCAGAAGGCCTTCAACGGCGCGGCATCCGGCGGCAAGAAGGTCTCGCTCGCCGACCTGATCGTCCTGGGCGGCGGCGCCGCCATCGAGAAGGCGGCCAAGGCTGCGGGTGTCACGGTCCAGGTGCCTTTCGCGCCCGGCCGCACGGACGCCTCGCAGGAGCAGACCGACGTTGAGTCGTTCGCGCTGCTCGAGCCCTACGCCGACGGCTTCCGCAACTACCTCGCGGGCAAGTACGCCGTCCCGGCCGAGGAGTTCCTGGTGGACAAGGCGCAGCTGCTCACGCTGACAGCACCCGAGATGACCGTCCTCATCGGCGGCCTGCGCGTGCTGGGGGCCAACACCGGCAAGTCCCGGCACGGCGTCTTCACCAGGACGCCCGAGACGCTCACCAACGACTTCTTCGTCAACCTGCTCGACATGGGCACGGAGTGGAAGGCCACCGCGGACCCCAACGTGTTCGAGGGCAAGGACCGCAAGACCGGCGCGGCGAGGTGGACCGGAACCCGCGTCGATCTCGTCTTCGGATCTCACTCCCAGCTCCGCGCGCTGGCTGAGGTCTACGGCCAGGGCGACGCGAAAGCGAAGTTCGTGGCCGACTTCGTGGCGGCCTGGTCCAAGGTGATGAACGCCGACCGCTTCGACCTCCGCTGAGCCCGGCGGACCGTTCGCTCAAACAGGGCGGCGTCTCGAAACGCGCGACGCCGCCCTGATGCTGTGAGGCAGGGCAGACCGGCGAAGGTGGAGGCAGCCGTCTCGACAGCCCATGGTGTAGTCTTTCCCCGCATAGACCGCGCCGGGGAGCCCCATGCACTTTGAGCCCGCACCACACACGACGCAGAACTGGCGCCTCGAGAAGCCCGCGGCAACGGGCAGGCGCGGGATGGCGGTCGCCCAATCCAGGAGCGCCGCCGAGGCTGGCGTGGCGGTGTTGGACGCCGGCGGCAACGCCATAGACGCCGCCGTCGCAACTGCCTTGGCCCTTGCCGCCGTCGAGCCCTGGAACTCGGGCCTCGGCGGGACCGGCAACGCCGTGGTGCATCGCGCGGGTGAGGCCCGCGCAAAGGTGGTCGACTTCGGGCCGACGGCCCCCGGCCGGCTCGATCCCGCGCGCTTTCCGCTGACCGGGCGGGTCGCGTCCGACCTGTTCGCCTGGCCCGAGGTCGAGGGCGACATCAATATCCACGGGCCCATGTCCTTCGTGATCCCGTCGGCGGTGGCAGGCTATGCCGAGATGCACGGCCGCTGGGGGCGCCTGCCGCTCTCGGAGGTGGCCGCGCCGGCCGTGGCGCTCGCACGGCGCGGCCTGCCGCAGGACTGGTACACCACGCTGAAGGTCGCCAACTCCGCCGCCATCCTGCGGCGCTACCCGGAGAGCGCGCGGGTCTACCTGCGCGACGGCCTGCCGCCGGTGCCGCCCTATCAGGGCGGCCTCGCCTATTTCACCCTCGGCAGGCTGGCCGAGACGCTGGAGCAGCTGGCGCGCGCCGGCTGGCGCGATGTCTACGACGGCGAGATTGCCGCCAGCATCGTCGCCGATGTCGACGCCATGGGCGGCATCCTGTCCGCCGAGGACCTCGCCGGGTGCAGGGCTCGAGTCACGCCGGCCCTCGAAGGACCGTGGTGCGGGCGCACCCTGCAGGCCCCGGGCCCGCTGACCGCGGCGCCGACGGCGTTGGACGTGCTGCGGCGCATGGCCGGGATGGCGCCGGGCCCCGAGCCCGACGCCGCCTGGTACGTGGCGCTGGCGCGCGCCCTGAAGGCGGCCTACGCCGAACGGCTGGAATCCCTCGGGGATGCCGAGCCGCCCGCAGCCCAGAGCTGCACCACCCACCTCTCGGTCTGCGACGTGGAGGGCAGCATGGTGGCCATGACCTCGACGCTGCTCTCCTCCATGGGCAGCCGCGTCGTGCTCCCCGGCACAGGCATACTGATGAACAACGGCGTCATGTGGTTCGATCCGCGCCCCGGCCGGCCGAACTCCATCGCGCCGGGAAAACGACCGCTTACCAATATGTTGCCGGTTGTCCTGCGCGCCGGCGAGGGCGGCCCGTCGATGGCGGCGGGCGCCTCGGGCGGGCGGCGCATCATGGCCGCGGTGCTGCAGCTCACGGCCTTCGTCGCCGGCTTCGGCATGACCGCCGAGGCGGCCGCCCACCAGCCGCGCATCGACGTATCCAGTCCACACATGGTGACCGCCGACGCTCGCCTCGGTTCCGGCATACTGCACGCATTGGAGGCAGACGGTCCGACCGAGGTTTTCGAGCACGGCGTCTTGCCGATCAACTTCGCTTGCCCCAATCTAGTGGTACGCCGAGGTGGCGTGTGCATCGGCATTAGCGATGCCGCGTCGCCGTGGTCGGCGGCCGTAGCGCAAGCGTGAACGCACGTGCGTGCGGCCGAGGTAGCGCGGAGCCCTGGAAGCATCCTCGGCTCGGCGGGTTCATTGAAGAGTGGGAGAGGGGCATACGACTATGCCTTCCTCCCCGTTGATAGGATAGAAGGAGCTGGGAAATGACGTTTCGTCGTTTGGTGTATGCTGTGTCAGTTGTCGGTGCGTTCTGCGGCACGTCCGGTTTGGCGCACGCCTCGTGCGTCGGGATGGCGATGGCCTATGACGGTTCCCACGGTGCAGTCTGGCAGCGCCAGTCGTGCGACCAGGCGCGCACCGAGGCCATCAACGAATGCCACAAGTATACCCGCCTCAACTGCACGGCCCACATCACCTACTGGAACGGCTGGGCGGTGGGCGTCCACTGCACGCAGGACGGACGGCAGGACAGTGCCATCGGGGTCGGCTATGACCTGTCGATCGCGCGGGTCGAAGCCTTCAGGTACGCCCGCACCATGGGCTATCAGGATTACCAGTGCCGCGTGATCCGCGAGATCGGGTCGGAGGTCGGTCCGACCTGGTAGCCTCGGCCCGGCAGCATTCAGGGGGGCCCGGAGCATCCGCGTCGGGGCTCCCCTGTCCCGGGCAAGTGTCCGCATCGCGTCAGCGCTTCGGCTCACCTCAGGCCCCTTGCGAGTTCACCGGTCCACCCCCAGAGTGGGCGCCTCTCACTCGGGAGCCGTGCCATGCCACCCGCCGAGCTGCATGATCTGACGTTGGCCGAGGCCGCCCACCTGATCTCGGTCCGCAAGCTGTCGCCGGTCGAGTACGCCGAGAGCCTGCTGGCGCGCACCGAGGCGCTCGACCCGCAGCTGAATGCCTTCATCACCCGCACGCCGGATGTCGCCCTGGCGGCTGCCCGCACCGCCGAGGCCGACATCATGCGCGGCAACCGGCGCGGGCCGCTGCACGGCATTCCAGTCGCCCTCAAGGATATCTACGACACCGCCGGCATCCTGACGTCCGGCCACTCGCGCACCTGCATCGACCGCGTTCCCGACCGGGACGCGACCGCGGTCGCCCGCCTGAAGGCTGCCGGGGCCGTGCTGACGGGGAAGCTGGCGACGCACGAGTTTGCGCACGGCGGACCGTCGTTCGACCTGCCATGGCCGCCGGCACGCAATCCCTGGAGCACGGCGCACTTCACCGGCGGCTCGTCGTCGGGTTCGGGTGCCGCACTCGCTGCGCGCCTGGTGCCGGCGAGCCTCGGCTCCGACACCGGCGGCTCGATCCGTGGGCCGGCCGGCCTGTGCGGTGTCGCTGGACTGAAGCCGACCTACGGCCTCGTCAGCCGTGCCGGCGTGCTGCCGAACTCCTACTCCTACGACCACTGCGGGCCGATGGCGCGGACGTCGCAGGATTGCGCCCTGCTTCTGAATGCGATTGCCGGCCATGATCCGGGCGACCCGGCTTCGTCCCGGCGGCCAATCGAGGATTTCGCCAAAGGCATCGATGGCGGCGTCAAGGGACTGCGGATCGGCGTCGTCAGGCACTTCTGGGAGAAGGATCTGCGCGTCGACGCCGAGCTGTCAGCCGCACTCGAGCAGGCGCTGGAGGTCCTGCGCAAGCTCGGGGCCAGCACCGAGGAGGCGGCGATGCGGCCCCTGCAGACCTACGCCGACGTCAAGATCGTGATGGCCGAATCGGAGCTGTTCTCGCTGCATCTGCCCGAGCTGACAACGCGCACCGGCGCCTTCGGGCAGGACTTCCGCGCCCGCAGCCTCGCCGCCTGCCTGTTCACCTCCGAGGACTACGTGCGCGCAAGCCGCGAGCGCCGCGCCATGATCGAGGAGATGCAGCCACTCTATCGCCGCTTCGACCTCCTGGTGACGGCGAACGGCTCACCGGCGCCACGGCTCGACGCGCACGATCCGCTCGCCTTCTGGCGGCGGCCGAACTTCACGTGTCCGTTCAATTGCACCGGCGGCCCGGCGCTCGCTCTGTTGTGCGGCTTCTCGAAGGACGGCTTGCCACTCTCGCTGCAGATCGCCGGCCGGCCGCACGAGGATGCCCTCGTTCTGCGCGCGGGCCATGCCTACGAGACGGCGACGGGCTTCTTCGAGCGCGCGCCGGCTCTGAAGCCCGGTGCGGCACCGGCCGCACTCGACGCCAAGCCCTGGCGTCCCGACACGCGCCAGGTGGAACCGGCGGTACGCGCGTTGGCGGAGAATGCAGCCATGCGCGCCGGCCTGCGGCTGGCGCCGGAGCACATGGAGGAGCTGGTTGCGGTCGCCCCATGGGCTATCGCGATGGCCGGGCGCCTGCGCCGCGACCATCTCCGTTCAGCCGAGGTTTCCTCCATCTTCGATCCGACGAGCTGAGATCGCGCCTCGTCAGCCCTGGTGGCGAAGGACCGTGCGTGCCGGGTACGGTGGAGGGATGGCTTGGCTTGGGTGGGGGATGGAGCCCGGCGCTCACCCAGGGTAGCCCGGCCCGCAGCCGCGCCGGTGGGCCCTTGGCGGCCGGCCGCCTCGTGCAGCGACCCATACCCGAGGTCCCATCCTCGTCTTGGCGCCAGAGCGTGGCTAATCATCTTTGCAGTCTCATGCGACCTGCGGCGCCCTTGTCCTGTACGCAATCTTGGTCGGCGTTGACGTCGCGCGGCACTTGCGCAACACGCCCGCGGTGGAACGACATGACCCAAACCACGCGAGAGCAAGAGCCGGAGAAGCGAGTGCTCGGGTCCGCCGAGATCGGCGCGCTCTCGCATCTTTATCGCGGTGAGGTTTACCGCAGTACCGTCTGGCGCACGCGTCTCGATCACACCACCAACTGGTCGGTTGTCACGCTCGGCGTCGCGCTTTCGCTCGCGTTCTCGGCCAACGACGCGTCCCCCTTGCCGCTGGTTCTGGTCGGCATCCTCATATTCGCGTTCCTCGGTTTCGAGGCGCGCCGCTATCGCTATTTCAACGTCTGGCGTGCCAGGGCTCGCTGGATCGAGACGCATTTCTTCGCGCCCATGCTGCGCGGCGAAGACGTTGCTGCCAGCCAGGCCTGGCAAGGGGTGCTCGCCGCCGATTATTGCGAGCCCGGGTACCACATCAGCTATGCGCGAGCGCTCGGGCGCAGACTACGCCGCAACTACGCCTGGATCTTCGCCATCCAGGCAATCGCGTACTATGGCAAAATCGCCGTCCATCCGACGCCCATTGGCACCTGGGGCGACGTATGGGAACGCGCAGCCGTCGGGCCGATCCCGGGAAGGGTGATGGTGCTCGGCGGGATACTGTTCTATGGCGCCCTCCTCGTCCTGGGCCTTGTAACGCGTCATCTCGACCGGTCGAAACACAAGGGTCGGCGCGCCTCGGTGGCGATGGGATGAACGCTGTCCTGGTGATGGCCATTGCCTATGCTCCGTGCCGCTGCCAAGGCCGTTCGCGGGGAAAACGTGATGTTGCCGGCTTTTGTTACGAGAGCAGTTGCCGCAGGCGCAGGATCTCCCCTCGCCAATGGTTGGCAAGGCGATCGCGTGCCGGGTCCTTGCCCTCGTTCCTTACGCGCCGCTTGCGGAAGGCCAGCTCGTGCTGCGCGTTCACGAGCGCCGAGGACGTGCGGCGCTGCATACCGCTGATACGGCGTGTGCGAAAGATGCGGTCGCGAGCGATGTCCTGGTACTCGCCCGGGGTCACCGCGTGACCGACCTCGTCGGCCAGCTCTTCACGGATAACGCGCCGTTCCCATAGGCCGCTCCGCCACAGCGCAAACCCCGCTACCAGCAGGAATGGCAGGAAGACCACGAGCTGGAACAGTGTCCCGCCCAGGAATGCCCCCAGGAACCCGACATCGGCGCCGGGGGGCTCGAGCCCGCTCGGAGGCTCTCCCGCAGCGGCACCTGCGAGGGCGGCGAGCAAGGGGAGAGCGTTGTTCAGCATGTGAGCGGCGATCGCAAGCGTGATCCCGACGATCGGCGCGAGAACGCGCAGCCAGGTGCGCTTTGTCTGGAGGGCGAGGCCGAGTCCTGCCCCAAACAAAGCAGTGAACAAAGTATGCCCACCGAGACCGAGAAGCGCATATCGGCCGCCGAGCTCCTGGCCGTATGGTGGCACGCCGGATTGGACGTATCCCTGGGCCACATACAGCGCCGCCTCCACCCAGTTGAACCCGAGGCCGACCACGGCGCCGTAAACGAGGCCGTCGCGCATGTTGTCGAACTCTGCGCGCAGCAACCAGAATATCAGCACCACCCCGAGTGCCTTGGCGACCTCCTCGACGATCGGCGCGGAGATCGGCGCGGCCAGCAGCGTTGCCGCGTCGGGTCCGAGGACCGCGGTGATCGCCGGATGCCGCGCGACCCAGGCATCGATCAGCTGGAAGAACGCGGTGTTGAAGGGCAGGGCGAGGGCGGTGGCAATGCATCCGCCCCACAGAAAGGCCGCGGCGAACAGCCATGCGCCTTCACGCTCACGCCGGTCGAGATACCAGAGCAAGGCAAGCGGCACGACGGCAAGCAAGCTGGAGAGCGTGAGCGCCTTGAGAAACACGATCGCTATGTCTGGAGGCACGCTCGCCAGAATGCTCAGCTGCAGCAGCACTGCGAAGGCGAGAACGAGAACGAGCGCTGCGCTGATGGTTACGCACACCCAGCGTTGCCGGAGCGGGGGGCCGGTCTGGAGAGGATCGTGATACGAGCGGGCCAGCATCGTGGTGCCCTTCCTTTCGAATGTTTACCCGGGGTGGCTGCGATGACCATCGGCCTGCGAGCTGGCGCGATCCTCAGCCAAATCCCAACGAACCCGCGCCACGCCGTGCAGAAACACAACGACCATGACCAAAGCCAAAACGATCCACATCGGATCGAGGGCGATGCGACCCGAGAGGGCTGCGACTGCGACACCCGTGGATATCAGGGGAATGCCGAGCAGAACGGTCCAACTGACGAGCTGGCCGAGCACTGCCCAAGCCCGGTCATGACCCGATGCCGCGTCTCGCTCGGCCGCCAAGCTACACCGCCCAGAGGTCAGCGGCTGGCGCTTCGGGCCTGCGGCCGCCCAACGCGAGACCTTTCGTCCTGTCCATGGCTTGCTCCTTGGGACTGGCGCCGACGCGCGCAGGTTGGGTACCGTTGAGCTCTGTCGAGGCGCCCGTTCGGGCGGCATGTGCCCACTAGTGCCGGCGCCGGAGCGAACAAAATCGGCAAAAACCCTGAATGCGATAAGCGCCTTACCTCAGCGGTTTCACAGCTCCGGCTTTGGAGTTGAGGCGCGGCCAGATCCTCGGGGAATACCGTGTGCCCTCTTTGTCGAAGCGACGGATGTATCGCACCGGGCTGGCTGGGGCCTCGGACGTAGGCTTGGCGTTGCGCCGTTCGGGCCCTTGCTCCGCCACTCTGCGAATGCGTGATTGCCCGTCTCGCGCCTTCCCTGGTAAGGAATCGCGAGCCCAGCCTACCGGCCAGCTATCGTGATACAGCGGCGACTCGTACTGCCCATCCTGCTGGTCGCTCTCTGTGGAGTGGCGCTGCCGGCGCTTGCGCAGCTGCGCGGGCATGGCGGTCCGGTGCGCGCCGTCGCTGTCTCCGCCGACGGCAGCCGTGCCATCACCGGCAGCTTCGATTCGACCGCGATCCTCTGGTCTCTTTCCACTTCGACCGCCGAGAGGGTGCTGCGGTTTCACGACAGCGCGGTGAATGCGGTCGCGTTCCTGCCGGACGGACGGATCGCAACCGGCGGAGAGGACGCCACGATCGCCATCTGGCAACCCGGCGCGAGCACGCCAGAGCGCGTGCTGAAGGGGCACACGGGCCCGATCGTGAGCTTGGCGATATCGCCGGACGGGAGGATGCTCGGCTCCGCATCCTGGGACAGAACTGCGCGGCTATGGTCGCTGCGGGACGGAGCCTCGCAGGTGCTCGAGGGCCATGCGCAGAACGTCAATGGGATTGCCTTCACGCCCGACGGCCGGTCGGTGGTGACGGCGGGATACGACCTGACATTGCGCATCTGGGCGCTGGATGGCCGCGCGTCCCCGACGGTGCTGACGCTGCCGACGCCGCTCAATACGGTCGCTGTGGCTCCGGGCGGCGAGATCGTTGCCGCGGGAGCCTCCGGCAAGGTCTACGTTCTGTCCGCCACGGGCGAGAGGCTCGCCGAGATCGAGGCCGAGGCTACGCCGGTCATTGCGGTCGCCGTGTCGGGCGATGGCAAGCTTGCGGCCGCCTGCAGTGTGCGGGGCGCGGTGGCGATTATCGACCTTGCCAGCCGGTCGCTGCAGCGGCTGCTGCTCGGTCCGGGACTGCCCGCGTGGTCGGCGGCGTTCCTGCCCGACAATCGCACGCTCCTCACGGGCGGCAGCGACCATCTGGTGCGCCGATGGGACGCGCTGACCGGCACGCGTCTCGGCGACACCGGACTCGGCACACCCGGCGATCCGCTGGCCGCCTATGGCAACGATCGGGGCGCCCAGGTCTTTCGGGCCTGTGTCGCGTGCCACACCCTGAAGGCCGGCGAGCCGCCACGTGCGGGGCCGACCCTGGCGGGCATTTTCGGCCGCAGGATTGCAACTGCGCCAGGCTACGATTTCTCACCGGCGCTGAAGCAGCTCGACATTGTGTGGACGCCGGAGACCGTGTCGAGGCTGTTCGAGATCGGACCTGCGACCTATACGCCCGGAACCAAGATGCCGGAGCAGCGCGTCGGCGCCGAGGACCGCGCCGCGCTCGTGAAGTTCCTGGAGAGAGCCACGCGGCCGTGACGCGGGCGTCAGCCGTCGTCCTCTTTCTCTTTCTTCCAGCGCTCCATCAGATAGTCGTCGGTGGTTCGCACGGGCGCCCGCGGCGGCGCGCCGTAGGGGTCGAAGTCCTGCTCGGAGATGACCGCGACGCGACAGTCGTCGCACATCCGGATCGCATCCAGGCGCCCGGGGTCATCCTTGAACATCCAGTGCTTGCCCTCGAGCTTGGCGATGACGCGCTCGATCGTGCTCTTGACGCCGAACGGCTTGCCGCAGCGGATGCAGCAGAACGGCTGCTCCTCCTTGAGCACGCGCGACGAGGTGGTGGCGGCCCGGAAATCGAGTTGCGGCTTGAGCGTGATCACCTTCTCGGGGCAGGTCGCTTTGCACAGCCCGCACTGCACGCAGGCGTCCTCGATGAAGCGCAGCATAGGGTGCTCGGGGTCGTCGGTCAGCGCCCCGGTCGGACACGCGGAGACGCAGGCGAGACAGAGCGTGCAATGGGCGACATCGATCTCCACCGCGCCGAACGGCGCCTGCTCGGGTAGCGCCACCACGTCGACGGGCGCGGGCGCGGCGCGGTGCAGCTCGCGCAGCGCAACGCGGAGCACGTCGCGCTTGCCGCCGGCCGGCCGGAAGGACGCCGGGCGCGGCGCCGGCGCCAGCGTGGCGATGGCGCGCAGCGCAGCGCCGAGGGTGTCTGGATCGTCCGTCTCGATGGTCCCGACGCGGTCGCCGTCGAACCCGAGGCCGTGCAGGATCGGCTCGGCCAGCGCCAGGGTGCGCCTGAGGCCTTCCACATCGTGGCGCGGTCGCTCGCGCAACAGGAAACGCAGGGCGGTGGTCCCGTAGGCGAACGCCGCTGCGATTGCCTCGATGCCGACCTGCGTTACCTCGTTGACCGCAACGGGGAGCACATGAGCCGGCAAGCCATCGCCGAAGCGCGCGAGCGTATCGATGAGCGCGTCGCCGTGCTCCTCGTCGTGCAGGAGCACAATCGGATGCTTGCCGCCGGCATCGCCATAGGCCGTCAGCAGCGCGCGCAGCTTGCGCATCAAGGCGTCGGCGGAGGGCAGCGCATAGGAGGCAGCGCCGGTCGGACAGGCCGCGGCGCACTGGCCGCAGCCGGCACAGATCTTGTCGTCGATCGCCACGTGGTCTCCGGCGGGAACAATGGCCCCTGCCGGACAGAGATCGAGGCAGCGTTTGCATCCGACGATCTGCGAGCGCGCATGAGCGCACAGACCGGCGTCGAACGTCACATAGCGCGGCTTCTCGAAGGTGCCCACGAGGTCGCGCGCCTGCAGCACGGCCTTAGTGACGGCAGCAGGCTGGCCCGGATCGGCGCGCAGATAGCCGTCGCGCAGGCCGGACGCGGGGAACAGCGGTGTGCCGCCGGTGAGGTCGAGGATGACGTCGCATTTCGATCGCGCGCCGTCGCGCGCATCCCCGAAGGCGAGCGCCTGGCGTGAGGACGGCACCGCCTGGGCGAACTGGTCGACCGTCAGCTCGAAGGCGCCCAGGTGGCCATTGGCGGCGCGGACGACGCCGCGCACGATGGGAAACTCGGTATGGCGCGGTGGCTGGAGGTTGGCCGGCGGCTTGACGAGCACGGTAACGTCGAGATGCGCCTTCAGGAGATTGGCGGCCTCCACGGCGCTCTCGTCGTGGCCGTAGATCAGGATGACGCCCTCGCTTTCCAGGCTCACGACCGGTACGGCCGGCATCGGCTCGGCAGCCGCCGCAAGCAGCGCGGCCATCTTCGGCCCCGCCTTGGCGCCGTCGCGCGACCACCCCGCCGTCTCGCGGACATTGGCGTAGGCGATCGGCGCCTTGCCGCCCGCCTCCTCGGCCACCTCGCCGAACAGCGCCGCCTCCTGGGTGCAGGCCACCGTCACCGGGGCCTCGGACTTGATGGCGGCCTGGAAGCGATGCAGCTCCTTCCGGCACAGCTGGCGCGCCGTCGTCAGCTGGGCACCGCGGCAGCCGGCGCCGATCGCCTGCGGATCGAGAACCATGGTGTCCTCGCACGAGCAGACGAGGATGCTGCGTGCCGGGGCAGCCGTAGTGCCGCTTTTTCTCTCTGTTGCCAGGCGAGGCCTCCCGCAGGATGCTTGTCTTGCTGGTGTGCTCTCGGCTTATACCTATACTTGTTCCAAGACTACCTATACTTGTTCCAAGACGAGTGCACCAATCCGGGAAGCCCGGCAGCCCAGATGAACCGCTCCCGACATACCGGCAGGGCCGCGGCGCTCGATTTGCCGCCGCCTTTCCAGCTCGTGACCCTGCGTGAGCTCGGCAACGCTTTCGCTTATGCCCAGGCGATCGCACCCGAGCGGGGCGCAGGCACGCTGGCTCACGTTGGCCGTTTCGACCTCTCGGAGTTCGCCGTCGTTTTGGAACCCGACGAGCCGCTGGCAAGCGCGCGCCGCGTATTCTATGCCGGCATGGTGGCTTTGCGCGATGCGCTGCTCGCGCACGCCCCCCCCGAGCGTCCTGTCGCGATCGCCTGGCCGGATGCGATCCACGTCGACGGCGCCCTGGTCGGCGGCGGCCGGTTGGCTTGGCCCGCTGGCGCGGAGGAGACCGCCGTCCCGGACTGGATGGTGTTTGGCGCCACCATTCGGCTGGTCGCCCTCGGGAAGGACGAGGCCGGCCTCCACCCCCTGGTGACGGCGCTCGCAGAGGAAGGCTTCGGCGATCTCGGCTCCGGCCGGCTCGTCGAGAGCTTCACGCGGCATTTCATGTTGGCGCTCGACGCGTGGCGCACCGGCGATCTCGCGACAGTGAACAGTCGATATCTCGAGGGCCTGCAGGTTGAAAAAGGAGCGATCCCGTCGCTCGGCAGCGAGGGCGACCTGCTGGTGCGTTGGCGCGGCCAGGCGGAGCCGGACCGGCACGTGCTCGCTGCCGCGCTTGCAACGCCATCCTGGCTCGATCCATCGACGGGAGGGCCCCGGTCATGAAGCTCTTGCGCACCATCCGGCTCGATCCCTCCGATACATTCGTCTTCGAGAGGGCTGCGGAGCCGGGCGAATGGGCCGTGCCGGGCTCCTTCGTGTTCGCGCCAACGGACGTGGTGGCCCTGAGAGGCAAGGTGCGCGCGGCGTTCCGGTCGGGGTTCCTGGGGATCGACTCGCTCGGCTGGTCGACCTTGGTCCAGGTGGTCGAAGCGAGCGCGCAGGACCGCGCCGCGGCCGTCGATCTGCTGGCCCGGCGTCTGGTCGAGCGCTTCGGCGCCCCCGATCTTGGCGCCGCAAGGGCGGCAGCCGAGGAGGAGATCGCGTTTGCCGCCTCCCTCGCCAATCATTCCGAGGGCATGGTGGTCGCGCTGGCGCGCACCCATCAAGACGGCGACATCCACGAGCGCTTCCGCACCCTGGCACCCGGCTCGATGACAAACCCCGTGCGAGCGGTTGCGATCAGCGAGACCGACGGCGAGGACGACGCACCGGCCGAGGAGGTGGATCTGCTGCTCCTCGCCAAGGAGCGTGCCCGTGAGTGAAGCGCGCGACTTCTGGCTCTCATGCGGGCACCACCTGCTCGACCGCGACGATGGCGGTTACCTGCTGGTCACCGACGACTTCCTCAAAGCCTATCTGGCGCGCCCGGAGCTGGCACCTCCAGCTGAGGCGTGCGCGGTCGAGTGTGCGCTGCACAACAGGCTGCTCGCCGCCCCGCGCGAGCCGGTGAGCCGGGCGGAGATCGGCGCCATAGCCGATGCAGATGCACGCGACAACTGGCGGGTAATGCTTGCTTTCCGCGACCAACTCGTGTGCCATCCGACGCTGGAGGCCGCCTACCTGGATATCGTGCGGCGGAACCTCAGGTTCCCGCATTTGTTCCTGAGTCAGGTTGTGCACGTGATCCTGCGCAACGTCCTCAACGGTTGTGACGACGCGTTCGTCCTGCGGGCAGCCGAGATGCTCTTCAGGCCGCAGAAGCTCACCTTGAACAACGGGTCGCTGGTGGCCGCCGACGAGGAGACGGTATCCGGCATCGGCCAGCGCCCGCTGTCGCCGCTGGTGTCGATGCTGGGGCTGCCGGCCGCCGCGGAGATCGATGTGCTCGGCGAGGACAACGCGGCAGGCTATTGGGGCCGCAGCGACCGGTTCGACATGGCGCTGGACCTGACGGCGGGCCGCCAAGGCCTGGCCGCGCTCGGCGAGGTGATCAGGCGCTGGATTGCGCATCTGCTCAGAATCGAGGTGCAGGTCCAGCCGCTTGCCGAGCTGCAGGATGCTCCCTTCGTCTGGTACGTGGGGCTCGATGCCGAGGCCACGCGGTTCGGTGACGCGCTGTGGCAAGGGGAGGAGCTGGACGAGGTCACGCGTGGCCGTGTCGTGGGGCTCTACCGGCTCACCTTCAATGACACCGGCGAAGCGGATGATAAGGTGAGAGACCAGGCGGTGTATCTCATTGCGGCGATGACCGCCGACAAGGTCCTGCGCATCAAGCCGCAGAACCTCATCGTCGGTTTGCCCGTACGGCGTTCGGAGGTCGTGAGTTGAGCTCGGCGGCGCTCGTCAGCATTCCGGTCGGGGTGGTGGTGGAACGGCACAGGGCCACCAGCCCGTGGCTGGATTTCGTGTGGCGGCCCGCCTCCGTGCTGCCCGGGGTTCCGTCGGCAGAGCCCTGGACGCCGCTGGGCACCACCGGTGATACGGCAATGTTCTTCGCGGGCACCGCAACCATCGCGCTGCACCGGACGGAGACTGCCAACTACATCGGCAACATCGAGTCCAGCACGCCGCTGCTGTGGGTCGTGCTGCGTGCGACGGGAGGAGAGCCTCCTTACGAGGTGGTGGCGGTCACAGCGGACCCCGCGGAGGGCGAGGCTTACACCGAGGCCGGCAACGATCTGGTCGAGACGGTGCCGATGCCGGGCAGCATAAGAGAGGCCCTCGAGGCGTTTGTCGTGCAGCATCACGTCGAGCGGCCCTTCTTCAAGCGGCAACGCGACGATGCCTACGCTGGCCGGCGAGGACGCGGCGGTAAGCCGCGGGAGGACGAGCCATGAGCGACGACGACACCTTCATCGCACGCTGGTCGCGCTTGAAGCGGAGGGCTGCGCAGGGCAAGGCACAAGATGAGGCCGGCGAGCCGGACGAGCAGAAGGGCGATGCCGCCAAGGTCGAGCGCACTGGCGCTGCAGCCGAGTCCAGGCAGCCAGAGGAGGCGTCATCCTTCGATCCGGCCACGTTGCCGCCGATCGAGTCCATCGTCGCGGGCACCGACGTCCGCGCCTTCCTGCGCTCCGAGGTCCCGGCGCACCTGACGCGCGCGGCCCTGCGGCGCGCCTGGACCGCCGATCCCGCGATCCGCGATTTCATCGGCCTCGCCGAGAACCAGTGGGACTTCACCGACCCCGCCTCGATACCCGGCTTCGGATCGCTCGAAGCGACGGACGACGTGCGGCGCCTCGTGACCCAGGCCATGGGCGATTTGCGGGAGGCCGGGGACGCCGTCGTTCGCCCGGCGGACGCGCAGGCCCGCTCGGAGGGTCAGGGCGCAGCCTCGGCCGTAGCCGTGAAGGAGGCGCCTGCCAACGATCTGCACCCCGCTGCCGCCGACGCTTCGAGCGATCATCATATCGCCGATGCGTCTGTTGCGGTGCGAGATGATCGGCCCGCAGACCCCGACGGACCAGCGCTGGCACGCCGCAGAGGGCACGGCAGCGCGCTCCCAAAGTAGCAGCGAGGCCGCCGCGTCTGCGCGCGCGGACCATAGCCGCCGCCGTGCACCTGTGCGTGGCCCCTATGCGACCGGACACAGGGTCGGGACGTCTCGCTCGTGCGAAAGCGTTCCATCATCCCGGTGTTCTTTCGCCACTTATGTCAGCTTAGCAGGTGCAAACTCCGTCGATAGCATTTCCCAATGGAGCGATTGGGTACGCCGATCGATAGCCTGCAGCTATTGACGGTAGGTTCGCTGTGGGATTAGGTTCCGAAAACCGACCTCCAATCTGGCCGGCTGACCGATGCGCGATCAAGGACTCGATGAGGCAATCCGCGCCGCTGGCGGGATTACCGAGCTAGCGCGCCGCGTCGGCATCTCGCAGCCTTCGGTGTCCAACTGGGAACGTGTCCCTGCGGAGCGTGTGCTATCCGTCGAATCCGCGACCGGCATCGCGCGCAGTATGCTGCGCCCCGACCTCTTCGGCATCGATATGCGCACAGTTGACGAGGTGGATGCAGCGCGCGCCCAGGAATACGCGCTGCTGGCGACGCTGTTGGCCCGGGCACCCGATGCGCAGCTGATGGGACGTCTGGCACGCCTTCGCGGCGATGCAAATCCGCTCGGGCTGGCGCATGCGGCGCTCGGCGAGGTTGCGGCCAACTCAAGTGTCGAAGCGGTGGGGCGGGAGTACTTCGACCTCTTCGTCGGCGTTGGGCGTGGCGAGCTGCTGCCCTACGCGTCCTACTACCTGACCGGCTTTCTCTACGAGCGTCCACTGGCGCGGCTGCGGGCCGACCTCAGGCGGCTGGGCATAGAGCTTGTCGGTGGAAGATCCGAGCCGGAGGACAACGCTGCGATCCTCTGCGAGATCATGGCCGGCCTAGCCGGTGGTGCGATCGAGGCACCGGATGACGCGGAGCGGGAGATCTTCGAGGGCCATATCGCACCGTGGATGGACCGCTTCTTTACGGACTTGGCGACGAGCGCCACGGCAAAGCTCTACGCCCGGGTGGGCGCGCTGGGCCGCACGTTCCTGCAGATCGAGGCTGAGGCGTTCAAGCTCCCGCGCTAGCGGACAAGAGGAGCTGTTGAGAGGAGGCGGACATGAAGGACGAGGGCAAGCCCACGGGTAGCGCCGAGACCGATGCTACGGCCCGCGCCAAGGTCGGGCGGCGACAGTTCCTCCGCATCCTGGGCGGCGGTGCCGGTGTGGGCGCTGGCGTAGTCGCCGGCGCGGCCGTGCTGACGGCACCCGCGCATGCCGACAGCGAGAGCGACGCCGAGAAGCGAAAGGCGCGCTACCGCGAGACGGACCACGTCAAGGCTTTCTACCGGGTCAACCGGTATCCGACAAAGAGCTAGGGAGGCGAGACCGTGCTGACCAAGAAAAGCGATCGCCAGGCGCGTCGCGGCAGCCTTGCTGCAGCCCTTGGCAACCAGGCCGGCGGTGCCGTGGACCGCCGCACTTTCCTGAAGCGCTCAGGCCTCGCCGCTGGCGGGCTGGCGGCGATCGGCACGCTGTCGCTCGGCGGCGTGCGCAAGGCTGAGGCCGCCGCCGGTCCGGCACCTGCCAACGGCGTCGTCAGGCAAAACGTCTGCACCCACTGCTCCGTGGGGTGCACGGTGCTGGCCGAGGTCGAGAACGGCGTCTGGGTCGGGCAGGAGCCCGGCTGGAACAGCCCGATCAACCGCGGGTCGCACTGCGCCAAGGGCGCGGCCACCCGCGAGATCGTGCACGGCGACCGCCGCCTGCGCTACCCGCTCAAGATGGTGAACGGCCAGTGGCAGCGGATCAGCTGGGACACGGCGATCAACGAGATCGGCGACAAGCTCCTTGAGATCCGCGAGAAGTCGGGCCCGGAGTCCGTCTACTGGCTGGGGTCCGCCAAATTCACCAACGAGGCGGCCTACTTGAACCGCAAGCTCGCGGCGTTCTGGGGCACCAACAACTCCGACCACCAGGCCCGCATCTGCCACTCCACCACCGTCGCCGGCGTCGCCAACACTTGGGGCTACGGCGCTATGACGAACAGCTACAACGACATCCGCAACTCGAAGACCCTGGTCTTCCTCGGCGGCAATCCGGCCGAGGCGCACCCCGTGTCCCTGCAGCACCTGCTCGAGGGCAAGGAGCTGAACCGCGCCAACTTCGTGGTCATGGACCCGCGGCTGACGCGCACCGCCGCGCATGCCACGGACTATGTGCGCATCCGCCCGGGTACCGACATTCCCGTGCTCTGGGGCATGCTCTGGCACATCTTCGAGAACGGCTGGGAGGACAAGCAGTTCATCGAGCAGCGCGTCTACGGCATGGACCAGATCCGCCAGGAGGTCGCCAAGTACACGCCCGAGGAGGTCGAGCGCATCACCGGCGTGCCGGGCGAGCAGCTCAAGCGCGTCGCCAGGATGATGGCCCAGGAGCGGCCGGCCTGCCTGATCTGGGCCATGGGCCAGACCCAGCACACCGTCGGCACGGCCAACGTCCGCGCCAGCTGCGTGCTGCTGCTGGCCACCGGCAACGTGGGTTTGCCGGGTGGCGGGGCCAACATCTTCCGCGGCCACACCAACGTGCAGGGCGCCACCGATCTGGGCCTCGATATCGTGACGCTGCCGCTCTACTACGGCCTCGACGAGGGTGCTTGGCGGCATTGGTGCAGGGTCTGGGAGGTCGACTTCGACTGGATGGCCTCTCGCTTCGCGACCTATACCGGCGCTGACGGCAAGCCCGTCAAGATGATGCACACGCCGGGCATTCCGTCCACGCGGTGGTTCGACGCCACGCTCTTGCCCAAGGAGCAGGTCTCGCAGCCCGACACCGTCAAGGCGATGTTCGTCATGGGGCACGGCGGCAATACCGTGACCCGCATACCGGAGGCGGCCAAGGGCATCGAGAAGCTCGATCTGCTGGTCGTCGTCGATCCGGTGCCGACGAGCTGGGCGGTGGTCTCGGAGCGCAAGGAGGGCACCTATCTGCTGCCGGCTGCGACCAGCTACGAGATCGCGGGCTCGCGTGTGGCCTCCAACAGGTCGATGCAGTGGGGCGAGAAGATCGTCGAGCCGATCTTCGAGGCCAAGGACGATAACGAGGTCATGTATCGCCTGGCTGTGAAGCTCGGGTTCGCCGACAAGATGTTCAAGAACATCAAGGTCGAGAACAACGTGCCGTCGGCGGAGGATCTGCTGCGCGAGATCAACCGCGGAGGCTGGTCGACGGGCTACTGCGGCCAGTCACCGGAGCGAATCAAGCTGCACATGGCCAACCAGAAGGACTTCGACGTGGTCACGTTGAAGGCCAACGACGGGCCGGCCAAGGGAGACTATTACGGTCTGCCGTGGCCCTGCTGGGGTGCGCCGGAGATCAAGCACCCGGGCACGCCGATCCTCTACAACACCACGCTGTCGGTGCAGGAGGGCGGCGGCACGTTCCGGGCGCGTTTCGGTGTCGAGCGCGAGGAGAAGCTGCCCGACGGGACGACGCGCACGGTCAGCCTGCTCGGCAACGGCTACTACTCGAAGGACTCGGAGATCAAGGACGGCTACCCGCAGTTCACCTACGGCGTGCTCAAGAAGCTCGGTTGGGACAGCGAGCTGACCGAGGCTGAGAAAGCCACCATCGAGCGTATCGGCGGGGCGAGTCCCGACGGGGTTTCGTGGGCAACCGACCTGTCGGGCGGCATCCAGCGCGTGGCGATCAAGCACAACTGCATCCCCTACGGCAACGGCAAGGCCCGTGCCGTCGCGTGGAACCTGCCCGATGCGATCCCGACCCACCGGGAGCCCATCTACACGCCAAAGCCGGAGCTGGTCGCAAGGTATCCGACGCTGCCCAATGCACGTCAGTTCCGCGTGCCCAACGTCGGCTTCGACGTGCAGAAGGCGGCCGTGGAACAGGGCATTGCCAAGGAGTTCCCGCTGATCCTGTCCTCGGGACGCCTGGTGGAGTACGAGGGCGGCGGCGAGGAGACCCGCTCCAACAAGTGGCTCGCCGAGTTGCAGCAGGACATGTTCATCGAGATCAATCCGGCCGATGCCGCGGAGCGCGGCATCAGGGACGGCGGATGGGTCTGGGTGTTCGGCCCTGCCGATACGAGGCCCAAGGCCCGGATGAAGGCGCTAGTCACCGAACGTGTCGGCAGGGGCGTGGCGTGGTGCCCATTCCACTTCGCCGGCTGGTTCCAGGGCGTCGACCAGCGGCCCAAGTATCCGCAGGGCGCCGATCCGGTGGTGCTCGGCGAGAGCGTGAACACGCTGACGACCTACGGCTACGACCCGGTCACCGGCATGCAGGAACCGAAAGCCACGCTCTGCCAGGTCAGGGCGGCGTAGGGAGGGAACGATCATGGCCCGAATGAAGTTTCTCTGCGACGCCGACCGCTGCATCGAGTGCAACGCCTGCGTCACCGCCTGCAAGAACGAGCACGATGTCCCCTGGGGCATCAACCGCCGGCGAGTCGTCACCATCAACGATGGCAAACCCGGCGAGCGCTCCGTGTCGATGGCGTGCATGCACTGCACCGACGCGCCGTGCGCCGCCGTCTGTCCGGTCAACTGCTTCTACACGACCGCCGACGGTGTGGTGCTGCACTCCAAGGACCTGTGCATCGGCTGCGGCTACTGCTTCTACGCCTGCCCGTTCGGAGCGCCGCAGTATCCGCGCGTCGGCAACTTCGGCTCGCGCGGGAAGATGGACAAGTGCACCTTCTGCGCCGGTGGCCCGGAGGCAGACCTGACGCCCGCCGAGTACGGCAGCCGGGACAGCGGTCGGTTCACGGGCTACGGCTCGAACCGGCTGGCGGAAGGCAAGCTGCCGCTCTGCGCCGAGATGTGCTCGACGAAGTCGCTGCTGGCGGGCGACGGCGAGATCATCGCCAAGATCTTCCAGGAGCGAGTGGTGCGGCGCGGCTACAGCTCCGGTGCATGGGGTTGGCAGACGGCCTACCGCGAGCGGATCGAGTCTTGAGCAGCGCAACGGCGGCAACCGACCCGTTGCCCCGATCGCCCGGCCAGTACGACTAGGAGGCAAGAAACAATGCCAACACGCGCTTCCCTGCTGCTCTGCATCGCCGTGTGCATGTTCGGCTTGGCCGCCGCGCTCACGGTACCAGCCGGCGGTCCGGCCTGGGCCCAATCGGTCAACCCGACCGCGCAGTCGGTGAAGGAGAAGGAGCTGCTGCAGGAGCTGCGGAAGATCGAGGGCCGCAGCTCGCTTCCCGACCAGCGCACGGCGGTTCTCGAGCAGCCGGACGGCCGCAGCTGGCGTGTGTTCCACCAGGTCACGCTGCGCTGGATCGGTACCATCGCGATCCTGGGCATGCTCGGCGTCCTGGTGCTGTTCTATCTGATCCGCGGCATGGTGCGCATCGAGGGCGGGCGCTCGGGGCGCACGCTCGTGCGCTTCAACGGCTTCGAGCGGTTCGTGCACTGGATGACGGCCGCATCCTTCATCGTGCTGGCGATTTCGGGACTCAACATCACCTTCGGCAAGGAGCTGCTCACGCCGCTGATCGGGCCCGTGGCTTTCGCCGAGTGGTCACAGTGGGCCAAGTACGCCCACAACTACCTGAGCTTCCCGTTCACGCTCGGCGTCGTGCTGATTTTCCTGATGTGGATCGCGTGGAACTTCCCGTCCGTCACTGACTTCAAGTGGCTCGCGCAGGGCGGCGGCATCGTCGGTAGCAAGCATCCGCCGGCGCGGCGCTTCAACGCCGGACAGAAGGTTATCTACTGGGTGGTCGTGCTCGGCGGCGGAGCCGCTGCCGTCACCGGCTATCTCTTGATGTTCCCATTCTACGCGACCGCCGTCGGGGGCTTCACGGTTGGCACCACCAACATTGCCGCCGTGCAGCTGGCGCAGATGATCCACGGTATCGTCGGTCTCCTGTTCATCGCCATCATGCTGGCTCACATCTACATTGGCACCATCGGCATGCAGGGCGCCTTCGAGGCGATGGGCAAAGGCGAGGTGGATGTGAACTGGGCGCGCCAGCACCACAGCCTTTGGCTCGACAAGGAGGTCAAGAAAGGGCGCGTCTCGGGCGGCGGCACCCCGGCCCCGGCGGAATAGAAAGAAAGAGGACGACCCCCATGCGCGCCTTCCTGTTCGCCTGTGTAGCCGCGGTGCTGCTGGCCGTCGGAGCGGCCTACGCCCTCAACAGCCGCTACCTGCCCAACGCCTCGTCGACCGTCTTCTCCTCCACCGAGAGCGTGCGCTTGTAGCGGTGCGGTCGGTGCGGAACCATCGAGCGCACAGCGGCCCGCGCAGAGTGGTCATGGCAGAACTCGCCGTGGCCCTTGCGTCGCAAGGGGCCCGATCCGGACACCTCCGGCACAGGCTGCCTGAGGGGGTACAGCGGCAGCTCTGATCCGTCTCCTGTCCCGCTCGGGCGGACATCAGCCTTTTCGCACCGTGAGCTTGTGCGGAGCCAGAAGCCGGTGCGTCTTCCGTCATCACGAGGTTGCTACCATCCTGCCCTTGTGTCGCGCTGGTGAGAGTGGCAGCATGCGTTCCAAGGGGTTATCCGCGATTGCCCCGTGAGGCTGCGGCTGAAATATCGCGTCCACGCACCCGAGCAGGGGAGAGGACGCTATGCCCGCAACCACTCTGATCACAACTCAGCAATTCTCCAGGCTGATCGGCCTGCCGAGCAGCCCCGCGGTCGTCGATGTGCGCATCGACGACGACTATCGCGTCGAGCCAAAGCTGATTCCGGGCTCACTGCGCCGCGACCATCGGGCCGTCACGCGCTGGGGGAAGGACTATTTCGGCAAAAGCGTCGTGGTTGTTTGTCAGCGCGGGGAAAAGCTGAGCGAAGGCACCGCAGCTTGGCTCCGCCACGAAGGCATCGATGCACAGACACTCGAAGGCGGCTTCGAAGGCTGGAAAAAGGCCGGCGAGCCGCTCGTCCGCACCGACAAGCTTCCGGCGCGCGACGACAAGGGCCGAACCATTTGGGTCACGCGCAGTCGTCCTAAGGTTGACCGTATCGCGTGCCCATGGCTGATCCGTCGCTTCATCGATCCCAACGCCGTTTTCCTCTTCGTCGTGCCGGCCGAGGTTGTGCCGGTCGCCGAACGCTTCGACGCCACACCGTTCGACATCGAGGGCGTGTTCTGGAGCCATCGCGGCGACACCTGCACGTTCGACACCATGATCGAGGAATTCGGGCTCGAGACCGATCCGTTGCTGCAGCTCGCGAGGATCGTGCGCGGGGCCGACACAGCGCGTCCAGATCTCACCCCGCAGTCGGCAGGGCTGCTTGCGGCTTCGCTCGGCTATTCGCGGATGTTCCGGGACGATCTCCCGCAGCTCGAGGCCGCGATGGGGTTCTACGACGCCATGTATCGCTGGTGCCGGGACGCGGCAAGTGAGACCCACAACTGGCCGAGCAACAAGCCCGGAGCCTGACGTGAACGGCGCCACGGCGGCTGATGCCACACCCAAGATGCGAGGGAGCCCTTCACACGGGGTCTCCCTGCGCGAGGCGTTCTGGACGTGGATGCGGGTCGCGGCACTGAGCTTCGGCGGCCCTGCCGGCCAGATTGCGGTCATGCACCGCATCCTGGTCGAGGAGAAGCGCTGGGTCTCCGAGGAACGGTTCCTGCACGCGCTCAACTACTGCATGCTGCTTCCCGGCCCCGAGGCGCAGCAGCTCGCAACCTACATCGGCTGGCTGATGCACCGAACGCTGGGGGGCATCATTGCTGGAGGCCTGTTCATTCTGCCCGGCGCCATCGCCATCATGGGCCTCAGCTACATCTACGCCGCCTGGGGAAACGTGCCGATCGTCGTCGCGTTGCTCTTTGGCCTCAAGGCAGCGGTGCTCGCCATTGTCGTGGAGGCCGTGGTCCGCATCGGCAGGCGCGCGCTCAACAACCAGATCCTGATCGGACTTGCTGCTGCGGCCTTTGTCGGCATCTTCTTCCTCAATATTCCTTTTCCCCTCATCATCTTGGGCGCGGCATTGATCGGCTTCGTTGCTGGCAGCATGGGGGCTGCTGCATTTCAGGGTGGGGGTGGTCATGGCCCTGGCAAGGCCAAAGGCTCAGAAGCCGTCGTCGACAGCCTTCTCGGCGAGCAGTTGCCCGAGCACGCCAAGCCGAATGTCGTCCGTGAGTTGAAGGTTTCGGCCGTCTGGCTGGCGTTGTGGCTCGTTCCGGTAGTGGCGCTGCTGTGGGCGTTCGGCGCCGGCAATGTCTTCAGCGAGATTGGCGTGTTCTTCAGCAAGATGGCGATGGTGACCTTTGGCGGTGCCTACGCGGTCCTCGCCTACGTGGCTCAGCAGGCGGTCGAACACTACGGCTGGCTCAAGCCCGGAGAGATGCTGGACGGGCTCGGCATGGCCGAGACCACCCCAGGGCCGCTCATCATGGTGCTCCAGTTCGTGGGCTTCATGGCGGCCTACCGCGACCCTGGCGGTCTGTCGCCGATGCTGGCGGGTACGCTGGGCGGCTTGCTGGCAACGTGGGTAACGTTCACTCCCTGCTTCCTGTGGATCTTTCTCGGCGCCCCGTTCATTGAGACGCTGCGCGGCAACAGGGCGCTGAGGGCGGCGCTGTCCGCCATCACGGCGGCCGTGGTCGGCGTGATCTTGAACCTCGCCGTCTGGTTCGCCATCCATACGGTGTTCCGTCAGACGACGCCGGTGCGGGCGTCGCCGTTCTCGTTCGATGTGCCGGTCCTCTCCAGCATCGACGTCTGGGCGCTGGCCCTTTCGCTGGCGGCCGCACTGGCGGTCTTCCGGTTCAAGGCTGGCATGATCCAAACGCTTGCGGCCTGCTGTGCGGCGGGCATTGCCCTCCACCTTGCTGGGCTGATCGGATGAGCGGAGTCCTGACGGCCCCAACGCAACCGCCTATGTGGACACCTCCATGAGTTCCATTCGCTGGTGCAATGCGGACCGGCTGTTCGCACGGCACGTCAAGCCCGGTGATGCCGTCGAACCGACTGAAGATCGAAACGTTGGCAGGACGACGGGAGCGCGGTGGTGAAATCGTGAGCCGAGGCTGGAGAGCCATGACGATGAAGAGGAGTGCCGTAATGGCCGGCATTTTGTTGGGTACGACAGTGGCGGCGGCCGAGACGGTGGATTTCCAGGTCGACGCGGCCGGCGCTCCACCCAACGGATGGACCATCACCATGACCGGCACAGGCACGCCGAGGTGGACAGTGGAGCGGGACGACACCGCCCCATCGAAAGGGCAGGTGCTCAGGCAATCGGGCAAGGCAACCTATCCACTCGCGCTCAGGGACGGCACGAACGTCAGGGACGGCTTCGTCGAGGTAAGGTTCAAGGCGATCGCCGGGTCTGAGGATCGCGCTGCCGGGATCGTCTGGCGGGCAAAGGACGCCAACAACTACTACGTCGTGCGCGCCAACGCGCTCGAGAGCAACGTCGTTCCCTACAAGACCGTTGGCGGAGTTCGCAGCTCGCTCGATATCCTCGGGCAGAAGGGTGGGTATGGCATCAAGGTGCCCGTTCCCTCCAACCAATGGCACACGCTCCGCGTGGAGTTTGCCGGCCGACGCTTCAAGGTGACGTTCAATGGCAAGCCCCTCTTCGAGGTCGAGGACAGGACCTTCCCGGATCCTGGCATGATCGGCTTATGGACCAAGGCCGATAGCGTCACGGCATTCGACGGCCTTATTTATGGTGAAGGCAAGTAGAGGGACGGTCCAAACGCCAGCTTGCCCCGCAGGTTGTCCAGTATCGGCAACGAAGCTGAAGGCGGCAGGGCTCGAGGTAATGACGAGGTGCGTCCTGGCCGCCAGCGCCTGCGGGCGCCCGCGTCGATCCGCAACTCTCCCCCCGATCGGGGATGCAGATGCCCCAGAGGCGCCCCATTTCTCACTCGGCACGAGGCCACTGCGGTGCTCACACCGCGCTTATGACGGCGCATCCACTGCGCGCCTTGACGCCTGCACCTATCGCCGCGTTCGGCCCCAATCGGGCCGGGCGCGGCCCCCTCCATGCAGTGTGGCGCGATGCCGTGAACCACATGGCAGCGCGTTACGGTTCGGATGCCGACCCATCGCGACGGCGCGGCAGGCACCGGTGCGCAGCGCACGTCCGAAGGACAGTCTGTATCGCCGAGCTTGCCCACCCGGGGCCGGTCCGTGAGCGCTTTTGCCCTTGCGGCAGCCCGTTCGCCACGGAGACCGGAGTCGAGGTCGGGGGGCCGGGCATCGCAGCACAGCTGCGTCTCGGCCGTGTCGAAGTTGAAGCTGGTGGTCGTGCCGCGGCCTGTTCCCGCTCCGCGGCCGCGGGGCTTTTGTCCTTCTGCCGCGCTTCGCTCACTCAGGGGCGGGGTTGCGCACCTGTAGGATGTCGCGGATGGAACCGGATCGCAGGATCGGTGGTTTCTTTGGTTAAGTGGAAGGCGCAAGGGGGATGCCTGAAAGTGTTACCGGGAGGCGGGTACAGAATTGACAGCCTTCGGGTTACCTGGACCGGACAGACCTCAACACGCTCTTGGAAAACGCCCAATTTTCGTCCCGCCCGCCTGGGTGGGGCCGGCGCATGCGGGGTGATCTATGTCCGCGTCCCAAAGCGACACTTTTCGATCGTCCCAGGACAGCCTTGCAGCCACGGCTGCAAGCTCGCAGGCGGGTGAGTCCAAACTGAGGGACCTCCTCGACGCGCTGCAGGCTCTTCGGCTGGGCGATGCGGCCATGCGGATGCAGGAGAGCCCGGACCCACTGCTGGGAGGAATCGCCAGCTGCTTCAACGACATCGCTTCAAGTCAGCAACAACTGCTGGTGGCGTTGCGGGCCATGCGCGAAGGCGACTTCTCGGTGCGCATGGCCCGTGATGGCTCCGGTCTTCTGGGCAAGATGGCCGAGACTTTCAACCAGATCGCCTCAGCCAGCCAGACGCTGTCTCAGCAGCTCCAGCGCGTGGGACAGGTTGTCGGCAAGGAGGGGCGGACGCGGCAGCGCATCCGTATCGGGCTTCCGAGCGGGGCCTGGGCGGAGATGGAGCACGCCGTGAATTCCCTCATAGACGACCTTATTTGGCCCACCACGGAGGTGACCCGAAGCATCGAGGCAGTAGCCCGCGGCAACCTGCTCGTCACCATGCGCCTCGACGCCGACGGGCGGCCGCTCAAAGGCGAGTTCCTGCGCTCGGCCACGATCGTCAACAGGATGATCGCGCAGCTGAGCGTGTTCACCTCCGAGGTCACCCGAGTCGCCCGCGAGGTCGGTACGGAGGGGAAGCTCGGCGGCCAGGCGCAGGTGAGCGAGGTGACGGGGGTGTGGAAGGACCTCACCGAGAGCGTCAACTCCATGGCGAGCAACCTCACTGCCCAGGTCCGCAACATCGCCGATGTGACAATCGCCGTTGCGAACGGCGACCTGTCGAAAAAGATCACCGTTGACGTGCGTGGCGAGATCCTGCAGCTCAAGGAAGCCATCAACACCATGGTCGATCAGCTGCGCTCGTTCGCCGCCGAGGTGACCCGTGTCGCCCGCGAGGTTGGCACCGAGGGCCGCCTCGGCGGGCAGGCGGTGGTACCGGGAGTGGCTGGCACCTGGAAGGACCTGACCGACAACGTCAATTCGATGGCGAACAACCTCACCACTCAGGTGCGCAACATCGCCGAGGTGTCGACCGCCATCGCCAATGGCGACCTGTCCAAGAAGATCACCGTCAGCGTCAGCGGCGAGATCCTGCAGCTGAAGGAGACCATCAACACGATGGTCGACCAGCTCAACGCCTTTGCCTCGGAGGTGACCCGCGTAGCACGCGAGGTCGGTACGGAGGGCAAGCTCGGCGGCCAGGCGGTCGTGCGCGGGGTGGGCGGTACCTGGAAGGACCTGACCGACAACGTCAACTCCATGGCAGGCAATCTCACCGCCCAGGTGCGCAACATTGCCGAGGTCTCGACCGCCATCGCCAATGGCGACCTGTCCGAGAAGATCACCGTCAATGTCAGCGGCGAGATCCTGCAGCTGAAGGAGACCATCAACACGATGGTCGACCAGCTCAACGCCTTTGCCTCGGAGGTGACCCGCGT
>Ga0075431_100000545_pt1 | contig 31644 bp, 25 predicted proteins | sample RhiMetdeltSRZDD5_FD_75297 | JGI IMG/M metagenome (GOLD analysis project Ga0075431, IMG submission 75297) | Populus rhizosphere microbial communities from Tennessee, USA - Rhizosphere MetaG P. deltoides SRZDD5 | ecosystem: Host-associated > Plants > Roots > Rhizosphere > Soil | place: USA... | reverse complement strand
CATTTCGGGGCCCCCCATGTAACTAGAAAACGGGGCGTTCCACGTAGGAGCCCCAGATCTCCCGGAGCCGGGCGACGATCTCGCCCAGCGTTGCCCGGGCCTTGACGGCCTCAACGGTCGGGCCCATCAGGTTGGCGCCGGGGTCGGCGGCCGTCTCGACCAGCCGGTCCAGCAGGTGGTCGACGCGGGCCTGGTCGCGCCGCGCCCGCACGGCTTTGAGCCGGCCGATCTGTCGCGTCTCGACGGCGGCGTCGATCCGGTGGATGGGAATGTCGACCGGCTCGGGCGGCTCGACGTAGGCGTTGACCCCGATGACGCAGGCTTCGCCCGACGCCTTGCGCCGTGCGAACTCGTAGGCCGAGTCGGCGATCTCGTGCTGGAACCAGCCGGCCTCGATGGCCGCGATGGTGCCGCCCATCGCGTCGACCTTGGCCAGGATGTCGAACACCTCCTGCTCGATGCGCGTGGTGAGCGCTTCCACGTAATAGGAGCCGCCGAGCGGATCGACGACATTGGCCACGCGCGTCTCCTCGGCGAGGATCTGCTGCGTCCGGAGCGCGAGCTTCATCGCCGTCTCGGAGGGGATGGCGTAGGCCTCGTCGAGCCCGTTCGTGTGCAGCGACTGCGCTCCCCCCAGCACCGCGGAGAGCGCCTGCAGCGCCGTGCGCACGATGTTGTTCATCGGCTGCGCCTTCGTCAGCGTGGCCGCCGCCGTCTGGCAGTGGAAGCGCAGCCGCATCGACTCCGGTTTGGTGGCGCCGAAGCGCTCCTTCATGATCTTGGCCCACACGCGGCGCGCCGCCCGGAACTTGGCGACCTCCTCGAAGAAGTCGGCCTGGGCCACGAAGTAGAAGGCCAGCCGCGGCGCGAACCGGTCCACGGCCACACCGCTCTTCGTCACCTCCTCCACGTACGCGATGGCGTTGGCCATGGTGAAGGCGACCTCCTGCACCGACGTCGCCCCCGCCTCGGAGATGTGGTAGCCGCTGATATTGATCGGGTTGTAGCGCGCCAGGTGCTCGGAAGCATAGACGATCATGTCGCGCATGAGGCGCATCGACGGCCGGATCGGGAAGATCCACTCCTTCTGCGCGATGTACTCCTTCAGGATGTCGGCCTGCACGGTGCCCGACAGCCGGTCGAGGTCGTAGCCGCGCTGCTCGGCGACGGCGATGTACATGGCGAGCAGGATCCACGCGGTCGGGTTGACCGTCATCGACACCGAGATGCGCTCGAGATCGATGCCGTCGAAGAGCGCGGCGACATCGTCGATGGTGTCGACGGCCACGCCCTCGCGGCCGACCTCGCCGATCGAGCGCGGGTCGTCCGAGTCGTAGCCCATGAGCGTCGGCATGTCGAAGTCGACCGACAGGCCCGTCTGCCCCTGCTCGATGAGATAGCGGAAGCGCTTGTTGGTGTCCTCGCCGGTGCCGAAGCCTGCGATCTGCCGCATCGTCCACAGCCGTCCGCGATACATCGTGGGATACGGGCCGCGCGTGAACGGCCAGCGGCCGGGCAGGCCGATGTCCTCCGCCGGCGTGCCGGCCACGTCCGCGGGGCCGTACACGCGCTGGACCGGCAGCCCGGACGCCGTGCGCCATTCCTCGCGCCGCTCCGGCTGGCGCGCGAGGAATTCCTTCAGCTCGCGCGCCTCCCAGTCGGCGCGCTCCTGCTTTGCTCGGTCGATGGCCTTCGGATCGAACATCAGCGTGCTCCCGTCTTCTCGTGATAGAGGTCGCGATCGTCGATCACGCGGCGCGCCTTGAACTCGGTGCGCGGCAGCTCACCCGGGGCGACGAGCTCCACCACGGGCGTGACGCCGACCCGCGCCCGCAGGCGCTCCTTCATGGTGGCGGCGAGCTGCGCCCGGCGCGCCGGGTCGCCATGGCTCGGCAGGTACTCGGCGCGCACCAGCAGCTCGTCCATCGTCTCCCGGCGCGAGACGATCACGCGGAACTCGCCGCCGAAGCCCTCGATGGCGCGCAGCACGTCCTCGATCGCGCTCGGATAGATGTTCTCACCACGCACGATGAACATGTCGTCGATCCGTCCGTAGAGGCCCTGCGGCAGCCGCGGATACGTGCGCCCGCACGGACACGGCTCGTCGGTCCAGCGCGCGCGGTCGCCCGACACGAGGCGGATCATCGGCTGCGAGGTCCGCTCGAGGTGCGTGTACACGGGCGTGCCCTCGGCGCCGAACGGGACCGGCGCGAACGTCTGCGGGTCGCACACCTGCGTGTACACGATGTCCTGCCAGAGGTGCATGCCGGTCCGGAAGCGACACTCGCCGTTGGTCATCCACGGCGACATCTCGGCCATGCTGCCCATGTCGACGCAGATCCCGCCGAACGTCTCCTCGATGAGCCGTTTGGTGGCCGGAATGCCCGCGCCCGGCTCGCCCGAGAAGAAGAGCGTGCGCAGCCCGAACCGGCGTGGATCGACGCCCTCGCGCCGCGCCGTCTCCGCGAAGTGGAGCGCGTACGATGGCGTACCGTAGAACGCGGTCGGCCGGAGCTCGCGCGCCCACTGCACGGCCATCAGCGTCTGGCCCGGCAGCCCGGCGCCGAACGGAAACACGCTGGCGCCCAGCCGCTCGCAGCCTTTCAGCGCGCCCCACGAGCCGAGGTACAGGCTGAAGAACGACGCGATGAGCACGCGATCGTGCGGACGCAGGCCTGCACCCCAGAGGATGCGCGCGTGCGCCTCGCCGATCCGCTCCCAGTCGTCGGCGCCGATCCCGAACACGGTCGGCCGTCCCGTGGTTCCGCTGGTCCCGTGGATCCGCGCGACCGCCGCCGGCTCGATGCAGAGATAGTCGCCGAACGGCGGCGCCGCCGCCTGCGCCGCGCGCAGATCGTCCTTGCGCACCACGGGAAAGCGCGCGAGGTCGTCGAGCGACTTGAGGGTCGCCGGCGAGACACCGGCCGCCTCCCAGTGTCGCCGATAGAAGGCGCTGTGCTCCCACGCGTAGGTGACCTGGGCGCGGAGCTTGTCGAAGATGACGGCGTCGCGGCGCGCCGGCGGCGCGCACTCGAGATCCGGGGCCCAGTGCTCGGCGTCGTCGCGTGGCCGCCACGTCGGGTCGTAACGCGGCGGCCAGGGATTCATCGAGCGCGCCGCGCGTTCACCGCCGCCCGCACGCGCGCGACGACCTCATCGGGGGGCGTGTCCTGGAGCACGACGTCGGCCACGCCGCACTCCCGCAGGGCCGCCACGTCCTCGTCGGGGATGACGCCGCCGACCACCAGCGCGACGTCCTCGGCCTCGTGCTCCTTCAGCAGCCGGCCGATGAGCGGCACCAGCGTGAGATGCGCGCCGGAGAGGATGCTGATGCCGATGGCGTCGACGTCCTCTTGCACCGCCGCCGCCACCACTTCCTCGGGCGTGCGGTGCAGGCCCGTGTAGATCACGTCCATGCCGGCGTCACGCAGCGCGCGCGCGACGACCTTCACGCCACGGTCGTGGCCGTCGAGCCCCACTTTTGCGACGAGAATGCGAATGGGCGCCGCCATCGCCCTTCCAATACAGGATTGCGGGCGCCGGGGCAACTCCGTGAACGAACGACTCGCTTATACCTGGTCATGGCCGCCGGCCTCTTGACCGGCGCCATCCCGTCGGGTACTTGGACAGCACGGTGGTGAGTCCGGTCCGCGTGAGCGAAGCCGACGTCGAACGGCTGGCGGAAGTCGCCGGCGTGTCGATCAGCCCGGCCGAGCTGCCCGGGGTCGCCGTCGCGCTCGGCGTGCTGCTGACGGCCGCCCGGCTCGTGACCGAGCTGCCGCTGCCTGACGCCGTCGAGGGGGCGCCGGTGTTTCGGCCGTGACCGGGCCCGACGCCTCCGCCCTCGCCATCGCGGCCGCCGTGCGCGCGCGGCGCGTCACCGCGCGCGAGGTCACGGCGGCCGCGCTCGCGCGCATCGCGGAGCGTGACGGCGCGCTGAACTGCTTCACCCACGTCCGGAGGGAGGCCGCGCTGGACGACGCCGACGGCATCGACGGGCGCGTGGCGGCGGGCAAGGACGTCGGCCCCCTCGCCGGCGTGCCGTTCGCCGTCAAGAATCTCTTCGATGTCGAGGGCGTCACCACCCTCGCCGGCTCCAAGATCTTCGCCGAGCGCCCGCCGGCCACGCACGACGCCGCGGCGGTGGCGGCCCTGCGGCGCGCGGGCGCGGTCCTCGTCGGCGCGCTCAACATGGACGAGTTCGCGTTCGGCTTCACCTGCGAGAACGCGCACTACGGGCCGACGCGCAATCCGCACGATCGCTCGCGCGTCCCGGGCGGGTCGTCGGGCGGCTCGGCCGCCGCCGTCGCCGCCGGGCTCGTCCCGCTCACGCTCGGCTCGGACACCAACGGCTCGATCCGCGTGCCGGCCGCGTTCTGCGGGATCTTCGGCCTCAAGCCGACCTACGGGCGCGTCTCACGCGCGGGCGTCGCGCTCTTCGCGGGCTCGCTGGATCATGTCGGGCCGTTCGCACGCTCGGTGGCGGACCTCGCCGTCGCCTTCGACGCCATCCAGGGGCCGGACGCCGCCGATCCGGTCTGCAGCGATGCACCGGTCGTCCCGTGCGCGCCGCACGTCGGCCGCGAGATCGAGGGGCTTCGCCTGGCCATCCTCGACGGTCACTTCGCGCGCCACGCGACCGAGGACGCGCTGGGCGTCGTCGCGCCGGTCGCGAAGGCGCTGCGCGTGAGCCGGCACGTCGAGATTTCGGAGGCGCACCGGGCGCGCGCGGCGGCGATGGTGATCACGGCCGCCGAGGGTGCGAACCTCCACCTGGCCGATCTGCGCTCACGCGCGAAAGACTTCGATCCGACGACGCGCGACCGCTTCCTGGCGGGCGCGCTCATCCCGGCGTCCGCGTACGCGCAGGCGCAGCGCTTTCGCGCGTGGTACCGCGCGCAGGTGGCGGCGCTCTTCCAGGAGGTCGACGTGCTGCTCGCGCCGGCGACGCCGTGGGTGGCGCCGCTCATCGGCGCGCCGCGGCTGGCGACGGTCGACGGCGCGGAGGTGGTGGCGCGCGCGCACTCCGGCGTGTTCACGCAGCCGCTCTCGTTCATCGGCCTGCCCGTGCTGTCGGTGCCGGTCGCGGTCGCCGGACCGCTGCCGCTCGGCGTTCAGCTGATCGCCGCGCCGTTCCGGGAAGCCGTGCTGTTCCGGGTAGCGGCGCGGCTCGAGGCCGACGGCGTCGTTACCGCCCCTGTCGTCGCCTGATCCTGCAAGGCATTACAAGACTCCGGCAGTTCATCACGCACATCGGCGGCGAGATGCCGCGTCGCAGGCGTGGCACCCGATTTGCCCCACGAAGAGCCATGAGCCCGTCAGGGCCGTCGATCCCGGAGGCCGTCTCGGCGCACGCCGCCGCGACGCCGGACGCCCTGGCCATCAGCGCTCATGACGGCGCGTTGACCTACGGCGAGCTCGAGTGTCGAGCGAGCGCACTCGCCGACCGGCTACGCGACCTCGGCGCCGGCCCGGGGATGGTCGTGGCCGTCTGCCTGCCCCGCTCGGCCGCGTTCGTGGTGGCCGCGCTCGCCGTGCTGAAGGCGGGCGCGGCGTACCTGCCGATCGACGTGGCCTCGCCATCCGAGCGCGTGCACTTCATGCTGAACGACTGCGGGCCGCACGCGGTGATCGTGGACCGGCAGCGCGACACGTGCCCCGACGGTCCGTGGGCGGAGGTCGACGTGCGCGAGGCGGACGCGCCCATGGAGGCGCCCCGGGCGTGCCAGACGCCGCGCTCCGAGCATCTCGCCTACGTGATCTACACGTCGGGGTCGACCGGCCGGCCGCACGGCGTCGAGGTGACCCACGGCAGCCTGATCAACCTCGTCGCCTGGCACCGGCGCGCGTTTGCCGTCACGTCCGCGGACCGCGCGCATTGCTACGCGAGCCCGGCGTTCGACGCCTCCGTGTGGGAGACGTGGCCGTACCTCGCCGCCGGGGCGAGCCTGCACCTGCCGCCGGAGGGCGTCCGCGGCGAGCCGGCGGCGCTGCGCGACTGGATGCTCGCCGAGCGGATCACGATCGGCTTCGTGCCGACACCGCTGGCCGAACGGATGCTCGCGCTCGAGTGGCCCGCGCGCACCCCACTGCGCGCGCTGCTGACCGGCGCCGACACGCTGCACCGCTATCCCACCCCGGCGCTGCCGTTCGCGCTCGTGAACAACTACGGTCCCGCCGAGTGCACCGTGGTCACGACGTCGGGCGTCATCGAGTCGCGGGCCGGCGGCTCGCTGCCGCCGATCGGCCGCGCCATCGACAACGTCGACGTCCTGATTCTCGATGGCGCGGGGCGGCCGTTGCCGCCGGGCGCGGCGGGCGAGCTCTACATCGGCGGCGCTGGCCTCGCTCGCGGCTATCGCCATCATCCGGAGCTGACGGCGGATCGCTTCGTGCCACATCCGACCGTCGCGGGCGCGCGGCTCTATCGCACCGGCGACCGCGCGCGGCTCTTGCCCGACGGCTCGCTGGCGTTCCTCGGGCGGCATGACGACGACGTGACCATCCGCGGCCGGCGCGTGGACCTCGAGGAGATCGCGGCCGCGCTCGGCGCTCACCCCGGCGTGGTGAGCGCCGCCGTGATCGCCTCGGCGGACGGCGCGGGCGAGCGGGAGCTGATCGCCTACGTGGTCCCGGCGCCGGGCGCGGCCCTCAGCCGCGCGTCGCTGGCGTGGAAGCTGCGCCGGCGACTGCCGGGCCACCTGGTGCCCGGCGTCTACGTGGTGATGCCGGCGCTGCCACTGACCACGAACGGGAAGGTGGATCGCACCGCGCTGCCGGCGCCGGACGACCGCAACACGCTGCGCGCCATGGAGCGCGGGCGGCTGCCCCGCGCGGCGTGAGCTAGAACTTCCACTCCGTGAGGAGCTTCTGCTTGAAGGCGGAGAGCTCCTCGACCTGCTTGCCGCCGCCGTTGCCCTTCTTCGTCAGCTCGATGAACTTGTCGTTGATCTTGAGCAGCCGGTGAGCGAGCACTTCCGCCAGCGTGTGGAGCAGCTTGAAGGCGGCCACGCTCTCCTCACGCACGAGCCGCTCGAACTGCGTCTTCGTCAGCAGCGCCAGCTCGCACTTCGTCCTGGCCATGACCGTCGCCGTGTGGCGTCCGTCGGTGAGCAGGCTGATCTCGCCGAACACGGCCGGGCCATCGATCGTGGCCAGCACCTCGGGGGCGCCGGCCTTCATGACGTCGACGGTGCCCTTCAAGAGCACGACGAGCCCCTGCGCCTGGTCGCCTTCCCTGTAGAGCGGCAGGCCGGGCTCGAACTGCGCGGGCAGCATCACGCGGAGGATGTGCTCGGTCTGCTCGAACGACAGGCCCCGACAGAGCACGGTCCGGATGATCTTGGCCATCTCGGCGGGCGGCATCATCGCTCAGATCCCCCGGAGCACGGTCGCACGGCCCACGCGCCCGATGGCGACCACGTAGGCCGCCGTGCGGAATGAGACCTTGCGCTCCTTGGCCACGCGGGCCAGCGTCGCGTACGCGTCCCGCATGTGGCGCTGCAGCTCGGCGTTGACCTTGTCCTCTTCCCACGTGAACTGCTGGATGTTCTGCGCCCACTCGAAGTAGGAGACCGTCACGCCGCCGGCATTCACGTAGATGTCCGGCAGCACCACCACGTTGCGGGCGGCCAGGGCCTCGTCCGCGTCCGGCGCCGTCGGGGCATTGGCGGCCTCGAGCACGATCTTCGCCCGGATGTCGTTGACGTTCTTCAGCGTGATGACGCCGCCGAGGGCGGCGGGCACCAGGACGTCGACGTCCAGCGTGAGCAGCTCGTCGTTGCCGATCGTCTCCGCCCCCGGAAAGCCGACCACGCTCTTCGTCTTCTTCACGTGCTCGACGAGCGTCGGGATGTCGAGCCCCGGGCGGTACTTGATGGCGCCGGTGACGTCGGACACCGCCACGACCTTGCCGCCGCGCTGCCGGAGGAACCTGGCCGTCCACGAGCCCACGTTGCCGAAGCCCTGCACGGCGAAGGTCTTGTCCTTGATCTCACCCGCGTGCGCGTCCTTCAGGTATTCCTCGAGGGCGAACACGGCGCCGCGCCCGGTGGCCTCTTCGCGGCCCTTGGAGCCGAAGAGCTCGACCGGCTTGCCGGTCACGACGGCCGGCGAGAAGCCGTGCAGGCGCGAGTACTCGTCCATGATCCAGGCCATGACCTGGGCGTTGGTGTTGACGTCGGGGGCCGGGATGTCGGTCTGCGGCCCGATGACGTCGTGGATCAGCTGGACGAACTTGCGGGTCAGGCGCTCGACCTCGCCCGGAGAGAGCTTGCCCGGATCGACCGCGATACCGCCCTTGGCGCCGCCGAACGGCACGTTCATGACGGCCGTTTTCCAGGTCATCAGCGAGGCCAGGCCCTGCGCCTCGTCCATGTCGACGGTCGGGTGGTAGCGGAGGCCGCCCTTCATCGGACCGCGGCTCCGGTCGTGCTGGACGCGGTAGCCGGTGAAGTTGGCGAGCTCGCCGTTGTCGAGGGTGATGGAGGCGTCGACCTTGATCTCCCGGTAAGGGTTCACCAGCATCCGCTCGACCGAGGAGGAGAGGTCCATGATCCGGGCGGCCTTCCGGAAGTAGTAGTTGACCTCCTGGATCGGGGACATGGAAAAAGTCTACGACACCGAGCGCTCCCCGCTCGCACAAGAACTGAGCGCCACGTCGCCTGGGCACGGTGCCGCGCGAGGCGGGCATGCGGGCAACATCGATGGGGCATTCGGCTCAGCGCGTGCGGACGTTTAGCCGGCATCCGACGTGGCGCGGGCGTTGCGACAGCAACCGCGCGTCATGCACGGTCCCATTCACCGACTCGCCTCGGGCCTCGCCATCGTGCTCGCGGTGCCGGCGGCGACGCCCGGGCAGATCGTGCACTACGCGTACGATGCGGCCGGCCGGCTGAGCGTCGTCGCCGATCCGCGCGGCGACCTGGCCGTGTACCAGTACGACGCCGTCGGCAATCTCGTGTCGATACGGCGGATCGACGTGGGCGACGTGGCGGACGCGGTCGTCATCGCGCACGTGAGCCCGGGTGTCGCTCCGCGGGGAGCGACCGTCTCGCTGTTCGGCAAGGGCTTCGGCGCCTCGGTCGACGCCAACGCCGTCCGCTTCAACGACGTCTCGGCCACGGTGCTCACGGCGTCGCCGACACGCCTCACCGTCCGCGTGCCGTCCGGCGCCACCACGGGGCCCATCCATCTCACCACGCCGCTCGGCTCCGCGACGTCGGCCGTGTTCCACGTCCTCGGTGTGCTGAGCGTCACGCCATCGACGGCAGTTGTCGCTCCGGGTGGCAGCGTTCGATTCGTGGCCGGCGGCACCGAGGCGTCGGGCGTCCGCTGGAGCGTCGACCGGATGGCCGGCGGCGACGCGGAACGCGGCACGATCGACGTCGATGGTCTCTATCGCGCGCCGACGACGCTACCGCCGGCCGGCGTGCGTGTGACCGCAACGAGCCTCGTCGACCCGACGCTCGAGGCGAGCGCCCTCGTGACCATGATCGGCTCCCGACCGTTGTTCGTCACGGCCGAGCCGCAAGTCGTCGCGTTCTCGCCGTCGCCGGCGCGCGTGACGCTGACGGCGAGCCTCAGCATCGGCGTCGGCAGCCATACGGGCTTCGCGACGGCCGCCCCGCTGGCGCTCCGGCTCGCGCCGGTGATCCTGGCGGTGAGTCCGTCGGCGGTGTCCCGAGGAGATACGCTGCGGCTCACGCTCACCGGCGCCGGATTCGAGAACGCCACGAGCCTCGAGTTCTGGACCGCGGCGGGATCCGACGCCGCCATCGCGACAACCGATCTCGCCATCAGCGCCGATGGTCGTGAGGCGACCGCCGACATCGCCGTGTCGCACGATGCCGTCGCGGGTCCCCGCGTCGTCCGGATCTTCACGCCTGTCGGTCTGTCGGGCCAGGCGGTCCCCGGCGAGAACATCGTCATCATTCGCTGAGTCAAGAGGGGGAGCTCGTCGATGCGCTTGTCGAGAGTGTATGTCGGCCTCGCATTCCTGGTCCTCGTCAGCCCGGCGGCGCTCGCCACCGCGCAGACGTTCAACAGTGGCAGCACCGGCGCCGACGGTGCGTTCACGCCAAGCGCCAGCGTTCAGCTGCCGATACCGCCCGACGGCGTCTTCAACTTCACGACGATCAACGTGCCTGCCGGCGTCACCGTGTCGTTCGCGACTCGCGCCGGCATGCGGCAGCCGCCGATCACGTGGCTCGCGACCGGCAACGTGGTGGTGGCGGGCCGCATCGATGTGAGCGGCGGCATCGGCGGAGCGGGCGGCGCCGGCACACAGCTCTTCAGCAACGGCGGCGTGGCCGGTCCCGGCGGCTTCGACGGCGGCGCCGGGTCGAACGGGATCGACGGCGTCACCGGCGCCGCCGGGCTCGGCCCGGGTGGCGGTTTGCCCGGCAGCGCCACCGCCTTTCCGGGTCATGCCGGGCATCTCGTTGCGGGGCCGGGCGTCTCCGGCGGCCGCGCGTACGGTGACGCACGGCTCGTCCCGCTCATCGGCGGCTCCGGTGGTGGCGGCGGAGCCTCGCAGCTCTTCGGCTTGACGGGCGGCGGCGGCGGCGGTGGCGGCGGCGCGCTCCTGATCGCAGCGTCCGGCACGATCACGCTGACCGGCAGCATCGTCGCGACCGGCGCCGCGGGCGGAGCGTCGAGCGGACCGGCCGGCGGCGCCGGCAGTGGCGGCGCCGTTCGTCTCGTCGCCACGACGCTGGCCGGTAATGCATCCATCGACGTGAGCGGTGGTCCGGGCGCGAGCCCGGGCCGTATCCGTGTCGAGGCGATCACGAACGGGATGACGCTGACCGGTGGCGTCGCCGGCGGCGTGACGGTCGGCGCGCCGGACGTGCTGGCCCTGGACGTCGTCGGGCTGCGCATCGCGGCCGTCGCCGGCGTGCCGACGCCGCTGGCACCGGGAGGCTCGTATGCCACGCCCGACGTCATCTTGCCGGCCGGCACCACGACCCCCCTCACCGTCGCGCTGGAGGCGAGTCAGATCCCGCTCGGGACGACGATCACCGTCACGGCGACGCCGCTCTCGGGCGCGCCGGTGGTGGCCATCAGCACGCCCCTGGCCGGAACGCGCTCGGCCGCCACGGCCACCGCCACGCTTCCCATTTCGACGGCACAGCCCTCCGTCATCTCCGCCACGGCCGTATTCACCCTGACGGGAACGCCATGAGACCGCGACCCTTCGCTCTCGGAACACTGCTCGCCGTGCTGCTCCCCGTCGGTGGCAGCAGCCCCGTGCGCGCCGTCGCGCCCGCCGACGTGGTCGCGGACGGACTCGATGAGCCAACCGGGCTCGCCCTCGATTCCGACGACAACGTGTTCGTCGCCGAGCAGGCGCTCGGCACCGTCTTACAGTTCGGCCGGGACGGGCGGCGCACGATCGTGGCGCGAAATCTGAAGCGTCCGTTCGGCGTCGCCGTCGATGCGGAAGCCCGCGTGATCGTCACCGAAGAAGGCGGCGGTCGCGTGGTTCGACTCGGCCCCGCGGGACCTCAGGCGCTCGCGACCGGCCTGCGGCGTCCTCGCTGGCTCGCCGTCGGCGACACGCACATCATCTACGTCGTCGTGCGCTCGGCGCCGGAGGATGACGACGACGTCGATGCCATCGTTGCCATCGCGGCCGACGGAGCGTTGGCGCTCGTCGTGGACGGGCTTCGCGGCGTCGCCGGGATCGCGGTGAACGGGCACGGACTCTACGTCCTGGCCCGCGGCAACGACGATCGGCTGACCGTGCGTCGTTACGCGCTCGCTCACGAGCGTACGGCCGAAACGGGCACGGTGCCCAGCGCACCGGTGCAGCTGCGCAACGCCGACGGTCTGGCGCGCGACCGACTCGGCGCGTTGTGGATCTCGGCACAGGACGCCGAGATCGCGGGCGCCCGCGTGCGCGACGCGCTCGTCAAGCTGAGCCCGGGCGGCGCCGCCGTGTTCGCACAGCGCCTGGGGGAGCCGCGTAATCTGGCGTTCGGCGCGGACGGCGATCTCTATGTGCTCGATGCTCGGGCGGGCCGCATCGTTCGCTTCCGGGCGCCGCCGCCGCCCATGTTCGACGCCGTACCGAAGGCGGTGTCCAGCACCGCCGTGCCTCTTCGGGGAGCAGCGACACCCGACGCCCGGATCGACGTCTATGTGAACGAAGCGGAGCTTCCCGCCACCACGGTCACCGGCGCCGACGGCGTCTTCACGGCGGTTGCCGTGATCGCGCAGAGTACGGAGAGCCGGCTGGAGGCGTTCGCGACCGCCGCGCGTGGCGACGGCCTGTCGTCGGCGCCGACCATCGTCTCCGTCCTCCATGACGGCGACGAGCCCGACCTCGTCTTCCTGCGACCGCCGGCGGCCACGTTCGTCCGCAAGGAGGTGACGGTCGAGGTCGAAGCGCGTGACGGTGGCAGCGGCGTCGCGGAGCTCGCCCTCGATGCCGGCGGCCATCCGCTGCGGCCGACGGTGTCGCCACCGCTGCCGGCGGCGGTGAGCCGAGGGCTGGCCGGCTGGGACACGACCACGTCCGGCGACGGCATCGTGAGCATGACCACGCACGCCGTGGACAACGCCGGGAATGCACGCACGGCGACTCGCCTCGTCGTGGTCGACAACACCGCGCCGGTCGTCGACATCGACGAGGCGCCCGACGGCGAGATCACCGAAACCGAAGCGACGTTTCGGTATCACGGGGCCGACAATCTCACGCCGGCGTCGAGTCTCGTGTTCGCCTGGCGGCTCGACGACGGGGAGCCCAGCAGCTTCACGGCCGCAACGAGCACCACCGCCGGCGCGCTCGCACCCGGAGCGCATCGGTTCGAGGTCAAGGCGCGGGATCTGGCCGGCAACGAGAGCGCAGCGGCCGTGCGGCGGTTCACGGTCTCGCCAGGACCGAGCATCACGGCCGTCCTGCCGGCAGGCGCGGCCACCGGGGCGGATGTCACCATCGTCGGCGACGGGCTGAGCGCCGGCGCGGTCAGCGTGTCCTTCAACGGTATTCGGGCCGCGGTCAAGCGCCTCTCGCCGACGTCGCTGCTGACGAGCGTCCCGCCCGGAGCCACCACCGGCCCCCTGACCGTGGTCACTGCCGCCGGCACGGCCACGCGGCCGTTCAACGTCGAGCACGCCAGCGATGTCCGCCTGGCGGCGCGCCCGGCTTCAATGCGGGCGGTGGTCGGCTTGCCGGTCACGGCGACGATCACGCTCGAGGACGCCGGCCTGCGGCCATTTGTCGGCCTCGCCGGGCTCGAAGTGAAGCAGGCACCTCCCGGGATTCACGCGAGTGTCGGCTCCGTGGCGCTGACGGGCGGGCGATCGACCACGCTCACCCTCGAGGCCTCCTCGGCCGAGTCGGCCTCCGGCCCGGTGGTGCTCGAGGCGACCGCCGTGATCGATGGGGCCACGATCCGGCGGTCCACCGCCGTGGACGTCGAGGTCCTGCCGGGCATTCACACGGCGCTCGCCGGGCGCCTCCTCCTCGTCGACGACACGCCGATCGTCGGCGCGCGCGTGACGCTCGGCGGAGTGACGCTCGACACCGACGCCGGCGGCAACTTTCTCTTCGTCGATGCGCCGCCAGGGCGCCAGATGCTCGGCCTCGACGTCAACGCAGCGCGCGCGGGATTGCCGATCTATGCGATAGACGTCGAGCTCACCGGTGGAGTGCCGACGCGACTGCCTCCGCTCCGCATCACACCGCCACCGCCGCCGGAGCGATTCATCGCCATCGACAACGCCGTCCGCGATCAGCTCATCACCGACGACCGGCTCCCCGGCTTTGCCCTGACCCTGCCCGCCGGCGTCACCATCACGGGCTGGGATGGTGTACTGAAGCGGCAGATCGCCGTCGGCACGCTCACGCCGGATACCCTGCCCGTCCCGCCGCCAAGCTTCCCGACGCAGTCCTTCTATCAGGTCTTCTTCGGTACGCCGATGGGCGGCCTGCCGTCGCAGCCTCTGCCCATCACGCTGCCGAACGACCAGGGTCTCCGACCGGGCGAGTCGGTCGAGATCTGGTACTACGACGCGGCGCCGATCCCCGGCGCGGTAGCGGGCTGGCGCCTGGCCGGCGACGCGACGGTGAGCGCGGATGGAACGCAGGCAGTGGCGGATCCCGGTGTCGGCCTCGAGCGGTTTTGCGGTGTCTGCGGTATCGCGTGCATCAAGCGCAAGGTTGCCGGCCAGCCGAACGTCCCTCTGAAGGGCGTCCGTGGCGGGGATCCGGTCGATCTTGCCACCGGGCTCTTCGTCCTGCACAAGACCGATCTCGCGCTCTCCGGGAGAATTCCGGCGTTCATTCATCGCGTCTACAACGCCGTCGATCCATTCGGACGGGTCGCCGGCTTCGAGCTTCCGACCGGCCCCGGCTGGACGCTGTCGATCGACGTGGCACTGATCGACGATGGCCCGGACGCGCGCGTGCTCGTCATGCCGGGCAACTCTCGCGTCCCGTTCGCGCGGACGGGCGCCGGCACCTTCGCGAACGGCACGCTGCCGGATCTGGCCGGCGCGGTCCTGCACGCGGAGAGCGACGGGCAGCGGCTGGCCTTCAAGGACGGCAGCTCCTGGCGGTTTCGGGGGGGCTGGCGCATACGTGGGCACAACACCGTGCTCGACGGGCTTGGCCTCTTGATCGAGCAGCGCGATCGACACGGCAACGTCCTCGCGGTGGAGCGCGACGTCTTCGGCGCCGCGACGACGATCATCGAGCCCGCCGGCCGGACGCTCATTCTCACCACGAGCCTCCTCGATCCCGCCGACGCGATGTCGGCGCGGCTGGTGAGCGCCAGCGATCCTCTCGGCCGTTCGGTCCACTACGGGTACGACGAGACGCGGCGATTGGCGACGGTGACGGATGCGGCGGGCGGCGTTGTCCGTTATGACTATGACGCGGCCGGGCGCGTCGCCGGCATCACGGACGCGCGAGGCATCACGTATCTCCGGAATGAATACGACGCGGCCGGGCGGGTCAGCCGGCAGCAGCAGGCGGACGGGGGTCTGTGGCGCTTCGAGTACGACGGCCCTGCCGGCGCGCACACGGGCGCCCGGGTCACCGACCCGCGCGGCGCTGTCACCAGCCACGTCTTCGTGGCCGGCCGCGCGGTGGCGACGATCGATGCGCTCGGCCAGAGTCTCCGGCATCGCTACGACGCCGCCGGTCGAGTCACCGAGGTCTCGGACTCCCTCGGTCGTGGCGTGACGCTTGGGTACGACGCCGACGGCAACCTCACCCACCTCACGAATCCGCTGGGGCACGCCCGTCACATCGTTCACGGCGCCGCCGGCCGGCCACAGTCGCTGATCGACACGCTCGGCAACACCGTCGGGCTCGCGTACGACACCGCGGGGAACATCGCAAGCGCTGTCGACGCCGCGGGCGTCGCCATCTCGTTCGAGCTCGACGCGCTCGGGCAGCCGCGGACAGTGTCCGGACCCGGCGGTCACGCCACGCGCGCCGAGTACGCGGGCACCGGGGAGCTCATTGCGGTCGTCGACGCGCTCGGGCGGCGCACCACGCTCGGCTACGATGCGGCCTCGCGGCTGATTCGTCGCCGCGATGCCGCCGGCCATGTCGTCGACATCGCATACGACGCGCTCGACCGGGTCGTTCAGCTGGCCGATGCGTCGGGCGTCGTCCGCTACGACCACGACGCGAACGGCAATCTCGTTGCCATCACCGATCAGCTCGGGCGCACCACCCGGTTCGAGTACGACGTCATGGATCGCCGGGTCGCCAGGATCGATGCCGCCGGCGGCAGGGAGCAGTACGAATACGACACGATGGGCAACGTCACGAGGGTCGTGGATCGCAAGGGGCAGGCGGCGGAGCACGACTACGACGTCCTCGGCCGGCGCGTGGCCAGTCGGTACGCCGACGGCACCAGCACCGCGTTCGCGTACGATGCCGGCGGTCGCCTGGTCCGGGCGGTCGCCGATGGCGATACGATCCTTCTCGAGTACGACGCCCTCGACCGTCTGACGACCGAGACGACCGTCCTGGGCACGACGATCTATGACTGGGATGCCGCGGGCCGCCGGGCGACCGTGACCCGCGCGGATGGCCGCACGGTCGCGTTCACGTACGATGCGGCCGGGCGAGTGACGCACGTCGTCGACGGAGCACGGCTGGTCGAGCTCGAGTACGACGCCCATGGTCGACGCCGCCGTGCGCGGCTGCCCGGCGGCGTCGACGCGGCGTACGACTACGATGAGGGTGGACGACTCACCGCGTTGACGTATCGCCGCGCCGACCAGCTGGTGGGCGCGCTCGCCTACGGCTACGACGAGCTCGACCGTCGTGTCGCGGCATCCGGCTCGCTCGCGTCGGTGCTCCTGCCCGAGCCCGTTGACTCGGCCGTCTACGACGCCGCCAACCGGCCAGTGCGCATCGGCGACCGGGCGCTGAGCTCCGATGCCAACGGTAACCTCACGCACGTGGCCGGACCGTCGGGACCCCGCACGTTCACCTGGGACGCGCTCGATCGGCTGCAGGCGACGACCACCGACTCGGGCACGACGTCCTTCGCGTACGACGCGCTGGGACGGCGGACGGCGCGCGACGATGGTGACGGCCTCACGCTGTTTTCCTACGACATCACCGACGTCGTCGAGGACGTGGCCATCACCGGCGAGCGCGCGTACGTGCGCGGCACCACGCCGGACGAGCTGTTCGCGGCCGGTGATGTCACGCCCCTCGTGGACGGGCTCGGCTCCATCGTCCGCCTCCTCGACGGCGACGGCCGCGTGCGCGACGCGCTGAGCTACGAGCCATTCGGTCGCACCGTCTCCACCACCGCGACGCCGATGCGCTACGGGTTCACCGGTCGCGAGCGCGAGGGCAACGACCTCTATTACTATCGCGCCCGCTACTACCACCCCCGCCTCGGTCGGTTCCTCAGCGAGGACCCGCTCGGCCTGGCGGCCGGGGTCAATGCCTATGTCTACGCCTTCAACGACCCCGTGAACGCTGTGGATCCGAGCGGTCTCCGCACATATGTCCTGCACGGCGTCTGGCCGGACCGCACCGCCTTCGAGGACTTCGCCGCGTCGCTGCGGACCGCGGATCCGCACACGCGGACGCTGCCGTGGAGCGGCAGCCTGTTCGGCGGCGTGATTCCGAGCACGCAGGCGGTGGCCACGCAGCTGATGCACCAGATCCTCGCCGATCTCGATGCCGATCCGCTCGGCGCCGGCGAGAAGCTCAACTTCGTCGGCTTCAGCGGCGGCGGGCTGGTTTCGGCAACGCTGGCCGAGATGCTGCGGGCGCGGGGGGTGAAGGTCGACACCGTGGTCACCATGGGAACGCCGGCGCAGAGCCCGGTGACGACGACGGTCCCCTCGCAGACCCGGCTGTTGAACTTCGTCGGCATCGCGGATCCCCTCGTGTCGTTGCGGCTCCATCCGCGCGGCATCAACTATCTCGTCCTGGCCACGCATACGGCGCGGTCATACACGGAGAACGACGCGGTGCTCGCCCTCGTGCGACGTGCGATCTCGCGCTAGGACACACGCCGCCCCGCGTTTGGCGATCGTCCTCGTGGCGCTCGTGGGCGCGGCCTGCGGATCCCCCGATCACGAGCTCGCGTGGAGCGTCCGTCGCGGCCAGGTCGGCGAGTTCGCGATCCGGGACGGTGACGTGGTGACGATCGGCGAGCGCCTGACGGTGTACGAGGCGGCGACCGGTCACCCACGCCGGCACGCCGCCCTGCCGGCGGACCTGGCCGACGTGACGCGCGGCCAGCTCGGTCCGGGCGCGATGATCGCGGGCGACGCGATCGTCTTCGGCTGGTACGACTTCGCCGCCGAGACGGGAACGATCTTCTGCTTCGACTTCGGAACGCTCCAGCCGCGCTGGCGCTGGCAGATCCCGTGGCCGTGGCGCCAGCGCACGCTCCGCCCGACCGTGGCCGTCATCGCATCGGGTGAGCACGTCTATGCGACGGCCACCGGCAAGGACGGCGACAATCTCTTCGCGTTCCGGCTCGCGGACGGCCGACTGCTGTGGAGCCGGAGCGTCGAGACGTTTCCCACCGAATCCGCGCTCGCGCTCACCGGCGACCGCCTGATCGTGCGCTCGCAGCTCTGGGCCCGCACCCGCGACTGGCACGAGCAGCTCGATGCCATCGCTCTGGCGGACGGGCGCCGCCTGTGGCGCACCTGGCTCATCGGCGAAGCCAAGCACCACACGGGCGGCCCGCTGATCGACGGCGGCCATCTCTACACGACGACCCGTGCCGGCGCAGACCGCGGCTACCTGTACGTCGTCCGCCTGTCCGACGGCCGGACCCTCCGAGACGAGATCGAGACGGCCGGCGCGCCGTTCGCGAAGCGGGCCGACACGCTCTACCTCGGCGGCGCGCCGGCGCTGGCGTGGGACGCGCGGACGCGGCGGGCGCTCTGGCGGGCGCCCATCGACGGCGACGCCCATCCTTCCATGATCGCCGGCGGCGCGCTCGACGACGCTCACGCGCGCGTCTTCACCGGCGACTCGCAGCGCTTCGTGTACGTCCTCGCGGCGGACAGCGGCGCGCTACGCGACCGCATCCGGCTCGATCACTATCCGCGCTTCGAGCTGCTCCGGCCGCTGAAGGCGCTCTATGGCTCCTACGGCGCCCGGCGGCTCGAGGTCCACCGCGGCGCCCTGTTCGTCGGCACCGTCGACGGCAGCCTGTTCGTCTATCGCCCGCTGTAGCGTCCTCCGTCGGGGCTCGGCATCACGCTCGATGTGCTGGGATTGCGCCTCGGCGTCACGGTGGGCACAGGATCGCGATGCCTTCCGGACCGAGCAATCCCCGATCCCGAGGCCGGCGAACGAAGCGCTGAGGCGAGCGGATCAGTCCGTCCGCGGCGGCCACGCCGGCGCGTGGTAGCCGAGCGGCACGGTAGGACGTGCCCAGCGCGGCGCTGTCTCCGAGAGCCGCACGACCGGCCCGAGATGATGCAGCCGACCGGCCGGCGTGTCACTGATGATCGTCCACTGCTCGAGCTCGCGCCGCCTGAATTCCGCCGGCACGTTCCCGAGCTCCGACTCCGGCACCTCGCCGCGGCCCACGAGCCAGCGCCCCGTCTGCGCGAGCGAGGCCCGCACGAGCCAGCTGCCGCCCTCGCGCGCGCGGCGCGCGAGGGCAACGATGGCGCCGAAGGCCATCAGATACCCGGTCACGTAGTCGATCGCCGACGCCGGATAGAACTGCGGCCCCGGCGCCGCGCCGGGAAACAGCGCGCCTTGCCGCGTGGTGATCCCGCTGACCGTCTGCACGACGGTGTCGAAGCCGCGGCGGGAGGCCCACGGCCCCACGTGACCGAACGCGCTCAGCGAGACGATGACGATGCCCGGCCGCAGCCGGGCCAGCGCCTCCGGTGAGAACCCGCGCTCGGCGAGCGTCCCCGGGCGATAGCTCTGCGAAAAGACGTCGCCCTCGCGGACGAGGGCGCGCAGCGTCTCCCCGTCCTTCCGCTCGCGCAGATCGAGGTGCGCGGAGAGCTTGCCGTGGCCGGTGTCGTATTCCTGGTAGCCGAGGTTCGGGAGATGCGCGGCGGTGATCTTCAGGACGTCGGCGCCGTGCTCGGCCAGCGTACGCGCGCAGGTTGGTCCGGCGAGCACGCGGGTCAGATCGAGCACGCGCACACCGGAGAGCGGTCGGTCGCCCTCGGGCAGCTCCTCGCGCGGGCTCTCGCCGATCTTGATGATCTCCATGAGCGGCAGCGACGCAATGGCGGCCGCCTGCGGGTGCCTGGCCCACTCGTCCATGGTGCGCACCATGCCGCCGGCGCCCTTCGCGGCGATGATGGCGTCCTCCAGCTCGAGCGCGTCCCACTTGGCGACCGCCTCGCGGACGGCCTCGCGATCTTCCGGCACGCCGAGCACGCGCAGCGCGGCCTCGCGATGGTTCGAGAAATTGCAGTGCAGATAGCTCCAGCGGCCGTGCTTGGCGGGATAGACGCCCATCACGGTGTTGCGCTCCGTCGACACCGGCGCGCCTTCGAGCTTCATGTAGTGGCCGCTGCGGAGCGAGGCCGTGGCCTGCCGCGTATCGACCGCGACGTCCTGATGCCGCCCCGTGCGCAGGTGCCACACCTCCGAGACCGCGAGGCCGACCGCCGCCAGGGCGGCGGCACCCGCCTCTCCGATCCGGAACGGGGTCGGCAAGATCGGATCGGCGCCGCCGCTGATCTCCGCGGCGCGCGCACGCTCGTCGGCCCAGCCGGCGATCGGCAATATCGTGCGAAGCGCGTCGGCCGCTCGATGCATGCGGGCTCGATTCTACCGCCAGAGCACGCTGAGGCCCGTGCGGACCACATAGTCCGGTCCCTGGCCGGCCAGGGAGGTCTGCACGCCGGCATCGATCGCGAGCGAACGGGTCAGCCGGTAGACGAGCCCGACGTTGGCCGCGAGCTGCTCGCGGCCGCCGCGCTCCTCGCGCGAGTTGAAGAGCAGCTCGACGAAGGCCAGCAGCGGGCGCGCCAGCTCACGGGAAACAGACGCGGTGGCGATGGCCTGCGCGAGATAGCCGTTCGGTCGCGTCTGGCCGACGGCGGCGGCGCCGACGTTGATCTCCGCCTCGAAGTCGTATGGCAGCTCGAGGCTGGCGAGCAGCAGCAGCCCGAAATCCGGCCGGCCGGTGCCGCGCGGCTCCTCGGCCGCGGGCAGCTTCGTGAACGCCTTCACCGCGACGTACGGCGGCCACAGCTCATCCTCCACGCCCTCCACGAACCGATAGCGCGCGCCGAGCGCGACGTCGCCGATGCCCGCGTCGTCCGCCGGGCCCCAGACGTGGACCAGCGGCGCCCAGCCGACATCCAGCTCCAGATCACGCGCGACGCCGATGCGCAGATCCGCCTCGGCCTCGAACGCGCTCTCCGCGCGTCGTCCGCCCTGCCGCTCGCGCGAGAGCGCCAGCCCGCTCTCGAGCTGCCACGCACCACGCGGCACCAGCTTGGCACTCTCCGTCAGCTCCGGACGGTCGGGATCGATCTCCTGCGCGAGCGCCGGCGCGCTGACCAGCAGGGCGACGACGAGGACGAGCAGCGTCATCGGCGCGCGGCATCCCCGAAGTAGAACGTGTCGGCCTCCGGATCGTCCTGCTGCGGCGCGCGCGGGCCCGGCACGCGCCCTTCCACCGGCGGCAGCGCGCGCAGGTACGCGATGATGGCCAGCCGGTCCTCCTCCGACCAGTGCGAGAAGATGTCCCACGGCATCGCCTGCCAGTGGAGCGCGCGGCCGTCGCTGCCGATGCCGCTGCGCAGCGTGCGGCTCAGCGTCGGCACGGAAGCCGCGGCCAGGCCGTCGCGATGCGGGGTGAGGTTGCTCGACACGGCGCGGCCGAACAGCCTCCAGCGCGCGTCCATACCGCCCGCGAGCCAGCGCGCCGTCATGAAACCGCTGAACGGGCTGGCCGGCGTGTGGCACATCCCGCACGGCGCGACCGTCGCGAGATACTCACCGCGCTCCGCGCGCGCGCGCTCCGGGCCGGTGATCCAGCGCGGCAGCGCGGGCGCTCCGCGGAAGTGGCGCTCGATCACGCGCTCGGGAGAGAGGAAGCGCGCGGGCGGCCAGGCGCCGAGCACGATCCAGCCGCCGAGCAGCAGGGCGCCGGCCAGCAGCGCGCTCCAGCGCTTCCGGCCGCTGCGTGTCAGCACGATGCCAGCGGCCGTGACGAGGAAGATGATGGCGGCGCTGCCCCAGCCGATGACGCTCGCCAGCACACGCCTGCCCGTCGAGACCGGGATGCCGACGAGCGCCGGATCCCGGGCCGCGTTGCCGCCCCAGAAGCCGATCGCGCTCTCGGCGCCCATCAGGGCCAGGAGCTTGCCCCCCGCCTGCTCGCCCAGCGTCAACCGGCGCGGCTCCGGCACGTCGTTGCGGATCGGCGGCAGCGCCTTGAGATAGGTCGCGATCGCGCGTGAATCCTGAGGACTCAGCCGCGAGAACCACACCCACGGCATCGCCATCGGGTGCAGGCGACGGCCGTCGCGCGCGACGCCGCGCGTGATGGCGGTGACGATCTCCGCCTCGCTCCACCGCCCGAGCCCCGTGTCGGCGTCGGGCGTCAGGTTGCGGCTGTACCAGACGCCCCACGGATACGCGCTGACGCGCATGCCGCCGGCGAGGAAGAGCTGCGGGTCGTAGGCGCCCGTCTCCGCGCTGACCGGCGTGTGGCAGAGCGCGCACGCCATGGCGTTGACGAGGTAGCGGCCGCGCGCGAGCGGCTCGGTGGCCACGCCGGCGGCGGCGATGCGCGCCGGATCCGTCACGCGCCAGATGGGCTCGCGGCCGAGCGTGAGCACGTAGGCGGCGATGACGAGCGCGTCGTTGCGGCTGACGCTGTCGGCGAAGGACGGCATCGGCGAGCCGTCGATGCCGCCGAGGATGCGCAGCGCGATGTCGTCGATCTGGGCGCCGCCGCGAAAGCTCCACGGCTCGGTGAGGTTCGTCGGCGCCACCTCGCCGCTCGGCCCCTCGCGGTCCGGACGCCAGCCCTCACCGCGCCCGTCCTCGCCGTGACACTTCGGGCAGCCGGCGCGCACGTACGCCTGCTCGCCGCGGACGGCCAGCGCCGGGCGCCAGTTGAAGAACGGCACGTTGAGCGAGGCGGCGGTGGCCTTCGAAGGAGGCGCGAACGCCAGGACGTGACGCGCGAGCGCCCGCCGCTCCGGCTCGCTCAGCAGATCGGCGAAGGGCGGCATGCCGGTGCCGGACAGCCCGCGGGTGATGGTCCGGAAAAGGTCGGCCTCGGTCGGCAGCGACCCCGACGGCGTCGAGCGGAACTTGTACACGCCGCTGGTGAAATCGCGCGGTCGCGGCGTCAGCAGGGCGGCCGCGGGGCCGTCGCCGCGGCCCTCGGCGCCGTGGCAGACGGCGCAGCGCGCGCGATAGAGCACGGCCGCGTCCTGCGCGTGAACGGAGAGCGGCGCCAGCACGAGCGCGAGCGCTAGCCCCAGGGCGACTCTCAGGCGCGCCCCTCCCGGCCGAGGGCGCAGGAGATGCGCATGCGATTGGCCGCGATCCACGCGTAAGCGCGTCGCGACACCGGCCGCACGACGGGCAGCGCGAGCAGCGGCACCGCCCAGCGCCAGCGCGGGATTCGCCTCAACAGCTCGGGCACGGCGTCGGCGCCCTCCAGGATCCGGCCGTCGGGCAGGACGAGCTGCATGGCGCGCATGCACTGCTCCTCCGTGAGCTGGGGAAAGCGCGCGCGACGGGGCCCCGAGCGGCAGGGCAAGATCTCCAGCTGGCCGGCGGCCATGGCGCGCCGCATGAGCCACAGCGCGCTCGCGCGACACATGGCGCAGTCGGCGTCGTAGACGAGGGTCGCTACTTGCCCCACCGCTTCGCGAGCGAGCGGTAGTAGATGGCGAAGCCGAAGGCGATCAGCGGCGCGAAGATCGCCTGGGCGAGCGCCGCCCCCGAGCCGGTGCGCAGCCACACGCGCGCCTCGACCAGCGCGTAGAAGAGGAAGAACGCGATGCCGGCCGCGATCAGGATGCGATGCGCCGTGATCAGGCGCACGCCGCCTTCACGGCGTCGCGCGCCACCGACACCAGCCGGTCGACCTCCGTCTCGTTGATCACCAGCGGCGGCGCGAAGAAGATCGTGTCGCCGTTGAGGGGGTGCGCCCCGCTCGTGGGCCGCACGCGCGTGATGACTCCGCGCTTCGTCATCTCCTGCTGCACACGCGGCGCGACCTTCTTGTCGGCGGCGAAGTTCTTCTTCGTCGCCTTGTCCTCCACGAGCTCGACGGCCGCCAGCAGACCCTTGCCGCCGCGGATGTCGCCCGCGTGGGGTGAATCGCCGAACGCGGTCTTGAGACCCGAGTAGAGACGGTCGCCCATCTTGGTGGCGTTCTCCCACAGGCGCTCGCGCGCCATGATGTCGAGATTCTTCAGCGCCACCGCACAGCAGGTCGGATGACCGGAGTACGTGTAGGCGTGCATCCAGCGGTCAGCCGGGCTCACGGTGTCCATCGCCTCCTTGATCTCCTTGCTCACCATGATGCCGCCGAGCGGAAGATAGCCGGAGGTCACGCCCTTCGCGAACGACATGATGTCGGGCTTCACGTTCCAGTGGCTCAGCGCGAACCACTTTCCTGTCCGGCAGAAGCCCGTGATGACCTCGTCGCCGATGAAGAGCACGTTGTGCCTGGTGCAGACCTGCCGGACGAGCGGGAAGTAATCGTCGGTCGGATAGAGCACGCCGCCGCCGCCGTGGATCGGCTCGGCGATGAAGGCGGCCACCGTGTCCGGGCCTTCGCGCAGGATCGCTTCTTCGAGCAGCCGCGCCGCCGCCTGACCGGCCGTCTCACCGGGCTTGGCGTCGGGCATGCGGTAGGGATAGCAGGTCGGGATGTGGATGAACCCCGGCACGCGCGGCTCGAACATCTTCCAGTAGGCAGCCATACCGGTGGCGCTCATCGCCTGCTGGGTCACGCCGTGGTAGCCGTTGACGCGCGAAATGACCTTGAACTTCTCCGGCTTGCCCTTGGCCTTCCAGTAGAAGCGCGCGGTCTTGAAGGCCGACTCGTTGGCTTCGGCGCCGCCGCAGGTGAAGAAGACGCCCTGCATGTTGTCGTAGGTGATCTCCATCAGCTTCTGCGCGAGCTGGATGGCCGGCAGGTTCGACGACCCGGTGTACGCGGAGAAGTAGGCGAGGTCCTTCATCTGCGCGGCCGCGGCCTCGGCCAGCTCGGCGCGGCCGTGACCGACGTTGACGTTCCAGAGGCCGGCGAGGCCGTCGATGTACTTCTGGCCGCCGTAGTCCTCGATCGTGGCGCCGCGGCCGCGCACGTAGATCATCGGCTCCGCGTGATCGATGGGGTGATGCAGCGGATGGATGAGGTGGTCCTGGTCGGCCTTGATAAGCTCGGCGGCGGTCATCGCCATCGGATCCTCCGGTAGTCGCCGTGTGGGATCAGGATCGCCCGCTCGCGTGGTCCTCGATATCGATAGACCCACGCGGACGCGCGGCGGCCGCCCACGAGCGTGACGGTGGTGCGACCGCGGACGAAATTGTACCCCTCCTCGCGATCCAGCACGGGGAGAAGTTCGGCCCGGTGCAGCCGGTAGAGCTGCCCTCGCACCCGGCCGCGGCCGGGGATCAATCCCGGGTAGTGGTGCAGGTCGAGCAGGCGGCCCGGCGCGGTCGCCTGCCCCACCAGCGTGGCGCCGCCGGCGAGAAACTGGTGGCGGCGGTACCCGCGCATGAGGGTGCCGTAGGCGAAGAGATGCGGAGGCGGCTTACTTCGCGCGCGCGAGCTTCTGGACGGCATCGAGCGTGCGCGACGTGTCGATGGCGAGACTGCCCGGCTCCACGTAGCGAATCCGGCCGGCGCGGTCGATGACGAACGTCACGCGCTTGGCAAGCCGCCACGTGTCGTCCCACACGCCGTATTCACGCGCCAGCCGGCCGTCGGCGTCGCTGAGCAGGCGGAAGGGCAGCTGCAGCTGACGCGTCCACGCGAGATTGCGCTCGGGCGGATCGGCGGAGATGCCGACGATCTCGGCGCCGAGCGCCGCGTACTTCGCCTGGTCACCCCGGAACCGGGTGAATTCGAGGTCTCAGCCGCCGGTGAACGCCTTGACGTAGAACGCGAGCACGACGAGGTCGCGCCGCTGGAGCGCCTCTGCGAGGCGGAACGGCCGGCCGTGCTGATCGCCGAGGGTGACCGGCGGCGCCGCCGTCCCCACCTCGAGCGGCGCCGTGCGCTCGGCCGCGGCGCCGAGCGACGTCACCGCGAGCAGCGCGACGAGGACGAGCGCCCGGCGCCTCAGCGGTGGCCGTCTCCGGAGGCGGCGCGAACGACGGCGTCGAGGAACTGCGATTCCGGCAGCGCGCCCTCGAACTGCACGTGCTCGTTCATCACGATCTTCGGCACGGCCATCACCTGGTACACGCGCGAGAGCTCCGGGAACTCGGTCGCCTCGATGGCCACCGCGCGCACCTTGTCCGACGCGATCGCCATGTGCTGTGCCAGGCGCACGGCCCGGGGACAGTAGGGTCAGGTCGGCGTGGAGAAGACCTTGATCTCGACCTCGGCGGGCAGCGTGGCCAGCGTCGCCTTCGTCTCCTCGCTGAGCCCGGCCTCGCCGCGCGAGGCTGCGATGATGGCGTCGATCAGGTTGCTGAATTCGTAGCCGGCCGGAATGCCGAGGAACCGGATGCCGTAGTCGCGCACGCCCTCCACCACCGTGAGCGGCACGTCGGGCACGCCGTAAGCCTCGGCGCGCGCCCGATCGATCTGCGGATTCAGCACCTCGAGCGTGATCTGGTCCGACAGCGCGGCCACCTCCTTCATGAGCTGCTCGTTCTGTCGGCAGAGGTCCGCCGCCACGAGCTCCTGCGAGAAGACGACGAGCTTGACGGGTCCGGTGAGCCGCTCGAACTCCTTGCGGACCGCTTCCTGGTCTTTCGTCTGGAGAATGGCCATGCATCGAGTATAGCGTCTTGCACAACTCCCACCGCGGGCGTACGGTCGCTGGAATAGGAGGAGCGGGATGAAGCCATTCGTCATCAACCGCTACGGTCGCATGGTGTTTCCTTCGAACTTTTTCCCGGCGCTCGACTTCTCCGTGTTCGAGACGCTCGATCAGTTCACGGCCGTGATTCACCGGGACTTCGAAGAGAAAGCGCCGACCGAGCAGGACATCGTGGCCCGGCTCGAATCCGGCGGCTACAAGGGCCGGTACGAGCTACTGCGCGACCTCGCGCTCGACCTGTTCTGGGTGAACCGCTACGCGGTGACGATGTACGAGAAGCGGCCGACGCGCTGGCGCGACGTGCCCAAGCAGAGCTCCGACGTGTTCCTGCCGATCTTCAAGGCGTGGGAAGGCGGCGAGCTGACGGCAGCCATCGAGCGCGGCTATCGCGCGCTGAAGCCGACGTGGGACGAGGGCACCGAGGACAAGATCTTCCGCGTCCTCGTCGACGTGTTCCGCCACAAGAAGGGCGCCGGCGCCGAGCTGACGCCGATCAAGCCGACGGTACCGGAGATGCTCGCGAGCCCGCGAAGCCTGACCTACCAGCTGCTCGTCCACAATCCGGACTACCCGGGCTACTCCCACGACGACATCGTCGAGTGCAGCCACGCGGTGCCGGAGCTCGAAGCGCTCCTGCGCCAGATGATGATCCTCCACAACGAGTACTGCTGGGACCGCAACAAGATGCGGACGATCGAGGTCGGCAAGCTGGCCGACGACGATTTCGTCGTGGTCTATCATCCGCGCAATCACGAGGTGCGCGAGTTCATCCGCCGCGTCAAGCGCGGTCAGCGCGGCCGGCCGCCGAAGCCGGCGCCCGTCATGGCGCGGCCGCCGGTGACGCCGTTCCCGCCCGTCGACGTGCGCCGGCAGTTCAAGATCATGCCGCGCATCGAGGCGCTGGCCGTGTACGAAGGCGAGCGGCCGTGCACGAACGACGATCTGATCCGCAACGCCGCCTACTCCTGGTCGCCGATGACGGCGGCCGAGATCGAGGAGAAGACGGGCATCCGCCAGCGGCTCTACACGGAGCTCGACCTCGACCACATCGCGCTGCTGGCCGCGCAGGCGGCGCTCGACAAGGCGCGCCGGCGTCCCGAGGAGATCGGCGCGGTGCTCTTCTGCTCCTGCACGAGCACCAAGATGATGCCCTCGCTGGCCACCTGGCTCTCCTCGCGGCTCGGGATGTTCCAGACGCACGCGTCGTGCGACATCGTGGCCGCCTGCGCCGGACTTCCCTACGGATTGTCGGAGGCGGTGCGCCTGTTGCAGGAGGTGGATCGACCGGTGCTGGTCGTCTGCGGCGAGAAGTTCTCGGACAAGATCGGCACCGTGCGAACGTCGCGGATGATCTTCGGCGACGGCGCCGCCGCCATGGTGGTTGGGCCCGCGGCGCCGGGGTCCGCCCCCGACATCGAGTACTTTCAGACCTACGCGAGCGGCCCGGTGAGCGAGGTGGACTCGATCGTCTGGCCCAATCCGGAGTTCGATAACAACATCACCGTGTTCGGCCGCGAGGTGAAAGCGCTCGTGAAGCGCTACCTCGGCCAGATGATTCGCGAGCTGTCGGCCTTGCCGAATCCCGAGGGCGGCGTCGGCAGCCTGCTCTCCGCCGTCGATCTCATCGTGCCGCACCAGGCGAACAGGACCATGGTCATCCACTACGCCAAGGCCGCCGGGCTCAAGCCCGACCAGCTCTACTTCAACATCGATCGCGTCGGCAACACGTCGTCGGCGTCGATTCCCCTGGCCGTCTACGACGCCGTCCAGCAGGGCGTCATCGATCGTCCCAAGCGCATCTTCGCGCCGGGCTTCGGCGCCGGCGCCGTCGGCGGCTACGTGGTGATGCGCGTCGATCCCGCCATCGTGGCCAAGTAGCGCGCCCGCGCGGCGCGCGCGGTGACAGAGGCAAGGCGAGGCTTGCTCGCTCCATCGCCTCCTGACCGAGGAGGCGGGGCCGCGCGGCCCCCGCCCTTACCCGGATACGCGCGCGACGATCAAGGTGGGTCGGGCCGCCGCCCACGCGCGGCTGAAGGACGCGCCGAACGCGGGCTCGTCGTGCGCCACGGCCGTGACGAAGCCCGCGGCGCGCGCCGGCTCCAGCAACGGCGTCGCGGCTCCGTCCTGCTCGAGCGCCACGACGACGATGGGCGCGTCGAGGCGCGCCGCCGTGGCGAGCTCGCCCGCCATCGCGGCCACGCCCGCGGCGGCGCCGAGGGCCACCACGCGGCGGTCCTCCCGTGCGAGCGCGGCGGCGACGGCGGCGGGCAGCGCGAAGCCCGCCGTCGCGACGCCGTTCGGAACGAGCAGCTCGCGCGGCGCCACGGACTGCCATGCGTCCGCGAGCGGGACATCGAGCGTCGCCAGCGTCCCCGCCGGCGTCGCCTCGCGCGCGATGGTCACCACGCGCCGGCGCGTGAGCCCGCGCGCGGGCGGTGACGCGCTCGTCCGCGCGCGCTTGATCCGATCGAGCTCGGCGACGTCCCAGTCCGCGCCGGGACGCCCGCGCAGACGCGGCGCCAGCTCCTCGATCACCAGCGCGATGTCGGCGATGACCTCGACGCTTGCGCGATAGGGCGCCGGGTCGGCACCGGCCGCGCTCACGTGCACGGTCGGCACGGCCGCCGGCCACGCGCCGGGCGCGATCTCGAGGGGATCGACGCCGAGAGCGACGAGCAGATCGGCGCGCGTGGCAAGCGGATGTCCGGCGACGAGCAGCCCCAGCGCCAGCGGATGCGGGTCGGGTATCGCGCCCTTGCCCTTTGCGGTCGTCACGACCGGTGCCGGCAGCGACTCGGCGAGCGCGCGCAGCCACGTCGCGTCGGCCTCGACGATCTCGAGCCCGGCGACGATCACCGGCCGGGCGGCGCCGGCGATGATGTCCGCCAGCGTGTCGAGCGTGTGCGCGGGTGGTGCCGCCAGCGGGGGCCGCCGGCACGCCGCGGCCACCGGCAGCGTCGGGGCCATCGCGACATCGCCGCCGATCGCCAGGTGGACGGCGCCGCGTGGCGCCGCCATCGCCAGCTGCGCCGCGTGCGCGATCCAGTGGCCAGCCGACGCCGCGTCCGCCACGAGGCTCGCCTTCGTCACCGGCTCCAGCAGCCGCGCGTCGGCGACACCGTCCGAGACGAGGATCACCGGTGCGCGATCGCGCGTTGCATGCGCGGCGCCGTCCACGACCGCGGTGACGCCGCCGGCGAGCGAGAGGGCGGCCGCCCCCGGCGCCTCGTCCAGCTCCCCGCTGACGGCGGCCATGAGACAGGCCGCGGTGGTGCCGGCGACCTCGACGAGGGACACGCCGCGAGCGCGGGCGGCATCGATCAGCGCGGCGGCGGCGCCGGGCCCGACGAACAGGCGCCGCGTGCCGGCCCGGGCCAGACCGTCGGCGACCACGGCCGCAACGGTCGTGCGGCTCATGTCAGCGGCGACGGCGCCGGCTCAGCGCGCGAAGGACTCGAAGACCGGCCGCATCCGCTCGAGAGCGGTCCGGAGATTCGCCTCCGAGTTGGCATAGGAGAACCGCAGATAGCCCTCGCCGTGCGCGCCGAAGGCCGCGCCCGACAGCGCGGCCACGCCGGCGTCGTTCAGCAGGCGCTCCGCGACCTCGGCCGACGAGCGTCGGGTGCCCGTGATGTTCGGGAAGACGTAGAACGCGCCCCGCGGCCGAAGACACGTCACGCCCGGCAGCTTGTTCAATCCGTCGACGAGAACGTCGCGACGACGCTTGAACTCCGCGACCATCCGTCCGACCGGCGCCTGCTCGCCCTGCAGGGCGGCGACGCCGGCCAGCTGCACGAACGACGCCGTGCACGAAGCCGAGTTCACCATGAGCCGCGTGATGTGCTCGACCAGCTCGGGAGGAAAGACGCCATAGCCGAGCCGCCAGCCGGTCATCGCGTACGACTTCGAGAAGCCGTCGAGCAGGATCGTCTGCCGGTGCAGCCCGGGCACCTGAAGAATGGAGACGAACTCGCCCTCGTAGAGGAATTGACGATAGATCTCGTCGGCCAGCACGGGGACCTGATGCGCGCGCGCGATGGCCGCGATCCGTTCGATCTGACCGCGGTCGAGGACGCCGCCCGTCGGGTTCTCCGGCGAGTTGATGATGATGAGCTTCGTCCGCGAGGAGACCGACTTCTCGAAGAGCTCGAGGTCGAAGCCGAACTCGCTCGACTCGCGCAGCGGGATCGGCACGGGGGTGGCGCCGACGAAGTTGATGACCGACTCGTAGATCGGGAACCCGGGATTGGGATAGATGACCTCGTCACCGGATCCGGCCAGCGCCATGATCGTGAAGAACATGATCGGCTTCGCGCCGGGCGTGACCACCACCTGGTCGGCCGCGACGGGGACGCCGCGCGTCTCGCTCACGTGCTTGGCGATGGCGTCGCGGAGCTCCGGCAGGCCCGCCGACGGCCCGTAGTGCGTGGCGCCGGCATCGAGGGCGCGCTTGGCCGCTTCCTTTATATGCGCGGGCGTGTCGAAGTCGGGCTCGCCGATCTCCAGATGGACGATCTGCTTGCCCTGACGCTCGAGCGCCTTGGCGCGCGCGAGCACCTCGAACGCCGACTCCGTGCCCAGCCGGCCCATCCGTTCCGCCGTCTTCATGAGGCGCATTATATCCTCGTGGACTTCGTGACGGTGCTGGCCGGACCGTTCCGCATGGGCAATCCCGACGGCCCGCCCGCCGAGCGCCCCGTCCACGAGGTGTGGCTCGACGCCTTTCGCATCGCGACCATTCCGGTGACCAACGCTGACTTCGCCGCGTTCATGCGCGCCACCGGCGCCGCCTCGCCCGCCTTCTGGGCCACGCCAGGCTTCGACGCGCCGGACCAGCCGGTGGTCGGCGTCGCGTGGGCGGACGCCGCCGCCTACGCCGCGTGGGCCGGCGGGCGGCTGCCGACGGAAGCGGAATGGGAGAAGGCCGCGCGCGGCGGTGCCGCCGGCGCCGGGCTGCCGTGGGGCGGCGCGCCGCCGGCGACGCGCTTCGAGCACCCGCCGCGCGTGCGCGCCACGCCGCCGAACGCGCTCGGGCTGTACGACCTCTCCGGTGTGTGTCACGAGTGGTGCAGCGACTGGTACGACGAGACGTACTACGCGCGCTCACCGGTCACGAATCCGCGAGGCCCGGCCGACGGCACGCGACGCGTGAGCCGCGGCGGCGCCTGGCGCCACGCC
>Ga0075431_100000542_pt1 | contig 31729 bp, 26 predicted proteins | sample RhiMetdeltSRZDD5_FD_75297 | JGI IMG/M metagenome (GOLD analysis project Ga0075431, IMG submission 75297) | Populus rhizosphere microbial communities from Tennessee, USA - Rhizosphere MetaG P. deltoides SRZDD5 | ecosystem: Host-associated > Plants > Roots > Rhizosphere > Soil | place: USA... | reverse complement strand
CTCCGCCGGGGGGGGGGGTCAGCGACCGAGCTCTTCGAGCTTGGCGACCACGTCGCGGTAGTTGCTGTTGATGCCGTAGAGCTCGACGAAGGTCTTCTTCGCGGCCACTTCGTCGCCCATCGTCAAGTAGACGTTGCCCATGTCGTAGAGCAGCGACAGGGTGACCTCTTCCTTGAGGTCGGGCGCCGTGAGCCCGCGCTGGTACCACTTGACCGCCAGCTCGGGCAGTCCCTTCTCGAGGAAGGAGACGCCCAGCATCGAGCAGCAGTCGACGAGGTGCACGGGGTCCTTGGCGGCGAGCTGGAACTCGCCGATCGCCTCGTCGAGCAAGCCCATCTCCCGGTAGGCGATGCCGAGGTTGTAGTGGGTGTCGTAGTCCTCGGGCGAGAGGTTCTCGGCGACGCCCTTCTTGAAGCCCTCGACGATCTCCTCGAGGGTGGGCTCCTCGCTCTGAGCGAGGATCTCGCCACCCATCTTCCCCTCCTCGACGCCGAGCTCCTCTTCGAGCTCGGCGGCGAGGTCGAAGAACTCGTCCTCGTCCTCGAAGAGCCGGTCCGGGCTCGGCGCCTTGCGCGGCGCGGTGGGCTCGTCGCGCAGCCAGTCCATCCCCGTGTCGTCGAGCTCGGGCGCGGCGCTCGGCGCCCGCTCCTCGGGCAGGACGATGTCAGGCAGCTCCTCCTCGAAGCGCGACTCGTCCAACGTCCCCTCCAGCGGACCTCCGGCAGGCGCGAGCTCTTCCCACTGGTCAGCCGGCGGTGGCGCCTTCGGAGGCGACACCGGCGGCGGGGTGGGAACGAGCGGCGGGAGGATGACGGGAGACGACGGATGCGCCGAGAACTTCGGGGACTGGGCCGCCGCCGCCGGCGGCGGGGCCGCCGGTGGCGCCGCGGGCCGCGGCGGGGCCTTCGGCGGTGGTGCCGCCGGCGGCGCTGCCGACGCCGGGGGCGGCACCGGCGTCGGTCTCGCGGCGGGCGGCGCGGCCGGCGGCTTGGTCGGCTTCGCCGGCCGCTGCATGTCGGACGTGAGCGCGGCCAGAGCGTCGTCGACCGAGCGCTTCTTCTGTGCCGGCGGCGCCGGCGGTGCTGCCGGCCGAGGCGGCGGTGCCGCCGGTCGCGGCCCCGCGGGCGCCGGCTGCTCGAGCGACTTGATGAGCTGGGAGACGCGGTCGTCCTGCTGCTGGCGGATGGGCGCCACCGTCTCGCCCGAGAGGGTCATTCCGGCCCGCACCAGCTTGGCCAGGATGCGGTCCCACACCTCGGGGGCTCGGCGCTCCTCGACCGCCCTGCGCAGCCGGCGCACGGCCGACTCGACGCGGACGACGTCGCCGCCCTTGATCTGCAGGTCGACGAGGAGCTGCAGGGCCTCGAGGTGATGCGACTCGCGGGAGAGGACCTGGTCGAGTCGCTCGAGCGCCTTCTCCTCGAGGTTGTATTTGGCGAACACCTCGGCCTCGGCGAGGAGGTCCTGCAGCCGCGGCTCCTCCGGCGGTGCCGGCGCGGCCGGCCGGGCCGGTACCGCGGCCGCGGGCGTGACCGCCGCCGGCGCTTCGACCTCGGCCGCCTCGTCCGCTTCGAGCTCGAGCTCGAACCCTGGCTGCCCTTCGAAGCCCTCGAGCTCGCCGAGCGCCAGGGGCTCGGGGGGCAGGTCGAGCGAATCGTCGGCGCCGTCCGGCTCGAGCTCGAGCTGGGAGAGGTCGAGCTCGAACTCGACCGACTCGCCGCCGGAGAGCGACGGCTCAGCCTCGGCGACCTCCTCGCTCTCGCCGAGCTCCGGGGTTGCCTGCCAGGGGAGGGCCGTGTCCTCGGCCGCCTCGAGCGCCTCGGTGGGTGGCAACGGAACGTCGAGGGCGCCGAACTCCCCCGCGGCGCCTTCCGCCTCGAGATCGACCTCGACGTCCTCCATGTCCACCTCGGGCATCTCGAGGTCGGGCATCTGGAAGCTGAAGCCCGAGATGCTCGCGTCCGAGCCCTGGCCGCCCCACGACTCTTCCGCGCCCGCTCCGGCGGCGGCGGCCGGCCGTTCCCAATCGGCCCCGAATTCGGTACCGGCGGGAGGCGGCGCGGCTGGGGGTTGTCGCTCGGCAGGCCGCTGGAACGCCGTGCCTGGCTGGTCCATGTCGGCCGGCGGTATCACCAGGCTGCCCGAGGGCTCGTCGATGTCGAGCAGGAAGAACTCGTCCTCGGCGGGAGCCGGCGGGGGCGACTCGCGGCGCGGCGGCGGCGCCGGCGCGGGGGCCGCGGCCTGCGGGCGGGGCGCCGGCGGGGGCGGCAGGGTCTCCCGGCCGTCGCCGCTCGGTTGGCTGGTACCCGGGTGGCTCACACCCGGGTGGCTGGCGCCCGGTGGACGCAGCCCGGCGAGCCGGGCCACCTTCTCGGCCTGCGGGTTGGCCGCCACGGCCGACGCCAGCAGCTTGGCGGCGGCGCCCGTGTGCCCGGCGTCTTTGATGCCGAGCACGGCGTCGGTGATGAAGCCGAGGTCGTCGGAGTAGACCTCGATCGCGCGCTGATAGACGCGCACCGCCTCCTCGACGCGACCATGCGTGAGCATGAGCTCCGCGATCGTGCGGTAGGAGCGCAGCGCCTTGTCCCAGAGCTGCCCCTGCTGGAAGAGCTCGGCGAGCTTCAAGTGGTGCGACGGGTTGTCGGGCTCGAGCTCGGCCATCTTCTGGTAGATGTTGATGGCCGCCGCGGCGTCCTGGTGCTTGAGGTAGTAGTCGCCCAGCACCTGGTACTGCGTCCGCGCCTCGTTGGTGAGGCCCTGCTTGTGGTACAGCTCGGCGAGGCTCTCGTAGACCTGGAGCCGCGTCGGATCGAGCTTGATGATCTTCTTGAAGATCGCGATCGCCTTGACCAGGAAGCCGTCTTCCGTGTACTGGCTGGCGATCTGCGTGAAGAGGCGCACCGCATCGTCGATGCGGGAGATGCGCGCGTAGAGATCTCCCAGACGATTCAGCGTGCTGACATCGTTGGGATTCTCCTTGAGTACCTTGAGGTACTCCTTGATGGCGGCGTCGACGCGCCCCTTGGCGACGTATTTCTCGGCGACCTTGACGACCTGCTCGCGCTTCGTCACTGGGTCACCCGAGTCTTGGTCACCTGAGCCTCGGTCACCTCACCCCGCCCGCCGCCCGCCTGCGGGCCCAGGGCTTCTATGCCTCGGGCTCCCCGACGAGCTCCTCGCGCCGCTCGCGGATGCGGGCCGCCTTGCCCTGCAGGTCCCGGAGGTAGTACAGCTTGGCGCGGCGCACGCGGCCCCGGCGCACGACCTCGATACGGTCGATCGACGGCGAGTGCAGCGGGAACACCCTCTCGACGCCGACGCCGCCCGAGACCTTGCGCGCGGTGAAGGTCTCGCGGATGCCACCGCCCTTGCGGCCGATGACGACGCCCTGGAAGACCTGGATGCGCTCTTTGTTGCCTTCTACGACCTTCACGTGCACCCGCACGGTGTCGCCGGCGCGGAAATCAGGCAGCCCATCCTTGAGGAACGGGGCTTCGATCACTCTCAACGCTTCCATGACTGGCTCCTGGTTTCGCCTCCGACCCGGTTGCCGGCAGCGCTGGCTGCCCACGTCGCGGACTCGCTCGTCGAGCCGCCGACTCGGGGTCGAGGACTGCATATTATCCTAGTCCGTACCGCTACTTGCAAGCCTCGAGCTCCTTCCGCTGCTCCTCGGAGAGGCGCGCCTGCTCGAGCAGGTCCGGCCGCTTCTCGAAGGTGGCGCGGGCCGCCTGCCGCTGTCGCCAGCGCTCGATCGCGGCGTGGTCGCCGGAGAGCAGCACCGGCGGCACCGCCAGCCCCTCCACGACGGCCGGCCGGGTGTAGTGCGGATGGTCGAGCAGCCCGGTGCGAAAGCTGTCGCGGTCGACCGAGCTCGCCTGCTGCACCACCCCGGGGATGCAGCGCGACACCGCCTCGATGAGCACCATGGCCGGCAGCTCGCCACCGGAGAGCACGTAGTCGCCGATCGACACCTCCTCGTCGACGGCGAGCTCGCGCACCCGCTCGTCGATCGCCTCGTAGCGACCGCAGAGCAGCAGCAGCTCCGGCGCAGCGGCGAGCTCCTGCACCTTGGCGTCGTCGAGCCGGCGGCCCTGGGGCGAGAGCAGCACGCGACGCGGCGCCCGTCCGGCCGACAGCTCGCGCACGGCGCGCAGCCAGGGGGGCGCGGTCATCACCATGCCACCGCCGCCGCCGTAGGGCTCGTCGTCGACCACGCGGTGCGGATCGTCCGTGAAGTCGCGGAGGTTGCGCACCTCGACCTCCAGCTTCCCGCTCTGGCGCGCGCGCCCGATGAGGCTGGTGGCCAGGAACTCCCCGAAGAGCTCGGGGAAGATGGTCACGACGCCGATCCACATGCCTCGATCAGCCCTTCCGGCAGGTCCACGACGATCCTGCGCCCGGCGACGTCGACCTCGACGAGGTAGGCCTCGACGAAGGGCAGGAGCAGCTCCCGGCCATTGCCGACCACCCGCAGCAGGTCGCCGCCGCCCCCGGCCACCACCTCGGCCACCACGCCGAGCGCGCCGAGAGTGCGGTCGGCGCACGCGCAGCCGACGAGGTCGAAGTGGTAGTAGTGCCCTTCCGGCGCCGGCGGCACGGCGGCGGCATCCACCTCGAGCAGCGCGCCGCGGAGGCCCTCGGCGGAAGTGCGGTCGTCGACACCGGAGAATTGCACCAGGAGACGTTCCTTGTGGCGGGAGGCGTGGGGGCGGGAGGCGGTGACGACGATGCTGCGGGGCGAGGCGCCGGGGAGGCTCAGCAGCAGGGTGACGCCGGCAGCGAATCGCCCGGGCACGTCGGAGAGCGCCTCGACGGCCACCTCGCCGCGCAGACCGTGCGCGCTGGCGATCCGGCCCACCGCCACGCGGTCGGCGGGCACCTCGCGGGACGCCTGCTCCGGAGCCCTACCTGGGCTCGCGCTCGGAGTCGTCCCCCTGCTCGCGGATCTTGAGGTCATAGCTGATGCCCTGGGCGTCGCCCCGTTGCCGCAGCAGCGCACGCAGGGCCTGCGCCGTGCGGCCGCCGCGACCGATGACGCTGCCCATGTCCTCTGCCGCCACCTCGACCTCGAGGATCTGTTGGCGACCTCGAGCGACCTCGCGGACGCGCACCGCGGAGGGCTCGTCGACGAGATGCTGGATCACCCGGGCGAGGGCGTTCGCGGCGTCGGCCACCGGCAGTGCCCGGTTCAGGCCTGCGCCGCGGCCTCGGCGGGTGCCGCGGCCTGCTTGGCAGGGGCTTCCGGAGTCCCTGCCGCCTGCTGGCGCTTGACGAGCTTCGCGATGGTCGGCGACACGAGGGCGCCGCTGGCGACCCACTTGTCGTACCGCTCGCGGTCGATGGACACCACGGCCGGCTGCTTGCGCGGGTCGTAGTAGCCGATCTCGTCGAGGGCGGCGCCGGTCGGGGTTTTGCGGGAATCGGACACCACCACGCGGTAGAAGGGGTGGTTGCGCGAGCCCATGCGACGGAGACGGATCTTCACCATCTGGCGTTTCCTTCCGGTGGAAGTGATAGCGGCTGGAAGTGATTGACCTGGCTACGGGCGTAACGGCTGGAGGCCCCGACCGGAGCGGCCGGTGATCATAGCAGAAAGCGGTTTTTGCCCGCCATCGGGTAGTGGCTCACTGTACCAGCGGGGCCCATCCGTCGCCCCTACCGACCGTTGGTCCGCCCTGGCGGCCGTCCGTCGGCATCTCCTTCCCAGGGGCGTGGGGTCGCTCCGACAATGCCGGACAGCGGCGGCAGCGACCCGAAACCGCGCCGCCGCGCCCGCCCCCCTGGACGGGCAAGCCCACAAGGAGCTCGAAGCAAATGAGACGAGTCGCCACGACCCTGCTGCTGACCTTCGCCCTCGGCCGCGCCCTCCCCGGAGCGGCAGTGGAGCCCTCCCCCCGGTTCGTGCCGCCCCTCCACCCGGCGGGCGTCGAGCTGGTGCCCAAGGAGCTCGCACCCGGCGTCTATGCGCTGATGTCCCCGCGGCCTCCCGTGGACAACAGCGGATTCGTCGTCGGCGAGCGCGGCGTGCTGGTCATCGACGCGCACATCAACGGCGCCATGGCCCGGCAGATCCAGGCTGCGGTCCGCCAGGTCACCGACAAGCCCATCCTCTACCTCGTCAACACCAACTTCCACGGCGACCACACCTTCGGCAACTACGCCTTCCCCGCCGAGACCCGCATCGTCGCTCACCGGTTGACCGCCGAGCGGATGCGCCATTTCGACGAGGAGAAGGTCCTGATGAACGAGGCGGTGAACAGGGACCCGGCGGTGCTCGCCGACGTCCGGCTCCGCATGCCGGACCTGACCTTCGACGACACGCTGAAACTCGACCTCGGCGGGCGCAGCGTGGAGCTCTACCACTTCGGCTTCGGCAACACGCCCGGCGACACCGTCGTCTACGTCCCCGAGGCGAAGGCGGCGTGGACGGGGAACCTGGTGCTAGGAGGCGACATGCCGCCCTTCCTGCTCGAAGGGCACCCGGAGGAGTTCCTCATGACGCTCGCCAACTTCGCGCGCACGCTCGACGTGCGGACCATCGTCCCCGGCCACGGCCCGCTCACCACGGCCAAGGCGCTGGCCACCGACCTCGACTACCTCGCGACGCTGATCCAGTCGATGCGGGAGAGCGTGGCGGCGGGACGCTCGCTGGAGGAAACGATGGCGAGCTCGCCGCTGGCCGAGCGGTTCATTCCGCCGCTCGGCGACCAGGCGCCGCGGCTGCTGCCGTTCTACCAGGGGGTGCACACCCAGAACGTCTGGCAGGTCTATCGCGAAATGGCGAAGCGCTGAGCGCGCGAGACGGGCGTGCGCGGCGGACGCTTGCTCGGCTCCTTCGCCGGTGCTGGAATGGCAGGCCTGCCGGGCATCCGACGATGAGCCTCCCCGCCACGCCCTCTCCTCGTCCGGTGGCGGCCAGTCCGGAACCGGGCAGCCCGGTGGTGAGCCTGGCGCGGGCGCTGGCGATCGGGGCCGTGGCCGGACTGCTCGTCGGCTGGTTCGCGGGCCGCGTCTACGGGTTCGAAGCAACCCCGGCGCGGCTCCTCGACCACATGCTCAAGGGGACGCTCTACGGCCTGGCGCTGAGCGCCACCGAGCACGTGCTGGGGAGCTGGCTGCGGGCGATCGTGCCCCTGCGGTCCGGTCGCGCGGTGGCCATCCACGTCGCGGCGCAGGTCACCGCCGCGCTCGCGGCCTTCTCCGCCGTCACGCTCATCCTGGTCCGTGTCGCGGGCATCGAGCTCCCCTTCGCGGTGCTGGCGTTCATCGCCCTCCTCGCGGTGAGCATCACCGCCGTCTCCAACAGCGTCCACTCCCTCGCCGCGCTCCACCAGCGGATCCAGGAATCGGAGCGGTCGGCAGCGGAGGCCGAGCTGCGCGCTCTGCGGGCGCAGATCAACCCGCACTTCCTGTTCAACTCCCTCAACTCGATCGCCTCGCTCATCCGCACGCGTCCGCCCGAGGCCGAGGCGGTCACCGAGAACCTGGCGGACCTGTTCCGCTACAGCCTCCGCGCCTCGACCCTGCCGACCGTCTCGCTGGCCGACGAGGTGGAGTCGGTCGAGATCTATCTGGCCATCGAGCAGGCGCGCTTCCGCGAGCGGCTCGCGATCTCCATCGTCGTGCCGGAGGAGCTGCTTCGCGCCCAGGTTCCCAGCCTCGTCCTCCAACCACTGGTCGAAAACGCGGTCAAGCACGGCGTGCAACAGACTCTCGACTGCTGTCGAGTGGAGCTGCGGGCCGAGCGAGACGGTGAGCACGTTCGAGTCGAGGTGAGCGACACCGGTCCCGGCTTCGCGAGCACCGACCTCGAGACCGCGCTCGACGGCGGAACGGGCCTCCGCAACGTGCGGGGACGACTGCGCCACGCTTTCGGCGAGACCGCCGCGCTGCGGATCCTGCCGCGAGGGGTCGAGATCCGCTTCCCGCTCCAGCCCGCGGGCGACAAGGCAGGGACGGGCGGGGCCTCGGCCGCGCCCTTCGGGATCACCAAGGGCCCGAGGGCCCCAGGGCGATGATGCGCTGCGTCCTGGTGGACGACGAGACGCCGGCGCGTGAGCGCCTGCGCGACCTGCTCTCGCAGGCGGCGGTCGAGGCGACCGTGGTGGGCGAGGCCGGCAGCGGCAAGGACGCGGTGACGCTCATCCACGAGAGCCGCCCCGACGTCGTCTTCCTCGACGTCCAGATGCCGGTGATCGACGGCTTCGAGGTGGTGCAGCTGCTGGCGCCGCCGCGACCGCACGTCGTCTTCGTCACCGCCTACGACGAACACGCGCTGCGCGCCTTCGAGGTCCACGCCCTCGACTACCTCACCAAGCCGGTGCGCCTCGAACGCCTCAACCGCACGCTCGAGCACCTGGCGCGGCTGGGAACGCCGCCGCCCGATTCCCCGGCCCTCGATCGGCTCGGCGGCGACCGCCAGCTGCAGCGGCTCACCGTCCACGTCGGCTCCCGGCTGCAGGTGATCCCGGTGGCCGGCGTCCGCTACTTCGAGGCGGACGGCAAGGCGGTCTTTGCCCACTTGAAGGAGGGCAGGTTCCGCACCAGCTTCGGGCTCGACGAGATCGAGGCGCGGCTCGATCCCACACGGTTCCTCCGCATCCACCGCTCCTACCTGGTCAACGCCGCGGTCGTGCGCGAGCTCGTGCCCTGGTTCTCCGGCACCTACCAGCTCAAGCTCGACGACGGCCGCGAGCTGCCGGTGGCTCGCCGCCGCATCGGCCGGGTCAAACAGGCGCTGGGCAGCGCCTGAGCCGCAGGCGCTATCGCCCCGACTGCCGCATCAGCCGGCGCAGCATCTTCCCCTGGCCGCCCTTGAGCATCTTCTGCATCTGCTGGTACTGCTTCAAGAGCTGATTGATCTCCTGCACGTGGGTGCCGGAGCCGCCGGCGATGCGCTTCTTGCGCGAGCCGTCGAGCACGCCCGGGCGGCGGCGCTCGAGAGGGGTCATCGAGTCGATGATCGCCTCGACCCGCTTGAGCTGCCCGTCGTCGACTTGCAGCGAGTCCAGCCCGCGCAGCGGCCCGACCTTGGGGAGCATCTCCAGGATCTGCGACATCGAGCCGAGCTTGCGAACCTGGCGCATCTGGTCGCGCAGGTCCTCGAGCGTGAGCTCCGCCCGCGCCATGCGGTCGGCGATCCGGCGCGTCTCGTCCTGGTCGAGCTCGCGCTCGGCGCGCTCGATGAGGGAGAGCACGTCGCCCATGCCGAGGATCCGCGAGGTCATGCGCTCGGGCTGGAAGAGCTCGAGGTCGTCGGCCTTCTCGCCGGTCCCCGCGAAGCGGATCGGTACCTTGGCGACGGTGCGGATGGACAGCGCGGCGCCGCCGCGGCTGTCGCCGTCGAGCTTGGTGAGGATGACGCCGGTGAGCGGCAGCGCCGCCGCGAAGGCACCGGCGCTCTTGACCGCGTCCTGGCCGGTCATCGCGTCGGCGACGAAGAGCGTCTCCGACGGCTGGAGGCGATCGGCGAGGCGCTTGACCTCGGCCATCAGGGCCTCGTCCACGTGCAGTCGTCCGGCGGTGTCGAAGACGAGCACGTCGTGCCCGCGGTCACGGGCGGTCTTGAGCGCGCGGTCGGCGAGCGCTTCGACCTTCTCGCCGGGCACGGGCGTGACGACCGGCACACCGACGGCGGCGCCGACCTGCACGAGCTGATCGACGGCGGCGGCGCGCTGGAGGTCGCCCGCCACCAGCAGCGGGTGGCGACCGCGGCCCTTGATGCGCTTGGCGAGCTTGCCCGCCGTGGTGGTCTTGCCGGAGCCCTGGAGCCCGCAGAGCAGCACCACCGCGGGCCGGCCGTCGAGCCGCAGCTCGGCCCCCTCCTCGCCGAAGAGCGCGATGAGCTCGTCGCGGACGATCTTCACCACCTGCTGGCTGCCGGAGAGGCTGGCGAGCACCTCTTCGGCGGAGGAGCGCTCGCGTACGCGGTCGACGAAGGCCTTGACCACCCGGAAGTGGACGTCGGCCTCGAGCAGCGCCAGGCGGATCTGGCGCAGCGCCTCCTCCAGCACGGCGGGGGTGATCCGCCCCTCACCGCGAAGGTCGCGGAACACCGACTGGAGCTTGCCCTGCAGGCCGTCGAACATCGTTCCTCCCGCGCTCGAAGGTCGTCTCGAACGCCGCCGGTGGCGGCGGCGAGACGGGTCGAACGCCGTTGCGGGCGCTCATGGTAGCAGCGGCGTCGCCGGGTCCCGCCGCCCGCCGAACGCGGTTTCGCGACCCCGGGGACCCCTTGACACCCCGCCGCGACCCGCTTGACAGCCGCGCAGATTCCGTTAGGATTCTCCCGGTTTCGAGGTTCCGGTTTCGTCCCACCCGCCCGGGAAGGGACGAGCGCAAGTGAGGCGCTGTCGGGGCCGAACCGAGACCGAACCTGGATCCAACACTAGAGAAAGACAGCGTGACCGCATCTGTGCGAGGGAAGGTCATCAGGGCCTTCCCGATTTCGTTTAGGGCTCTTTCGAGTTCGAGCTTGCGAAGGCAACATGCTCGACCCTCGGCGACGGCAGGGGCTGCCGGCGCCGAGAGGCCGCGTAGGCAATGGGGCTCTACGCGAGCGATCTTTTAACCGTTGGACCGAGGGAGATTCGAAGTCATGAAGAAGATCACCGTGTGGATGCTGGCCCTGATGCTGGTTCCGGGCGTGATGATGCTCGCGGGCTGCAAGAAGGCCGAGGACGAGGCTGCGGAGCCGGCTGCCGAGCCGATGGCCGAGGCCACCCCGACCCCGGCGATGGCCGAGCCCATGATGGAGGCCACCCCGTCGATGGAGGCCACTCCGGCGATGGGCGACAACATGGCCGCTCCGGCCGCCAGCCCGGCCGCTCAGTAAGGCGACACTTTTCGTCTTCAAGGGAGCGGGAAGGCCGCGAGGTCTTCCCGCTCTTTTTTTCTTCTCTCGACTTCCTTCTTCCGCAACCGACGGCCGCGTGACCTGGAGCGCACGACTCTCGTCGCGCACGCTCACGCGGTACGGCTCCGGCTACTCCGCTTCGGTCGTCGCCGACGCCTGCGCGGCGGCCTCGGCCGTCTCGGCGGCCAGGATGAGGCGGGCGAAGCGCACGAAGTATTCGACGCCCGAATAGATCGTCACCACCAGCGACAGCCACAACGAGATCGGCGCGAGGTGGCTGAACTCACCGAGCTGGTTGTAGATGATGATCAGGCTGATGGCGATCACCTGGACGATCGTCTTCACCTTCCCCGCCAGGCTGGCACCGATCACGATGCGTTCCGCCGCCGCGAAGCTGCGCAGGGCCGAGACGGCGAGCTCCCGCGAGACGATCGCCACCACCATCCAGGCCGGGACGAGGCCGGGGTTGAGCTCGACGAGCGAGATGAAGGCGGCGGCGGTGAGGATCTTGTCGGCGGCGGGGTCGAGCAGCTTGCCGAGACGCGTCACGAGCCCGAAGCGGCGGGCGATCCACCCGTCGAGCAGGTCGGTGAGCGAGGCGAGCAGGAAGACGCCGAGGCCGACGAACTCCTTGTTCTCGAACTTCGTCAGCAGCACCACAACCAGCAGCGGCACCAGCAGGATGCGGAAGAGCGACAGCAGGTTGGGAAGGTGGCGCGGCAGGCGCATGGTCGGGTCGGGCGCGGATTCTAGCCCGCAAACGCAGACGCGCGATCCACGGGCGTCGGAGCCCGCTCAGCCGCCTGTGGCGGGCTGCATCGGTGCGGGCTCGGAGGCGACCGGCAACGCGACCGGAACGACGGGCCCCGGCACGACGGCGGCAGGGCTCGGCACGGGCGCGCTGGCCGCCGGCGGGGGCGCCGCCGGCATCGCCACCGGGCCAGCGGTTGCCGGGACCGTCACGGCGGCGACGGTCGCCATCGCGACGGGGGCCTCCGCTTGCGCCGGCGCGGCGGCGGGCAACGGCTGCGCGGGAGCGCGGATCAGGCCTCCGGCGAGAGCAAGCTGGAGCGGCGAGGGCACGGCCGACTGCGCCAGTCCGTTGAGCTGCGGCGCGCCACCGCCGCCGCCGAAGCTGATCATCATCGAGGAGCCGCGGTAGAGCGTCAGCACGCGATCGACGTAGTCGCGGGTCTCGGCGTAGGGTGGGATGCCGTTGTGCCGCTGTACCGCGCCGGGGCCGGCGTTGTACGCGGCGATGGCCAGATCAAGGCGGCCGGAAAACAGGTCGATCATCTTCCGCAGGTAGGCGACGCCGCCGCGGATGTTCTGCTCCGCGTTGTAGCGGTTGTCGACCTGCACCTGCCGCGCGGTCGCCGGCATCAGCTGCATGAGGCCGACGGCGCCCTTCCGCGAACGGGCACGGGCGTTGTAGTCCGACTCGACCTGCACGATCGCCTGCACCAGGCGCGGGTCGACGCCGTGCCGGCCGGCGTGCTCGCGGATCCAGTCGCCGTAGTCCGTGCGGGGGACCGGCTTGAGCCGCAGGGGGCGCTCTCGCAGCGCCGCGCTCGGACCGTCGTTGTAGATCTCGACCGTGCCGTCGGCCCTGACCCGGGTCTTCACCTCGGCGCCGGCGGGCGCGCTGACGAGCGCCGACGCCAGCGCCACGAGCGCGCAAGCCAGGACCGCTCCCTGCCGAGTCGCCTTCATCACGGTATCGGTTCCGATCGAGCTTAGGTCGCCGATTCTAGCAAATCGCCAGGTTTGTCCAGGGCTGCGACCCCACAACACGGCCCCGCCGGGCGGGATTCCCTGCTATCCGCCCGGGCCGGCGAGCTGGTGTGCCACCTCGTCGACGGCGGCTTCGAGGGCCGCGGGGAGCTTGTCGGGGTCCCTTCCGCCGGCCTGGGCGAAGTCGGGCCGGCCGCCCCCCTTGCCGCCGACGGCATTGGCGGCCGCCTTGACCAGGTTGCCGGCGTGGAGACGGCCGACGAGGTCGGCGCTCACCGCCGCGACCAGCGACACCTTGCCGTCGCCACGGGCGCCGAGGACGACGACCCCCGAGCCGAGCTTCTGGCGCAGCATGTCGGCGAGGTTGCGCAGCTCGTCGGCGGGGGCCAGCGGTACCTCGCGCGCGACCACCTTGACGCCGCCGACCTCGCGCTCCCCCGCTCCGGCCGTACCGCTGCCGGCGACGAGCTGGCGGCGAAGCTGCGCGAGCTCCCTCTCGCCCGCCTTGAGGCGCTCGTGCAGCGCTCGCGCCTCGTCGGCTGCCCGCTCGAGGGGCACGCCGAGGGCTCCGGCGGCGGCGGCGGCGAGGGACTCCTGGGCGTGCAGGTGATCCACCGCGCCGCGCCCGGTGAGGGCCTCGATGCGGCGTACGCCGGAGGCGATGCCGCGCTCCGAGGTGATCGTGAAGAGGCCGATCTCGCCCGTGTTGCGCACGTGGCAGCCGCCGCACAGCTCGAGGGAGAAGCCGGGGACCTCCACCGTGCGCACGCGGTCGCCGTATTTCTCCCCGAAGAGCGCCATCGCCCCGCGGGCCACGGCCTCCTGGTACCCCTGCTCCACGATCCGGGTGGGCATCGCCAGCCGCACGCGCTCGTTGACGATGTCCTCGACGCGCCGCAGCTCGTCGGCGGCCAGCGGGCGGCCGAAGGTGAAGTCGAAGCGCAGCCGGTCGGGATGCACGAGCGACCCCGCCTGGCGGACGCCCTCGCCGAGGACCTGGCGCAGGGCGGTGTGGAGCAGGTGCGTGGCGGTGTGGTTGCGCTCGGTGTCGCGGCGCGTCGATTCGCCCACCTCCAGCTCCACCACCTGGCCACGCTCGAGCCGCCCCTCCTCGACGTGCAGCCAGTGGTAGTAGGTCCCGCTGGTGTCCTTGTGGACGTCGAGGACGCGGGCGCGTCCGCCCGGCCATCGCGCCTGGCCCTGGTCGCCCACCTGCCCGCCCGACTCGGCGTAGAACGGCGTGCGGTCGAAGACCGCCACCCCGGGTTCGCCGGCAGCGAGGGCCGGCACGGCGATCGCCTGCCCGTCGCGTTCGGCCGCCAGCCGCGTCGCCGTGGCGCCCTCCACACGAAGCTCGTCGTAGCCGAGGAACGCGCTCGCGCCGTCGCCGGCCCCGCCCAGCACCTGACGCAACCCGCCCATGCGCTTCTGTTGCTCGCCCGTGGCCAAACGGGACCGTTGCCGCTGCTCCTCGAGCGCTGTCGCGAAGCCTGCCTCGTCGACGCCGAAGCGCTCCTCCTCGGCGATCTCGCGGATCACCTCGAGCGGCAGGCCGAAGGTGTCGTAGAGCTGGAATACAGCGGGGCCGGCGAGCGCGCGGGCGCCGGCGCCGCGCGCCGCCTCGATCGCCTCCTGCACCTGGCGGGCGCCGGTGGCGATCGTGGCGAGGAACTTCTCTTCCTCCGCGCGCACCGTGGTGACGGTCGCCTCGCGGGAGGCGTCGAGCTCGGGATAGAAGGACCCCATGATCTCGCCCAGGACCGGCACGAGCCGGTGCAGGAAGGGCTCCTCGAAGCCGAGGTGCATGCCGTGGCGCACGGCGCGGCGGAGAATGCGCCGCAGCACGTAGCCGCGCCCCTCGTTGCTGGGGATGACGCCGTCGGCGAGCAGGAAGCTCACCGCCCGCAGGTGGTCGGCGATGACGCGCATCGCCACGTCGTCGGCGCCCTCGCCGCTGCCATACGCGCGCTGCGACAGCTCGGCGGCGGCGGCGATGATCGGCCGGAAGAGGTCGGTGTCGTAGTTGCTGCCGACGCCCTGCAGCACGGCCGCGACGCGCTCGAGCCCCGCCCCGGTGTCGATCGACGGGTTGGGCAGCGGCGTCATGGTGCCGTCGGCGGCGCGGTCGAACTGCATGAAGACGAGGTTCCAGATCTCGAGGTAGCGGCCGCTGTCGGTGCCTTCGTCCCACGGCACGGCCGGCCGGCCGGGGTGGAGGTCGACGTAGATCTCGCTGCACGGGCCGCAAGGGCCGGTGTCGCCCATCGCCCAGAAGTTGTCCTTGGCGCCGCAGCGGTGAATGCGCTCCGGAGGAAGACCGGAGATCTTCCGCCAGAGCTCGGCGGCCTCGTCGTCCTGCTCGAACACCGTCGCTGCCAGGACGTCGGGCGAGAGCCCCCACCTCCGCGTCACCAGCTCCCAGCCGAATTCGATCGCCTCGGCCTTGAAGTAGTCGCCGAACGAGAAGTTGCCGAGCATCTCGAAAAGCGTGTGGTGGCGCGGGCTGGGGCCGACGTTCTCGAGATCGTTGTGCTTGCCGGAGACGCGCAGGCACTTCTGCGCCGTCACGGCGCGCTTCGCAGGCGGCGTCTCGCGGCCGAGGAAGTAGTCCTTGAACTGCACCATCCCGGCGTTGGTGAAGAGCAGGGTCGGGTCGCCGTGCGGCACCAGCGGCGCGCTCGGCACGTGCAGGTGGCCGCGCTCCCGGAAGAAGTCGATGAAGCTCTGGCGGACGTCCTTGCTCTGCATCGGCGCGTTTCCTGGGGAGGGGCCCAACCCCAAGGGAGGCTCAGGGCCCGGGGGTCAATCGGCGGGCTCGGCGTCGGCGTCGGCGAGCTCGATGTCGTCTGCGGCGCCTGCCTGATCGAGGACGGCGACGATAGCACGGCGCGAGAAGCCTTTGCGGTCGAGGTGGCGGGCGAGCGCGGCCTTCGCGGCCGGCCCTTCTCCACCGTGCCGCCGCCACCGCGACGCGGCCGCGCGGGCGCGCTCGAGGTCGCCGTCGTCGCTCACCTCGCCGAGGGCGGCGGCGATCGCCTCGGCCGTGGCGCCGTGCCGCCGCAGCTCGGCAGCGATCCGCGCCCGCCCGAGGCCGCGCCGCTCCTGTCGCTCGGCGACGAAGGCCCGCGCGGTGGCTTCGTCATCGAGGTAACCCTGCGCCGCGCATCGCGCCAGCGCGTCGTCGACCTCGGCCGCCTCGTAGCCGCGCGCCATCAGCTTGCGGCGCAAGTCGGCGCGAAAATGCGGCCGCCCGGCCAGCAGCCGCAGCGCGCGCTCGTGCGCGGAGATCTTCCCGGCGCTCAGGGCGCCCCCTGGCCCATGGCCTCGCTCACCCTGCCCTGCCCATTGCCTCGCTCCGCTCGCGCGCCAGGCTTCGCCTGTCGCCGGCGCTTCAGGCCCAATGGGTCGCACCCTACCGCTCGATCTGGAACGGGCTCTCCTGCGACATCATCTCGGCCTCGTTGCCGGTGCGCAGCGTCCCCTCCATCTCCTCGCGCGAGACGTCGGCCGTGAACTGCACGCCCTGGATCTTGAGCTTGAACTCGTCGGGGTTGGTGGCGCGCTTGAGCGCCTCCTCGAGCGTGATCAGGCCGGCCTTGTAGAGCGAGAAGAGGCTCTGGTCGAAGGTCTGCATCCCGTATTGGCTGGTGCCGAGCGAGATCTGCTCGCGGATGTATTTCGTCTTGTCCTTGTTCTCGATGCACTCGCGGATGTAAGGCGTCACGCGCATCACCTCGACGGCGGGCACGCGGCCCATGCCGTCGGCGCGCGGCATCAGGCGCAGCGAGATGACGGCGCGCAGCACCTGGCCGAGCTGGATGCGGATCTGCTTCTGGTGGTGCGGCGGGAAGACCGCGATGATGCGGTTGATGGTCTCGGTCGCGTCGAGGGTGTGCAGCGTCGAGAAGACGAGGTGGCCGGTCTCGGCGGCGAGCAGCGCCGTCTCGATCGTCTCGTAGTCGCGCATCTCGCCGACGAGGATCACGTCGGGGTCCTGGCGCAGGGCCGAGCGCAGCGCCTTGGGGAAGTCGCGCGTGTCGGAGGCGATCTCGCGCTGGTTGACGATCGCCTTCTTGTCGCGGTGCAGGAACTCGATCGGGTCCTCGATGGTGACGATGTGGTCGGTGCGCAGAGCGTTGATGTAGTCGATCATCGCCGCCAGCGAGGTCGACTTGCCCGAGCCGGTGGTGCCGGTGCAGAGCACCAGGCCGCGGGCCTCGTCGCAGATGCGCTCGAGCACCGGCGGCAACATCAGCTCACGGATGGTGAGGATGCGGGCCGGGATGACGCGCAGCACCAGACCGACCGTGCCGCGCTGCTGGAAGATGTTGCAGCGGAAGCGTCCGAGACCCGGCACCGAATACGCGATGTCGATCTCGAACTCTTCCTTGAAGAGCTGCTTCTGCCGGGCGTTCATGATGGAGAACGCCATGGCGATGGTGTCCTCCTGCATGAGCCGCTTGAGCTCGACGAGCGGCTGGAGCTCGCCGTCGACCCGGATGACGGGGTGGCTGCCCACCTTGAGGTGGAGGTCGGACGCTTTGCGCTCGACCGCGATCTTCAACAGATCGTTGATGTTCATGGGCGGCTCCTCGCCGGATTTCGAATCATGGTAGAGGTCGGTCCGGGGGCTGTCAATTTTGCGCCCAATCGGGTGTGACGCGTGTCACAAGTGTGCCCATCCCCCTGACTCCAGTGGGTCAACGCGCAGTCCTGCAGGGGTTGAACGACGACCCACCGCCCTGTCTCCGCCCTGCCACCCGATCGCCTCCGGGGTGTCCGACGGAACGCGGAAGCTCATGCCCGAGAGGTACTTGGGAGTGATGCACCGGCTGCTTCAGGCAACTGGCACCGGGCCTGCTCTGCCGGCGGCAACGGCTCCGGACGACCCAAAGGAGGCTTCATGCCCCGCATCGCCAGGCTGGCCCTCGTCGCCTTGGCTTTCGCCGTCTGCGCCCCTGCCGCCCTCCTCGCGCAAGCGATCGAGCACGACGACTGCGAGTCCGGCTTCCTCTCCGCGGTGGGCGCCGACGCGTACCAGTTCTCGCCGGAGCACCGCGGCGAGCTCGGCTCGGTGCGGCTCTTCGCCGTGCTCTCCTACGAAGACGCCGCGGTGCGCGGCGAGCCCGGCCGCGCCTTCTGGCGCCTGCAGATCCGATCCACCAAGAGCCTCGTCTACGAGGCGCGCGGCGTCGCCGCGCTCGCCGACGACTCTGCGAAGGCGCTCGTCGAGCACTGGTGGGACGGCCACGGCCAGGATTGGCAGCGCCTCGCCTCGGGCAAATACCGCTACGCCTTCCAGGCGCGCTTCCTGCCCGACCGCATCGCCTCCGCGGCCGAGAGCTACGAGGACCTCGAGGGCGTCGCAGGCGTCGTCGAGGCCTTCGCCTCGAGCGACGAGCTGATCCTCGACCACCACCTGCGGGAGGAGCGCGCCGCCGCGTTGCGCACGAGCGCCAAGGTGAGCTCGTGCCAGGCGCAGCAGCACGCGCCGCTCGAGACCGGCTTCGGCTACAACTTCTACTACGGCTCGACGCACGCGCACTCGAACTTCTCCGACGGCGGCCAGCCGACCTCGAGCTGCACCTCCGGCAGCGCCTACGGCAGCGGCACCTACCAGCCCGCCGACGTGTACGGCTACGCCCGCAACCAGGCCGGCCTCGACTTCTGGGTCATCAACGAGCACAACCACCTCATCAACGACTCGGTGGCGACCAACCTCGCGCCGGTCACCGAGGCGAAGGTGCGCCAGCGCTACCAGAACGGTCGCGCCGCGGCGGCCGCCGCCACCGTCGACGATGCCTTCGTCGCCATCTACGGAATGGAGTGGGGCGTGCTCACGAACCCCGACCAGGGGCACGTCACGCTGCTCGACACGCCGGTGCTGTTCGGCTGGGAGACGTGCTCGACCTGCAACGGCCCCAACCCCGAGTGCACGCCGGGCACGAACTGCTACTTCGACGTCTTCACGCCCAAGCGCTTCGGTTACCTGACGCTCTACCAGCGCTCGGTGCAGAACCCGTCGCCGGTCGGGCCGCTGGGGATCCTCGCCCACCCGTCGTCGGGGCAGTTCGACGACTTCGCGTTCAACGCCAACGCCGACGCCGCGCTGCAGGGGATCGCCGTGCGCAGCGGCCTCGCCTTCAGTACGGCGGCGAACTGCGCCGACGCCAACGTCGCCAGCACCGACTACTCGGGGATGTGGCGCAACGCGCTCAACCGCGGCTTCCACGTCGGCCCTACCGCCGACCACGACTCGCACTGCGTCAACTACGGCCAGGGCATCCCGACGCGCACCGTCTACTTGATCCCCAACGGCGCCTCGCCGGTGCTCACCAAGAACAACCTGCTGCTGGCGCACAAGGCGCGGCACTTCTTCGCCAGTGAAGACCCCAACGCGCAGCTCGTGTTCGGCACCGCCGACGGCGCGCACGTGATGGGCGACATCTTCTCGACCGGCGCCTCGCTGGGCCTGCGCGGCGCCGTCTACGACCCCAACGGCGACGCCGTGCAGACGATCGAGCTCTGGCGGGGCCAGATCGGAGCCGGAGCGCAAACGGTGCCCTACCGCACCTTCAGCGCCGGCAGCTTCTCGCTCACCGAGAGCCCGGGGACGGGGACCTGGTACTACTTCGTGCACGCCGTGCAGGCCGACGGCCACGACCTCTGGTCGTCACCGATGTGGGTGACCTTCGGCGGCGGCGGCGGCGACACCCAGGCGCCGACGACGGCGATCACCGCGCCGGCGGCGGGCGCCACGGTTTCGGGCACGGTCACCGTCACCGCCACGGCGAGCGACAACGTGGGGGTCACCAGGGTCGACCTCCTCGTGGACGGAGCGGTCCTCGCGAGCGACACGACCGCCCCCTACTCCTGGAGCTGGAACACGACGAACGCCGGCAACGGCACGCACTCGCTCACCACCAAGGCCTACGACGCCGCGACCAACGTCGGCACCTCGGCGGCGCGTTCGGTGACGGTGAGCAACGGCATAAGCGTCGCCGGCTGGCGCGTCTCGCAGGCCAACGCAACGCTCGACTACACGATCCCGGCCGGCACCGTCATCCCGGTGAACGGCTACCTGGTGATCGCCCGCAGCGCCACCAAGGCCGCCTTCCAGAGCTTCTGGGGCGTGACCCTGGCGAGCAACGTCGTCTACGTCGACTCCGCCGACACCATGCCGCAGATCAACGGCAGCGAGACCTACACGCTCTACAACGCGTCGGGCACCAAGGTCGAGGGCCCGACCTACGGCATGAGCTCGTCTGCGGGGCAGAGCTTGCGGCGCAAGGACCCCTGCAACACGATCGGCTCGAGCGCGAGCTGGAACATCGGTGCGACCACGCTGGCGACGCCGGGCAGCGGCGCCGGCGCCGGGTGTGCGAAGGGGATCGCCATCAACGAATTCTCGGACGCGGCCGGCACCGGCAACTACGTTTACGAATTCGTCGAGCTGCACAACGACGGTTGAGCGCGGACCCGCCGGAAGGTCACGGGAAGCTCGCGGCCCACGCCAGGCCGCGCTCGAAGCCGTCGGAGAACAGGGCCGAGAAGATCGGCACCTGGTTTGGCGTCCCCGGCTCGAAGAGCGTCAGCATATGCGTCGGGCGGTTCTCGGGCGGGTGATCGGCGTCGATCCGGAACGTGAACGTCGTGCCCCAGCGCAGCGCGTTGGCGTTGGCGTTGATGGCGAAGGTATCGGTCGACCAGGTCACCACGCTCCCGGAGACATCGACGTCCCAGTCCTCGGCCGTGTAGGGCTCGCCGGAATGATGGCTGATGACGTGAGCTCCCGGGTTCGAGAGTGTCGTGCCGGGTGGGAAGGTCATCGTGTAGCCCCGCGCCGCCCGCTTCGAATTCATGTTGCGGATCGCCGCCTCGTAGTGCCAGAGACCGCCTCCGAGGTCGGTGGCACGCAGCCCGCCCTCGAAGCGCTCGACGATCGTCGACGCATCGCTGGTGAAGTCGGCGTTGGAGATCTCGACCGCAGGGTCGGTGGCTTTCCAGGCGTGGAGAGCTGTCTTCTCGCGCACCGTCGAGCCCGTGACGCTGATGAACCGCGATGGCGCCGACCCGACGGAGACCGACCGGTAGGAGGCGTTGTTGAGGCCGTTGTTGGCGGCTGCGTCATCCGCCGCCACGTATTGGGTCTCCGCCCAGTAGAGCGCCGTCGGGTGCGCGGCGATGTCGACGTCCGCGTCGAGCACCTTGACGCGCTGGTCGGGCTCCGCGGAGGTGCCGACCGGTGTGTACGGGAAGGGGAACTGCCCGGTCGTGGCGTTCACCTCGGACCGCATACCGAGCGGCGTGCTGCCGTTGAGGCCTCCGCCGTAGACGTCGGTGCAGCCGATGCCTAGCTGCGCGCCGCCGTGGGGAGCGCCGCCGCAGGGTCGGGCGGGGTTGCAGGCCGCGTTGGGCGAGTTGAGGGAGAAGAAGCCGTGTTTGAGCCAGCTCATACCGATCTGCTCGAAGCGGCCCGCCTCGAGGCGGTAGAGGTTCTGCGCGATGACCGGGTGCTGTTCCTCGGTACAGAAGGCCGTGGAGGAGTCGCACCACCAGACCGGCTGGTCGCCGACGTTGCACGAATCCGTCCCGAGGGCGTAGCCGCGGAATCCCCCTTCGGGCCCGCTCGTCGTGTAGTTCGCGACGTCGGTGATGTTGAACACCGTGACGTCGGGGCCGACGCTGGTGGCGAGAGCCACGGCAGCGGCGCAGAGGACGGCGCCCAGAGACAGGACGAGGCGGCGGCGGGCCTGGGTACTGAATCGTGCGGGCATCAGCTCCTCCTCGTGGAGCGGGGGCGCCGGGCGATCCGCGTCGCGCGGCGGCGTTCGCGAGGGCTACTTCGCGGCGGCCTCCGCCAGCAATGTACGGGCCATCTCCAGGTTCGGATCGAGTGCCAACGCTCGCTCGAGCTCGGCCCGGGCCGCCTCGCCGTCACCCAGCGCGAGGAGGGCACGCCCGAGCAGCGCGTGGGTCGCGGCATCGCCGGGATTGCGCTCGAGCGCACGACGATACTCCGCGACGCTCTCGGCGAAGCGCCCCGTGCTGGCGAGCATCCCGGCGAGGTTCTCGCGGGCGGCCACGTGGCCCGGTACGGCGACGAGCGCCTGGCGAAAGTGGTCGATCGCCGCGTCGCCGTCGCCCCGCATCGCCTCGACCAGGCCGAGGTTGTAGGCGAGGTCGGCGTCCCCGGGGACGCGGCGCAACCCGGCGGCGAACGAGCCACCGGCGCCCGCGAGGTCCCCCGCCCGCGCCAGGAGGACGCCCAGCCGCAGGTAGCCGAGCGGGACCTCGGGGCCGGCACCGATCGCGGCCCGGTATGCGGCGGCCGCCGCCTGGGGCTCGGCCCTCGCCTCGGCGCCGCGGCCGAGGAGCACGAGCGCCATCGCCCCCTCGGCGCCGCCGCCGAGCACGCGCGCCCGCTCTGCGAGGGCGGGCTCGTCGCCCAGGAAGTAGGCCGTCCAGGCGAGCGGCACGTCGAGCTGCGGCTGCGGCAGCGCCCCCCAGCGCTGCGCGCGGTCGAGCCACACCGACGCCGCGTCGGCCGCCGACCGCTCGGCGTCCGTGAGCGGCGGCGGCTCCTCGAGCAGCGCCGTCGAACGAGCCCGGTCGAGCGCGTGGTACCGCCACTGGCCGACCTGCAGCGCCACCTGCACGGCCGCGCAGTGCCCCCAGGCGAGCGCGACGACCGCGGTCACGGCGAGAAAGCCTGCACCCGCCGGGCGCAGCTTCCCACCACGCTTGAGGGCCCAGCCGCGGAGCGCGAGGTTGGGCTCGCGCGCGATCCGCCAGGTCGTCCACGCCAGGAACGCGAGCACCGCCGCGAGCCCCAGCGAGTAGAGGAAGGGGAACGCGCCGTAAAGCTTCCAGAAGCCGGCGAACGACACCACGAACGCCGCGACGAGGACGAGCTCGTCGGCGCGCGCGAGCTCGCGCTTCCGCGCCGGCACTTCCGCGCGCGGCGCCGCGCCGAGCGCCGGCTTGCCGAACCCGAAGTAGAGGGCGTCGTTGGGGCACACCGAGACGCAGTCCATGCACTTCATGCAGCCGGGGTCGATCACCATGCCGTGGCTCTTCACCTCTTCGTGCACGCGCACGTTGGAGGTGCAGACCGCGGTGCAGTGGCCGCAGCTGCTGCACGCGTCGGTGACGCGGATGCGGCCGGGGGCGATGCGGTCGACGACGCCGAAGATGCCGCCGTAGGGGCAGGCGTAGGTGCAGAACCCCTTCGCGCCGAGCAGGTAGACGCAGAGAAAGCCGCAGACGACGAAGGTGAGGCCGCCGACGAGCGCGCCGGGGAAGGTGGCCCAGAGGTTGGTGGTGGCGAACTGTGCCTGGAGCTTCGGGAAGCCGAGGCCCAGGGCGATGCGGTACGTCGCCGGCCAGAGGAACATGTAGAAGAACGCCAGCACCGGCACGAAGGCGAGCCAGCGGGAGCGCAGCGGCTTGGGGCGGATGCCGACCTTCTCGAGCGCCCAGCGCGAGAGGTCCTGCAGGGCGACGATGTGGCACCCCCAGCCGCAGAAGAAGCGCCCGAAGACGGCGGTCGAGAGGATGGCGAGGGCGAAGAAGACGAGCCCGGCGTTGACCACCGCGTGCTTGCCGAGCTCCATGCCCTCCGAGGGCTCGACGGGCCCGAGCGTCGTCCCCTTCGTCATCCAGTGCGCGAGGTGCGCGAGGAAGACGAGGTGGACGGCGATGAGCACCGCGGCCCTGCGCTTCCCCATCTTCGAGGGGCGGATGCGCGGGGTCTCGGGCGCGAGGACGGGCAGAGCGGCCCGGGGCGAGGGAGAGCGACGCTTCGAGATGGTCAAGCGTAGCAGGCAGGCGGAGGCCGGATTCAGTCCGCGAGCAGCAGCACCGACGCGGCGGCGACGGCCGCGGTCTCGACTCGCAAGACGCGGCCGCCGAGACGCACGGGCCTCACACCCGCCTCGACGAGCGCCGCCATCTCGTCGCCCGACCATCCGCCCTCGGGGCCGACGAGGACAGCCGCGGACCTGCCGCCACCGGCCGCCAACGGCGTTGCCACCGCGGGGTCGAGCACGAAGGCTGCGGCGCCGGAAGGCAGCAGCTCGGACAGCTCGTCGAGGGAGTGCGGCCCGCTGAGCTCGGGGAGGCGCGCGCCGCCGCTCTGCTCGAGCGCGGCGCCTGCCACGCGGCCGAGGCGCGCGAGCGCTTTGCGGTCGACGCCGCGCACGGCGCGCTCCGTGGCGAGGAACCGAACCGCGGCGACGCCCAGCTCGGTCGCCTTCTCGACGAGCCAGGCGGCGCGCTCGGGGCGCGGCGTGCCCACCAGGAGCTCGACGCGGCGCTCCGGGTCGCGCGACGGAGCGGGCTCGAGGAGGCGCAGCACGGCGCGCTGGCGGTCGAGCTCCACCACCTCGGCCCACCGCGCGCGTCCCGCTCCGTCGACGAGCCGCAGCCTCGCCGCGCGGTCGAGCCGGCGGGCGCGGAAGATGTGGCGGTAGGGCTCGCCCGTCACCACCACGCGCTCGCCGTCGAGCTCCTCGGGTGTGACGAGGAGATTGGGTGTCACCCCCGCGCCAGCGTCCACGCCGACCACTCCTCTTCGTCGAGTCGCTCGACCGGGACCAGGCCGTGTGCCCCCCAGGCAGCGAGCGTCGCGGACGCCTCGCTCGCGAGCACGCCGGAGATCAGGAGCCTGCCCTGCGCGGCCACGGCGGCGGCGAGGCGTGCGCCCTCCGGCAGCACCTCGTGCGGCAGCGCGTTGACGACCACCACGTCGAAGCGCGCTGCCGGCGCCAGGCCGTCGCTGCCACCCGTCCAGAACGTCGCCGGCAACCGGTTGAGCCGCGCGTGTTGACCGGCAAGGAGGCCAGCCGCGGGATCGAGATCGAAGCCCACCGCCTTCGCGGCCCCGAGGGCGAGCGCCGCCAGTGCGAGCACGCCGCTGCCGGTACCTACGTCGAGCACGCTGCGGCCCGCGAGGTCCTGCCCCTCGAGCAGGCACAGCGCCAACCGTGTCGAGGCATGGCTGCCGGTGCCGAACGCGCTGCGCGCCGGGACACGGAGCAGCAGACGACCCTCCGGAACCTCGGGCGCGATCTGGTCGGGCTCGCGCGGATCGAGGACGAACCGGGCGCCGACCGCTATCGGCTGCGCCTGGATTCGATAGCTGGCGAGCCAGTCCTGCTCGTCCACCCATCCTTCCTCGACGAGTCGCGCTCCCGGCGGCAGCGCCATCACCGCAACTGCGCCGGCGCCGGCGAAGAAGGCGTGGAGGCGTTGGCTCCCCGCCGCCGACGGGAGCTCCTCGACGCCCAGCGTCCCCGCCTCCCAGAGCGCCGCCGCGAGCTCGTCGGCGTGTTCCGCCGCCGTCTCGTAGAGCCGCCGGCGGTAACGGGTGGTCACCCGGTTGTCACCCGAACAGGTCCCGGACGCGTTCCTTCACGCCGCGCCGCTCGCGCACCGGCTTGTCCTGGAGCTCGGCGAGCCGGCGCAGCAGCTCGCGCTCCTCGTCCGAGAGGCTGCCGGGCGTGGGAACCAGCAGGCGCACGAAGACGTGGTGGTCCCCCTTGCCGCGACCGTCGAGGCGCTGCACTCCCTGGCCCGCGAGCCGGAACTGCTCTCCCGGCTGCGTTGCGGGCGGGATCTCGAGCGGCGCCGTGCCGTGCACCGTCTCGACCTCGACGGTGGCGCCCAGGACGAGCTGCGGGTAGGCGACCTCGAGCTCCGAGATCACGTGCGGCCCTTCGCGGCGGAAGCGCGGGTGCTCCTCGACGTGGAGGAGCACGTAGAGGTCGCCGGTGGGCCCGCCGTCGAGACCCTGTTCCCCCTCGCCCGAGAGCCGCAGCCGGGCGCCGTTCTCGACGCCGGCGGGAATGGTGACCTCGAGCGTGCGCTCCTGCTCGACGCGCCGCTGGCCGCGACAGCGCCTGCAGGGGTCGGAGATCACGGTGCCGCGTCCGCGGCACTGCGGGCAGGTGCGGGCGACGGTCAAGAAGCCTTGTGAGAAGCGCACCTGGCCGTTGCCGCCGCAGGCGTTGCACGTCACGGGTGCCGCGCTGCCGGCGCTGCCGCTCCCCTTGCACTCCTCGCAGACTTCGAGCCGCGGCACGCGCAGGGTGTGCGTGGCGCCGAAGGCCGCCTCTTCGAACGAGAGCTCGAGGTCGTAGCGCAGGTCGGCGCCGGGGACCCCACGCCGGCCGCGGCGGCGGCCGCCCCCGAGCAGGTCGCCGAAGCCGAAGAGGTCGCCGAGCACGTCCGCGAAGTCGCCGAAGGTCTGCGGGTCGAAGCCGGAGAAGCCGCCGGATGCCCCGAGGCCGCCGTGGCCGAGGCGGTCGTAGCGCGCCCGCTTGTCGGCGTCGGAGAGCACCGCGTAGGCCTCGGCCGCCTCCTTGAAGCGCTCCTCCGCCTCGGCGTCGCCCGGGTTGCGGTCCGGGTGGTACTGCGCCGCCAGCTTGCGGTAGGCCTTCTTGACCTCGGCCGCCGTGGTGGTGCGCTCGACGCCGAGCACCTCGTAGTAGTCGCGCTTGCTGGCCATGGTCGGCATAGGAGGTGGAAACGCGCCAGGGCTCGGGTTTCTTCCCCGCCCCTGGGTCTAGCCCTTCTCCTTTTTCCCCTTCTCCTTGCCGGCGCCTTCCTTGGCGGCCGCCGTCTGCTCGAGCATCAGCTCGGAGAGGCGGTGGGAGATCGAGTTGAGGTCGAAGATCGCCGCCTCGATGTCGGCCTTGATGTCCGCGCCGAGCGACATGCGGGACTTGATGAGCACCTGGGCGAGCTTCTTCTGCTCCTGCGGCTCGAGGTTCTCGCGCAGCTGCTCGAAGACGCGGTCGCAGGTGTAGATGAGCCCCTCGAGGCGGTTCTTGTGGCGCCGCAGCTCGCGGCGGTCGGCGTCGTCGGAGGCGTGCGTGCGCGCGTCGTTCACCAGCCGCTCGACCTCGTCCTTCGACAGGCCGCCCGCCGGGCTGATCTGGATGCTCTGCGACTGGTTGGTCGCCATGTCGCGCGCCGAGACGTTGACGATGCCGTTGCTGTCGATGGCGAAAGTGACCTCCACCTGCGGCACGCCGCGCGGCGCCGGCGGGATGCCGCTCATCTCGAACTTGCCGAGCGAGCGGTTCTCGCCGGCGATCTCGCGCTCGCCCTGCAGGCAGTGGATCTCCACCGTGTCCTGGTTGTCGGAGACGGTGGTGAAGACCTGGGTGACCTTGGTGGGGATCGTCGAGTTGCGCTCGATGAGGCGGGTGAAGAGGCCGCCGTGGGTCTCGATGCCGAGCGACAGCGGGGTCACGTCGAGCAGGACGATGTCTTTGACCTCGCCCTTCAGGATGCCGCCCTGGATGCCGGCGCCGATCGCCACCACCTCGTCGGGGTTGATCTCGCGGTTGGGCTCGCGGACGAAAATCCGCTTTACCGTCTCGGCGACGATCGGGCTGCGCGTCTGGCCGCCGACGAGCAACACCTCGTCGATCTCGTCGGGGCGCAGCCGGGCCTGGGAGAGGGCGTCGCGGCAGGGCGCTTCGGTCTTCGCCACCAGGTCGCCCACGAGCTGCTCGAACTTGCCGCGCGACAGCGTGCGCGAGAGGTGGCGCGGGCCGGTCGCGTCGGCCGAGATGAACGGCAGGTTGATCGGCGCCGAGTCGGCCGTCGACACCTCGCACTTCGCGCGCTCGGCAGCCTCTTTCAGCCGCTGCAGCGCCATGCGGTCGGAGCGCAGGTCGACGCCCGTTTCGGTGAGGAACTCCTCGATCAGCCAATCCATGATCCGCTGGTCGAAGTCCTCGCCGCCGAGGTAGGTGTCGCCCGCCGTCGACTTGACCTCGAACACCCCATCGCTGAGCCCGAGGATCGAGATGTCGAAGGTGCCGCCGCCCAGGTCGTAGACGGCGATGTTCTTGACCCCTTCGCGCCGCTCGATGCCGTAGGCGAGCGCCGCGGCGGTGGGCTCGTTGATGATGCGCATCACCTCGAGGCCGGCGATCTTCCCCGCGTCGCGGGTGGCCTGGCGCTGCGAGTCGTTGAAATACGCCGGGACGGTGATCACCGCCTCGGTGAACGTGATCCCCATCGCCTCGTCGGCGAACGCCTTGATCTCCTGCAGGATGAAGGCGGAGATCTCCTCCGGGCTGTACTCCTTCTCGCGGATCTGGATCTTGACGTCGCCGTTGCCGGCCTGGACGACGGCGTACGGGAGCACCTGTCGCGCCCGCTGCACCTCTTCCGAGTGGTACTTGCGGCCGATCAGCCGCTTGACCGCGAAGATCGTGTTCTGCGGGTTGGTGATCGCCTGGCGCTTGGCGATCTGGCCGACGAGGCGGTCGCCGTCCTCGGTGAAGCCGACGATCGACGAGGTCGTGCGGCTCCCCTCGCGGTTGGGGATCACCTGCGGCGAGCCGCCCTCCATGATCGCGGCGCAGCTGTTGGTCGTCCCGAGGTCGATGCCGAGCACCTTGCTCACGCGCCACACCTCCACCGCGCCGGCTCACGGCTCGACCGCACCACGCTCAAGACGAACCCTTCTCCCAGCGCTCGGCGGGCATCGCCACGCGCACCAGGGCGGGACGGAGCAGCTTGCCGTGCAGCGTGTAGCCGCGCTGCAGCTCGTCGACGACCATCGGCACGGTCACCGTCGCGTCGTCGACCCTGGCCACCGCCTCGTGCAAGGCGGGATCGAAAGGCGCGCCGAGAGCCGGCACTTCGACCACGCCGCGCTGCCGCAGCAAGTCCGTGAACTGCCGAAGGGTCAGCTCGACCCCGGTCTTGAGGTCTTCCACGGTGCCACCGGCTGCCAGGGCTCGCTGCAGATTGTCTACGACCGGCAGCAAGTCGCGCAAGGCATCGCCGACGGCGTACCGCTTGAGCTCGTCGCGCTCGCGCTCGGCGCGGCGCCGGTAGTTCTCGAAATCGGCAAGGGTGCGGATCGAGCGATCGCGGAGGTCGGCGAGCTCGGTCTGCAGCTCGGAGACGGCGCTGTCGGTGGTGGCGTCCTCGCCGACAACCGCATCCAGCCCCTTCGACCGCACCTCCGCCTCCTCTTCGCGGCTCGACACTGCGGCGAGGGCCTCGCGGGTGAGCTCGTCGACGTCGACAGACTCCTCGTCGTCGAGGTCGAGGAAGAGGTCGGCTTCGCCCTCCTCGGGCGGCTGGTCATCTCTGGGGTCGTCGTCGCGCTCGGCCATCGTCTCGCGTCCTCGGCAGGTCTCGTCTTTCAGCGGGCGATATTTTCACAGCCCGGCTTCGGGTGGGCTTCCCAGAGCGGGCTTTCGACGAGAAAGCAGCGGGGCCGCTTCGCCTCAGCCCTCGAAGGTGCGGGCGAGAGCTTCACTCAAGGTATCTGCGAGGTACTCGACGAGGGGGATCACCTTGTCGTACTCCATCCGCGATGGGCCGAGGATGCCGAGGCTGCCGAGCACCCGCTCGCCGGAGCGATAGGGCGCCGCGACCAGGCTGAAGTCGAGCTCGGAAGTCAGCTCGCTGTCGTCACCGATCCAGGCCCGCACGCCGCCTCCGGCCAGGCACTGGTTGAGCAGCCGGACCAGCTTGGCCTTGTCGTGGAAGGCCTCGAAGAGCCGCCGCACGCGCTCGAGGTCGGCCAGCTCGGGCTGGTTCAGCAGCTCGGCGGTGCCGTCCATGAGCAGCTCCGGGGCGCCCTCGGAGAGGCTCTTCCGCGCCAGCGCGATCGACAGGCCGAGCAGGCGGTCGACCTGCGCCCGCTCGTCGTCCATCGCCACGAGCAGACGGTCGCGGATCTCGCGCATGGTGAGCCCGCCGAAGGTCTCCGTCAGGTAGTTCCCCGCCCGTACGAGCTCTTCGCGGCCGACCGGCTCCTCGATCTCCACGAGCTTGCTGTCGATGAAGCCGCTCGACGAGACCACGACGCAGAGCACCCGCCGCCCCGCCACCGGCACGAACTCGACGGTTTTCAGGACGGTGTCGGCGAGCGCCGGGATGAGCACCACACCCACCTGGTGGGTGAGCTCGGAGAGCAGCTGCGAGGCTGCCGCCACCCGCTCCTCGCTGTGGCTGGCAGCGTCGAGATGGCTGTCGATGTAGCGCCGCTCCTTGACGGGCACGGTGCGCTGCCGCATCAACGATTCGATGTAGAAGTGGTACCCGGCGGGGGTCGGCACCCGCCCCGCGGAGGTGTGGGGCTGCCGCAGGTACCCCTTCTCCTCGAGGTCCGCCATGATGTTGCGGATGCTCGCCGAGGAGAGCCCGTGACGCTCCTGCTTGGCGACCGACCGCGAGGACACCGGCTCGCCGGCGGAGATGAAGCTGTAGATGACGTCGCGCAGGACCTCGCGGTCGCGGCCGGTCAAGGCGCGCGCGGCGGGATTGGCGGACGAACGGCCGGCGGATCGCATCTGGATGACGTCTGGATGTCGCAGGTGGCGGCTAGCACTCGCTGTCGGCGAGTGCCAACACAGAGGATACCATGTCACGGCAGCCAAAGGACTTCCGGATGACCGACCGCCCCATCTGATGACCGAAGGAACCCTGTCGGGCATGCGCTTCTCGCTCGTCGGCCCCGGGCGGGTGGGCAGCAGCGTCGCCCGCTGGCTTCTCGCCCGCGGCGCCGCGCTCGGCGCAGTGGCGCGGCGCCGGGGAAGCCGCCTGCCAGGATGGGCCGTCGCTGCCGGTGCACGCGCCGCGCGCCTCGACACCGTCGACTCGGCCGGGGACGACCTGCTGCTCCTCGCCGTGCCCGATCCGGAGCTCCCCGCGGTGGCGGCGACCCTCGCCAGCCGGCCGCAGGCGCGGGTCGCTCTCCACGTCTCGGGGCGGCTCGACGCCGAATCGCTGGCGCCGCTGCGCTCCGGCGGGAGCGCCGTCGGCAGCCTCCACCCGCTACGCGCTTTCCCGCGCCCCCTGCCGTCGCTGACGGTGGCGCGCCGCACCTTCCTCGCGCTCGAGGGCGACGCCGCGGCGCTCGCCCTCGCCGGCCGCATCGCCGCCGCGCTGCCGGCCCCGCACGCGGAGATCGCCTCGGCGCTCAAGCCGCTCTATCACCTTGCCGCCACGCTCGCCGCCGGCGGTGCGGTGACCGTGCTCGGCGGGGCCGTCGACCTGCACCGGCGCGCCGCGATGCCCCCGGCGGCGGCGGCGGGCCTCGTAGAGCTCGCCCGCGGCGCCCTCGCGGCAGTCGACGCGGCGCAGCCGGTCGCCGCCATCACCGGCCCCGTCGCCCGAGGGGAGAGCGCCTATCTCGGCCAGCTCGCGGCCCTCCGCGAAGCGTTCCCGGCACTCCATCCGCTCGCCGTCCTCATCGCCCTCGAGGCACTCCGGCAGCTCGCCGGAGAGGGACCCCTCTCGACCTCGCAAGTGGCTCTGCGCTCAGCACTACGCGATATTTGCGGCGAGTCTGCTTTTCTTGACCCCCTACTGGCCTGGGTGTAATCTCCAAGGTCCATCCGAGCCGAGGCTCGAAGCCGCATGGTCTTCTTCAATTACAGCACCATGCAGATGGCTGCGAAGGTCGTGTATTACGGCCCCGGCCTCTGTGGGAAGACCACCAACCTCCAGTACATCTACGCCCGCACCGCCAAGGAATCCCGCGGCGAGATGGTGTCGCTGGAGACCGAAACCGACCGTACCCTCTTCTTCGACCTCCTGCCCATCGACGTGGGCTCGATCGCCGGCTTCGCCACTCGTATCCAGCTGTATACGGTGCCGGGCCAGGTCTTCTACAACACGACGCGCAAACTGGTGCTCAAAGGGGTCGACGGGGTCGTCTTCGTCGCCGACTCGCAGCGCCCGATGCTGCAGGCGAACATCGACTCCTTCCGCAACCTGGAGGAGAACTTCAACGAGATGGGGTTGTCGATGGACAACATCCCGCTCGTCCTCCAGTACAACAAGCGCGACCTGCACGACATCGCCTCGGTCGAGGAGCTCAACCAGGCGATGAACCGGGGCAATTGGCCCCACTTCGAGGCCTCGGCGCTCACCGGGACCGGCGTTTTCGAGACGCTCAAGGGTGTCTCCAAGCTCACCCTGCTTTCGCTCAAGAAGCGGCTGGCGAAGGACCAGCCGGTACGCGGCGGTTCGCGCCCGCAGCCCGTGTCCCGGCCCGCTCCGGCGCCGGCGCCGCCGCCCCCGCAGCACGCCGAGCCGGCGCCGGTCGGCGTCGCCGCAGCACCGCCGCGGCCGCACCCGCCGCACCACGCG
>Ga0075431_100000536_pt1 | contig 31867 bp, 31 predicted proteins | sample RhiMetdeltSRZDD5_FD_75297 | JGI IMG/M metagenome (GOLD analysis project Ga0075431, IMG submission 75297) | Populus rhizosphere microbial communities from Tennessee, USA - Rhizosphere MetaG P. deltoides SRZDD5 | ecosystem: Host-associated > Plants > Roots > Rhizosphere > Soil | place: USA... | reverse complement strand
TCGATCGGCGTCGGGGGGCGGGGGTCGTTGGGGAAATCACTCGAGCCGCACCCGGTGACGGCGACGGCGAGCAGCAGGGCGGAGACACCGAGTGAGCCCAGGCGCCCGCGCCGCGAGGCTCTCCGCGCACCCCTGATAGCCATCGACGCAACGTTAGCCGACGGCCAGGCTCGCGGCGCAAGTTCGGCGGCCCCCGGAGACGAGTTCTAGAAGGGAAGCTCGATGACGTCGCCGCCCACCCCGCCGTCGCCGACCGCGACGCGGCTCCCGGGCTCCGCCTCGCGGCGGACGACGGCGAGCGCGATCGGTCCCAGGGCGGGGGATAGAACCGCGGTGCCGACCGTCCCGACCTCGCGTTCGCCGAGCGCAATCGCGTCCCCGTCCGCCACGGGAGCCTCGAGCCGAAGTCCCCGAAGGTGACGGTTCGGCCTGCCCCTGTAATGAAGTCGGGCGACCGTCTCCTGGCCGATGTAACAGCCCTTGGTGAAGCTGACGGCGCGCTCGTCGATCCCGGCCTCCTGGGGAATCGTCGCGGAGGTCATCTCGTGGCCGAAACGCGGCCGCCCCGACTCGACGCGCAGGATCTCCGCCGCGGCCTCGGTCACCTCGGCCGCGCCGGAACGAATGAGCAGCTCCCGGACCTCTCGCGACTGCTCTGCGCGGACGATTAGGTCGAGCCCGAGGTCCGTTCCCACAGCCAGGATCTCGACGCCGTCGCGCTCATGCAGCCGCTGGGCATGCTCACCGATTGCCGGCGCGGTACCGGCCACCTCGGCAGCGGCCGGGCCGATCACCGAAAGAACCGACCACTCGCCGGAGACGTCCTCGATCTCGATGTCGCGCCCGACGCTGTACATGAGCAGGTGGCGCTCGACGGCGGGGGTGGCCTGCGCCTCGGTGTCGAGCCACAGGTCGCCCGTGCTGAGGCGGAGCACGCGCATGTCCGCCTGCATGTGGCCCTTGCGATCGAGGAGCGCCGCATAGCAGCCGGACTCGGGCTCCAGGGCCTCGATGTCGTTCGTCAGCTGTCCCTGCAGGTACTCGGCAGCGTCCGGCCCGCGGGCGCGAAGCTTGCCCCGCTCCGAGCGATCCAGCACCCCCGCCTCCTCCTTCAGGGCGCGGTACTGACCATCCACCTCGATCGCGATTTCGGCGCTCACGACCCCGATTGTACGAAGGGCGGGCGCCGCTGCCGGACCTCTCGGCATGGATTAGTTTAAGCTAAATTCGAATTTAGGCATGTCGCACACCCGGACATCCAGCAAGGCCGATCCCTCGGAGCGCACCAGCGCGCCGGCGACCGAGGCAGTCGAGGACTACGTCAAGGCGATTTACGCGCTGCAGCGCCAGGAGGGGGGGCCCGTGAGCACGTCGGCTCTCGCGGAGCGCCTCGATGTGGCGCCGCCATCGGTCACGGCGATGGTCAAGCGACTCGACGAGCTGCACCTCGTCCGCTACGAGCCGTACCACGGCGTCACCCTGACGGGCGCGGGCGAGCGGCTCGCGCTCGAGGTGATCCGACACCACCGCCTGATCGAGGCGTTCCTGGCGGACGCGCTGGAGATGCCGTGGGACCGCGTCCATGACGAGGCCGAGGTGCTCGAGCACTACATCTCCGAGGATCTCGAGCGGCGGATCGCCGACAAGCTCGGCAACCCCTCGCTGGATCCGCACGGCGACCCCATTCCGACGCCGGAGCTGGCGCTGGCGGCCGATCGGACGACCGCGCTCGACCGGCTCGCAGCCGGCGACGTCGCGATCTTCTCGAGGGTCTCTGACTCGGACCCGGCGATGCTGCGCTACCTGGCGGAGCGCGGCATCCGGCCGGGGGCGCGGCTGCGAGTGACCGAGGTCCAGCCCTTCGGGGGGCCCGTGGTGGTCGACGTGGACGGCCACGAGCACGCGCTCGGCGGAAATCTCGCCCAGAGGCTGCGCGTCGAGCGGGCGGAGAGCTCCCCGTGAGCAGGGCGATGGAATCGACGGTCGAGCAGCCGGCTGCCGGGGCTCCCGCGAACGGCGCGAACGGCGCGAACGGCGCGGTCGGCGTCGAGGATGTCCTTCCGGGGGAGGCCGCGGTGGCGCGGGCGGCGCGCGCGTCCCTGGAGGGACGCACGCGCGGCGTCGTTCGGATCTGGCCGTTTCTCGGCCCGGCGTTCATCGCCGCCGTCGCCTACGTCGATCCGGGGAATTTCGCCACAAACATCACCGCAGGCGCGAAGTTCGGCTACCTGCTCCTGTGGGTTGTCCTGTCCGCGAACCTGATCGCGATGTTGGTTCAGACCCAGTCGGCGAAGCTCGGCATCGCGACCGGGAAGAACCTGCCCGAGCTCTGCCGCGAGCGGTTCTCGCGTCCGACGTCGATCGGTCTCTGGATTCAGGCGGAGGTCGTCGCGATGTCGACCGATGTGGCCGAGGTCGTCGGCGCGGCCCTCGGCCTCAACCTTCTCTTCGGCATCCCGCTGTTTCCCGCGGCGCTGATCGCCGGGGTGGGAGCGTTCACGATCCTCGCCCTGCAGCAGATGGGCTTCCGCCGCCTGGAGGCAGCGATCTCCGGGCTGGTGGGCGTAATCGTCCTGGCGTTCGGGTTCGAGATCTTCGCCGCGCATCCCGACGGCGGGGAGGCCGCCAGGCACCTCGTCCTCCCGGGATTCAGCGGCACGGAGAGCATCCTTCTGGCCACGGGGATCATCGGCGCCACCGTGATGCCCCACGTCGTCTACCTCCACTCGGCGCTGACCCAGCGGCGGATCGTCGGCCGTGACGACGAGGAGAAGCGGCGGATCCTCCGCTTCGAGCGCATCGACGTCGTGCTCGCGATGACCCTTGCGGGCATCGTGAACATCTCGATGATGGTCATGGCGGCCGCGCTCTTCCACGAGGGCGGCCTCACCGGCGTCGACAGCATCGAGAGCGCGTTCGACGGACTGGGGCAGACGGTGTCGGGCAACGCGGCCACCGTGTTCGGAATCGCCCTGCTCGCGTCGGGATTCGCCTCCTCGTCGGTGGGGACGATGTCCGGGCAGGTCGTGATGCAGGGATTCATCCGGCGGCGGATCCCGATCTTCCTGCGCCGCGCGATCACCCTGGCGCCGGCGCTCGTCGTCCTCGGGATCGGGCTCGACCCAACCAGCGCCCTGGTGATCAGCCAGGTGGTCCTCTCGTTCGGCATCCCGTTCGCGTTGATCCCATTGCTCGTGATCGCGCGCCGCAGGGATGTCATGGGCGCGCTCGCCAACCCGCGTTGGCTCACCGCGATCGCCTCGGTCCTCGGGGGGCTGATCATCGCGCTCAACGTGTTCCTGCTCCAACAGGTCTTCTTCGGCTGAGCACCGGGGACGACTAGGCTTCGTCGGGATGGCCCTCGCCGATTCGTTTCAGGAGGTCGTCGACTCCCTCCCCGACGACTGGACCGACCTCGAGCTCGACCTGCGGATATTCGACGAGGAGCGTTACATCGATGCGGCGGTGCTGCTCAGCCAGGTCAACGCCCAGCCGTACTCCAGGGCCGACTGGCACTTTCGGCTCCTGGTCGCTCACCGGTTCGGTCACGCCGCGGCGGCCGAGACCGTCCAGGGAACGCTGGCACTCCTCGACCGTGAGGGGATCGATGGCGAGCTGGTGGTCAGGGACGTGCGTGAGGGGAGGGCGGAGGTCGTGCAGATGTGGGGCCGGCCCGAGAGCGTCCGCCAGGACTTCCGGCGGCGCCGCAGCCTGTGAGCCGTCCGAGCGCATCCGCCTGACCGTGGCGCGCGTCCTCGCGATCGCACCGGACCTCATGTTCGCGAGCCGAATCGAGGCGACGCTGGGCGCGGCCGGCCACGACGTCCAGATCGCGAATTCGATCTCGGAGGCGAGCGGACTCGAGGGCGTGGAGCTCCTCGTCGTCGACCTCGATGAGGAGCCCCCGGCGGGGTTGGTCGGGTTCGGGCTGCCCGTCCTCGGCTTCTACGCGCACCTGAACACCGAGACGCGGGAGGCCGCCGAGCGAGCGGGCGTGGACCTGGTGGTGCCGCGCTCGCGGATGGCGCGCGAGATGCCGGCGCTCGTCGAGCGACTGGTCGCTTAGTCGGCGGGCGCCCGCTCGCCCAAGGCCCTGAGCCGGCTCGACGAGACGAAGGTGCGCTCGACGTCGGGAGGCCGCTTGACGATGCCGTGCTTGGCCTCCCATCGCGCCCACGCCGAGAGCGCGGGCATGTCGAATCTGCCGGGGGGGCGGAATGCGCCGGCCTGGTCGAGGGCGCGAAGCTCCGCATGCTGATCGCCGCGGTCGAGGTCAGGGTTGGCCACGAGGAGATCGTCGAGCGCATCCGCCGGGCGACGATCGGCGATCACGTACCCGCCCCGAGTTGCCGCCGCGACGGCGCCGACGAGGTTCGGGTCGTTGCGGATCATCGCGGCGGTCGTCACCAGGACCAACTCGGGATAGCGCGGGGCGCCGTAGCGATCGACGCGAAACGTTCGCGTGGCCACCCCCTGACGCCTCAGCGTCACTCCCTCCGCGTTCCAGAATGCCGTCGCCGCGTCCACCCGGCCGGCGGCGAGCGCCGCCACGGCGTTGAAGCCGATCGTGACCCTGTGGACCTCGGCCGGGTCGCCGCCGTCGGCGGCGACGACCGAATCGAGCACCGCGTCGTCGGAGGGCAGCCCGGTGACCCCCACGGTGCGCCCCTCGAGGTCCCGCGGCCGGCGAACGGAGGACCGCGCGATCACCGATGCCAGCGGGCGCTGGACGATCGGCATCACGCCGACCACGTTGAAACCATGCTCGCGCGCGATCGCAAGGTCGTGGATGTCCAGGATCGCGAACTGAACCGTTCCCGCCTCCAGCAGCTTGGGCGCGTCCGTCGACGACGAGGGCTGCTGGACGTCGAGATCGACGCCGGCCTCCTCGTAGTAGCCCTGATGCAGCGCCGCGTAGATCCCGGCGTGGACGGCGTTCGGCTGGAAGTCGAGAATGAGGGTCGCTCGCTTGGGAGCGCCCGGTTCAGCACCGCCTCCGCAGGCCGCGAGCGCGGCCGTGCAGATGGCGGCCGCCAGCAGCGCGACGACCTTCTTCATCGATCGCCGCAGGATAGCTCGCCCCCCTCCGAGCAGCCTCGCGGCCCGGCAATGCCTGCGTTGACGCCGAGCGGGACGCGCCTACACTCCCGTCCAATGGCCGCCGGCGACGATCAACTCCTCGCCTACGTCGAGATCCCCAAGGGGAGCCGGAACAAGTACGAGTACGACGAGGAGCTCGAGGGGCTCGTGCTCGATCGGTTTCTTTCCTCGTCGACCGTCTATCCGACGGACTACGGGTACCTGATCGGGCACCGGGGGCGGGACGGGGACCCGCTCGATGCGATGGTCTGCGTGTCCGAGCCGACCTTCCCCGGCTGCGTGATCCGGGTGAAGGCCATCGCCCTGTTCAAGATGTGGGACGAGAAGGGCGAGGACGACAAGATCGTCTGCGTGCCGCTCGACGATCCCGGGTGGAACCAGGCCGAGACGCTCGAGGACATCCCGAAGCCGCTCCAGCGCGAGATCAAGCATTTCTTCTCGATCTACAAGGAGCTCGAGGAGAAGAAGGTCGAAGTGGAGGGTTGGCGCTCGCGCGAGGAGGCGCTCGAGGTGATCGCGGACGGGAGGCGCCTCCAGGAGCAGGCCGATCGCGAAGCCGGCTGATGCCGCCGGACGTGCGCGTCACCACCTGACGTTCCACTAGACTGCCGCGCCGTGTTTGCCCGCTGCCGGCGCGGTTTCGCGGCGCGGTGGGGTCGGGGTCGATGAAAGCCCGGATCAACCAGGAGGTTCGAGAGTGCAGGATCGAGGACTAGCCGCCTACGTCGCAGAGCTGGTCGGGACGCTGTTCCTGACGTTCGCCATCTGCACGGTGGTCGTGCTGTACGTCGCGACGAGCGCCAATGCCCAGAGCGGCTCGGACTTCGCCGTCGTGGGTCTCGTGCACGCGTTCATCCTGTTCGGGGTGATCATCACGCTGGGCGCCGCCTCGGGCGGGCACTTCAACCCGGTGGTGACGCTGGCCGCGGCGATCCTGCGGCGGATCGATCCGGTCGACGCAGCGGTGTACATCCTCGCCCAGCTCTCCGGCGGCGTCCTCGGCGCACTGCTCGTGAAGGGCCTGCTGCTCGACGAGGGGCGCGCGAGCCACTACGGGGCCGCGACGATCAGTCCGATCCTCGGACATGAGTACCTCGGCGCGATCGTCGAGGGGATCGGCGCGTTCCTCCTCGTGCTCGCCGTGTGCGCCGTCGCGTTCAACCCGCGCGCTCGCCACGAGTGGGCGCCGATCGCGATCGGGCTCACGCTGGGACTCGACGTCATGATCTTCGGCCCGCTGACCGGGTCCGCCGTCAACCCGGCGCGGTGGTTCGGCCCCGCCCTGATCGGCAACGATTTCGGCGGCACCTGGCCGTACCTGGTCGGGCCGATCGTCGGCGCGACCCTGGCTGCGCTTCTCTACCGGTTCGTGATCGCGGGCGGGCAGTACGCGCTCGGGCCTGAGCCGCCCACCGGGCCCGACGAGGTGGTGGAGAACGTGGCCGCGGATGTATCGACCGCGGCGCGCTCCCGGCGCCGCTAGCGCCGGCGCCGGCTTCACCATTCGTCCCGCTCGAACGCGCGGGGGTCGCCGCCCGCGTAGTTCTGTAGCTTGAGCCCGTGCGGCGCGTCACCTTCTCGCGCAACTACACGCTCTCGCTGTCGCGCACGTGCCGGTGCTACTGCAAGTACTGCGCGTTCGCGACGCACCGGGCGCATCTGTACGAGCCGGACGAGGTAGAGGCGCGGCTGGACGAGGCCGTTCGCAGGCGGGCGAAAGAGCTGCTCGTGCTCACCGGCGAGCGGCCCGAGGTGAACCCGGAGGTGGCGCGACGGCTGCGGGAGCTCGGTCACGAGGATTTCGTCTCCTACGTCGTCTGGACCTGCGAGCGCGCGCTCGAGCGGGGCCTCCTGCCCCACACGAACCTCGGCGTGCTGAGCCGCGAGGACCTGGGGCGGCTGCGTGAGGTGACCGCGTCTCAGGGCCTGATGCTGGAGTCGATATCGGAGCGGTTGATGGAGACGGTGCACGCGGGCTCGCCGACCAAGCACCCCGCCCGGCGCCTGGAGACGATCGCGGCAGCAGGTGAGCTGCGAATACCGTTCACCAGCGGGATCCTGGTCGGCATCGGCGAGACGGTCGACGAGCGGATCGCCTCGCTCGGGGCCCTGGCAGCGGTTCACGAGCGGTACGGCCACGTCCAGGAGGTGATCCTCCAGAACTTCGTGCCGCATCCCAATTACTACGGCAGGGAAGTGGCGGAGATAGCGGATGGGGCATCGAGGGAGAAGTGGGCGGGTGGTGGTGCGGAACCCTCCGCAGATCGAGTCAGTGATTCGGCCGCTCATACCGGCTCAATCGCTCACTCGGCGGATCGGCAGTCCGATTCCCCCCTCATTGCCGTGGCGAACGAGGGCGACGCCATGCCCGACTGGGCGACCCCGATCAACCTCGAAGACATGAAGCTGCTGGTTCGCGAGTGCCGGCGGCTCATGCCCGATGTCGGGATTCAGATTCCGCCGAACCTGTCGGACTGGTGGGCCGACCTCGTCGAGGAAGGTGCAACGGATCTCGGCGGTCTCTCGGCCAATGGCGATCACATCTCGCCTGAGCAGGCGTTCCCCAGCCCGCCTCAGGTGCGCAGGCGACTGGCGCCGCGCGGTTACGCCGTGAGCGAGCGGCTCTGCGCCTACCCGCAGTTCCTGGAGCCGGAGTGGATCGAGCAGGGCGTGCTCGACGTGGTGAAGTTGAAGTACTGGAGCTTCATTCCGCGCAAGGGTTCGGGGCGCCGCTCGGATCGGGCGATCGATCCCGACGAGGCACCGCGCGCGATCGAGAAGGGCCGGCGGGGCGAGGCGCTCTCCGGGCCGGAGCTGACGGCCCTTTTTGCCGAGACGCGCCCGGACGTCATCGAGGAGATGCGGTCCGCCGCCGACGAGCTGCGGGCCGAGCTCGCCGGCGAGACCGTGACATTCGTCGTCAACCGCAACGTCAACTTCACGAACATCTGCGTCGTCGGCTGCGCCTTCTGCGGGTTCGGGCAGGGGCGGCGGTCGCCCGACGCATACCACGTGACGGAGCACGACTTCCAGGGTCGCGTCCAGGAGGCGGTCGATTACGGGGCGACCGAGATCTGCATGCAGGGCGGAATTCATCCCGACTACACGCTCGAGCACTACGGGCGATGGCTGCGGCTTGCGAAGGAGGTCGCCCCGCCGATCCACCTGCATGCCTACTCGCCGATGGAGATCCACTACATGTGCGAGCGGTCAGGGAACAGCCCCGAGGAGGTATTCGACTATCTGGCCGAGTGCGGACTCGGATCGACGCCGGGGACGGCCGCCGAGGTGCTCCACGACGGTGTCCGGACCAGGATCTCGCCGAACAAGCTACCGGTCGCCCGCTGGGTGGAGATCATCGAGGCGTGCCACCGGTCGGGGTTGCGCTCGACCTCGACGGTGATGTTCGGCCACATCGAGGAGCCGTGGGAGCTCGCCCAGCACATGCGAGTCGTCCGCGAGCTCCAGGAGCGGACCGGCGGGATCACGGAGTTCGTTCCGCTGAGCTTCATCCCGTTCAACACGCTGCTCGGGCGAACGCACGGGGTGGAGGAGATCTCGCGCGAGGAGAATCTGAAGCACACCGCCGCATTCCGGCTCGCCCTCGGCAAGACGATCCCGAACCTGCAGGCGAGCTGGGTGAAGATGGGCCTGGAGGCGGCGACCGAGAGCCTCCGCTGGGGGGTCAACGACCTCGGCGGCACGTTGATGGAGGAGAACATCTCGCGGATGGCGGGCTCCCACCACGGCGTCCGCCTCGACCCGCCGCAGCTGATCGCGGCGGCCCGCAAAGCGGGCCGCCGCCCGGCCCAGCGCACGACGCTGTACGAGATCGTCGAGACGTACTGACCCGGGGCCGTTTCTGCCGCCCGGGCACCCAGGCGAGGCGCTTCAAGGGGGCATCGCGGTCCAACGTGGGATTGACCACGTTATGCGTGGTGAATCCTTGTCTCGGCGGGCCGATCGCGTCATTGCGGCACTTGCGGCGAGGCAGCATGGAGTTGTTGCGCGTTGGCAGCTCCTCCAGGCGGGTGTGACCCCGCGACAGATTGAGCTCCGGCTCGAGGGTGGGCGACTCCACGAGATTCACCGCGGTGTCTACCTAGTCGGGCATGACGTTCCGCCGCCGCTTGCGCTCGAGGAAGCTGCCCTGCTCGCGTGCGGCAGCGGGGCCGCCCTTGGTCACAGGAGCGCGGGGAATCTGTGGGGACTCCTCTCTTACCCAGCCTCTGCTCCCGTTTGGGTCACGATCCCGCCCGGGCGAACCGTGAGGAGGCCGCGGATCGCAGTCCGCAACGGCTGCCTCGCCGCGAGCGACGTGCGCCACCGTCACGGCCTCAAACTGACGAGTCCGCCGCGAACGATTCTGGATCTCGCCTCCCTTCTCGACGAGGAGGAGCTGGAAAGCGTCGTCGCCGAGGCTGCGTACAGGCGGCTCGCATCCGAAGTGGAACTTGCAGCCCAGCTGAGTGGCAATGAGGGGAAGCGCGGCGTCGCGAAGCTTCGGCGCCTGCTCAACCTTCCGGGAGCCCCCCAGCGGACGCGATCGGGTGGCGAGCGGGCAATGCTTCGGTTGCTGCGGGCGGCGCGCATGCGCGGCTACGAGGCGAACGCCCGAGTTCACGGATATGAGGTCGACCTGCTTTGGCGAAGCGCCGGAGTGGCCGTCGAAATCGACGGGTGGGATGGTCATTCGAGTCGAGTCGCATTCGAGCGTGATCGCTTGAAGGCCGCGAAGCTCAGCGCTCAGGGTTTAACGGTCATTCCGGTTACGGGACGCCAGATCCGTTATGACCCCGCAGGTGTCCTTGACCGGCTCAGACGTGCACTTGCGCAGCGTGAGCTGAAACTGATCGAGTGAGGACTTGACCACGCTATGCGTGGTCAATCCTTCTCTCGACGCCGGCGCCGGTGCGGGATGATCAGTCCGTGCGGGCCATGGTTCTACACGCGCAACGGGAGCCGCTGCGGCTGGAGGAAGTGCCGGCGCCCGAGCCGGGTCCCGGGCAGGTCCTGCTGCGCGTTCACGCGTGTGGCGTTTGCCGAACGGATCTCCATATCGTCGACGGGGATCTGACGAAGCCGAAGCTGCCGCTCATTCCCGGGCATCAGATCGTCGGCACCGTCGAGGGGTTGGGAGAGGGCGCGGAGCGGTTTGCGATGGGAGATCGCGTTGGCGTGCCCTGGCTCGGATGGACCGACGGCGAGTGTCGCTACTGCCGCACGGACCGGGAGAACCTATGCGTCAACGCCCGCTTCACCGGCTACGACATCGACGGCGGCTATGCCGAGGCGGCCGTCGCCGACGAGCGCTATTGCCTTCCGATCCCAGAGGGATATCCGGATCTTCAGGCGGCGCCGCTTCTGTGCGCCGGCCTGATCGGCTATCGGGCGCTGCGGCTGTGCGGTGAGCATGCGGAGCGGATCGGGTTCTATGGCTTCGGCGCGTCCGCCCACATCAACTGCCAGGTCGCGTCGCACCAGGGGCGCGAGGTCTACGCCCTCACGCGGCCCGGTGACGAGGCCGGGCAGCGATTCGCGCTCGAGGTGGGGGCGACCTGGGCGGGTGACACGGAGGGCGGCTCGGAGGTCTCCGAGCCCGGGAGCGACGGTCCGCCGGAGCCGCTTCACGCCGCGATCATCTTCGCTCCGGTGGGCGACCTCGTGCCGAATGCGCTTCGCGCGGTGGAACCGGGCGGCTCCGTCGTCTCGGCCGGGATCCACATGACCGACATCCCCTCCTTCCCGTACGAGATCCTCTGGGGCGAACGGATCGTCCGCTCCGTCGCGAACCTCACGCGCCGTGACGGTGAGGAGTTCATGCGGATCGCGCCCGAGGTTCCGGTTCGCACGCGGATCACCGAATATCCGCTGGAGCGCGCGAACGAGGCGCTCGACGCGATCCGCTCCGGCACGCTGGAGGGCGCCGCCGTGCTGACGCTGGAGTAGGGTGGAGACAGGGCGATGGCTGACGTGACAATCAAGCGCGTCGAGGACTTCGAGGCCATCTTCGGTGGGGGCCTGCGCCGCGCTCGCTCCGGCCTGGGCGTCCGGTCGTTCGGGATGCAGGTCGAGGAGTTTCCGCCGAACGCGACGCAGTACCCCGAGCACGATCACTCCGAGGACGGCATGGAGGAGGTCTACACCGTTCTCGAGGGCACGGTGATCCTCGAGGTCCAGGGAGAGGAGCACGTCCTGGAACCGGGAACGTTTGCGCGCGTCGGCCCGGGTGAGCGCCGCAAGCTGATCACTCGCGACGAGGGGGCCCGGGTCCTGGCGATCGGCGCGGTTCCCGACAGGATCTACGAGCCGCCGGAATTCACGGAGGAGGGCCAGCCGGATCCGATGGGGGGCTGAGGCGCCCCTCCCGCGCCGCACCCCGCCTCGACTAGCGAAAGAGGTCCTCGTCCCGCGGGCGCCTCAGCACGGTTGCCCCGGGGCCATCCTCGGACCTCACGAACCGGCCCAGTCCGCGCACGATCGCCGCCGGGACCCCCTCGTCCTTCGAGCGCACGAGATCAGCTGCGGCGGCGAGCTCGTCGCCCACGGCGATGGCGGTGGCCGTCAGCTCGGCGCCGCCACGGTCCCGACGCCCGCGCCAATCGTCGAGAGGCGCGATCCCGGCGCACCCGATCGCCACGTCGACCTGGCCGCGCCGCCACGGACGTCCGAAGCTGTCGGCGATGAGAATGCCCGGGGCAGCTCCCGCGACGTCCCGCAGCTCCGCCCGCAGCCGCCTGGCTGACGCGTCGGCGTCCACCGGCAGCAACGTCACCCGCTCAGGCCCGGGCACGTTCGAGGCGTCGATCCCCGCGTTCGCCGACACCCATCCCGTTCGCCCCTCGACGATCAGCACGTCTCGCTCGGCCCGCACGACGTCCGTGCTCTCGCGAAGGATCAGCTCCACCAGCCGGGGATCCTTGCCGAGGCGCCGCGCGATCTCGGTGGCGCGGTCGCCGGCCTCGACCTCGGCGAGGTCGACGACCCGGTCCTCGGCCTTGGAGACGACCTTTTGCGCGACGGCGACGATGTCGGTAGAGGCGAGCTTCTCGCCCGCCCGCGCGGTGGCCCCGGCGATCAGCTCCCCCAGCGGGTCGCCGGGACGGACCTCGGGGAGCCCTTCGATCGCGATCACCTCGATCCGGGGGCTCACCTCCGCGCTCCACTCGAGGTCCGACCCAACCCTCCCAGTGCGTCCGCAGTCGCGGCGGCGCGGTCCGGATCCGCGTCGAGCACCGCGACCATCGCGCCGAGGTCGTCGGATGTGTCGACGTCGAGGGCGAGCGACTCGAGCGACTCCACCGCGGCGTCGAAGCCGGCACGCTCCGCCCGACCGATGTGGCGCTCCCGGCTCCCCGGTCCGAACGCCGGAGCGATCGCATCCGGCGGTGACATCAGCAGCGCGTTGGTGCCGGTCCCGTGGCGGTCCGGAACGACGGCCACCCGCCCGGGATTCATCCGCTCGAGCGCCGCGTCCAGCTCGGCCGCATCGAGCAGCGGGCAATCGCCAGGCAGCAGGACCACACACCGAGCGCCGTGCGCCTTCGCTCGTACGATCCCGAGGGTGGCGGCCCCGGAGTGACCCTTGTCGCCCTGCTCCCGGAGCACCTCGATCGGCGTCGTCACTCGCCGCGCGTGGGCCAGGACGAGGCGCTCAGCACGTCCCTCCGCGGTCACCACGATCACGCGCTCGACCTCCTCGGCACGGGTAGTGGCTCCGAGAGCGTCGGCCAGCATCGCCTTGACGAGCGTGGCGCGCTGCGGACGATCGAGGACCGCAAGCAGGCGTTGCTTGGCCTGCGCGAACCGCTTCACCGGGATGATCGCCGTGGCGCGCATGACCTGGCTCAGGCGAGGGTCCCGGCGAACTCGAGCACCCGCGCCCCCAACTCGCGGCGGCCCTCGGCTCCCGCCATCAACGTCGGGCACGAGAGGACCTGCACCCCCTCTGGCCCTGCGTCGGGGTCGTCGGCGTCGATGACCATTGCCTGGATCAGTCCCTCATACAGAGACGCCACGCCGGCGGCGGTGGCGGGACGCCGCGCCGCGGCCATGAACTGCTCCGTCGGCCCCTTGACCGCCCGGCCGGCGACGAACGGGCTGACCGCGACGACCGGCGCGCCCGATCCGGCGATCGCCTCGCGCATCCCCGGCACGGCGAGGATCGGCCCAATCGAGATCACCGGGTTGGATGGACCGATGACGATGACCTCGGCGGCCTCGAGCGCCTCCAGGACCTCGGGCGTGGGACGGGCGTCGCCAATCCCCTTCACTTCCAAGCCCTCGATCTCGGGCTCGGAGGCATCGACGATGAGGAACTCCTGAAGGCCGCGCGGCCCTAACCGGGTGAGGACGCGCGTCGTCACCGGCTCCTCCGCCATGGGAAGGACGCTGGCGCTCGCACCGAGCGCTCGCGCGATCTGCGCCTGCGCCGCCGTCAGCGTCCCGCCCTCGGCCATGAAGTGAGTCCGGTAGAGGCAGGTCGCGAGATCCCGGTCCGAGAGCTGGAACCACCCGGGCGAGCCGAGCCGCTCGAGCCGCTCGTGGACGACGAAGCTGTCCCCGCGTATCCCCCAGCCACGATCCTCGTCGATTTCGCCGGCGAGCCAGTAGGTGACCAGGTCGGGATCGGGGGAGACATATAGGCCGTGGATCCTGGTGTCGTCCGCGGTGTTCGCGATCACCGCGAGCCGGTGGCCGATCAGGTCCTGCATCCCCGCCGCGAGCTTCGCCCCGCCGGTGCCGCCCGCAAGCAGCGCGACCTCCACTATTCCCAGTGGTCATCCGCGTCGAGCCCGGTGATTCGGATCCCGGCGCGGGTCTTGTAGCGGACGTTGATGGAGATGAGCAGCGAGGTGAGCTGCTCGGCGATCCGAGCTGTCTCGAGCGGGCCGGCGTTGACGGCCCGAAGTCCGGGAATCAGCTCGATGAGCCGCGCCACGCGTGCCTTGTCGGCCTTGCGGTCGCCGCATACGAGGACGTCCTCGCCGAGCTCGGCACCTGGGTCGCCGAGCGTCGGGGCGCTGATCGTATGAAGGGTCGCGACGACCGCCACGCCCTTCGGGACCATCTCCTGCGCCTGCTGGGCGGCGGAGCCCTGCCAGACGCCCAGCGTGCGCGTCGCCTTGCCACCCACGGCGGCTGCCGTCGGAACGGTGCAGTCGGCCAGGATCTGCTCCGGCTTCAGGACCTCGCGGAGGTTGTTCAGGTTCTCCGACTGCGCACGAAACGGCACCGTGAGGAACACGATCGGCCCGCGCCGGGCGGCGTCCTCGTTGACCAGCCCCTCGACGTCGGCGTCGGGGACGACCTCGCGCACCCGGCCGGCGGCCTCCTCGGCTCGATCGACGCTCCGCGATCCGATCACCACCGGCTGCCGCGCCGCGGCGAGCCGCATGGCGAGCCCCCATCCGAGCGCACCCGTCGCGCCGATGATCGGAATCGGCTCCGGCATGGCGGGGAGCTTAAGCGCGGCGGCCGATCCCGGAGGATCCGCGGGCGACATATGCTGCCCGTCGCCATGCGACTCGAGGGGCGCAAAGCACTGGTCACCGGCGGCGCGAGCGGCATCGGCGCCGCCATCGCCCGGCGCCTGGCGGCCGAGGGCGCGGGCGTCGTGATCGGGGACCTGAACGAAGATGGAGCCCGCGGCGTCGCAGCCGAGGTCGATGCGGACGCCGCCTACCTGGACGTCGCCGACGCGGAGTCGGCGGCGGCGATCGTCCGGGACCACGGGCCGTTCGCGATCCTCGTCAACAACGCGGGCACCGACGACTTCGCGTTCTTCACGGAGATGACGCCGGAGCGCTGGCGGCGCCTGGTTGCGATCAACCTCGAGGGCGTCTTCGCCTGCACGCACGCCGCGCTCCCAGCGATGCAGTCGGCCGGCTACGGTCGCATCGTCAACATCGCCTCGGAGGCCGGACGCGTCGGATCCAAGGGATCCGCCGTGTACTCGGCCGCGAAGGGAGGGGTCATCGCGTTCACGAAGACGATTGCCCGCGAGAACGCGCGGTTCGGGGTCACCGCCAACGCGATCGCGCCCGGACCGATCGAGACCCCGCTTCTGATGGCGGCGACGCAACTCGGCGACATCGGCGAGCGCATCATCGAGACGATGAAGGGGCAAACTCAGATGCGCCGCCTGGGCCAGCCGGAGGAGGTCGCGGCCGCGGTGGCGTTTCTCGCCTCCGACGACGCCTCCTTCGTCACCGGCGAGACGCTGGGCGTCTCCGGCGGCCTGGGAATGGTGTGAGCGAGCCACGCGGGCCTCGAGGCCTGAACGAGATCGTCGCCGACTCGGCTCGTCCGCCCGAGCCGACCCTGGAGCCAGGGCTCGAGCGCACGATGGAGTTCTCGGTCGAGGACCGCCTGGTGACGGACGTCGGCGGTTCGATCGGCATCCGAGTGCTCTCGACGCCCGGCATGATCGCGATGATGGAGCGAAACTCGGCGCTGCTCGCGTACGAGAATCTGCCGGAGGGCAACGCCACGGTCGGCTTCGAGGTCTGCGTCAAGCACGTCGCGGCGGCGGCCGAGGGCGCGACCTGCTCGGTTCGCTCCACGCTGAACGAGGTCGCCGACGCACGTAAGCTGCGGTTCGAGGTCGAGGTGCGCGAAGGCGAGCGGACGATCGGCGTCGGCACGCACGAGCGTCGCGTCATCGACGTCGGGAAGCTGGGCACCTAGAAGCAGCACCCCCGCTCCCGAGAGGCGGCGGGTCGTTACCTAGGCTTGAGGCGTGGCCGAGACGCCCAACGCAGTCCGCATCCGCGAGGTCGGTCCCCGCGACGGCTTCCAGAACGAGCCGGAGATCATCTCCCCCGACGACAAGGTGCGGTTGATCGACATGCTCGCCGCGACCGGGTTGCCCCGCGTCGAGGTGACCTCGTTCGTCCGTGCGGACGTCATCCCTCAGCTCGCCGACGCCGAGGAGGTGCTCGGGCGAGTCCAGAGGCCACGCGGCGTCAGCTACTCGGTGCTGATCCCGAACGAGCGCGGGCTGGAGCGGGCCCTCGCCCAGCGCGAGCGCTTCGACGAGATCAACGTCTTCCTCTCGGCCACCGAGAGCCACAACAAGCGCAACAAGAACCGCACGATCGCGGAATCGCTCGAGGATCTGGGGCGGACCATCGCCCGCGCAGAGCAGGAGGGCCTGCGCTGCGAGGGCGTGATCTCGGTCGTGTTCGGCTGTCCGTACGAGGGCGAGGTCCCGCCCGCCCGCGTGCTCGAGATCGCGGAGCGGCTGGTCGACGCAGGTTGCGAGGAGATCTCATTCGGGGACACGACCGGGATGGCGAATCCCAGGCAGGTCCGGGAGTTCTTCGCCGCCGCGACCGAGCGGTTCCCAGGAGTCGAGTTGACCGCTCACTTCCACAACACCCGGGGCCAGGGCCTCGCGAACGTGCTGGCCGCGCTCGAGCAGGGGGTCGACTCATTCGAGGCGGCGTTCGGCGAGCTGGGCGGAAGCCCGCTCACCCCCGGCGCTACCGGGAACATCTCCACCGAGGACCTCGTCTCGATGCTCGACGAGATGGGAGTCGAGACCGGGGTCGACCTCGGGCGCCTGCTCGACGCCTCCCGCGCGTTGCAGGATCTGCTCGGCCGCCCCCTTGGGGCGCATGTCCTTCGCGCCGGGCCGGTGGATTGGCACCGGTAGGGTCCGCGAGCGCAGATGTTGAGCGACACGTTCAGAGCCGCGGTCGAGGCCGAGGATCCGGTGGCTGTCACGGACGCCCTCGCCGAGGATGTGGTCTTCCGCAGCCCGGCGGTCTTCAAGCCCTACGAGGGAAAGCAGATCGTGGCCGCGATCCTCGTCCAGGGCGCGATGCACGTCTTCGAGGACTTCCGGTACACGGACCAGCTGGAGGACGGAGACACGGCGACGCTGATCTTCGCGGCTCGTGTCGGGGATCGCCGCGTGGACGGTCTCGACCTCCTGCGGTTCGACGACGAGGGCAGGATCTGTGAACTCATGGTGATGGTGCGCCCGTTGAGCGGACTGAACGCGCTCGCGGCCGCGATGTCGCGCCGTTTCGAGGAGGCCGAGATCGGGCCACCCGCGGCGTGACGATCGTCGTCCGACCGGCGCGGCAGGAGGATCTGGACGACATCGTCGAAATCGGGCTCGTCGCGTGGCGCGAGGGCTATCGCGGCGTCGTGCCGGACGATGTGATGCCCGATGCCGCCGCGCTTCGGATCAGGATGTCCGAGCGAGTCGATCAGCGCAGCCGGCACATGGCGGTGGGCGAGCTCGACTCTGCCGTGCGCGGATGGATCACGTTCGGGGCCAGTCGGGACCTCGGAGCGGCACCGTCCATCGGAGAGGTCTGGGCGCTCAACGTCCATCCGGATGACTGGCGGCGCGGGATCGGGCGGGAGCTCGTGGGCTACGCGCTCCACCGACTGGGGGAGGGGTCGTTCCATGAGGTCACGCTCTGGACGTTCAGGGACACGCCGCGCTCGCGCTCGTTCTACGAGGCGCTCGGCTTTCGCCACGACGGCGCAATGCAGCGCCGCCACGCCAGCGGCGGCGTGCCCGAGGTGCGCTACCGGATGGTGCTCTCACCGGCGGCATCCCGGTAGGCTGCCGCCGCCTCGCAAGGAATCGAGAAGCGAAGGAGGGCACCCCGCATGGAGATCGGCAAGGTTGGCGTCATCGGCTGCGGCCTCATGGGCCACGGGATCACGCAGGTCTGCGCGCAGGCGGGGTGGGACGTCGTCGTCCGCGAATCGAGCCAGGAGCGGCTCGACGCCGGGCTCGGCAGGATCGAGAAGCAGCTCGCGAGGGCCGTCGAGAGGGGCAAGGCCTCGCAGGAGGACGCCGACGCGACTCGCGCACGCATCCAGCCGACGCTCGAGTACAGCGACTTCGCCGATTGCGACCTCGTGATCGAGGCGATCACCGAGGACCTCCGCCTGAAGCTCGAGATGTGGAAGGAGGTCGACACGATCGTCTCCGACCGCGCCATGTTCGCCACCAACACCTCCTCGCTTGCGGTCATCGACCAGGCGGTCGCCACGTCCCGCCCCGACCGCTTCTGCGGGATGCATTTCTTCAACCCGGTTCAGGTGATGCCGCTGCTGGAGGTGGTGCAGACGGTGACGACGAGCGACGAGACATTGGAGCTCGCGTTCGAGGTCGGGAGGCGCCTGGGCAAGACCACCGTCCACGCGAAGGACAAGACCGGCTTCATCGTGAACCGGCTGCTGGTCCCTTACCTGCTGGACGCGATCCGCGCCTACGAGGAGGGCGTCGGAACCGTGGACCAGATCGACACGGCGATGAAGGCGGGCGCCAACCACCCGATGGGCCCGTTCACATTGCTCGACTTCGTCGGCCTCGATACGACGAAGGCGATCGCGGACATCATGTTCGACGAATACCGCGAGCGACGGTTCGCGGCACCGCCCACCCTGAGGAAGATGGTCGCCGCCGGGTACTACGGGCGCAAGAGTGGCAAGGGTTTTTACGACTACTCCGGCGAAGCGCCGGTTCCCACCGAACTGGGTCTATAGTCGCAGGCGGTTCGCGGCCGATATGGCCGCGTTCGCTTCTTGCCGGCGACGACAGGAGGAGGCATGGATCGAGACAGCATCGAGCGTATCCGCAGCGCGACGTTCCCGGTCGCCCGCCGCGGCTACGACAAGCGCGAGGTGGACCGGTTCCTGACCAGCCTCGCCGAGTGGCTCGAGACCGGCGGAGCCGACCAGGGCCGAAGTGACGTGATCCGGCGCGAGCTGGAGCGGGTGGGCGAGCAGACCGGAAAGATCCTGACCGAGGCGCATGACGTCGCCGAACGGCTGCGTGTCCAGGCCGAGCGTGAGAGCGAGGGCATGATCGAGGGCGCGCAGACCCAGTCGGAGCGGACCCGCGCCGAGGCGGACCGGATCCTCGCCGATGCACAGGGGGTGGCCGAGAAGGCGGCCGAAAACCTGCGTACCGAGGCCGACGAGTACGCGACCGAGACGCGGTCCGCCGCCGACCGCGATGCCGAGCAGGCGCTCCGCAAGGCGCGCGCCGAGTCGAAGCGGATCGTCGACGAGGCGGGCGCGCGAAGGCATGACATCGAGGCGGTGATCGCGGATCTGGAGGCGCGCCGCGACGAGGTGCTCCGAAGCCTGGAGCGGCTGTCCACCCAGCTCGCTGGCACCGCCACGGAGCACGCGAAGGAGATCGCTGACCGAGCCCAGGACACGGCCGCGAAGGTTCGCGAGGACGAGGACGGGGCCGTGCCCGCGGAGGAGGAAGAGGAGGAGGCCGTCGCCGGCGACCAGGCGCAGACGCAGACCATGCCGGCCGCGAAGGCCTCCGAGAACTAGATGGATGGCTGAAGCGCCGGCCGCGGGGGGCGATCCCCGAGCACACGAGCCAGTCTCGGAGGCCCCCTCAGCAAATTTCCGTGGCGCCCTCGAGGCGGCGCTGACGGGCGGACCGGAGCGCCATCACGAGAAGACCGCCGCGCAGGGGAAGCTGCCGGTCCGGGAGCGCATCGCGCGGCTCATCGATGCGGGGTCGTTTTCCGAGGAGGCTCTCCTTGCCAACTGGGAGCAGGAGGGCCTCGGCGCGGATGGCGTCGTGACGGGCCTCGCGAGCATCGGGGGGCGAACGGTCGCGCTCATGGCCAACGACCCGACGGTCAAGGCGGGCTCTTGGGGGCCGAAGACGGTCGAGAAGATCCTGCGCGTCCAGGAGCGCGCCCTGCGGCTCGAGGTCCCGATGATCTACCTCGTCGACTCGGCGGGTGCGAGGATCACGGACCAGGTGCAGATGTTCCCCGGCCGCCGGGGCGCCGGCCGGATCTTCCACAACGAAGTCGTCCTCTCGGGCCGCGTGCCGCAGATCTGCCTGCTGTTCGGGCCGTCGGCGGCTGGGGGCGCATATATCCCCGCGTTCTGCGACGTCGTGATCATGCGCGACGGCAACGCGTCGATGTATCTCGGGTCGCCTCGCATGGCGGAGATGGTGATCGGCGAGAAGGTGACGCTCGAGGAGATGGGCGGTGCGCGGATGCACACCTCGGTCTCTGGTTGCGGGCATTTCCTCGTCGGCTCCGACGAGGAGGCGATCGACCTCGCGAGGCGATACCTGTCCTACATGCCCCCGAGCTGGCGCGCGGCGCCGCCCACGGCGCCGCCCGCGGAGCCGGCGTCCAGCACGTCCCTCACCGAGATCGTGCCGGCGGACGAGAACTCGGCATTCGACGTGATGGATCTGATCGAGGCACTCGTCGACGCCGATTCCTTCCTCGAGGTCCACTCGCGGTGGGCGAAGGAGCTCGTCGTCGGCTTCGCGCGGCTCGACGGGCGGGCGATCGGCGTGGTGGCCAACCAGCCGAAGGTGAAGGGCGGGGTGCTGTTCGTCGACTCGGCTGACAAGGCGGCCCGGTTCATCTGGACGTGCAATGGGTTCAACGTCCCGCTGCTCTTTCTCGCCGACGTCCCCGGCTTCATGATCGGCACTCAGGTCGAGCGCCAGGGCATCATCCGCCACGGCGCCAAGATGATCTCCGCGGTCTCCGAGGCGACCGTGCCGAAGCTCTCGGTGATCGTCCGCAAGGCGTACGGCGCGGGCCTGTATGCCATGGCCGGCCCCGCCTTCGAGCCCGACGCGTGCATCGCGCTGCCGACCGCATCGATCGCGGTGATGGGGCCGGAGGCGGCGGTCAATGCCGTCTTCTACAACCAGATCCAGGCGATTGAGGATCCCGCGGAACGTGAGGAGTTCGTCCGGCGGAAGCGCTCCGAGTATGCGGCGGACATCGACATCCTGCACTTGGCCTCCGCGCTCGTCGTCGACGCCGTCATCGAGCCCGATGACCTTCGCGGCGAGCTGATCCGGCGGTTCGCGGCCGCTGCCGGAAAGGACCGTCGCTTCAGCGAACGGCGAAATCCGATCACGCCGGCCTAGGTGAGCTCCGCGAGCGGCATGGACGCCAAGCCTCACGCCTGATGGGTCGTCTCGGTATCTCGGGTGGTGACTACGTCGACGGGCTCGACACGGGCGAGGCGGTCCTCATCCCCCGCCACGGCGATCCATACGTGCAGCCACACAGGATCGACCACGCCGCGAACATGCGGACGCTGCGGGATCGGGGTTGCGACCGCGTGCTCGCCCTCGGATCGGTGGGCGGCCTGCGACGCGAGCTGGATGTCGGCACGTTCGTATGCCCCGACGACTTCATCGCGCTGCACGCGGGCAAGTCGGCGTTCGACGACAGGCGCTCGCACGTCGTGCCGGGATTCGACGCCGACTGGCGCGAGCGGCTGGTCGGGGAGTGGTCGCGCCGCGCCGCGTTCCCGCTTCGTGACGGCGGCGTCTACTGGGAATCGATCGGCCCGCGATTCGAGACTCGAGCGGAGATCCGCCTCATCGCCCGTCACGCGGACGTGATCGGGATGACGATCGCCTCGGAGTGCGTGATCGCGGCCGAGCTCGGCTTGCGGTACGCGGCGATTTGCATCGTCGACAACCTCGCGAACGGAGTGGCCGAGCGTGAGCTGACGGTCGAGGAGTTCGAGGCCGGCCGCGAGCGAAACCGCAGACAGCTGGCCGAGGCGGTCAGCGCGATCGTGCCGGTTCTGGACGCCGAGGGGGACTCGTGAGCCTGGCCGTCGTCAACGCCACCCTCGACAGGGAGGTGACGGGGATGCGGGTCGAGGACGGCAAGATCGTGGGACTCGGTCCGCGAACGCAGCCGCGGGACGGCGACGATGTGATCGACGCGGACGGCATGGCGATCGTCCCCGGGCTCGTGAACGGGCATACGCACGCGGCGATGACCCTCTTTCGCGGATACGGGGACGACCTGCCGCTGATGCGGTGGCTCCAGGAGGTGATCTGGCCGGTGGAGGCTCACCTCGACGAGGAGGACGTCTACTGGGGGACGCGTATGGCGTGTCTGGAAATGATTCGAACGGGAACGGCGCGCTTCTGGGACATGTACTGGCACCCCGCCGGGACGGTGAGGGCCGTCGAGGACGCGGGGATCCGGGCTGTGGTGAGCGCCCCGCTGGTCGACATGGGCGACCTCGCCGGAAGCGATGGCATCCCACGGATGGCGGAGCGAAGCCTCGAGGAGATCGGGGAGCCTCGCGCGCATATCGCGCCGGCCCTCGGGCCGCACGCCATCTATACGGTGAGCGAGGGGGCCCTCCGGTGGATCGCGGAGGCGTCGGCCGAGCGCGAGCTTCCCATCCACATCCACCTCTCCGAGACCGAGGAGGAGGTGGTCAAGTGTGTGCAGGACCACGGCGCCCGCCCGGCGGAGTATCTGGATCGGCTGGGGGCGCTGGGCCCGCGGACCGTGCTCGCGCACGGCGTCTGGCTCGACGAGTCGGAGCTGGCGCTGGTCGCCGACCGCGGGGCAACGCTCGTCACGAACCCGGTCGCGAACCTGAAGCTGGCCGTAGGCGGGGTCTTCCCGTACCGGACCGCACGCGGACACGGCATCCCGGTGGGGCTCGGGACCGACGGCGCCGGGTCCAACAACTCGCTGGACCTGCTCCAGGACCTCAAGGTCCTGGCGCTCGTGCAAAAGCATGACGCGTGCGATCCGTCGGTCCTGCCGGCGGAGGAGGCGTGGCGGATAGCCACCGGCCAGACCGCGCCGCTATTGGGCGGCTCCGGCCGGATCGCCGAAGCGGAGCCCGCCGACTTCCTCCTCGTGCGACGCGATGCCCCGGAACTCGGGGTGGGCGAATTCATCGCCGACCTCGTATACGCGGCGTCGGGATCGGTGGTGGACACCACGGTCGTGAACGGCAGGGTGCTGATGAGTGGCGGCGTCGTCGAGGGGGCGGAGGAGATCGTCGCCAGGGCGCGCGAGCGCTGCGCGCGGCTCGGGCTGTAATGGCCATCCGCATGTCAGGGCGGGGTGGAGTGCCCGTGCGCGGAAATTTGGCCGGACCGGACTTGCGCTTCGCGCCGCGTTTGAAATGATCCCGCCGATGCGCCGCCCGCCGGGGGCGGCTGACAGGGAACAAATAGGAGGAGGCAATGTTGAAGCGTGGATGGGTCGCTTTGATCGGCGCGGCGGTGGTCGCGCTGGCGATTCCGGCCGTTGGGCAGGGGGCGACCAGGGCGCTGGTGAACACGGACAGTCCGTCGACACCGTTTCCACAGAACAAGCAGAACGAGCCGGCAGTGGCGATCGACCCAATGCATCCGAACATTGCCGTAGCGGGATCGAACGACGAGATCGACGAGCCGAAGTGCGGGGGCAACGAATGCCCGTTCACCCAGGGCATCGGCAACTCGGGCGTGTATTTCTCGTTCAACGGCGGCACGAGCTGGAGTCAGCCCACCTATCAGGGCTTCAGCGGCCGGAGCGGGACCGGCGTCGGCGACACCGGATGCAACGGCTGCGGGCCCGGCCCGATCGGGACCGTTCCAAAGTACTTCGAGCAGGGACTCGTCTCCGATGGAGACCCGGGCGTCGCGTTCGGCCCGGCGCCGCGCCCTGACGGGAGCTTCTCGTGGTCGAACGGCTCGCGCCTTTACTACTCGAACCTGGCGTCGAACTTCAACACGAGGCGCAAGGACTTCACGTTCAAGGGAGTCGAGTCGATCGCGGTCTCGCACGTGGACAACGTGGAGGCGGCAGCGGCCGGCGGAGCGGCGGGCAAGGCGGCTTGGCATCGCCCGGTGGTCGTCACGTCGCAGAACCAGAGCTCGTCGACGTTCTCCGACAAGCCCGCCATTGGCGTCGACAACGCGGCCACGAGCCCGTTCTTCGGCAACGCATACGTCTGCTACTCGCGATTCCAGTCGATCGGCTCCGAGCCGGTGGCGATCCACGTCACTCGCTCCACCGACGGCGGCAACACCTGGGCGAAGCCGCAGCGACTGACCCCCTCGTTCGACAGCCCGGCCCAGCCGGGCAGGCAAGGCTGCTCGGTCGCGACCGACAGCCACGGCGTCGTCTACCTGGTCTGGGAGGACACCCAGCACCACCAGAGCGTGTTTCTCATGGACCGGTCGTTCGACGGCGGCAAGACGTTCGAGAAAAAGCCGCGGGTCGTCGCAAACGTGACCGACGTCGGGCAGTTCGACAACGTGCGGTCGATCTCGTTCGACGGGATCGCGGGAGCGCGGACGAGCTCCTTCCCGAGCCTCGACATCGCCAACGGCACCCCGACCGGCATCGGCGCACCGAACACTCTGGCGCTGGGTTGGTCCGATGGGCGACAGGGCCTCAACAACGAGCACGCGCTTGTAAAGCTGTCGAGCAACCGCGGCAACACGTGGACGGTCCCGAGGCGAATGGAGCGGAGGGTCGATCGCCCTGACTTCGCGTTCCTCAGCCTCTCGCCCGATGGCAGGGACCTCTACGTGGTGTACGACGGGTTCACCGATCCGTTCCGGGACAACACGACCGCGCCGAGGCGCTTCGCGGGTGTCGTGAGGCACGCGGACGTCTCCGGGACGTCACTCAACAACAGGACGACGCTCCATCACGGTGCCGTCGGTGACGCTCGCGCGTCGAGCGCGAACTCGCTGATCGACGAGTTCATCGGCGACTACAACACGGTGGACTCCACCAACGCCGATGCCCTCGCGGTTTACAACGATGCCAGCAACGCGGCCGTCTGCCCGGCGATGAACGTGTTCCGGCAGGCTACGGTGGACGGGACGGCCGGCGACGCACCGGCACCGGGCACGGATTGCCCACCCACGTTCGGCAACACCGACATCTACTCGGCGGCCTCCGCGGATCCCACGACCCCCTGAGGAGCTAGTCGTCTCGCGCCGCCCCGACCCGCGCCCAGTGGGTCGGGGCCGGCGCGGGTGAATGCCCGTTGGTGGCCGCCAACGCCGACGGCGGGGGGCGCGTCGTCGTCCCGGCCCATCCAGGCCACGCAGCGGCACGCTCGAGCGCGGAGTCCAGGTAATCCTCGAGCAGCGTCAACCCCGAGAGCCCCGGAACCTCGGCGATGGTCCGGTCGATCTCCCTGATCTGCTCGCGTCCCTCCGGGCCGTCGCCGAACAGGTAGATGCCGAGGGCGTCGACCTCCTCCTCGGTCTTCACGCCGGCGCCGACGGGCGTCCAGAGGTGGCTGAGGGCCGAGCGGACGATGCGGCGTGCCGCCCGCGACCGTCCCATGCGCGCCTTGGCCTGCGCGCGGTAGAAGGCGAAGTGGCGACGCTCGTCCCTGATCACCCTGCGGAGGAGCTTGTGAAGCTCGGGGTGGTGGGAGCGGCGGATCAGGGCGTGATACCCGGTGAGCGTGGTGAGCTCGTTGACCGCACCCCACATCATGTGAACGGCCGCGAAGTCGCGGGCGGCCATGGACCCGAGCATCGTTGGGAGCAGGCCGAGCCCGTTGCCGATTCCCAGCCGAACCCGGAGATCGCGCCATCGGTTGCGTCGGGTCGGCATCGGGGTGGTGCCGTCAGGGAGCTTGGGCTCTCCCGGGACCTCGATGCCGTAGGCGCGCAGGAAGTCCGAGAATGCCTCCCCGTGCCAGAGCTCCTCGTAGACCCAGCAGGACAAAAAGGAGGTTATCTGCGGGTCGGCGGCGACCCTGGTGGCGAGCAGGTCGCGAAGGTAGATCACCGTGTGTGCCTCGATGTCCATCATGTAATGGAGGCACATCACGTCGCCGTCGCTCAACGCGTGATCGGGGATCGCCTGCCAGTCGATCCCGCTGAGGTCGACCTTCTTCGAGTTGCGCAGATACCGGTCGAGGTCGAACTCGACGATGGTGGGCTTGGCCATGGATTCCCCTCCGGTGCTCGCTTTGCCGTGCGCGCCGGGGCGGCGCAGTATCAAGCTACGGCCCCGGAGGGCCGTTGGATCATCGGCCGGCCGGCGGGGCGGACCGGTTGCGGCTCATGTGGATGCACGACGGCGTCGATACCTGTATGAGTGGGCGGGGGTCGGTGAAGCGATGACCCACAGCCCGATCAGCCAACGCCTCAGGTCCGCGGCGAGCGTCGCCTTCGAGCGCCTCGCATGGCGGCGGACGGAGGCCGGCCGCGTGCGGGAGGACCGCGTCACGGCGGTGCGGACGTTCGTCTACCTGTTCGGCTTGGGAGCAACCCTCGTGCTCATCAGCCTGCTGCCCCCGCACTCGCCGGACCGGGACACGATCGGCCTCGTCGTCGTCGCCGCCGCGGCGTACGCCGCCGCGCTCGCGTTCTTGATCGCCTTCGATCGACTTCCGCCGCGGATCCTCGAAGCGGCGCCCCTCCTCGGGACGGTGTTGGTGAGCCTCGCGGTCTACTTCGGCGGCTCGGAGGCCGCGACCGCGTACGCGATGTACTACTTCTGGGTCGCGCTCGCCGCCTGTTACTTCCTGCGCCCCCCGGTCGCGGTCGCTCACCTGGTCGTCGCCTCGCTTGCCTACGGCCTCGTGCTGCTCGTCGGTCCCGGTCACGTGGTGTTGCCAGGCCTGACATGGGCGATGGTGACCGGAACCCTGGTGGTCGTGGGATTCCTGATGATCACCCTGCGGCACCAGGTCGAACAGCTCGTTGGCCAGCTCGCGTCGGCAGCGCGGACGGATTCACTGACGCAGCTCGCGAATCGGGGCGAGCTCGAGGACCGGTTCGCAGCGGAGCTGGAGCGCTCCACGCGTACCGCGAGACCCCTATCGATCCTCGTCCTCGACCTGGACTGGTTCAAGGACTACAACGACCGGTTCGGGCACAACGCCGGCGATCGCGCGCTGGTGATGCTGGCCGAGGCGCTGAAGCGCGCGACGCGGACGAGTGACGTAGTGGCGCGGCTCGGCGGCGAGGAGTTCAGCGTCCTGGCGCCGGAGACCGATGAGACGGAGGGGTTCCTGCTGGCGGAGCGCCTGCGGGCGGAGGTGCGCGCGTCGTTTGCGCGAGAGACGGAGAAGATGACGATCAGCTGCGGCGTCGCGAGCTTCCCGGTTCATGGGATCACCTCCGGCGAGCTGCTCCACGCCGCCGACCGCGCGCTCTATGAAGCCAAGGAGGCGGGAAGGGACCGGTCCGTCGTATTCAAGCGGGCGGGCGCGGACGCCGAGGAGAGCGAGCGGATCGCGATCGAGCGCACGAGCCCGCAGCTCGCCTCGCTGGTTTCGCTGGCGGAGGCGGTTGACCGCCGCAAGGGATCGCCGGCCAACTCCCGCCGCGTCGCGCGCTGCGCCGAGGCGCTCGCGCGCCACCTGCGCCTTCCCGAGGAGGACGTCGAGCGGGTGCGGATCGCCGCGCTCCTTCGGGACGTCGGGGAGGTGGGCGTTGCGGAATCGATCCTGAGCAAGCCGGGACCGCTCGACCCCCGCGAGCGACTCGAGGTCGAGCGCCATCCGGAGATCGGAGCCCGGATCGTCGGGACCGCGCAGCTCGGACGCGTTGGGGACTGGATCCTCACGCATCACGAGCGTCCCGATGGCCAGGGCTACCCGCGCGGGCTGCGCGGGCACCAGATCCCGCTGGAGGGCCGAATCGTGGCGGTCGCGGACGCCTACGCCGCAATGACCGCGGAGAGGCCGTATCGGCGGCCGTTCTCCGCGCACCGCGCGCGAGCTGAGCTTCAGGCGCGCGCCGGGACGCAGTTCGACCACGACGTCGTCGAGGCCTTTCTCGCCATGGACGCCGACTCGGGCGCGGAGCCCAATGCCGGCGACACGGTCCCGGCGGCCGACGGGCGCTAGCGGCCGGCCGCGAGAACCTCGGCCCTCTGCGACTTCAGGACCCGGAACCGCGAAGGCTCGTATCGGTGGTCTATCGGTCCTCGGTCGCAAGCCTGCCCGCCAGCTCGACGAAGTAGTCGAGCGACGCCGGGTTCGCGAGGGAGTCGCGGCTGGCCGCCTGATCGGGCGGAGTGCCGGTGAGGATTCGCTTCACCGGGATCTCGAGGACCTTGCCGGACAGGGTCCGCGGGACCTCGGCGACCTGGTACACGGCGTCGGGGACGTGGCGCGGCGAGCACCGCTCGCGGACCAGCTGCTTCAGCTCCGCGGTGATGTCGTCGGTCAGTTCCTCGCCGTCGGCGAGGACGACGAACAGGGCCATCCAGCCCTCGGTGCCCGTGCGGGGGATGTCGACGACGAGGGCGTCGAGCACGCTGGGGGCGGCTTGAACGGCGCGATAGATCTCGCTGGTACCCATCCGGACGCCGTGGCGGTTGATCGTCGAGTCGGAGCGGCCGTAGATGACGGCGGTGCCACGTGAGGTGATCTCGATCCAGTCGCCATGGCGCCACACGCCGGGATAGGTCTCGAAGTAGCTCGCGCGGTAGCGCGATCCGTCCTCGTCGCCCCACAGGAAGAGCGGCATCGAGGGCATCGGCTCGGTGATCACGAGCTCCCCCACCCGGTCGACGATCGAGTTCCCGTCCTCGTCGAACGCCTCGACCTTGGTGCCGAGCGCGCGGCCCTGCAGCTCGCCACGATAGACCGGGAGGAGCGGTACGCCGCCGACGAACGCCGTGCAGGCATCGGTGCCGCCACTCGTGGAGAAGAGCCACGTGTCGCGACCGACGTGCTCATAGACCCACTCGAAGCCCTCGGGCGAGAGCGGCGAGCCCGTCGAGCCGACGGAGCGAAGGCGGGCGAGGTCGCGACCCGCGCGCGGTTCGACCCCGGCCTTCATGCACATGGCGATGTAGCTGGCGCTCGTCCCGAGGCAGGTCATGCTCGTGCGCTCCGCGAGATCCCAGAGGACGCCCGTGTCGGGCTGTCCAGGACTGCCGTCGTACAGCACGATGGATGCATCGGTGAGCAGGGCACTGACGAGGAAGTTCCACATCATCCATCCGGTCGTCGTGAACCAGAAGATGCGATCGCCGCCGTGAGCGTCCACGTGGAGATGGAGCTTCTTCAGGTGCTCGAGCAGGATGCCGCCGTGCCCCTGCACGATGGCCTTGGGGAGGCCGGTGGTGCCGGACGAGTACAGGACCCAGAGCGGGTGGTCGAACGGGACCCGCTCGAACTCCAGCGTGGCGCCGCGACCTGATTCCAGCAGCTCGTGCCACCTCATCGCGGGCTGGAGGCCACTGAGATCAGGGTCGGGATCGAGGTAAGGGAGGACGATCGTGCGATCGAGACTGGGCATCGCGGCCTGGAGCTCGGCGACGACGTCAGTGCGATCGAAGACGCGGCCGCCATAGCGATAGCCGTCGATGCAGAAGAGGACCCTGGGCTCGATTTGCGCGAAGCGGTCCACGACGCTCGCCGCCCCGAAGTCGGGCGAGCAGCTGGACCAGATCGCGCCGATGCTCGACGCCGCGAGGAACGCCACGAGCGCCTCGGCGATGTTCGGCATGTAGGCGACGATTCGATCGCCGCGGCCCACGCCCAGCGACCGCAGGCCGGTCGCAGCCTGAGCCACCTGCGTGCGGAGCTCGCCCCACGTGAGCGCGTCCAGCTCGCGGATCTCCGAGGCGTGGAGTACCGCCGGATCGGCGTCGCGCGTGCCGCGGAATATGTGCTCGGCGTAGTTCAGCTCGGCGCCGGGAAACCAAGTCGCTCCCGGCATCGCACGCTCGGCGAGGACTTCGGTGTACGGCGTCGCGGACTGCACGTCGAAGAAGTCCCAGATCGAGGCCCAGAACGCCTCGATCTCAGTGACCGACCACTCCCAGAGCGAGTGGTAGTCGTCGAAGTCGAGGCCGCGCTCGTCGGCGAGCCACCGCATGTAGCGGGTCATCGTGGCTCGGTCGATGCTCTCCGCAGAGGGCTCCCACAGCAGCTCGCCGCGCCGCAGTGCCGCGGTTTCGATCTCCGCCATGGCGGCGCTTATATCACCGCGACGAGCGGCGGCCGACGTCGCGGTCGAGGGCCAGGAGAAGCGCGAGGGCGAAGCCATGGGCCCGGTCGAGCGCCCCGCGGTCGATGCGCTTCGGATCGTCCTCTGGGCTGTGGTAATGCGTTGGGAGGATGGACCCGTCGGCGAGACAGGTGATCGTGGTGGCGCGCAGCTTCGCGATCCGCGCCGGCAGCGCGTCCGTCGCGAACGCGCTTCGCCACGGCTTGGCACCGAACCGGTTGCCGTTCTCGCGATCGGCCTCGGCGACGGCCGCGCAGAGCTCCGCGAGGCGGCGGTCCAGGTCATAAGTGACCGCGAGGCCTTCACCGGTCTGCCAGCGAACGGTGCCGGCGCCCACGGCGTCGAGCACGAGGAAGTAGCTCGACTCGCGGTCGATGCTCTTGCGGTGGGCGCGGATGAACGACCGCATTCCCTCCATCTGGCCCTCCTCTCCGCCGGTCAACAGGATCCAGACGTCGAGGTTCTCCGGCGGCTCGGCGTCGAGCTCCTCGGCGAGCGCGAGGGCCGTCGCGACGCCCGAGGCGTTGTCGTTGGCGCCCGGGACGACGTCGGAGAGCTCGATGTCCGTGAGCAGGAAGACACCGATGAGAAGGGTCAGCGTCGGGATGAGCTGAAGCAGGGAGACGAGGTTGGAGTCGACGCCCGCCATTCGAGCGCCGAGGATGGGGAGGAGGATGGCGAGCGACCAGAACAGGATGCGAAAGGGGGAGACGGGGAACGGGAGCCGGCTCGACAGCCGCGATGCGCGGGCAACGCGCCTGGGGTCGAAGGCGGCGCCGGTGCGCGCCGAGTCGTAGTGGGCCGTGATGAAGACGCGCGCCGGCGCGTCCGGCCTCTTCCCGCGCGCGATGACGTTCTGCGAAGCGCGGCGGAAGAAGAGGCGCCGAGCGAGGTAGAAGCGCCCGTTCAGATCCAGGTACATCGACACCGCAGCGACGAGGACGAGGCCGAACCCGACCGCCGGCTGGACGATGGCGACCAGGCTCCCGGCAAACCCGACGACACAGTGAAGCGCGTGGACAAGTCCGTACTGGGGATGCACGTAGGTCGGCTCGACGTCCGTACGCCGACCCGTGCCGCGTAGGCGGTCCGCCAGCCAGTTCGCCGCGCGACGCTCGGCGTCGGTGCCCGCGCGCCGACCCTCGAACGAGCAGAGCTCGCTGATCACGTCCATGCGGGCATCGGCGTTCACGGGCGGAGGATTATCGCGGGCGGCGTGGACCATCGGCCCGACCCTGATGCGGCGGGTGGGACTCGAACCCACATGCCCTTCCGGACAGCGCCTTTTGAGGGCGCCCTGTATACCCGATTCCAGCACCGCCGCTTTCCATCCATTTTGACGACTCGAGGCTGGAACTTCGTGCGGACGCTTTGCACGCGATGCGCGCACGCAACGCACCCACTCCATCTCGACACACGTCGCTTTCGCGCCTGATTCGTCGCTAGCCTCGAGTCGTATGTGCGGGCGCTACACGCTCACGAACGCCGATCCCGCGCGCATCCGCGCGCGGTTCGGGATCGAGGAGTCGGCGAAGGTGCCTGAGACGGATCCCCGCTACAACATCGCGCCAACCGATCCGGTGCTCGCCGTCCGGCGGACGCAGTCCGGCGCCCGCGAGCCGGGCCGGCTGCGGTGGGGGTTGGTACCCGGCCGGTGGGCCGAGCGCCGCTCCGGGCCGCCCCTGATCAACGCCCGCGCCGAATCGCTGACGAAGCAGCCGGCATTCGCGGAGTCGTTCCGAGAGCGCCGCTGCCTGATTCCCGCCGACGGGTTCTACGAGTGGCGGAACGACGAGGGCGGAAAGACGCCGATCTGGCTCAGCCGGCCCGACGGCGAACTGTTCGCCTTCGCTGGGGTGTGGGCGGAGCTGCCGTCGCGGGAGAAGAAGTCGGACCCGCTTCACAGTTGCGCCATCGTCACCTGCGATCCCAACGGGCTCATCCGCCCGATCCACGACCGGATGCCGGTGGTGCTTCAGCCGGAGGTCGAGGCACTGTGGCTGGATCCGGATGCGGATGAGG
>Ga0075431_100000533_pt1 | contig 31908 bp, 26 predicted proteins | sample RhiMetdeltSRZDD5_FD_75297 | JGI IMG/M metagenome (GOLD analysis project Ga0075431, IMG submission 75297) | Populus rhizosphere microbial communities from Tennessee, USA - Rhizosphere MetaG P. deltoides SRZDD5 | ecosystem: Host-associated > Plants > Roots > Rhizosphere > Soil | place: USA... | reverse complement strand
GGTGTGATTTCCCTTCTCTGCGACGAAATTACACCCGGTGTCTTTATGAGGAAGACTATGCGCCTCTTGATTGCTGCCGCTGTTCTCTGTGCCAGTGCCACCCCGGCCTGGGCGCAAGCGTTTGCCAACGCGAAGAGCTCGCTCGCCAATTACTCCGTCGCGGATTCAGTGCCGAAGAAGGCGTGCGAGAGTCTGTCTGCCTTCAACGGCAAGGATGTCGTTGCGATACAAGCGCGCGTGGTCGCGGCGACTGCTGATACGCCGCAACACTGTCGGGTCGTCGGCACCATCTCGCCCGAGGTGGCCTTCGAGGTCAACCTGCCGGACCGTTGGAATCGCCGTTTCTACATGGCCGGTAACGGCGGCCTCGCCGGTGACGCGCTTGACACCCCGATGAACGGGGATCGCACGTCGGCATTGTCCAACGGCTTCGTGATGGCGAGAACGAACACGGGTCACGACGCGCGAAAGGAACCGAGTGGGTCGTTCATCCTCAGCAACCCACAGAAGGCGATCGATTACGCATACCGCGCGGTGCACGTCACGGCCGAAACCGCGAAGGCGATCGCGACCGACTACTACGCGCAACCGATCACGTTCTCGTATTGGAACTCCTGCTCGAATGGCGGACGTCAGGGCTTGCTCGAGGCGCAGCGGTTCCCCGACGACTTCGATGGCATCGTCGCCAACGCGCCGTGGGTCGATCAGACCGGCTTCACGCTCGGCGCAATCTGGAATCAGAAGGCGCTGACTGAAGCACCGGTGTCGCTGGAGAAGATGAAGCTGGTCGCCGAGAAGGCGATGGCGAAGTGCGACGAGGTGGACGGCCTGAAGGACGGGCTCATCGACGACCCGCGCAAATGCAGCTTCGATCCGACGCGCGACGTGCCGGCGTGCCAGGCCGGCGCCGACACGGCGGACTGTTTGACCGCCGCCCAAGCGGCGGCGGTGAAGAAGGTCTACAGTGGTCCGGTCAGCAACGGGAAGCCGTTCTTCCCTGGGTTCATGGTGGGCAGTGAGGCAATCAACGCGGGGCCGAATGGGGCGGCCAGCGGATGGGCGAATGCCATCGTCGCAGCGCAACCGGGCGCGAAGCCGGCCGATTTCAATCTCGCCGAAGGCGTGATGCGCTACTTGATCCTCGACCCGCCGCAGCCGGAATACGACTCGATGAAACTCGATTACGACCACGCCGCGAAGACAGTCGAGCGCTGGAGCAGGCTGGCCGACGCGAAGGACCCCGACTTGTCGAAGTTCCGGAAGAGCGGCGGCAAGTTGATCATGACGTACGGCTGGGCCGATCAGATTCTCCAGCCACTCATGGGCGTGAAGTACTACGAAGAGGTCGTGGCGAAGAACGGCAAGGACACCGCGGACTTCGCGCGATTGTTCATGGTGCCGGGCATGGCGCATTGCGCCGGCGGCGTAGGTCCGGACCGGAACGATGCGGTCACGGCCGTGATCGACTGGGTGGAGAAGGGCAAGGCACCTGACCAGTTGATTGCCAGCAAAGTGACTGAGGGGAAGGTCGTGCGAACGAGGCCGCTCTGTCCGTATCCGCAGGTCGCTCGCTACAAGGGACAGGGCAGCATCGACGAGGCGTCGAATTTCAGCTGTGTGGCCCCACGCTGAATTCGACGAGGCGGCGAATTTCAGCTGCGTCGCGCCGCGCTGAAGCCGCAGGCGGACCTGCGGGCGCAGGCGGGCCTGAAGACCCGCCTCTACTTCACGACGTCCAGCTTGATCGTCGTGTCGCGGAGCGCCACTGCGATATCGCTCACGTTGATGCGTAGAGCGATGGGGATGTCCAGCGACGCCACGACCGCGCCGGTGTCCTGGCGTTTCAGATCGAGCTTCACGCCATGGCCGGTCAGATCGACGCCGCCCTGCGCAATACGCGCATGCAGCTCTCCAAGGATCTCGGGACGATAGCGTTGACAGAGATCCTGGATCAGCGACGTCACAAAATCGCGAACGTTCAGCGACAGGTCCTTGATGACGTCCGTGGCGAGCTCGTTGGCGAACGCCGACACGCGCGGTCCGTACTGGTTCAAGGCCTTGTCGTTGATCGCTGCCGCGATCGTCTCGATCTTGGGGACGGCGACAGCCGTCACGTCCTGGCCGACTGTGTCGATGAATACCTTCACATCCGACATGTGCGGGTTACCTCGCGCGATGGTGGGTTGATATGGGCTCAGCGAATCTGTGGCAGCGGAATCACCACCTCGCTGACTTTGACCTGCGCGTCAACCGGGATCTCGACGTTGAGCAGATCTTTGCCCTTCCTCTGATCGCGAAGCGTCGAGAAGAGCCGCCCCTTGACCGCCAGACCGCCGTCGACCAAAGAGACGGTCAGTGCGCCGTTCAGCTTGATGACATTGCGTTCGACGAGATTTTCGACCAGGTCATCGACGATAGACATGCAAGCTCCTAGGCCTTTGGCTGTACGACTTCAATACGCACGTCGTCGGGGCCGACGACGAAAGAGATCTTCATGTTCTGCCCGGCGGCGTTCGTGAATGGGCGCGGTTCCGTCTGGAACGCGACGCCTTTCTTTTTGATCTCTGCTGCCGCCGCATCGAGATCGGCAAACGCGAAACCGAGATGATCGATCGATCGTCCCTGTGTGGCCGCGAGCTTCTGCCCTTCGTCTACGCGTGCGATGAGCAGCCAGACCTTTCCGTAGCGCAGACCATTGATGCGCTTTTTCAGGCTGTCGGTCTCGCCGCCGAACACGTTCTGATACCACTTCAGCGCTGCGTCGGGATCGGCCGAACGCAGGTGGATGTGATGAAAGCCGAGATATTCGGGATCCTCGACGACCTCGATGCGCGTGCCCCACGGATCCTCGATGAAGCCCAGCTTGAACAGGCCCGGTGCGTCTCGCATGGGCGTCACGATCTTCACGCCCGCTGCCTCGAAGGCGCGCATCTTCGCGGCGAGATCGGGAAATGAGAACCCGATGTGATCGACGCCGGAGCCCTGGCTGCCGGCATCGGGCTTCCGATTGGCGAAGATGAGCTGTGTGGTCCCGATTTGACAGGCGTCGGGGCGATTCATCGCCGTGCAGCCCATATTCGTCATGTACCACTGGACCGCTTCCGCGACGTTGGGCGCCGCAAGGTGAACGTGGTGATAGTCCGCGGCACCCGCCATGCCCGGAAGTGCCACGAGCACGGAGGTCAGCGCTGCAAGACCCAGATAGTTCTTCATGGTGTCGGCTCCATCGATTGCCTTTCGCGGCGGACCTCAAAGCGTGCGTGTATAGTCTCACCCAATCCGCGCATCGACAAACGTCTTGTCCCTTGTGGCGCCCTGTTCGATGTCGCCCCATCGATCGTTTCGGTAGATACGTGGTCGTGTGCAGAATATTGGCGGTTTGCAGACGGTCTGAACTATGGCAGACAAGAGGCCTGTTTCTCAGGAAACTCCGGGCGATCCCGCAGAAGTCAAAGCGTCGGCTGATACGAAGGCAGCTGGTGACAAAACAAATGGATCACGGGCTGGTCTTGCCAAGACGGTAAGAGACATTTTCACCATTCCCCCGAGTGCCACCCCCTATTTCATAGCGGCTCTTCTGGCCGCTGTCGCGATGGGTTGGTACTTCTTCGTGTTTGTTCCCCAGAAGCTCGAATACTTCGTCGGTCTGCGATTCCGGACGCTGGCCGTCGCCTCGGGACAGATCAAAGGCAAGGCTGAAAGCCTGGGCCGGTCTCTGTCGAGTGTGCCGGTTGCGCCGGAGCCCGAGCCATCGATCAATCCTGCCGGCGCGAAGACCGCGGTCGAGGCCGAGAAGAAGGGCGACAAAGGGGCCGCAAACAATAAGGAAGACACCGACGAAAACCGCGAAAAGGATACGGCCAGATACCTGCGGCTCCTCGTGCCCGACATTCAGCTCGAAAACCCAAACAGCAGCGCGCGTTTACCAGGCTTGCAACTGGATCGGCTTGACCCGAAAGAACCCGAGAAGACCCTGCGCACGACAGTGGCGTGGGAGCGAGTTGCCTCCCTGGCCGCTGCGGCGTCGGCGCCCGAGTTCGACGATCTCGTGCTGGCTGACGCGCAGGGTGAAGTCGTCTGGCAGCGTGAGAAGACCAGCCCGCGGCTGGGCAATCTCAGCGAGCTCTTGTATTCGGAGGACGACAAGGGAACGCTGATGTCGCCCTCGTGGGCGATTCGTACCGCCTTCCCCGTGGTTGATGCCAAGAAGGAACTACCGAAGACGGCGGCCCTGAAGGCGGTGAGGATTGGCACGACGTCGACGTTGATGCTGGTCCAGGCCGTTCACCTCGAATCACCCTACGTCACCGACGCGTCGCGAAAGACTCTTTACGTGGCCGGCTTCGTGTCGCGCGGCCGCCTGCAGCAGCAGGCCATGCGAATCCCGCTCACCTGGCTCGTCGTCGTCTGGCTGCCCATAGCTGTCCTGTTCCTGGTACTGCCGTTCATCAAGCTCGCAACGATCAATGCGAAGGAACGATTCAGCCTTGTCAATTTGATCCTGATGGCCGTCGGGACAGTCGCTGCAGCGGGATTGGGTGCCGTTATTCCGCTGGGTCCGCGGGCGGTGAGCAATGCGGGAGACGAAGTGCTCGCCAGCGTGGCTGACCTCATCGAGACGCGGTTGGCACAGGAGACCGAGGCCGTCGTCAGCCTCGCGCGTGACGTCGTGAAGCTCGCGGACCGAACGAGCCAGCTCAAGACGTGCGAGGTGCGCCTCAACGTCAAACGATGGAGCACCGACGACCTCTGTGATCTTTGGGAGCCGATGCAGAGTTCTCTGAACAATGACATCGTTCCGGAACTCGACGTTGTGATCTGGTTGAACGACCGCGCGGAGCAGGTTCGCAAGTGGACCACCAAGGCACAGTTGACGGGCGAGGCATCGCACCGCGGTTTCAGCCACTTTCAGGACCTGATTGCGGGAAACCTGTGGTCACTCAAGGGAGAGCCCGAGAAACACCCAGAACAGTTCACGATCGAGTCTCTGCGCGCGCCTACGACAGCGGACCTCGGCGTCATGTTCGCGATGCCGCTGAAGTCCATCCTGCGATCGGCGCACAACCCGCCGGGCCACGGCGTTGGAGATGCGCAGTTCCTGGCACTCAACGTTCGCCCCCACGCCGTGGTCGATGCCGTCATGCCGCCCGGTTACGGCTTTGCGATCGTGGCGTCCGACGGCAGGGTGCTCTTCCACAGCAATGAAGGTCTCAGTCTCGAGGAGAACTTCTTTGAAGAGGTGAGTGACGCGCCTGGCGTGCGCGAGCGAATGCAGATGGGACGTCCCGTGACGTGGAGCGGGGACTACCACGGCGTACCGCATCGCATCCACATGCAGCCGGTCAACAAGCTGCAAGGCTGCCCTTGGAAAATCGTCACGTTCCAGGATCTCAGTCCGGGCCTGGCGGCGATCGTCGAGCATCAGAGCGGGACGCTTCGACTGAGCCTCCTCAATGTCCTGTTGCTCCTTGCTGTCATCGGTTTCCTCGCGTGGTGGTATACCAGGTCGCACGGCCGTGACATCCGCGATTTGATAACCGCTCCGGTGTCACCGGATCCAGTTCGGCTGTTGTGGCTTACGCCGCTGACGGTGATTGGCGTGGTGGTGGTCTTTGCCGTCGGACTCCCGAGCGCACACCGGTGGACGACCTACTCCTATTCCTTTTTCGTCGCGCTGCCTTTCGCCGCCGTGTTTGTGTCTATCTCCGCTCGGTGGCGAGACGGATTCGTGAGTATTCGCCGTCGCCTCCGGTCTTTGGTTCGCCTCGAACAAAAACTGGCACTGTCCGATGCCACTCGCCGCCGGGAGAGAAAGATCCTTCGCACCTGCGGCGGCTGGGTGACCCGTTCCGAGCTTGCTCTGCTGGTGGTGCTCGTGGGTGCGTTGCCGGCCGCGGGATTCGCTCGCATCGTGCAGCAGGTTCAGGATGTGCAGGCAACGGAACGTTGGTTGGAAGTTGCGCATCAGCGTACCGTGGCGCATGCCGATCGAGCGCGCGCGCGTGCGAACAGTCCCGGATATACCGAAGCGAGACGCGCGCTGCTGGTCAACCATGCTTCCTTCCAGGGAGGGACGAGTCCGCCGGCACTCCATTACTACGTTTCAGGCTCACCGGTCTCGGCACAGACACCGTCGAACGAAGCATGCACGGACGCGCCTGAGACCGGCCAGATACCCGTTCGGCGCCTTCTCAGTTGGACACTCTTCGCGTCGGACCGAAGAGGTGTTGCCGAGGTCAAGGCATGTGCGGGATCGAATCGCCTGCAAATCACCGGTAACGGGATCTCGCTGGCTGCGATGGTTGGGGCTGACTCGAGGGTTCGGAGCGCCGGCGTGGGTCAGGTTGGAGAGCCGCCAGCAAGCGACCTCGTTTGGGAGCAATGGGTCCTGGCGCTCGTGATTCTGGGCGGCACGATTCTCGTGGCGTATTGGGCAATGAAACGGTTGACCACACCAAGAACGGTCGCCGTATCGACCTTGGAGGAAGTGCTGAACCTGACAGCCGCTGACGGCAACCAGGGCATCATGCTGGTGGGCCCGCCGCGGACGCGGAAAGATTGCCTGGTCAAAGATGCCGTGCTGAAGTACGCGTATCCGAAACGCGAGGCGAAAGCGGTGGATCCGATCTATCGCATCAAACTTCTGGAAGCGGCGATTGACGCGGAGTTTCTGAAATGTCTGGACAAGGTATCTGAGCTACTGAAGGAACGAGGAACGCTCGACTCGAAGAACCGGTTGTGGATTCATGTCTCGAACCTCGAGACGCAACTGATTACGGCGGAACGTCGGGCGGCAGTGCTCGGTTTGCTCGAAAAACTGTTGGAACGTTCCCCTGGTGAGCCCTCACGCGTCATCGTCGTTACGACGAGCATCGATCCCATCGCGCACTTTCACGAGATCTTCACGCAGGAGCGCGAGGGGATTTACGACAACGATAGTCCTGATGATGTTCCTGAAGTGGAGTTGAGCCGCTCGTCGCTCGTGCTCAGTCGATTCCAACGATGTTATCTGCCGATCAAAACCAGCCCTCTTCCCGACCCCTGGTGGAATTACGACAGGACAAAGTGGCCGTCAACGCTTGACTGGGAAGCGGCTCACTATCCTCCGCTCGTGGAGGTGGCGAATTCCGTCAGGCAGGCCTTTTCGCGAGGCGGCACGCCGCATAAGAGCGTTTCACGCGGCCAGCTCGCGCGAACCTTCCTCAGCCAGGCGCTGGCTTCATACGATCTCCTCTGGGCGAGTTGCACGCGCTGCGAGAAGATCGTGTTGATCCAGCTCGCCCAGGAGGGTTTCGTCACTACCCAGAATTGTGAAATCGTGTGGGGGCTGATCCACAAGGGCCTGATCGTCGCGCGCCCGCGGCCGACGATCTTCAACAACTCCTTCCGGCTCTTTCTTCGCAGCATCGAGCACGACCATGTCGTCGAGCAGTGGGAGCGAGAGGACGGCACCGGCTTGTGGCTCGTTGCCGGCCGCCTCATCGGGAGCAGCCTGATTGCCGGAGGACTGTTCTATCTGACCACGCAGGACTTTTCGGTCGACAGCCTGCTGCCGGTGGTGTCGGGGACCGGCGTGTTCGGCGTTCCTATGCTGCGCGCGCTGCTGGCACGAGTCACGATGCGCAGCGCCGGCGTGATTGCGGGCTGACGCCGCCCCCTGTTTCGGCAGGCGGAACGTATAATCTCCCTCGGTTGGCATGACGAGGTCGGTCGTGACGATTGCGTGCGTCTTGATGGTGGCGTCGCTGCTTCCTGCGGTGGCGCAGCAACCCCCCGCCGTCCCTGCAACGTTGTTCGAAGGGGCACGCCTGATCACGGGCGATGGCACGGCTCCAATTGAGAACGCCGCATTCCTCGTCGAGAATGCGCGGTTCACCCGCGTCGGACGGCGAGGAGCGGTCGAGGCGCCGCCGGGCACCGCGCGCGTCGACCTGACCGGTAAGACCGTCATTCCCGCGCTCGTCGATGGCCACTCGCACATCGGCTACATGAAGAACCTGACGAGTGGTGCCGTCAACTACACGCGCGAAAACATCCTCGACCACATGTACCGGTTCGCGTATTTCGGAGTCGCCGCGAGTCAGTCGATGGGGAGCGACTTCGGCGAGTTGCCGTTTCAAATCCGCGACGACATTCTCGCGGGGAAGTATCCAGACGCCGCACGATTTCTGACGGCCGGACGTGGACTCGCGCCGCTTGTCGAGATCAGCCCGGACAACATGCGTCAGGCGGCGTTTCCCGTGACGACGCCTGAAGGCGCGCGCGCGTCGGTTCAGGAGCTCGTGCCACGGAAAGTCACGCTCATCAAGACGTGGGTCGACGATCGCGGCGGCACCATCAAGAAGCTCACCCCCGATTTGTATGGCGCCATCATCGACGAGGCGCACAAGCACAAGCTGCGCGTCGCGGTTCATGCCACCGACCTTCGAGACGCCAAGGACCTGCTGCGCACCGGCATCGACGTGTTCGCGCACATGATCAGCGATGTGGACGAGGAACTGGTCTCGCTGTTCAAGCAGCACCCCAACACCGCGGTGCTGTCTGCGCTGGGCGGGCCGCACCGTGCCGTGTACGCGCCGTGGCTCAACCCGGCTCATCCCCTGATTCTCGAAACGGTGCTGCCCGAGCAAATCAAGCGCTTGCAAGGCCGATTTCCACAAACCAATCCCGAGCAGCTCGCGCGATCGAGGGATGCCTGGGATCGGCTGGCCCGCGGCATCACACGTCTCAACGACGCGGGCGTGAAGATCGGCGTCGGCACGGATGGCGGCGGTCAACAGGGTGATCAGTTCATCGGCTGGACGATGCATACCGAGCTGGAGAACATGGTGATGGCGGGGATTCCGGCGGCGAAGGCGCTGGTGGCGGCGACGCGCACATCGGCCGAGATTCTCGAACTGACAGACCTGGGAACCGTGGCTGTCGGCAAAAGTGCCGATTTCGTCGTGCTCGACGCTAACCCGCTCGACGACATCACGAACACGAGAAAGATCGCGAGCGTTTACTTACGCGGGCATCGGGTCGATCGCGAGAAGCTGCGGGCGGGTTTCCTCGCGCGACGTTGACGAGCGCGACCCAGCGGAAGTCGAGGCTCTCGGTTCAAACTTCAACTGACTTCATTTGTAATCACGACACACCGAGGCACAGAGGTCGCGGACTGCGGCTATGACTGGAGAGACGTTGCTGATCTGATTGCACTCCAAAACACGGGAGCTCCAATGCTGACCCACTTTCCACCAGCGGTTCCCGAGACCGTGAGTTCAGGGTCGCGGATCTGGACGGCAATCAGCTGCGCGTGTTCTACGACTTTAATTGGGATGAGCGCGGAGCGCCGATTAGAGCGGCATCGTCGAGCAAGCCGAGGAGCCACCGAGTGATGAAACGAAGAGGAGCCCTCAGTCGGCTGAAGTCGACGGCAGGTGGGCGAGGAAATATCTGGCGACCATGCGCCAGCGATGGAGCGCCGTGCCTTCCCCTTCGGAAATCGCGTGCGTTCGATTCGGATAAATCATCGTGTCCACATCCTTGCCCAGCTCGATCAACCGATTGATAAGGCGCTCGGTGCCCTGGATGTGGACGTTGTCGTCGCCTGTCCCGTGGATCAGCAGCAGGTGGCCACGCAAGCCGTCGGCGAAGTTGATGGGGGATCCTCGACGATACCCGTCCGGATTCTCCTGGGGCAGGCCCATATAGCGTTCCTGATAGATCGAGTCGTACAGGCGTTGGTCAGGAACCGGCGCCATTGACACTCCGACCTTGTACAAATCGGGGAATCGAAAGAGGGCATTGAGGGTTGCCGATCCGCCTCCGCTAGTCCCGTATATCCCGACGCGACTGAGGTCCGCCCATGGCCGGGATGCAGCAAACGCGGTCAGGGCCGCCGCCTGCTCTTTCGCGGATAGATCTCCGATGCTGCCGTAGATGCTCTTGCGCCATGCAGCGCCCTTGGGAACAGGGGTGCCCCGGTTTTCAAACGCGACGACGAGATAGCCCTCCCATGCAAGCACCCGTCGGAACATTCCAGCCGCGCCAGCCCAGCGATCGTCGACGTTGGTGTCGGCCGGCTCGGTATACACGACGACGATGACAGGGTACTTGCGTGTGGGATCGAAGGATGGCGGCTTGAGGAGCATGCCATCGAGCGTGATTCCCTCGGCGAGGCTGACCTGAAAGAACTCTGTTGGCGGTTGCAGTTGCGTACGCGCCCGTTGCGCCAGGGTGTCGTTGTCAATCAGGACTCGAACAATGGCATGGTCAGGGAGCGACACGAGAACGGTGCGCGGGGGCATGTCGGCGCGCGAGTAGGTGTCGAGCGCCCATCGGCCATCGGGTGAGATGTCGTAGGAGTGCGTACCGGACACGTCGCCGGGCGTGACCCGCCGCACGTTACCGGTGCCGATGTCGGCCACATACAGATACCGTTGCGTGGCGTTGTCCGGGGATGCCATGAAGTAGATACGGCCTGCTCGGTCGTCGACCGCCGAGATTTGGATGGCGTCCGCGGCGAATCGAGTAATGAGCCGTTCGCCGTTGCCATCACGGCGGACGGCGTAGACGTGTCTCCAGCCGTCTTTGTCACTGATCCAGCTAAACTCGCGTCCGCCATTCAGCCAGAAGGCGGGACGGATCTCGTCGAGCACCAGCGGGTCTGCGGAATCGATCCACGTATCAGAGCGTTCGCCGTGCACTCGATGGCTCTCGCCAGTCGCGGTATTGGCCAGCATCAGATCGTTGCTGTTCTGCCGTCGAGTGGTGTAGTCGAACACGATGGTGCTGGCATCGAGCCAGTCCATCCGCGGAATGTAGTGCTCCCGCGGATCTCCAGGCGTCCTGACCCAGACGGTGGCTCCTCCACGGGAGGGGACGATCCCGAGCCGGACTTTCGAATTCGGCGTCCCGGCCTTGGGGTACGCGAACTCTTTCAGGGTTGGGTACAGCGTGTCGGTGTTGTTGATGAGAGTGAATCGCTCGACGCCGGTCGTGTCGAATTGCCAGTAAGCGATGAATCGGCTGTCCGGGCTCCAGCGAAACGCGTCCCTGATGAAGAACTCCTCCTCGTTGACCCAGTCGGACGTTCCGTTGATGAGGTCTCCACTCCCGTCCGACGTCAGGCGCGTGACGTGGCCGTCTGCAACATCTTCAACATAGAGATTCTGTGACTGAACGTATGCGATCCGAGTTCCGTCGGGCGAGAACTTCGCGAACATGAGTGACGCGGTGGGAGCGTCGCCGCCGACTTTTCGCGCCCGACGAAGTTTGCGGTCGAACAGCCAGTAGTCGCCACGAGTGTTCTGTCGCCACACGCGCTGCGTGTTCGTAAACACCAGCACCTTGGACAGGTCATTGGAGACGGCGTATTGCGCCACCCTCAACCGGGTGCCATTGCCGTCAACAAGTTCGCTCGCCGCAACGAGGCTCTCGGGCCGTCCAGTGGAAGAGTCGTGGGCGATGATGTCGCCATTGGCATTGAGCAGGGCATACTGCGAGCCGCCGTTGAGCCATTGCGTTGGCCCGAGGGTCAGGGCGGAATAGAGATTCTCTCCATAGATCGCTCGAAGGGCGGCATCCACGCGTTCCGGGACCTGCGCCCCGGCGAGCCGCGACAAACAGAGAAGTGCGACGAAGGATGCCCACACACGTGCTCTGTGCGAGAAGAACATGGATTCCTCCGTGCTTCAGTGCCCCCGCCTTCGCAGTGCGGCATTCAACACCGCTTCGGCGAGGCCTCGCCGGAGCTCGCCTCCGCACGCCGGCGAGCGGCTGCGGCTCGGTGCGTCGTGTTCGGCGTGAGACGCCTCTAATCGATGAACCCCGGTGCCTTCGGCAGCTTGGCGTGAGTCGCGATGTCGTGCTCGATCCAGAGCTCTGCCTTGTTCTGCTTCAGGAATGCCTCGACCTTTGCCCGAGAGGCTTTTGACTGATCCGCGTTGAACTCGAAGGTCGGAATGCGACCGGTCGCCCGCTCCTCCGGGTAGTGATACAGATCGCCTCCGAGCACGACCGGCCCACGCTTGGCGAGCTTGACGAACAGCACCTGATGGCCTGGCGTGTGACCGGGCGTCGACATGACCACGACAGTGCCGTCGCCAAAGACATCGAGGTCTTCGTTGTTCAGGATTCGTGCTTTCGCTTTGCGCAGGGCGCTGTAGTGATCGGGTTGGATGATACCTTGCGGCTTCTCGGACATCATGAAGTCGTACTCGGCCTTCTGCACGATCCACGTTGCAGACGCGAAGTCGTTGGCGTTGGCAGTGTGGTCTGAATGGTAGTGCGACATGACGAGGTAGTTGACGTCAGCGGGGGAGTAGCCAGTTTCCGTCAACTGGGGCTTCAGTGGCTTGCTTGCCGACATGATGCCTTCGGTGATCGGTGCGCCATCGGCCTTGAAGTGGCTGTCGGGCACGGCGCCGGTGTCGAACATCAGCGTTCCCTTGGGGTGCACGATCAGGTACGCCGTGTTGACGAAGTCGACTTCCTTCAACTCCTCCCGCTTGAAATTGAAGAGTTTCGGGTCGAGACCTCTGATGTTTCCGGCTTCGAACACGTAGATCCGCGGACTGGTCACCGTCGAACGTCGCGGCTGTGCCGCTGCGACGATCGTCGCGAGCGCGGCCACGGCAGACAGCAGAACCAGCCAAAGGCATGCTCTTGATAACCCGTTTGAAGCCCTTGGCTGGTTGGCCAGTATCTTTTTGCCGCGCTCCGCGCGGCCTAGCCCGTTATGCGGACTCGCAACGAGCACAAAATTCAGGCACGAAATCGCATGACGGGCTATGGTTCGGCGCATCGACATGGCTTACTCCCTTCCTCCTCGTTCTCCCCATTTCAGCTTTTCGCGCAGTACCTCGAAATAGCTTCGTGCCGGCGCCTTGACCAGCCGAAGCGTGCGCTCCGATTTCCGCACGCGCACCACATCATCCTGTTGCAGCGGATACCCGAACTGGCCGTCGTAGGTCACGTAAATGTCGTCGAGACCGGTGACGACTTGCGGGCGGATCTCGATGACCTCGCTGCCCGGGATGACGATTGGCCGGTTGGTCAGCGTATGCGGCGCGATCGGCGTCAGGATGATGGCATCGGCGCGAGGATGCACGATCGGGCCGCCGGCCGCGAGGTTGTAGGCGGTGGACCCGGTGGCGGTCGCGACGATGAGTCCATCGGCTTTGACCTTGGTGACCAGCCCGTCGCCAACCGACACGGACAGCTCGATGATGCGTGAGAGCGCCGCCTTCGTAAACACCACGTCGTTGAGCACGATGCGCGAATCGAAGTGTTCGCGCGCGCGGTAGGCATCGGCGGCCAGCATCGCCCGATCGTCAAACGTGGCCTGCTCGTTTACGACCGACTCCAGCACCGTGTAGAGCTCGTCGATGCGCGTCTCGGTCAGAAATCCAAGGCTGCCGAAGTTCACGCCAAGGATGGGTGTGTCACGGCCGGCCAGCGCGGTTCGCGTGGCCATGCTGAGGAGCGTGCCGTCGCCGCCCATGACCACGACCAGATCGACGTCGCGAGGAAGGTCGTCACGCGATCGCGTCTCGCCGCGCGCGCTGGTGAGCTCACGCGTGTCGGTCTCGAATATCGGTTCGATGCCTCGGTCGCGTAGCCAGGACGCCAGCTGGTCGAGGTGATCGGCAGCCGCGCGCAGACCGCGCTTGGCAACGATGCCGACGCGGGTGATCGAGTGGCTCATGATGGACGGAAGTGGACCAGGAACTCGACGTTGCCTTTCTGGCCGGTGATGGGAGAGGGTGTGGATGCCACGCGGCTCAATCCTACCTCAGCGCCCGCGGCCGCGACTTCGTCGAGGACACGCGCATGAACCGCGGGATCGCGAATGATCCCCTTCCGCACCTCGGCTCGGCCGGCCTCGAACTGTGGCTTCACCAGCGCCACGACGTCGGCGCTGGAACGAAGAACCGGGGTGACTGCAGGGAGAATCTGTCGCAAAGAAATAAAGGACACGTCGATGCAGACGAAGTCGACGGGCCCGGGGAGATCGGCAGGAGCCAGGTGGCGCGCATTGAAGCGCTCGATGACGATCACGCGTGTGTCGTTTCGCAGCTTCCAGTCCAGTTGCCCGTGGCCGACGTCGAGCGCCACGACTCGGGCAGCGCCGCGCTGAAGCAGTACATCGGTGAAGCCCCCGGTCGACGCGCCGATGTCGAGGCAGTCCCGTCCCGACACATCGATGTGGAACGTGTCGAGCGCGTGCGCCAGCTTGAGACCGCCTCGACCCGCATACGGATGATCAGGTGAGAGGAGCGCGACTGCCGACTGATCGTCGACCGCAGTGCCCGCCTTGGTCGCCGGGCGATCGTCGACCGTCACCTGTCCAGCCAGGATCAGCGCGCGCGCCCGCTCGCGCGAGGGCGCCAGCCCGCGTTCGACGACGAGTTGATCCAGGCGAATGCGGGGCATCAAAAGAACATTCTTGATTTAAGGATCTTTGATTGGTGATTGCTTTTTGAATCTTGATTGTTGATTGTTGATTTATTGGTGATTCGTACCAGCCTGACCCAATCGACAATCAACATTCAGCAATCAACAACGAATCAACAATCAAAGATCCCAAAATCACCAATGTTTGAAGGGCTCAGTTCGATCGATTGACGATCCATTTGCCAATCGCAAGAAGCCGGTCATCGTCGATGCTGGCCGCGCGGAGCGCGCTCTCCGCGCGGTCGAGACATTCGGCCGCCATGCGGCGCGATGCCTCGAGGCCGTACAGCGCCGGGTAGGTCGGCTTTCCCGCGGCGGCATCCTTACCCGCCGTCTTACCGAGTATCGCAGCCTCACCCTCGACGTCGAGAATATCGTCGACGATCTGAAACGCCAGGCCGAACTCGGCGGCAGCGCGGTCGATGGCCGCCACCTGATCCTCGGATCCTCCGCCCATGATGGCGCCTGAAACGGCCGACGCGCGAATGAGCGCTCCGGTTTTGCGCGCGTGCATCGCGCGCAGCCCGGCGGCGTCGAGAGCAGGAAGCCGTTGACCGCTCGGGTCAGGCGTGACCGATGCCAGATCGATCGCCTGACCACCCACCATGCCGACGACGCCGGCGGCGTGGGCGACAATCTCGATGACGCGCAGTTTGCGCGCTGCGACCCGCGCATCGGCACTCACCGGCTGTCGGGCGAGGATGTGAAACGCCTCGGTCAGCAAACCATCGCCGGCAAGAATCGCCATGCCTTCTCCGGCGACTACGTGGAGCGTCGGCCTGCCGCGTCGCATCGTGTCGTTGTCCATCGCAGGCAGGTCGTCATGGATCAGCGAGTAGGTGTGAATCAGCTCGATGGCGCAGGCTGCGGGCAGCGCCATGTTCCGCCCGCCGCCGACGGCATCCGCGCTCGCCAGGCAGAGGATCGGGCGCAGCCGCTTGCCACCGGCCAGCAGGCTGTAACGCATGGCCGTGTCGACCACTTCAGGAGCGTCTGGTGGCGTGGGCAGGATCGCGGCGAGGGCGGCCTCGATCTCCGCCCTGCGGGCATCGAGGTATTCCGCAAGCCCTTCGGCGATCTTCACTCCTTGCCTTTCGCGGGTCCATTGAACTCCGCGGCGAAGCCCGGCGGCGCCGGTCTCGCCTCGCCGCGTTCGTTCAGAATCTCGATGCGCTTCTCGGCTTCTTCGAGTCGCGCATGGCAGAAGCGAGAGAGATGAACCCCGCGTTCGTACAGCTGGAGCGACGCTTCGAGCGCCATATCGCCTTCTTCCAGTTTCTTGACGATGGTCTCGAGCTCGGCGATCGCGGTCTCGAAGTCTTTGATGGTGGGATCCACGTGTATGGCTCTGTCCTAAGTTTACGCGCACGCGAAAGCGTGCGCTCTACGCATCAGACCTGGCGGCACCCACTAATGCGCGCCCTCTACACGGTCCGGCTTCGTGCCCGTGACGTCGCAATCAAGCTCGCCCTGCTCGACTGTCACATGCACACGATCTCCGGCCTTGACGTCCGTCGCATGTCGGATGATCTCGGTTCGATCGGCGTTCCAGCACACGGCGTAGCCGCGACCGAGGACGGCGAGTGGACTCAGGCTGTCCAGCCGCGCCGCTCCTGCGCCCAGCCGTGCGTTCAGTGCCTGCGTTCGCTTGTGGATCGCGGAGTGCAGTCGCGCGTCGCCGGCGATCAGCCTGTTTCGCACGCCACCCAGCCGCCTGCGCAAGTCGAACCGTTCTAGTGTCAGTCGCAATCGCTGATACGTGCGTTCGCGCGCGCCGAGGCCAGCTTGCAAGGCCCGGCGCAGCTCGAACGTCAGCTCGTCGGCGTGGCGGCCGCGAAGCGCGAGATGTCCGCGCATGCCCGCGAATCCCGGTCGGCTCTCGAGCGCCCGCAGCCGCGACTCGAGCCGGTGCTTGCGCATCGACATCGCCGCAGCGACACCCCGAACGAGTCGATCGATGCGAGACACGAACTCGTCTTTGCGTGCGACGACGATCTCGGCGGCAGCCGATGGCGTGGAGGCGCGCACGTCGGCGACGAAATCAGCGATCGTGACGTCGGTCTCGTGACCGACGGCGGAGATGACAGGTACAGGGGATCCTGCGATCGCGCGAGCCACCACCTCCTGATTGAAGGACCACAGATCTTCGATCGAGCCTCCACCGCGCCCGACGAGGATCACGTCAACGCCTTTCACCCTGGCGATGGCGCGGATGCCGCGCGCGATGTCGAGGGCGGCGCCGTCACCCTGCACGCGCGTGGGCCGAATCACCAGGTGCGCGTTGGCGTAGCGGCGGCGCAGGACGTTGATGATGTCGCGCACGGCCGCGCCGTCGAGCGATGTGACAATGCCGATCTTGCGCGGGAGCGCCGGCAGCGGCCGCTTTCGAGCCTGGTCGAAGAGTCCTTCCGCCGAAAGGCGTTGCTTCAATTGATCGAAGGCGAGTTGCAGCGCGCCGAGGCCTTCGGGCTCGAGATGCTCGCAGACGATCTGGTATTCGCCTTTCGGGTCGTAGACGCTGATGCGGCCGCGTGCGACCACCCGGAGTCCGTCCTGGGGCGTGAAGCGAAGCAACCGGAGCGATGAGCGGAACATCACCGCTTTGATCTGTGACCCGGCGTCCTTCAGCGTGAAGTACAGGTGCCCGGTGTTCCAGACTCGACAGTTCGACAGTTCCCCCTCGACCCAGATCTCGAAAAAGCGCTCCTCGAGCAGCGTCCGGACCTGCGCCGTGAGCTCGGAGACGCTGAATACTCGCCGCCGATGCTCGGCATCGGTCACGCCATCGGCCCTCGGCGCCGGTGGCTGACGGCGCGCGCGCGCGCCCTCCTCTTCCTCCAGCGTCTCGTCAGGTTCCTCGAAGGGGAGGTCGAAAAGGCTCATCGTCTTCCGGGACTCGGGACTCGGGACTCGGGATCCACAATTGCGCCGATCACGTCTGCTCGAACTCGTGCTGCCAACGCCGCCAGTTCCTGTTCCGAGTAACTGACGCGTGTGACGGCGGTGGCGCGGCCGGTCTTCTCATCGGCGCCGACCAGCACCCCATTCAGCCGCGGATTCGCGGACGCCGGCTCCAGCTTCGTCGGCATGCCACTGAGAAATCGCTCGAGCGAGGGTTCGCGTTCCATGCCGATGATGCCATCGTGCGGCCCCGTCATCCCGGCATCGGTCATGTACGCCGTGCCGTTCGGCAGGATGCGTTCGTCTGCGGTCTGCACGTGCGTGTGCGTGCCAACCACGAGCGTCACCTTTCCATCGAGATGCCATCCCATCGCGATCTTCTCGCTCGTGGCCTCGGCATGGAAGTCCACGATGATGACGCGCGTCTTGTGACGAAGGGCGTCGATCTCGCGGAGGACTACGGCGAACGGATCGTCGATGTTCAGCATGAACACACGCCCCATGACGTTGATGACACCGACGGCGCGGCCGTCGCCCGACTGCGCGACGAACGATCCGCGGCCGGGAACACCGGCAGGGTAGTTGGCCGGACGTAGCAGCCGCGGTTCGCTGGCGATGTAACCCATCACCTCTTTCTTGTCCCAGATGTGATTGCCTGACGTCATCACATCGACGCCCCAGTCGAGAAGAGAGTCGCCGATGTCCTTGGTCACGCCGAAGCCCGCGGCGGCATTCTCCGCGTTGGCAATCGTCAGGTCGACGTTGTGATGCTCGATGAGGGCGCGAAGTCCCTTGCGCACCAGCTCGCGTCCCGGACGTCCGACGACGTCCCCGATGAAGAGAATGTTCATGCCGGTCGCCGTGAATCGCTCTCAATCGGGATCTGCTGCACCTGGCCGCGACGATCGAGCCGCTTGGGCAGGAGGATCGTCAGCTCGCCGGCGATGAGCCTGGCCTGCGCCCGGCCGATTTCGAACGCGCCACTGAGCCGCACCGCGCGGGCAAAACGGCCGAAGCCGCGTTCGAGCAAGTGAAAATTCGGTTCCGATGCCGTCGGTGGCGGCGCTTTCTCGCCCGCCACGATCAGCACATCGCCCCGAAAGAGCAGTCGTACGGCCTCGGGCGGGACGCCCGCGAGGTCGATGAGGATCTCCACGTCTGTCGACGTTTCCACCACGTCGAGCGACGGATGGTATTCACCGGAAAACGCGCGCTGTTCGGGCCCCAGGGTGGCGGCCAGATCGGCGAAGACCTGGCGGAGGTCGTCCACCAGTTCACGGGACTCACCGGTGGGAAGAAACGAGAACTCGAGCACGGGAAAGTAATGATGTCACGGGGCGCACGCGATGGGATACGTCCGTGACTACGCCCGGGCTGGGTGGCCTCGCGGTCGATTCTAGCTCTGAGATATAAGATATTAGTATATTACACTCATATTAGATGCTTGACAAAGACTAAGATAATGGTATCCTTTGTTCACGGAGATTAAGAACCAGATGAGCAAAGTCATCGGAATTGATTTGGGCACAACGAACTCGGTCGTTGCCGTAATGGAAGGCGGCGAGCCGGCGGTCGTGGTCAACCAGGAAGGTTCGCGGACGACCCCGTCGATCGTCGCGTTCAACAAGGATGGGGAGCGCCTCGTCGGCCAGGTGGCCAAGCGCCAGAGTGTCACCAACCCCGACAGCACGGTCTTCTCGATCAAGCGCTTCATGGGTCGCAAGCACGGCGAAGTCGGGCAGGAGATCGCGCGCGTGCCGTATCGCGTCATCAAGGCAGACAACGGCGACGGCTGGGTCGAGGTGCGTGGCAAGAAGTACTCGCCGCCCGAGATCTCGGCGATGGTGCTTCAGAAGCTGAAGACCGCGGCTGAGGACTACCTGGGTGAGAAAGTCACCGATGCGGTCGTCACTGTGCCGGCGTACTTCAACGACGCGCAGCGACAGGCGACCAAGGACGCCGGAAAGATCGCCGGGCTGAACGTGCTGCGCATCGTCAACGAGCCCACTGCGGCGGCTCTGGCCTACGGACTCGATAAGAAGAAGGACGAGACGATCGTCGTCTACGACTTTGGCGGCGGCACGTTCGACGTGTCGGTGCTCGAAGTCGGTGAAGGTATCGTCGAGGTGAAGTCGACCAACGGCGATACGCATCTTGGCGGCGACGATCTCGACCAGCGCGTCGTTGATTGGATAGCCGCGGAGTTCCGCAAGAGCGACGGTATCGACTTGGTGAAGGATCGAATGGCGCTCCAGCGTCTCAAGGAGGCGGCGGAGAAGGCCAAGATCGAGCTCTCAACGGTGTTCGAAACCGACCTCAACCTGCCGTTCATCACCGCGGACCAGTCTGGTCCGAAGCACCTGCAGTTGAAGTTGACGCGCGCGAAGTTCGAGCAGCTCGTCGACGACCTGTTGCAGCGATCGATGAGCCCCATAAAGCAAGCCCTCGACGATGCGGGTTTGAAACCGTCGGACGTTGACGAGGTCGTCCTTGTTGGCGGCTCGACGCGCACGCCGAAGATTCAGCAGATGGTGAAGGACTTCTTCGGCAAAGAGCCGCACAAAGGAGTCAATCCCGACGAGGTGGTGGCGATTGGTGCAGCGATTCAGGGCGGTGTGCTGAAGGGCGAGGTCAAGGACGTCCTGCTGCTCGACGTCACTCCGCTGTCGCTCGGTATCGAGACGCTCGGCGGCGTCATGACGGCGCTCATCAATCGGAATACGACGATTCCGACGCGCAAGAGCGAAATCTTCTCGACGGCGACGGACAACCAGACCAGCGTTGAGGTCCACGTGCTCCAGGGCGAGCGCCAGATGGCGCGCGACAACCGCACGCTGGGTCGATTCCACCTGGTCGGTCTGCCGCCGGCGCCGCGCGGGATGCCGCAAATCGAGGTGGCTTTCGACATCGACGCCAACGGCATCGTCAACGTGACCGCGAAGGACGTCGCGACGGGCAAGGAACAGAGGATCACGATCAGCGCGTCCTCGGGTCTGAGCAAGGACGAAGTCGATCGCATGGTCAAGGACGCCGAGGGTCACGCCACGGAGGACAAGGCGCGGCGCGAGGCGATCGACGCGCGCAACCAGGCCGACTCGCTCGCCTACTCGGTCGAGAAGACGATTCACGAGAATCGCGATCGATTGCCGGCTGTGGACGTCGAGCGCGTGGAGCGGGCGATTGAAGTCGTGCGAGAAGCCGTCAAGGGCGACAACCTCGAGGCGATTCGCGCGGCGAGTGCCGACCTGCAGAAGGCATCGCACTCGATCGCCGAGCAGCTTTACAAGCAGCAGGGGCAGCGATCGGCCGAGGGGCCTGGGCCGAAAGCTGGCCAGGATGAAGTCGTCGAAGGCGAAGTCGTCGACGCGTAACCATTAACCAAAACGATGCGTAGAGCGGGGGCTTCAGCCTCCGCGGCCAAGGGAGAAAGGAAAAAATGACCATTACTCGTTTCGATCCATTCCGTGAGTTCACGACGCTTCAGGACCGTATGAACCGGCTGTTTGGCGACGTCTACCTGCGTGACGAGGAGCTCACCTCGCGCGGTAACTGGGTGCCACCGGTCGACATTTACGAGACCGAAGGGCACGACCTGGTCATCAAGGTGGAATTGCCTGACGTGAATCGGGAGGACGTGCAAGTCACCGTGGAGAACAACACCATCACCATCAAGGGGAACAAGACCTTCCCTGGCGATGTGAAGGAAGAGCAGTTCCGTCGCGTCGAACGGCGCTACGGCTCCTTCGTCCGCTCGTTCACGCTGCCCAACACGGTGGACGCGACAAAGGTCAGCGCCGAATACAAGAACGGCGTGCTCACCGTGAAGCTGCCGTATCGCGACGAAGCCAAGCCGCGGACGATCAACGTCGAAGTAGCCGCGTAATAAAGACGCCGGGTGTGATTTCCGTTAATCCTCGAGGAAATCACACCCGGTGTCATGACACACCCATCCAACGGCCGCTGTGTTAGGCTTCTTGAATGGCCGATACAGTCGATGTCACCGGTCTCGAAACGAACGACGAGCCAGCCCCGATCGCGCCAATCAAGGCCCCTCCTATCGAAAGTCGATTTCTTTACGTCGACGTCGCGGCCATGCGTGCCAAGCAGCTGCGGCGTGGGGCCAGAGTGCGTCTGAATGACGACGACGGTTCGGCCGAGCAGCATCGGGCCATACCGCACAAGGCCGAGCGGGTCGCCATGGAAGAAGTCCGTCGGGGGCTCGTGCAGTACGAAGTGCCCAATTCCGATAAGCCAATCCCGAAAGAGTAGGCGCAGCGCTCGGTCCGCCCCCTGGACGGAACCTTTGGCGTGCACCTCCCGTAGGTGCGAGTAGGATCGATGTTGACCTTCCTATTCCTGTGCGCGATGGGACTGGCGTTCGTGGCTCTAATTGCGATCCCGGCCCTCCTGTTCGGGTTGTTCGTCTGGGTCATCACTCTTCCGTTCCGCCTTTTCTTCGGCCTCTTCTTCGGTATGTTCGGCCTCCTGTTCGGGTTGGTCTTCGGCATCATCCGCTTCGTGTTCGGCATCATTGGCGGGATTCTGGGGCTCGTGCTGGCTCCTGTTGGGATCTTGATTCTGGGTGTCCTGGTGATCGGTGGCGTTATCGTCGGGTTGCTTTCCCTGCTGGCGCCTCTGGTGCCGGTCGCGTTGTTGGCGTTACTCGTCTGGGCGATCTTCCGGATCACGTCGCGGCGTCCGACCCCGACATTCTGATAATCTCGGCGGCATGCCGAGAGCACGTCTCGTCCTGGCCCTCATACTGTGTTCGTGGCTCTTCGTCCCTGTCGGTGCGCAGGAGGCGAAGCAGCCACCACCCCCATATCGAATCCTGATCAGCAATGACGACGGCGTTCGAGCGCCGGGCATTGCGGCGATTGCACAGATCCTTCAGGCGATCGGTCAGATCACCATCGTTGCGCCGGCAGAGAATCAGAGCGGGAAGGGACACTCGATTGTCACCAGCGAACCGATCCTCCGCGAAGATCTCACGCTGCCCAATGGTCTGAAAGCGATTGGCCTGACCGCCACTCCAGCGACGACGGTGAACGTGGCCATCCGCAACATCGTCAAGCCGCTGCCGGATCTCGTCGTGTCCGGGATCAATCGCGGATACAACCTCGGTATGACCGCCTACGTGTCCGGGACGGTCGGCGTCGCACGAGAGGCAGCTATCCACGGTGTGCCGGCGATAGCCGCGTCGCTTCAGGAAGAAAACGCGATTCGAAATTACGGGGCCGCGGCGGAAGAGGTCCTGGGCGTCGCACGTCGGGTGAAGCAGTACGGGTTACCCGCGAATACGTTCCTGAATGTGAACATTCCGGCGATGCCGCAAGGCGGGTATCGAGGCTACCGCATCACTACTCAGGCCCTGCGGGGAAGTGGCGAAGAACGCTTCGCCGAGATGACGCATCCTTCCGGCCGCACGGTCTATTGGAATGTCTACAAAGAAGGTGCGACGGGAGCGCCGGAGGGCACGGACATTGACGCCGTGAACAACGGTTACGTGTCGGTAACGCCGATGAAGCTTGGCGAGACCGATGCTTCGCAGTTCGAGGCGCTGCGCGGGATCTTCAAGTAACGGCGAAGCCGGCCACAAGGAGACTCACTGATGCGAGGGCTGTTCACTGCTGTTGTCGTTGCGGCCATCATCTGGCAGGCCGCGATCGTAGAGGCGCAGTCAGCAGATCGTCCCAACGTCGTGCTCATCATCACCGACGATGTGGGGTATGGGGACATCGGCAGTTACGGGGCACCCGACATCAAGACGCCGAACATCGACAGCCTCGCGAAGAACGGCACCCGGCTGACCGACTTCTACGCGGCGCCGAATTGTTCACCGACTCGCGCTGCGCTCATCAGTGGCCGTTATCAGCAGCGATTCCGCATCGAGGTGCCACTTGGCGCGTCGCGAGGTCCGGCGGGCGAACAAGGTTTGCCGGCGACTGGCCGCTCGCTGCCACAGCTGTTGAAGAACAATGGCTATCGCACTGCGCTCATCGGCAAATGGCACCTGGGTTACAAGAAGGAGTACAGCCCGCGGGCACACGGGTTCGATTACTTCTTCGGTTTCAAGAGCGGGCTGATCGACTACTACGAGCACACCGATTCGCAGGGCGAACACGATCTATTCGAGAACGACGAGCCAACTCACGTCACGGGGTACTCGACTGACCTGTTCACCGAGCAATCAGTCAAGTTCATTGAACAGAATGCCGGCCAGCCCTTTTTCCTCGAGGTCGCCTACAATGCCGCGCACTGGCCGTTCCAGGTGCCTGACCATCCGTCTGTCGCCCCGAACAACGCGCGATTCGTTCAACCACAGGACACCCCGACCAACACGCGACAGGATTACGTCTCGATTGTGGAACGCGCGGATCGTGGTGTCGGACAGATCCTCGCAGCTCTGGAACGTCGAGGGCTGACCCGCAACACGCTGGTGATCTATACGCAGGACAACGGCGGGGAGTGGTTGTCGCGGAACGCGCCGCTGTTCAATCGCAAGAACTCCGTGTGGGAAGGCGGGATTCGTGTACCCGCCATCCTCCGTTGGCCGGGAAGAATTCCTGCCGGAAGGACCTCTTCGCAAGTAGGCATCGTGATGGATCTCACCGCGACGATCCTGGCCGTGACCAACTCCACGGTGCCGGCTGAGGCGCGACTCGAAGGCATCAACCTGCTGCCGCTGCTGCAGCAGGGAGCGACGCGAACGGAGCGCACGCTGTTCTTCAGGGTTACTGGTCAGGCCCGCCGCCAGCGTGCCGTGCGACAGGGAGACTGGAAGCTGATGATCGACGGAAACAGCCCGATGCTGTTCAATCTGGCGAACGACGCCGGCGAGCGCAACGATCTCGCGAAGGAACACCTGGACATCGTCCAGAAGTTAAATCCGCTCATCGGGAAATGGGAGCAGGACGTCGACGCGGAAGCGAAACAGCTCGCAGGAGGCGCTTCGCAATAGATCGAGATTCAAACGTAGTGTCCGGCTTCCTTGGCCACCGAAGCGCGAGCGCGAAGGTGACAGCCGGACCGGGAGCGATTGATCGTGAAAGCGGTGCGAGTTCATGCCCTGGGTGGGCCCGAGGTGATGCAGTACGAGGACGTTGACGTCCCGCGGCCGGGTGCCGGCGAAGTTCTCATCAAGATTGCGGCGACCGGCCTGAATTACCTGGACGTGCAGTATCGAATCGGCCGCGTGAAAGCGCCGCTGCCGTTCACCAACGGTACTGAAGCCGCCGGTGTGATCAGTGAGGTCGGCAGCGGGGTGACCGATTTCAAGGCCGGCGATCGCGTCGCGTACACGATGGTGCTGGGCACGTATGCCGAATACGCCATTGCGCCTGCCGCACGTGTCGTGCACGTGCCGGCGGATCTCGATCTGCGGATCGCTGCGGGCGCGATGCTTCAGGGACTCACGGCGCATTACCTGACGGACAGCACATATCCGCTCAAGGCGGGAGAGACGGCGTTGGTGCATGCCGCCGCGGGCGGAATCGGGATGGTGCTCACGCAGGTGGCCCGGCTGATTGGCGCGCGCGTGATTGCGACAGCGGGCACCGATGCGAAGGTGGAGCTGGCGCGCCAGGCTGGCGCCCATGCGGTGATCAATTACGCCACGCACGACTTCGAACAGGAAGTGAAGAAGCTGACCGATGGCCGCGGCGTCGACGTCGTCTATGACTCGGTCGGAAAGGACACGTTCGACAAGAGCCTGAACTGCCTTCGGCATCGTGGCTATCTGGCGCTGTTCGGATTCTCGAGCGGGCTCGTGCCGCCGTTCGACCCGGCGATCCTCGGCATCAAGGGATCGCTGTTCCTGACCCGGCCCGGGCTCAATCAGTACATTGCGACGCGCGACGAGTTGATGATGCGCACGCAGGATCTGTTCGGCTGGCTTGCATCTGGCGCGGTGAAGATTCGAATCAATCACACCTTCCCGTTGGCCGACGCGGTGAAAGCCCACCAGGAACTCGAAGCGCGCCGGACAACGGGGAAGGTGCTTCTCGAAATAGAAGACTAGGCTGCTCAATCTGGTTCGGTTGCAGCCTCACAGCAGTCTGAACGTGTCGAGCACCCTCAAGTCGCGGTCGAAAGTAGCGGTGTGCTTCGCGCCCAGTGTGCGGTTGATCCGCCCGATCATCGTCGGCGTCTGAACCGTTTGCGCACGTGGACCCGGATACTCTCGTTCATGTCCTCAATCGACACCGGCCGCCGGCCTGAACGGTATAACAGCCCTGCCAGTTCGTGCACATGCCGTGTCAGCGGCTTCAATACAACGGTGCCGTCGCCCTCGATGACGAACTCGACACGCGCGCCGGTCTCGAGCTTCAGGTGATCGCGCACGGCCTTGGGGATGGTGACCTGACCTTTGGTGGTCAGCGTGGCTTCGGGCATGCCTAGTTTCCTTACATTCTGCGTTATACCTTACTTCGAGGTAAGGAGAGCATGCATCGGCTCTCGGCACACTGGTCACGGGGCCGAAGCGCCTCGACCGGTTGGTCGATAACGATTTGTGCGTGCTCGCGAGGGCGTATATGGACCCCGACCGGTCGCATCAGGCGCCTCTGCGAGTTTCTCGCGGCGGCTGTCAGTTGGTCGGCTGACGCGGTTAGGTTCGGGCTGAAGCGATGTTCCGTCGCCTCGATGTGCCGTCTCGTGCAAGCCGCAACGGCGATGGTCAGAGACGCCCCCGCACTCAAGATGACGCGGCGCCATTTGACCTTCATGACATCGATCGCTTGTGGACGCGCGGTGGCACCAAGCCACAGTCACGTTCGGCCCGGTTCCATCCTAACGGATAAATCAAGACAGGGCACCGCCAGCGGCACGGGTTCACGACGCCGACAGCATCAGGAAATGAAGACCGGGGAATCGCGAGAACGCCTTGTCGAAGGTGACGAGTCGCATCCCGGCTGACACCGCAAACGCCGCCAGGTAGGCATCGGTCCACAGGTTCGGAGACGACCGGCCAGCCGTGGCAAAGCGCTCCCAGGCGTGGTCCAAACCGGCAGGCTCTGTCACGAGCTCTACTTCCGGCAGGCTCAAGAAGTCCGTGGACGTCGCCCACGCTGCGGCCGGCGAAAGAACGTGGGTGCCCATGACCGTTCTATTCGTCAACAGCCGAAGAAACGCCAACTGAGTGACACGGCAGAACGCTGCGATCGGTGCAGCTTCTTGTTCCCAGTATGACTTGGCCCGCTCATGATGGACGTGAGCCTCGGCGGTCAGGGCCAACCAGACGTTAGCGTCCAAAAGATCGCCGGAGTTTGGCACGATCCTCCCTCTCGTCCAGCCTCGCGTGCACTTCCGCAGTGACACTCGGAATGACTCCACGGCGCCGCGGGATCACCGGCAGTCGGCTGCGACGGCGAGCAACAGGTGACGGCGAGTCCACTTGGCGCAACCCGCTCGTGACGAAGCGAGTCATGAGCTCCTTGACAGTGGTGCCCATCAGCGCCGCTCGTGCTTTCAGCTGACGAAAGAGCTCGTCTGGCAGATCGAGAGTTGTTCGCACATTCACAGCTTAGCATCAAAACATCTCATCACCGGGAACAACGGGGATGAGTGGACCGCTGGAAATGACGATGAGGCAAGCGAGACTCGGAGACCTCTCGCCGCGCTTTCGCGACTACGAAACCCGGCTTTTGCGCCGCATGGCAGTCTACAATCCAGTCTTTATGCGAGTGCGTCGACGGGTGAGAGCGCTCTTGGCGGTGATGACCCTGACCGCGGCGGCGATGGCAACCACAGTTGCGCGAGGTGCGCAGACCTCCGCGGCGCCCGGGGGACGCGTGGTGCATCCACTATTCGAGCTGCGCTCTCCGGACACCAGTCCCTTCCCGTCCGATCGGTTCACTGTGGCAGACGATCAGAATCTGACGCGGCGTCGGGTCAACCTGCCGCTACCTTCCGACTGCGTGGTGAATAGGTCGGACTGCGAAGACGTCCGCGTGCTCAACGAGCTGGACGGCTTCAGCACGAGGCCGCTTGTGGTGATCCCCTTCGACGGAGACATCGATCCGGCCACCGTTTCAGGCAACGTGTTCTTCCTTGCGCTCGGTGATACGACGCACGAGTGGAACGACACGGGACCGGACAGCGCTCCAACGGACGATGTCGATCGTGAGGGTCTGCGGCGACGAGGTGGTTTCGGGCGTATCACGGGGATCAATCAAATCGTCTGGGATCCCGCGACGCGCGTGCTGCATGCCAAGGCCGATCGTCTGCTCGACGAGCACACCAGGTATGCACTTGTCGTGACGAACGGCATTCGCGCGTCCACTGGGCAACCGATCGCGCCAAGCGATACCTTCCGGAACTATCAACGCACGGTGAGCGGTCCTGACGCAGGCTGGTATCGAAAGGCGTTGCTTGCGGCGGAGTGGGCTGCGCGCACGTCCGTGCCACGGTCGAACGACATCGTCGCCGTGAGCAGCTTCACGACGCAGAGCGTCACGTATCTGCAGGAGAAGATCACTCGGCAGATTGAGGCTGCTGTAATTCCGGCTGCGCCGGATTTCAACATCGGCCCCGGTGGCACGCGCGCTCTGTTCGAATTCAGTCGAATCGACAGCATTACGCACAACCAGCAGGTTTCCCCCACTGAACCGCCGCAGCGCGGCGAGGCTTACAGCCTCATGGGGACACGCTGGGTGCCTGGGGCCGTGGGACGAATTGCCTTTGGCCGGTTCTCGGTTCCAGACTACATGGCGCATCCCGGTGAGTACATCCCGGCGATCCGATCGCGTACGGGCACACCGCGACCGCAAGGGTTCAACACTCTTCACTTCACGTTGATCCTGCCGTCCGGTCCACGACCGGCGAATGGATGGCCGGTCGTGGTATTCGGCCACGGCGGGAACGGCACGCGAGCGACAACTCCATTGGAGATTGCCTCGATTCCCGCATCCCACGGACTTGCACTCCTGTGCATTGACAACATCGGCCACGGGAGAGGACCTGCGAGCACGCTGACTCTCAGGATGACGGATGGTTCCAACATCACCGTATCAGCGCCGGGGCGAGGCATCGATCAGGATGCGGACGGCGCCATTGGTAGCGCTGAAGGACGCTACGCTACCGGGCCCTACGCATTAGCGCAGTTTGCCGATGCGGTCACGGAGATCAGCGCGGATCATCTCTCGCTCGTCCGTCTCGTCGAGCGGGGGATCGATGCCGATGGTGACGGAACCGTTGATCTCGACGCGTCGCGCATCTATTTCCTTGGCCAGTCCGCGGGCGCACATTCCAATGTGCCGTTCGTGGTGTATGCATCGGCTGTGCGCGCATCTTTCTTTCTGGTCCCGCCGGGCCATCCCGTCGATGTTCGCCGCTTCTCGAGCAGTCTTCGACCGGCGTTGGCTGCGTATCTCGCGTCACGAACGCCGCCGCTCACCGACCCGGTCAATGGCCGGAAGTCTATTGGCAGCCTCACGCTGGCGCCGCCATTTTTTGAAGAGAACATTCCATCGCCGTACGAACTTGCAGTCACCAACCGCGTCCCCGGCGCGATGGCCCTTCAGCGTCTACTCGATCGAATTGAGTGGCGAAGCCAGCGTAGCGATGCGGTCGTGTTTGCATCGCGTCTGCGGCGAGCGCCGCCGCTGGGGACGACGGTCCGTCCGACTGTGATCTTTGTCGGCCGCGGCGATCAAAGCGCCCCTCTCGTAGACTCAGCGTTCATCATCAAGGAAGGCGCGTTGGAAGATCGGACAGTCCTGTACCGGCATGACCTCGTCTTTGCGGCCAACCCGACATCGGTAAAGAACTCGCACACCGTGTATCGATTCCAGGGACCGACAGCGCCAACGAATTCGATCACTGTCGCAATTCAGCAGCAGTTCTCGCGCTTCTTCGCGTCCGACGGTGCGTCTCTGGAGCAGACGTCACCGTATCTCGAGACGCCCATGAAAAGTCCGCTGCCCACTCAGTTGGATTTCATCCCATGATCTCGAGAGTGGAGGGATCCTCCTGATAGTTCATTCTCGCGGAGGCGCCTGTGTCGACAATTGCTGGGTGGAAACAAAGCCCGCGCTCCTCGCCGCGCCATAGCGTGATCCTGCACGCATGGCGTGCGGTTGAAACATCGTGGCGCGAGCAGCGGAGTTTGCTCTTCAGCACCGAAGCGAGACGCGGCGGCCTGTGGGGAATTTCGGGAGTGCTCACCCTGTTCTTCGCCGTCCGGCTGCTTTATCTGCCGTCCGGATTCGGGCTCGCGTTCGACGCAGCGCTGCTGATAGCCGCTACTGCAATCGTCATAACTCTGATAGCGCTCGTCGTCGCTGGCGTCCTGACGCTGATCCGAAACCTGCCGCTGGCGGGCACCGGCGTATTCGTCGGTGCGTGTCTGCTTCTGACACTTGGTTGGTTCTCCACCCCTTCACTCTCGTTGGTCGCAATCGTCATCGCACTCTGCCTGGCCGCCTGCGTGTTCGGCGCCGTACTTGCCGCGTACGGATCGAGCTGGAGAAGGCACTCGTCAGCCGCGCGAACGGTGGCGGCTCTTGTTTTGGTTGCCGCTGGCACGTACGTGATTGGATTCGCGTGGTCGCTTGCCGGCGATGGAGACCTCGAGAAGCTCTCGTCGTGGCGCCCCCATGTCGAACTGATGCCACCGACTCTCTCTGCTCCCAATCCTGGAACGCGCGGACCTCACACGGTTCGTACGCTTTTCTATGGTAGTGGCACCGACCTCCGGAGGCGCGAGTACAACGCTGATGTCGCGATTCGAACCCGCACCGTCGACGCGTCGGCGTTCTTCAGGGGTTACGAGGGGTGGGCACGCTGGGCTCGCAGCCGTTTCTGGGGCTTCGATATCGACGCGCTGCCGCTGAACGCGCGTGCCTGGTACCCCGAAGGGGACGGTCCGTTCCCATTAGTGCTCATCGCGCACGGCAACCATCGCATGAATGACTTCTCTGACCCCGGCTACGAATACCTGGGCCAACTTCTCGCGAGCCGTGGCTTCATTCTGGCATCCGTCGATCAGAATTTCCTCAATGGCACACCCGGATTCCGCGAGCCGACCGCCACTCCACTTCCGACTGGACGCGAGCAAGCGGTACGCGGCTGGCACCTGCTCGAACATCTGCGGATGTGGCATGAATGGAATGGCCAGCCGGGGAACCCGTTTTACCGCAAGGTCGATGTGAATAGAGTCGCATTGATGGGGCACTCGCGCGGCGGCGAAGCGGCCGCGACGGCCGCATTGTTCAACCGGATGCAGTATTACCCTGAAGATGCGAGCGTCCGTTTCGCCTATGGCTACGCACTGCAGGCGATCGTCGCAATCGCGCCCGCCGACGGACAGTATCAACCGGCGCAACAACTGCGATGGGTCGAGGATGTCAGTTACCTGACGTTGCACGGGGCGCACGATGCCGATCAGGCCTCGTTTACAGGTAGCCGTCAGGCCGACCGTGTGCGCTTCACCCGGCCGGGTCCGGCGTTCAGCGCCGAGATCTGGGCCTACCGTGCGAATCACGGCCAGTTCAATACGACGTGGGGCCGCTCGGATTTTCCTCCGCCACTCGGCTGGTTCCTCAACGTCGAACCGTTGATGGACGGCGACGACCAGAGGCGCATTTCGAAGACCTACATCGCCGCATTTCTCGAAACAGTGCTGAACGACCGCCGTGAGTATCTTCCCCTGTTCAAGGACTGGCGCACGGGTCGAGAGTGGCTTCCCGAGACGATCTATATCAACCGTTATCGCGACGCGTCGTATGTTCCGCTGGCCACCTTCCAGGAGGATGCCGACCTCACAACGACCACAGCCAGAGGCGGCGCGATGGACGGCGAGGGCCTCACGCTATGGCGGGAGGGACGCATTCCGACGCGACGTGGCGATCGCGGTTACAACGGCGTGTTCCTCGGATGGTTTCAGAAAGGAGGCGCTCCTGCCGTGTACTCGCTTTCATTGCCGGAGAACGCCGCACTGACGTGGCCACTCACCGATCGCTCGACCGTGGAGCTATCGGTCGCCGCTCTTGATCAGAACGCACCCGCGCCGCCCGATGTCAACGGCTTGCCACCGGGCCAACGAGAGGCGCCGGACTTCACAATCGAGTTGGTCGCAAACGACGGAACCATCGCTGCCGCACCGGTCAGTCGATTCGCAGAGATCCCGCCTCCACTGAAAGAGAAGTTCACGAAATTCGATTACGTCGAGAGCGACAGATATGGACGGGACTGGGAGCCGGTGTTTCAAACGGTTCGGGCGCCGCTCTCGGCGTTCGTCGGGCGAGCAGGTACGCCGTTCGATCGTGCAAAGCTGACACAAGTCCGGTTGAAGTTCGATCGAACGACGACGGGTGTGATCTGCATCAGCAGCATCGGCTTCGGATTGGAATGAGCACTCGCATTGGACTATTCGTTGCAGTGTGCGTTGTTCAATCAATCACACCTTCCAGCTGGCCGACGCGGTGAAAGCTCACCAGGAGCTCGACGCGCGCCGGACCGCGGGGAAGCTGCTTTTGGAGGGCTCCCAAAATCCAACTCCCAATTAACCGGCGCTTGGGAGTTGGAAGTTGGGAGTTGAAGACGAACTAATTCGTACCCGCCGCCGCC
>Ga0075431_100000531_pt1 | contig 31925 bp, 25 predicted proteins | sample RhiMetdeltSRZDD5_FD_75297 | JGI IMG/M metagenome (GOLD analysis project Ga0075431, IMG submission 75297) | Populus rhizosphere microbial communities from Tennessee, USA - Rhizosphere MetaG P. deltoides SRZDD5 | ecosystem: Host-associated > Plants > Roots > Rhizosphere > Soil | place: USA... | reverse complement strand
GCCTGCTTCGACAGCTCGCCTACCTCGTAGGCCAGCGGTCCGTCGGCACACAGGTCAGCCATTTCGGCCAGCTCGGCATCACTCAACGCCGTGCAGTCTTTGGTATCTACCGCGATCGACATTGCTATGCGTAGCCCCTGTCTTGGGTCCGGAGAGTCCTACCAGTCCAGTCAAATCGCACGGCTCGTGCAACTCGCGTGAACGAACACGCGCGCGGCGTAGTGGCACTCATGCTCTGGGTACCACTGCTGCGGGGCCGAGGACTGTTGTGATCTGGCCCAGAAGGCCATTGGTTTGATCGACACGCCACTTGTCCGCGAGCCGGAGCACTTGGCGTTCACCGAGGTGCAGGAACACCGGCGACTCACCCGGGTGCTCGGAGAACACCGTCTTGAGCTGGTCAACAGTGGCCTGCGACATCATCCTCAAGGGTACGCGCAGACGGAGGGGCTCCACGTTCCCCTCCGTGACCTCGACCGGGTCGACCGTCTGGGCGATGAACTTGGGCGTGTCGTCGCGTTTGTCCACGCGACCGCGGACCACCACCACGGCGTCGTCCTCGAGGCGATGGCCCTGCTCACTCATGGTTTTGGGGAACACCATGACCTCGATGGCGGTGGTCAGGTCCTCCAGCGTGAACACCGCCATGAGGTCGCCCTTGCGGGTCCACTTGCGCTGCAGGTTGGTGATGACGCCCCCGATGGCCGTCATGGCCCCGTCCTCGAGGTTGCCCAGGTCACCCAGCGACGTCTCGGCCTTGCGGGCGAGGGCGGCCTCGGCGCCGAGCAGCGGGTGGTCGCTGACGTAGAGGCCCAGCATCTCCTTCTCGTTGCTGAGCCGCTCCCGCTTGTCGAACTCCATGTTCGGGATGTCGGTGCGCTCGAAGTCGGCGGTGCCGTCGTCGTCATCGCCCCCACCGAACAGGGTCATGATCCCCATGTCGCGCTCGCGGCGGCGGGCCAGGGTGTGGTCGACGATCTGCTCGAACACGGTGAGCAGGCCCTTGCGGGGATGCCCCATGCAGTCGAACCCGCCGGCTTTGATGAGTGACTCGACCGTGCGCTTGTTGAGGACCGACGAGTCGACCCGCTGGCAGAAGTCGTAGAAGTCGGTGTACGGGCCGTTCTCCTCGCGCTCGGCGACGATGAGGGCGACGAGGCCTTCGCCGACGTTGCGCACCGCGGAGAGCCCGAAGATGATCGAGCGCTCCTGCGTGCCGTCGGAGAGCTCCTCGACCACCGGCGTGAAGTCGGAAGCCGACCGGTTGACGTCGGGCACCTGCACCTCGATGCCCATGGTGCGGCACTCGGCCAGGTAGACCGCCGCCTTCTCCAGCGACGTCTTGACGCTGGTGAGGAGGGCGGCGAGGTACTCGGCCGGGTAGTTCGCCTTGAGGTACGCCGTCTGGTACGAGACGAACCCGTAGCCGAAGGCGTGCGATTTGTTGAAGGCGTAGTCGGCGAACGGCTCGATGATGTCGAACCACTTCGACCCCAGCTCCCCGCCATACCCCGTCGCCTCGCACCCGGCGACGAACTTCTCCCGCTCCTTGGCGATGAGCTCCTTGTTCTTCTTCCCGCAGGCCTTCCTGAGGTTGTCGGCGTCGGCGAGGGAGTAGCCCGCGAACTTCTGGGCGACTCGCATCATCGACTCTTGGTAGATCATGAGGCCGTAGGTGTCGCCGAGGACCTCTTCGGCGTCGGCATGCAGGTAGTCGACCGTCTTCCGGGCGTTCTTCCGGTCGGCGTAGTCGTTGTGCATGTTGGCCGCCATGGGGCCCGGCCGGTAGAGGGCGACGAGGGCGGCGACGTCCTCGAACTCGGTCGGCCGCAGCGACCGCATGAGCGCCCGCATGGCCGTGCCTTCCAGCTGGAACACCCCGATGGACTCGGCCCGCTGGAGCAGCTCGTAGGTGGGCGGGTCGTCGAGGGGCACCCGGTCGATGTCCAGCTCGATCCCCCGGGAGCGCTTCAGAACGTCGACCGTCTCGCTGATGACGTCGAGGTTGCGCAGGCCCAGGAAGTCCATCTTCAGCAGGCCCAGCTCCTCGACGCCGTGCATCTCGTACTGGGTGACGACCGGGGCCTCGGCCGGGTCGACACCGCCTTCCGGCTTGCGCTGGATGGGCAGGTACGTGGTCAGCGGGTCCTGGGTGATGACCACCGCGGCGGCGTGGATGCCGTCCTGGCGGCGCAGGCCCTCGAGGCCCTTGGCCACCTCGATGACCTTGCGGGCGTCGTCGTCCTCCTCGTACATCTGACGCAGCTCGCCGGCCATCTTGTAGCCGTCGACGAACTTGGGGTGCTGGTCGAGGCAGGCGTACAGCGGCGTGTCCCGCCCCATGATCAGCGGCGGCATGGCCTTGGCCACCTTGTCGCCGACGCCGTAGGGGTAGCCCAGCACCCGGGCGGCGTCGCGCACCGCGGCTCGGGCCTTGATGGTGGAGAAGGTGACGATCTGGGCGACGTGGTCGCGGCCGTAGCGCTCGGCCGCGTAGCGGATCATCTCGTCCCGGTAACGGGAGTCGAAGTCCATGTCGATGTCCGGCATCGAGATGCGGGAGGGGTTGAGGAACCGCTCGAACAGCAGGTCGTACTTGATGGGGTCGAGGTCGGTGATCCAGAGCGTGTAGGCGACCGCGCAGCCGGCGGCCGACCCACGACCCGGGCCGACCCTGATGCCGCTCTCGCGGGCGTGGTTGATGAGGTCCCACACGATGAGGAAGTAGGAGCTGAACCCCATGTCCTCGATGACCTTCAGCTCGTAGGCCAGGCGCTCGACGATGTGGTCGGGCACCGGGTCGCCCCAGCGCTTCTTGGCCCCCTCGAAGGTCTTGAACCGCAGGTACTCGGTGTCGTCGGCGAAGCCCTCGGGCAGCGGGAAGCTGGGCAGCTGGGGCTTGCCGAAGGAGATCTCGACGTCGCAGCGCTCGGCGATCCAGAGCGTGTTGTCACACGACTCCGGGACCTCGTCGAACAGCGACCGCATCTCGGCTGCGGTCTTGAGGTAGTGCTCGTCGCCGTGGAACTTGAAGCGGTCGGGGTCGCTCATCAGCGACCCCGTCTGCACGCACAGCAGGGCGTCGTGGGCGACGGCGTCCTGGCGGTGCACGTAGTGGCTGTCGTTGGTGGCGAGCAGCGGGGCGTTGATGCGCCGGGCGAGGTCGAGCAGCTGCGGGTTGGTCTTGTGCTGCTCGGGGATGCCGTGGTCCTGGATCTCGACGAACAGGTTGTCCCGCCCGAAGATGTCCTGCAGCCGGCCGGCCTTGGCGACGGCGTCCTCGACGTCGCCCCGCATGAGCGACTGCAGGACGTGCCCGCCGAGGCAGCCGGTGGTGGCGATGAGCCCGGCGGAGTGCTCGGCCAGGATCTCCCAGTCGACGCGGGGCTTGTAGTAGTAGCCCTCCATGAACGCCCGGCTGGCGAGCTGGATGAGGTTCTTGTAGCCCTCGTTGTTCTCGGCCAGCAGGGTCAGGTGGTAGTAGAGCTTCTTGCCGCCGTCGGCGTCACCGCCCGAGTCGTCGACCTTGCCCCGGCGGCTCGGCCGCTCGAGCCGCGAGTCGTAGGCCATGTAGGCCTCGGTCCCGAGGATCGGCTTGATGTCCTGCTTCCGGCACTCCTTGTAGAAGTCCAGGATCCCGTACATGTTGCCGTGGTCGGTGATCCCGAGCGCCGGCTGGCCGTCGGACGCCGCGGCCGCCACCGTGTCGCCGATCCGGGCGGCGCCGTCGAGCATCGAGTACTCGGTGTGCACGTGGAGGTGGGTGAAACTGCCTCGACCCATTGCCCGTCGACCTCCCGTGCAACGCAACTACTCGTGGCTATCCACAGGGCCTGTGGAGAATGACAACGATGCAATTCTACCCCACCGGCCAAGGGCGGCCGGGCGCTTTCCCGAGGGGTCAGGCGCTCGCTCAGGCGGGGGCGCCGAGCAGCGAGGCCCACACCGTGGCCATGGCCTCGTCGTCGTCGGGCGAGGTCAGCGAGGCGCTCTGCATGGCCTCGACCCGCAGGCCCCGGCTGCGCAGGTAGCCCGACAGCGCCGTGCGCAGCCGCCGCTCGAAGGCGTGTGCCTCGGCCTTGTCGGTGTCGGGCAGCACGACGGCGAACCAGTGCTGGGCGCCGTCGGGCAGGTGCACGAGGTGGTCGACGAACCGCGGCACGAACTGGTGGCCGAGCTCCCGCAGCAGCGCCACCTGGCGCCGGTACGGCAGCGGCTGGAACGGCTCGTCGGCGACCTGGATCATGACGATCGAGAACGGGCTGCCGCGCTGGCGCGAGCTGTCGACCTCGGCGGTGAGCCGGTCCCGGAAGAACTGGGCGTTCCAGAGCCGGGTCTCGGCATCGATGCCCACCGACGGGTTGAGCTCGGTCGGGGCCGGGCGACGACCCGCCGGATCCGGCTGGAGCTGCGGTTCGGGCGGCGGGGCCGGCGGCTGGTACTGGTGGCGTGGGGCCGCCGGCGGCGGCTGCGGAGCACGGGCCGGCGGCGAGTGTGCCGGCGGCGGCGTCTCCCAGGCCGCGGGCGCCCCGATGCCGTTGCCGGGTCGGGGCTGCTCGTCGGGGTGGTGCTGGCCGTGCCCGTTGCTGCCGCCGTTGCTCGGCCACGGCTGCGGAGCGGACACGCCTCCGCCGAGCAGGCCGAGCTCCTTGCCGAGGAACAGCTCGCCGGTGTAGCCGACCGGGATGGTTTCGTCGCCGATCGGCGAGGTGGCATCGTCGATCCAGCCGGTCGGCACCCGCGGGGCGGGTGGTGCCTGCGCTCGCGGCGGGGCCGAGGGCGGCGGTGGCGGCGGTGGCGCACTCGGCGGAGCCGGCGGCACGGCCGACTCGGGGCTCCAGTGGTCGAACTCGCCGGAGTCCTGCCACGCCCGGGCGAAGTCCGAGCCGGTGACCGCGGCCGATGCCCCGTTGCCGTTGCCGGCCCGGGTCTCGTGGAGCTCGTCGTCGAACGCCAGGTCGTCCCAACCGGCCGGTCCCGCGGGCGGGGCGGCGACCCCGACGGGCGCGTAGGCGTCGGCCTCGGCGTAGTCGTCCTGGGCGGCCTGCCACGCCGGCGCCGGGCGCCCGAGGGGCGCGACGTCCCACTCGTCGGCGGGCGGGTCGTGAGCGGCCCAGCGGTCGGAGACGGGATCGTCGACGTCGACCCGCAGGTGGCGGGCGCCGGAGCGGGCCTCGGGCAGGTCGAAGCCCAGGCGTTCGGCCAGCAGCGGGGTGATGTAGGCGACGAACCCGTAGCTGCCGGCTCGGCACAGGACCAGGATGATGACCCCGAGCGCCCCGGCGTCACGGATGTCGTCGAAGCGCAGCGCCAGGTACGCGACCGACGCCGCAGCCGCGGTGACGTAGCCGAGGTTCCGGTCGCTGAGCAGCGTCGCCACGATGACGGGCGCGACAAGCAGCGTCGCCAGGAACTCCACTCTGTCGGCGACGCCAACAGCCCATAGCGCCAGCGCCACCACCGCAACCACCCCGGCGGCGGCTGCGGCCCACAGCTGGCGTGCACGCTGAGGGCTCGACCGGGTGACCCGGATCATGGGATCCCCCACGCGGGCCAGCCTAGTTGCCTCCACCCTTCAGGTTCGGTCCCCCGGTGACGTTCATGCGACCGGGAGGTGAACGAGCCTGCCGGCAGCCCCCCGAACGCAATCGTCCGGAGGGCTGCAAAAGGCACTACACACCGCACCCCAGATCGAGCCGGAGGTCGGCCGTGCCGTCGGCGCCGACCTCGTACACCCGGTCGTTGGAGCCCTCGAAGTGCAGGCCCCGGATGGCGATCTCCAGGCGCCCGTCGCCGTTCAGGTCGGCCACGGCGTTGATCCACTGGGCCTCGATGCCCGGGTAGTCGGCGGCCACGGTGTTGCGCCTGACGACGCTGGCCCCCACCCCGCCATCGACGACCCGCTGCAGGAAGACGACCGAGTAGTCGTCGGGCCTGGTCGCCTGGAGGTCGGTGATCCGCTGCACGTTGACCAGCACCTCGTCGGTCCCGTCGCCGTCGAGGTCGGCCCGCACCACCTGGCGGACGTCCGGGGAGGGGTCGTCGATCCCGAGGAGGAGGAGGAACCCCGATGCATCGTCCTGGTAGGTCCCGCCCGCGGGATCGAGCGACTCGACCGGACGGGGCCTCGGATCGGCCACCCCGGTGACCGCGATGCCAGCGCCCTCGACCTGACCGCCAGTGCCCGAGAGCTCCACCCCCGGCGCCGGTGGGCCCGGTTCGACGGGATTGCACGAGTCGTCGTGGAGGCTGCCGGTCTGGGTCGTGATCGGATCGTCGAGCCGGATCAGCTGGTAGTCCTCGTCGCCGGTCATGCCGAGCCTGTCCTTCCAACGGGACCCTTCGACCCACCGCTCGCCGTCCCAGCCGCCGATCGGGCCGTCGCGCCCGAGGACCAGCGTCGCAGTCGCCGAGGGGGCGCCGCTACCCGTCGTCGTCGACGTCGAGACGGATGTCGAGGTCGTCGGCGAGGTCGTCGGGACGGTGGTGGGCTCGGGCTCGGGATCGCCGCCCGTCGAGACCCCGGGATCCCGGCCGTGGATCGCCAAGGCGGCCGCCACCCCCGCGACGGCGATGGCCGCCGCAGCGATGGCGAGCCACCGCACCGGCGACGTCGTGGTCGCGATGCCGCCGGCAGGATGCGCCTCGGCCGTGGAGCGGAGCTCGGCGAGGGCGGTATCGGTGTCGGGGCCCGGGAGAGGCTCGTTGGCGGCGCGCTCGGCGAAGTGGGCCCTCAGGCGGTCTTCGAGCGGGGTGGCGCTGGTCATCGTGCGTCCTCCAGGAGGGATTCCAGACGGCCGAGGGCTCGGTGGAGCCGGCTCTTGACGGTGCCGGGCGCGATCTGCAGGGCCTCGGCGACCTGGTCGACCGACCAGTCGAGGTGGAACCGGAGCACCACCACGGCCCGCTGGTCGAGGGACAGCCGGGCGAGCGCCCGGGCCATGGCGGGGTCGGCCGGCGCCGGCAGCTCGCCGCCGCGCTCGACCGTGAGCAGCGGCCGACGTCGCTCCAGCAGCCGGCGGCGTTGCCGGTTGCGGCCGAAGTTCACGGCCACCCGGACCACCCAGCCGACTGCGTTCGACGCCTCGGCCAGGGTGTCCCAGCGCTCGAAGGCCCGCGCCATGGCTTCGTCGACCGCGTCGACGGCCAGGTCCGGGTCGTTCAGGATGAAGACCGCCGTCCGCAGCGCATCGCCCCGCGTCCGGCGGTAGAAGGCCTCGAAGGCCTCATCTCGTTCCACCAGAGCTTGCACGGCCTACCAACACTTAGGTGGCCGTGGAGGTTCCCGCCTCGCCCGCCCGGGCGACGAAGTCCGGCTACAGGTAGGTGCCGGGGCGCTGCTCGATGTCGGGCATGGCGCCAGGGGTGGCGCCCGGGGGCAGGCGGCGGCGCATCTCCTCGAGCTGCTGGCGGGCGGCCATCTGCTGGGCGAACAGGGTGGCCTGGATACCGTGGAACAGGCCCTCGAGCCAGCCGACCAGCTGGGCCTTGGCGACCCGCAGCTCGGCTTCGCTGGGGACGCCCTCGCCGGCGAACGGGTGCGCCAGGCGGCTCAGCTCGTCCCGCAGGTCGGGCGACAGCGCCTCGGAGAGCTCGTTGACCGACGTCTCGTAGATGTCGCGCAGGCGGTCACGGCTGGGCTCGTCGAGGTCCGACTGGCGGACCTCTTCCAGCAGCAGCTTGATCATGGACCCGATCCGCATGACCTTTGCCGGGTGCTCGACCGCCTCGGACTGGCGGTCCTCGGCGGGCGAAGCGGACACCACCTCGGCCCGCTCGACCATGTCGGCCATCTCGGCGCTCTCGGCGCCATCCGCGCCGGCGCCGTCGCCGTTGGTCTGGCCATCGGCGGTGTGCGTCTCGGGATCAGACATCAAGCCATCCTGCCATGTGGTGATCGGGGTACCTCAACGCCCGTCTCATCGCCCGGCCGTCAGCAGCGGCACCAGCATCTCGGCCGACGTCAGCGAGCCGTGCCGGCCGACCAGCTCGTACGGGCCGGTGTCGTGGGGGTCGAAGAACGCCACGGGCTCCCGGGCGACGAGGGCGACGTCTCCCAGCCGGGACAGCGCCGCCTCGGTGACATGGGGGCCGAACCAGCCGTCGGCGATCGCCTTGTCGCGCTGCACGACCCACGCCGGTCCCGCATGGTTGGCCACGGCCGCTTCGTAGAGGGCCGTGGCCCGGCCTGGTCGGGCGTGCAACCAGCGGAAACGACCTTCTCCGGACTGCATCGAGCAGTTCGCGAGGACGTCGGCGGCCAGCGGGATGACGGCCTTGCCGACCTCCACCTGGCCGTGGTCGGCGGTGACCACCAGGACCGCGCCCGCGGGCAGCCGGGTCAGGAGGTAGTCGATGAGCCGGTCGATGAAGCGAAGCTCGGCGGCGAAGTGCTCGCCCAGGCCGTACTCGTGGGCGACCTTGTCGAGGCCGTCGTAGTAGCCGTAGATGAACGGCTCCGACTCGTGGAGCAGCCGCTCGATCTCGGTGACCATGGTGGCCACGGTCCGGTAGCCCCAGAAGCGGACGCCGTCGAGGTGGGCGCCGGTGAAGCCCGTGGTGCGGTACTCGGCCTTGGTGACCACCGGCGGGCGCTGACCCAGGAACGGGGCGACGGGCTGCAGCTTCACCGGCGGGATGGCCTGGTGGGCGTCGCCCGCGACCGTCGACCAGCGCAGCACGTTGAGGACCTCGCCGTGGACCGCCATCCGGTAGCCGACGATGCCGTGTTCGCCCGGCGCGAGGCCGGTGGTGATCGAGGTCAGGGCGGTCGACGTGGTCGACGGGGCGACCGTGGTGATCGGCCGGCCCGCCATGGCCGCGAGGGTCGGGGCGCTGTCCCGGCGCTCCTGGAGCTGCTCCCAGCCGAGGCCGTCGAGCACCAGCATGACCACCTGGCGAGCCTCGACCACCGCCGGCGGCACCCACTCGGGGGCGTCCTCGGGATAGCCGAGCAACGCAGGGATCAACCCTGCGACGCAAGGTCCTCCATAGTCCGGCAGCACCGGTTCTGGTTGCACACCCATGTCTGTCCCAACCTAACTCGCTGCGAGCGAGCCGCGACCTCATGGGGTGGCGGCTCGGTCGGGGCGCCAGCTGGACGAATCGCGGGGGGTTGCGGTGGGAACCCCTACAGTTGCCCCGGTGAAGGTGTCGACCCGTGGTGATTACGCCAGCCGAGCGTTGCTCTCGCTGGCGCTGCATGCCGACGAGTCGGGCCCGACCTCGGTGCGGGACATCGCGGAGCGCACGGGGCTGCCCCAGCCCTACCTGGAGCAGATCCTCCTGGCGCTGAAGGGCGCGGGCCTGGTGCGTTCCAAGCGCGGGGTGGGCGGCGGCTACGTGCTGGCCCGCGAGCCGGGGACGATCACGCTGGGCGACATCGTGAGCGCCGTCGACGGGCCGATCACCCTCGGCGACTTCGGCCTGCCCCACCAGAACGGGGCGTGCGACCACGAGGGCCAGTGCGTGCTCCTCGCCATCTGGGGCACCGTCGGCGAGCAGATGCGCAAGCACCTCGACGCCCTCACCCTCGCCGACCTCACCGCCATGGCCCGCGGCCAACTCGACTGGCCCGACTGACCCACCCGCCGGGAGACGACGCCGCCGCCCACCTGGCTGTGTCCCCGCTGGGCGGCGGCCACGACGACCAGGTGCCGACACCGAGTCGGCGACAGCCGACACCAGTCGCTCGGGCGACCACAGGTCCCCCACCGCCGGGCGCTGCCCCGAGGCGACAGCCACCATGACGGCGAGGTACCAGGGACGAGTCGGCGGAGCCGACGCCGTTCGTTCAGGCACCGGCGGGCGCTGCGATCAGGCGACGCCCGCCACCACGGCGAGGCGGTCGGCGCGACTCGACCCGGCCGGCACCATTGCCTTCGGCAGTCCGGCCAGCGTCCTGAACAGCGCCACCTCGGGCTGCCGGACCGGCGGGCACTGCCGGCTGACGACAGCGGCCATGACGGCGAGGCAGCAGAGACGAGTCGGCGGAGCCGACGCCGTTCGTTCAGCCCTCGGCGCCATGTCACCGGCCTGGCGGGGCCGCAGCCCCGAGGCGATGTCCTCCGGGAGGACGAGGCGGGAGGAACGAGTCGGCGGAGCCGACGCCGTTCGTTCAGCCCTCGGCGCCGTGCCACCGGCCTGGCGGGGCCGCAGCCCCGAGGCGATGTCCTCCGGGAGGACGAGGCGGGAGGAACGAGTCGGCGGAGCCGACGCCATTCCCCTACGCCGGCGCTAGGAGAGGGTCGATAGGACCTGGGTCAGGTCTTCGGGGAGGGGGGAGTCGAAGGACAGGGGTTCGGTGGTGAGGGGGTGGGACAACGACAGGTGCTCGGCGTGGAGCCAGGGGCGGGGCATGGGGATCGAGGGGCGGGCGCCGCCGTAGCGGCCGTCGCCGACGACGGCGTGGCCGATCGACGCCATGTGCACCCGGATCTGGTGGGTCCGGCCGGTGGTCAGGGTGCAGGTCAGCTCGGTCGTCGGGGTCGGCTGGTCGAAGCGGCGCAGCACGTCGTAGTACGTGGCGGCCGGCTTGCCCCGAACCGTCACCGCCATCCGGGTCCGGTCCCGCTGCGACCGACCGATCGGCGCCTCCACCATCCCGCTCGGCGCCTCCACCGACCCCAGCACCAGGGCGTGGTAGCGGCGATGCACCTCGTGAGCCGCCAGCATCGCCACCAGCTCCTCGTACGCCTCGGAAGAGCGGGCCACCAGCATCAGGCCCGACGTCCCCTTGTCCAGCCGGTGCACGATCCCCGGCCGGTCGGCCTCCCCCACCGACGCGAGAGCCGGGTACCGCGCCAAGAGCCCGTTGACCAGCGTCCCCCGGGCCTGGCCGGCCCCCGGGTGGACCACCAGTCCGGCCGGCTTGTCGACCACCACCAGGTCCTCGTCCTCGTACACCACCGGCACCACCACCGAGGGGTCCGGCCGCGGCAACCGGTCGTCGCCACCAGACGGCAGCGGGAACGACACCACCGAACCCTCGGCCACCCGGAACGACGCCTTGCCGACAGCACGACCGTCGACGGTCACCGAACCGGCGGAGAGCAGCGCCGCGGCCTCCGTCCGGCTCACGTCGCCCAGCATCGCGACGACCCGGTCGAGACGCTCACCGGTCAGTGCCGCCGGGATGGTCTCGGTCAGGTTCACACCCGGCTCGGAGTATCGGCGCCCGTCGAGTCCTTGTCCCCGTCGGCGTCGCCGCCGGACTCGCTCGGCTCCCGCCAGCTGGCCAGGATCAGCATGAAGGCGCCGCACACCACCGCCGAGTCGGCGACGTTGAAGATCGGCCACCACTGCACGTCGATGAAGTCGACGACACCGCCCCCGAGGAACCCGTCGCCCTCCCGGAACGCCCGATCGGAGAGGTTCCCGAGCGCGCCGCCCAGCACCAACCCCAGCGCGATGGCCGCCATCGGCCGGGTCGCGTGCCGGCCACTGCGCAACAGCACCCCCACCACCACCAGGGCCAGGACCGAGATCAGCGGCCCCCGCCCCTCGTTGAGGCTGAACGCCGACCCGTGGTTCAGCGCCAGCCGCAGCCGCAGCGAGCCGACCAGGTCGATGATCTGGGTGTCGAGCGTCCTGACCGCCCACGACTTGGTGAGCTGGTCGACGACGAGGACGACGGCGGCGACGCCGAACAGCAGCGGCCAACGGGCGCGAACGCGCTCGTCGGCCCGCCGCATGTGCGCCGGCCGGGACGTCGCCTCTTCGCCCACGGCTACCGCAGGCCGAGACCGCCGCTCTTGCACTTCACGCACAAGGCGGCATGGGGCAGCGCCTTCAGGCGCTCCTTCGGGATCGAGGTCCCGCACTTCTCGCAGATCCCGTAGGTACCGGCGTGCACCTTGGCGACGGCGATGTCGATCTCCTCGACCGCAGCCCGAGCCTGCGCCGAGAGGGTGAGGTCGCGCTCCCTCTCGACGGCGAGCGTGTCGCCTTCGCCCGACTCCTCGTCGAACTGCACGTCACCGGGCTCCCGGTCCTCGGTCAGCGAGTCGGCCTCGGCCTGCAGGGTCTCGGCCTGCCGGAGGTAGGTCGTCCGCTCCTCCGAGAGGGCCTCGAGCTGCTCGGTCAGGAACTTGTCGAGCCCGTTGCCGGACGCCTTGGCTGCGCTCTTCGCGCTCGCCGGGGAGGTCTTCTTCAGGGCCGCCGCCTTTGTCGTGGTCTTCGCTGCCGACTTCGTGGTCTTCGACTTCGTCTTGCTCGCTCCGGTCGACCGGGTGGCCGCCGCCTTCGTCGTCGCTCTCGCCATCAGGGGTGCCATCCTCGGGAAAGGGTGCCGGATACTACGTTGCGCCCATAGAGAGGTCAATGGAGGGCGTAGAGGTGGGTTGCAGGCTAGGCCCCGATGCCCTCTGTCCCACCTGTCCTCCCGAGTTCCCCTCCGAAATGAGCGACGGTTGAATACCCGAACCCTCTCCAGACCACGCAAGGGAATCGCGTACCCTCTCCCAACATGACTTTTGGCCCCGTCGACCCCGAGCTCGACCTGCCCGCGCTGGAGGACCGAGCCCTGGCGCGCTGGCGGTCGAACGACGTCGTCAAGCACGTCACCAAGCTGAGGGAAGGCGCCAGCCCGTGGATCTTCTACGAGGGCCCGCCCACCGCCAACGGTCGCCCCGGCCTCCATCACGTCTGGGCCCGGGTCTTCAAGGACCTCTACCCCCGCTTCCAGACCATGCGGGGCCACGCCGTGCCCCGCAAGGGCGGCTGGGACTGCCACGGGCTGCCGGTCGAGCTGGAGATCGAGAAGGAGCTGGGCCTCGCCACCAAGGCCGACATCGAGGCCTACGGCATCGAGGCATTCAACCAGCGCTGCCGGGAGTCGGTGCAACGCTACGCCGAGGACTGGTCCCAGCTGACCAGCCGCTCGGGCGTCTGGATCGACACGGCCGACCCCTACTGGACCATGACCAACGACTACATCGAGTCGGTCTGGTGGCTGGTGCGGCAGCTGTGGGACAAGGGCCTGCTCTACGAGGGCCACCGGGTGTCGCCCTACTGCGGTCGCTGCGGCACCGCGCTCAGCTCGCACGAGGTCGCCCAGGGCTACAAGGACATCGTCGACCCGTCGATCTACGTGCGCTTCCCGCTCACGGGCGAGGGCGGCTCGGGCGCGCCGGCGGACGCCGACCTGCTCGTGTGGACCACCACCCCGTGGACGCTCGTCTCCAACGTGGCCGCCGCGGTCGGCCCGTCCTTCACGTACGTGCGGATCGCATCCCCGACACAGGGGGGCCGGGACCTGGTCATGGTCGCCGAGGCGGCCGCCCGGCTGTTCCCCGACTCGCCGGTGCTCCACTCCTGGAACGGCACCGAGCTGGCCGGCTGGCGCTACGAGCGGCCCTTCGACATCCTCGACGCCCCCGTCACCGAGCATCCGGCCTGGCGGGTGGTGGTCGCCGACTACGTCGCGGTCGATGACGGCTCGGGCATCGTCCACATCGCCCCGGCCTTCGGTGAGGAGGACAGCCAGGTCGCTCGGGCCGAGGGGCTGCCGGTCCTCAACCCCGTCGACGCCGACGCCCGCTTCGACCACCGGGTCCCCCGCTGGCAGGGCCAGTTCGTCAAGGACGCCGACCGGTCGCTCATCGAGGACCTCGACAGCCGGGGCCGGCTGGTCGCCGAGCAGGCCTACGAGCACAGCTACCCGCACTGCTGGCGCTGCGGGACCCCGCTCATCTACTGGGCCAAGACCTCGTGGTTCGCCCGCACATCCGAGCGGCGGGAGGACCTCCTCGCCCAGAACGAGCGGATCGGCTGGCACCCCGACCACATCAAGCACGGCCGCTTCGGGCGCTGGCTCGAGGGCAACATCGACTGGGCGCTCTCCCGCGACCGCTACTGGGGCACGCCGCTCCCGATCTGGCGCTGCAACGGCTGCGACCACGTCAGCTGCGTCGGCTCGGTGGCCGAGCTGTCGTCGCTGGCGGGCCGCGACCTCAGCGACCTCGACCTGCACCGGCCCTACGTCGACGACGTCACCTGGACCTGCACCGAGGAGGGCTGCCAGGGCACCGTCCGCCGCCTGACCCCGGTGCTCGACGCCTGGTTCGACTCGGGCTCGATGCCGTCGGCCCAGCAGCACTACCCCTTCGGCGACGACGAGGCGTTCACCACCGCGTTCCCGGCCGACTTCATCTGCGAGGCCATCGACCAGACCCGCGGCTGGTTCTACTCGCTGCTGGCGGTCAACACCCTGGTCTTCGACTCGACGCCCTACAAGAACGTCGTGTGCCTCGGGCACATCGTCGACGAGAACGGGCAGAAGATGTCGAAGTCCCGGGGCAACGCCATCGACCCCTGGGACGCGCTGACCGCGTTCGGGGCCGACGGCTTGCGCTGGAACTTCTTCTCGGTCGGCCAGCCGTGGGGGCCGCGGCGGGTGTTCGAAGAAGGCATCCGCGAGTCGACCCGCCAAACGCTGGTCACGCTGTGGAACGTCTTCTCGTTCTTCACCACCTACGCCGACCTCGACGGGTGGCAGCCGTCGCCCGACGGTTCGGCCGGCCTGTCGCCCACCCACGTGCTCGACCGCTGGGTGCTGCACGAGCTCGACGACACGGTCGCCGTGGTCACCGCCGCGCTCGACGGGTTCGACGCCCTGGGCGGGGCCACGCGGCTGGCCCGCTTCGTCGACGACCTCTCGAACTGGTACGTCCGCCGCAGCCGGCCCCGGTTCTGGAAGGCCAGCGACCCGGCCGCCCATGCCACGCTGCACCACTGCCTGGTCGTCACGGCCCAGCTGCTGGCGCCGTTCTGCCCGTTCCTGTCGGACGAGATCTACGTGGCGCTCACCGGCGAGCTGTCGGTGCACACGTCGGACTGGCCGGTGGCGTCGGGCCGGGCGGATGCCCGCCTGGGCGCCGACATGGCCGCGGCCCGCCGGCTGGTGGCGCTGGGCCGCTCGGCCCGGACCGACGCCAAGGTCAAGGTGCGCCAGCCCCTCGCCCGGGCGCTGCTGCTGTACGCCGACGGCGTCGCGCCCAGCGACGATGTGCTCGCCGAGGTGGCGTCCGAGCTGAACGTGAAGTCGTTGGAGGCGGTCGACACGCTGTCGGGCCTCATCACCTGGACGGCCGCGCCCAACTTCCGGGTCCTCGGGCCCCGGCTCGGGCCGAAGGTCAACGAGGTCAAGGCGGCCCTGGCGTCGGCCGACGGAGCTGAGCTGCGGCGGGCGCTGGACGAGCAGGGCTACGTCGAGGTGGCCGGCGAGCGGCTGACCGCCGACGAGCTGACGTTGCGGGCCGAGCGCCACGAGCACTTCGCCCTGGCCGAGGATGCCGGCTGGGCAGTGGCGCTGGACCTGCAGCTGGACGACGCTCTGCGGCGGGAAGGCTCGGCCCGGGAGCTGATCCGGAGCCTGAACGACCTGCGCAAGGAGGTCGGCCTTGCCATCGCCGACCGCATCGACCTGCAACTGGCCACCGACGACACCCTCTGGGCCGCCGTCGAGGAGCACCAGGACTACATCAAGTCCGAGGTCCTGGCGGTGAGCCTCGAGCGCGCCGAGGACGGCGAGCACGAGATCTTCGTCGACGGGACCCCCGTCCGGGTCTCTTTGAACCGCCGGGGCTCATAGCGAGCCCGCACGGTTCAAAGAAGTCCTAGCCGCGGCGGCCGAAGCGGACGCCGGGGTGGTCGTCGGCGCTGTCGTCGTCGTTGTCGAACACGCCGCGGCCCCACTCGCTGGGGCGGGGGCCCTGTTGGAGGTGCTCGAAGCCACCACCGGGCGGCGGCGGGGGCGGCGGGGCGTCGATGGGCACCGGCAAGTCGTCGTGCGAGTCGTTGGGCGCCCCGGGCGGGTTGAACACCGCGTTCAGGTCGGGCAGGAAGCCTGTGCTCCCCGGCTGACCGGGCCCCGGCACCGAGACCGGCTCGGTCGGCGGCAGCCCGTTGCGAGCCGGCAGCGGATCACGCCCCCCGAGCGGCTCCCGCGACGGCAGCGCGTCCCGGGACGGCAGGGGCTCCCGGCCGGCCAGCGGCTCCCGCGACGGCAAGGCGTCCCGGGAGGGCAACGGCTCGCGCCCGCTCAGCGGGTCGCGGGACGGCAGCGGCGGCGGCTCATGGGACTGCGGCGAGGATCCGTGCAGCTCCTGCAGGTCGCCGATCAGAGCACCGTCGTTGCGCGCCGGAGCCGGCGGCGCCGAGCCGAACGGCGGGGCGTCGAAGGCCGGGCCGTCGAACGGCGGCTTCTTCTCGAACGGCGGGTCACCGAAGGCGGGACCGTCGAACGGAGGCTTCTCGAAGGGCGGCTTCTCGAACGCCGGGCCGTCGAAGGGCGACGACGATGACGGCGCCGGCTCGAACGCCGGCTTGTCGAAAGCCGGGCCGTCGAACGAGGGACCGTCGAACGCGGGCTTGTCGAAGGGCGGCCCGTCGAAGGCGGCGGGCTGGTCCTCGACCGGCGGCGCACCGTTGCCGACCGGCGGCTTGCCGAACTCGACACCGGCGAACGGGCTGCTGGGGAACGCCCCGTTGGACGACCCTCCGTTGCTGGCGGCCGGGGCCGCGGGCGCAGCCGGCGCCGGGATCTCGACGTGCGGAGCCGGCACCTCGACCCGCTGCGGCGGGAGTGACGGCGCCGGTGGCGCGGTGGGGGTCGCGGGCATGGGCGACACGGCCGCGGGCGGGGCCTTGGGCGGGCTGACCTCGGCGATCTCGGGCGCGGGCTCGACGTTGAGCTGGCCGGGCTCGTCGAGCAGGTGCTGCAGCTCGTTCAGGCTGGCGCGGATGTTCTCGCGCTGCTCGTCGACATGGGTCTCGAGCGCGTCGATGTCGGCCAACAGCTTGTCGCGGTTGCCGAGCAGCTCGTCGAGCTCGGCCCGCGCCTCGCGGTGGGCGTCGGACTCGGCCTGGGCCCGGGCCCGGTTGACCTCGTCACGGGCCTCGGAGAGCAGCCGGTCGGCCTCGTCCTTGGCCTCCTTGATGGTGGCGTCGGCGGTGCGCTGGGCCAGCACCAGCGTGCGGCGCAGGGTCTCGTCGGCGTCGCCGACCCCGCTGCTCTCGGCCGGTCCCCGGCGCTGGACTTCGTCGAGCTGCCGCTGCATCTCGGCCAGGCGCCCCTCGGCTGCCTCGGCGCGGTGATAGGCCTCACGCAGGCGATCCTGCAGCTGGCCGATGCCCACGGCGACCCGCTCGAGGAAGTCGTCGACGTCGCGCGTGTTGTAGCCACCCCGACGGGCTTCGCGGAACTCGACGTCGTGGAGCGCCTGAGGAGTCAGTTCCATAACGGAGACAGTAGCGAAATTGCAACGATCACTTCGGTACCCCACAGTGCGCGTTCAATTTGGTCGCGATCCGTGCGGCCTTGATAAACGCGGGTTTTACGAGGGCCGCACACCTAGAACATGCCGCCCCCGCCACAGATGATGCGCGCCAGGATGTTCAACCCGACGATGACGAGGATCGGCGAAATGTCGAGGGCCATCATCCCCATTCGCATCGGCGGGATCAAGGCCCTGATCGGACCGAGCACCGGCTCGGTGACCGTGACGAAGCCGTCGTAGATCGTGCGGTAGGTGCCCGGCCCGGTCGGCGGAACCCAGCTCATCAGCAGCCGAACGATGATGACGAGGACGTAGAGGTTGATGATGCTGCAGATCAGGCTGGCCACGCGGCTTGGACGCTCCTTGTGTTGGTCCTAGGGCGGGGGCGGGCTAGGTGTCGCCGCGCTCTCGCCAGCGGCGTCGCTCTTCGACCGACACCTCGACGTCGCTGGGCGTCAGCAGGTACACGTGGTTGGCGACGCGCTCCATGTGTCCCGACAAGCCGTAGCAGAGCCCGCTGGAGAAATCGATGATCCGGCGCATGAGGTCACGCTCGACGCCCTGGAGGTTGACGATCACCGGCACGTTCCGCTTGAACTCGTCGGCGACCTCCTGCGCATCGGTGAACGACGCCGGCGCCACGACGTGGGGCTTGGCCGACGCCACGCTGAGTGGCCGGACGACGGTGGGCCGGGATCGGGTCACCGGACGCTCCCGCTCGCGCTCCCGGTCGCGGTCCCGATCGCGCTCGACGGCATCTCGATCTCGATCCCGCTCGCGATCCCGGTCACGATCCCGCTCGCGCTCGGCCCTCGACCGCGGTGCGTGGCCGTTGGTGCTGATGCCGGCGCCGTGCTGGAGCGCCGCGACCTCGGCCGCCGCGGCGGCGCTGAGGGTGCGGACGGATCCGGTGGAGTCGGGATCATGGGTGGGCGTGGCCATCGGTCGGCGAACCGGCTCGCGCGACGGCGCGGCCGGGGCCCCACCGAGGACGTCGTAGTCGTCGTAATCCTCGTCGGGACCCAGACCCAGATAGAGCATCGCCTTTCGCCACATCGATGCCATGACTCCTCCAGAACCGGTCTGATCCTAGTGTTCCACTCCCGCTGCTCCCGGGCGCGGACCGAACAACGCCGAGCCCACCCGCACCATGGTCGCACCCTGCGCCACGGCGAGGTCCAGATCCTCGCTCATCCCCATCGACAGCTCCACCAGGGCGTGCGAATCCCGCAGTTTCCGTAGGTCTTCGAACGCTCGGAGTGACGCTTCCCGGTCCCCGGCCGGCGCGATGGTCATCAGCCCGCGGACGTCGAGCCCGTCGCCACGCAGCGCGTCCAACAGCTCGGAGAGCTCATCGGGTGCGCACCCGGCCTTGGTCGCCTCGCCCGAGACGTTCACCTGGACGAGCACCCGGCCGCCCGGAGCCCGCCGGGCGATCTCGGCGCCGACCGACGCGCGGTCGACCCCGTGCCACAGGTGCACCAGCGGGGCGAGGGCCTTGACCTTGTTGCGCTGGATGTGGCCGATGAAATGCCAGCGGACGTCGACGCCCCCGGAAGCGACCTCGTCGGCCTTGGCGACCAGGTCCTGGGCGTAGTTCTCCCCCAGGTCGACCAGGCCTGCCGCCAGAGCCGCCCGCACCACGTCGACCCCATGGCCCTTGGTGACCGCCACCAGCTGCACCGTGTCCCGCGATCCCCCGGCAGCCTCGATCCGCTCCCACACGGCGCCCAGCCGACCGGCGAGGTCGCTCACATCCACACCAGCGCGGCCTGGCGGCCGGTGTCCTTCCGGGCCCGATGGGAGAAGTAGCTGGTGTCGCAGGCCGTGCAGGTCAGCACCTGGCCCCGGTGGTCGACCCCCGCGGCGACCAGGGCCGCGTCGACCGCCGCGGGCAGGTCGAGCGCCGGGGTGCCGGCCGCGGTGACGGCCCGCACCTCGTCGCCGAACTGCTTGGCCAGCCGGTCGAGCTCGTCCTCGCCGAACTCGTAGCACTCGGCGTGGATGCACGGCCCCAACGACGAGCGGATCTCGACGGCGCCCAGCGCCCGCATCGCACCGACCGCGGCCCCGATGACGCCGGCCTCCAGCCCCCGCCAGCCGGCGTGGACCGCGCCGACCACGCCCTGTGGCGACGTCAGGGCGATCGGGGCGCAGTCGGCGGTCTGGATGGCCAGGAGCGCACCAGGCACCGCGGTGACCGCGGCGTCCGCCTCGCGGCCCGCACCCTCGCCCGGCACCGTGACGGTGACCACGTCGGCGCCGTGGACCTGGCGCAGCCACGTCCACGGCAGCGGCGACAGCCGAGCCCGCGCAGCAGCCAACGCAGCCTGGTCCGGCTGCTGGATCCCCAGGTCGCCGTCGGCGGCCTGGGTGAAGGTGATGTTCACGTCACTTCAGGAACGAGGGGACGTCGAACTCGTCGTCGCTGTCGAGGTCGTCGTAGCTGCGGCTGCGACGGGAGCTGAAGTCGACGTCGTCGAGCGGCCGGGTGGACGACGAGGACGAAGACGAAGACGAGGACGAGGACGACGGCGGCACCGCGGACAGTGACGACGACGTGGTCGGCGTCCGGGACCGCGACGAGGTGACCTCGCGGTCGTCCCACCGGTCGAAGCCCGCGGCGATGACGGTGACCCGCACCTCCTCGCCCATCTCGTCGTCGATGATCGACCCGAAGATGATGTTGGCGTCCGGGTGGGTGACCCCGTGGATGACCTCCGCGGCCTCGTTGACCTCGAACAGACCCAGGTCGCTGCCACCGGCGATGGTGAGCAGGATGCCCCGGGCGCCCTCGATGGAGGCCTCGAGCAGCGGCGAGGAGATGGCGTTGCGGGCGGCCTGCAGCGAGCGCCCCTCGCCGGTGCCGTAGCCGATGCCCATGAGCGCCGACCCGGCGTTGCTCATGATCATCTTCACGTCGGCGAAGTCGGTGTTGATCAGGCCGGGCGTGGTGATGAGGTCGGTGATCCCCTGGACCCCCTGGAGCAGGACCTCGTCCGCCATCTTGAAGGCGTTGACCATGGAGGTCTTCTCGTTGGCGACCGTCAGCAGGCGGTCGTTGGGGATGACGATGAGGGTGTCGACCTTCTCCTTCAGGCGTTGGATGCCCTGCTCGGCCTGCACGGATCTGCGGCGCCCCTCGAAGGAGAAGGGCCGTGTCACCACCCCAATGGTGAGCGCCCCGATGCTCTTGGCCACCTCAGCGACCACCGGCGCCCCACCCGTCCCGGTGCCCCCGCCCTTGCCGGCGGTGATGAACACCATGTCCGCACCCTTGAGCGTCTCCTCGATCTCCTCGCGGTGCTCCTCGGCCGCCTGCCGCCCGACCTCGGGGTCGCTGCCCGCACCGAGGCCTCTCGTCAGCTCGCGGCCGATGTCGAGCTTCGCATCGGCATCGCTCATCAACAGCGCTTGCGCGTCGGTGTTGATGGCGATGAACTCCACACCCTTCAGGCCCGCATCGATCATGCGGTTCACGGCGTTGACACCGCCACCGCCGATCCCTACGACCTTGATCACGGCCAAGTAGTTCTGGGGATTCCCGGCCATCGGTCGTACACCTCCACCGTGCGTCGGGGGCCAGCCGCGACCTTCGCGGCAATCAGGGGGCGAAGGCTGACCCGAAGAATGAAACCTGGGATGAACCTCGGTGAACGTACCAAATGTCAGCAACGCCCACGGGACACTGTCGGGCTTCCCGGGACCTTCACATCGAGGACGTCGAGGCATGCCACGTCTACCCGTGCCAGCACGGTCGACACCGCGAGCAGCTTCTCTTCGAGCCGGTCGACCGACCCGAACCGGACCACCCCACCCCGGGTCAAGGTCCCTTCGAGGCGGGTCGACACCGCGGAAAGTGCACCCGGTGCGCGCTTGTTGGCGGCGACCGCGACCCGCAGGGCGCGACGGGCGTTCACCGGCAGCTCACCGCCCTCCCGCAGCGGGGGCGGGACATCCGTCACGGTCATGAGGCCGGGCGGGATCTCGCCACCGATCTGCAGCACCCGCCCGCTGGCGTCGACGATGGCGAGCGGCCCGCTCGGGGCGGTGGTGCGGACGAGCGCCACCGGCACCCGTTCCCGCACGACCAGCCGCACGGTGCTGGGCCAGCGCTTCTCCACCGCGACGTCGTCGACCCAGCTCAGCTCCCGGATCCGGCGGGCGACCCCGCGCTTGTCGAGGGTCAGCAGGGCGTCGCCGGCGGCGATGCCCGACGCCCACCGGACCGTGCTGGAGCTGACGTGGACCGCGCCCTCGACCTCGACCCGGTCGACGTCGAGGAAGGTCGTGTGGGCCAGCGCGGCGCCGTCGACGAGAAGGGTCACCCCGGCGAGGCCCCAGGCGACCCGCTTCAGGCGACGACGGCCCTCCTCCCGGCGGACGAGGATGCGCCGGCGCCGCATCTTGTCGTGCAGGACCACGACCTCGGGGTCCTCGGCCGGCTCCCGGTCGGGCTCGTCGACCTGGGACAGCTTGGGCGCCTCCAACAGGAGTCCGATGTCGATCCGCTCGGCCTCGGCCTCGGCCTCTGCGGGCTCCTCCGGGACCTCCTCGTCGACGACCGGCTCGGGGCGGCGGCGCCAGAACCTACGCATCGGGCCCGTCCAGCGCGGGGAAGCCGATGAGGCGGGTCTCGGGCCGGAGCCAGACGCCGGATTCGGCTGCGACGCGGCGGCGGACCTCGCGCATGAGGGTGTATACGTCGTCGGCGGAGCCGCTGGCGTCGGCCTGGAAGAAGTTGGCGTGCTTGGTCGACACCTCGGCCGACCCGATCCGGAGTCCCTTGCAGCCGGCGGCGTCGATGAGCCGGCCGGCGGAGTCGCCCGGCGGGTTGGCGAACACCGAGCCGGCGTTCTGGCCACCCGGCTGGTGGGTGCGGCGCCAGGCCACGATCTCGGCCAGCTCCAGCTCGCCCTTGGCGCGGTCGCCGGGCGTCAGCTCGAGGTCGGCCCACACCACGACCTGCTCCCGGCGGACGTTGGAGTGGCGGTAGCCGAGGTCGAGGTCGGCGGCCGGTAGCACGGCATCGACGGCGGTGCGGAAGTCGACGATGCGGGCCCGGCCGAGGACGTTCGCCATCTCCGAGCCGTGGCCGCCGGCGTTCATGCTGACCGCGCCGCCGATGGTGCCGGGCACCCCGACCGCCCACTCGAAGCCGGTCAGGCCCTCCCGGACGGACCGGCGGGCGACGATCGGGAGCGACGCGGCACCGCCGGCCCGGACGGCGTGGCCTCGCACCTCGACGGTGCCGAAGCCCTCGCCGAGGGTCACGGCCACGCCGGGGAAGCCGGCGTCGTTGACCAGGAGGTTCGAGCCCTTGCCGACGATGAGCACGTCGATGCCGCTGGCGCCGACGGCTTGGACCACGTGGGCCAGGTCGTCGGTGCCCCGGATCTCGACGAACAGCGCGGCCGCGCCGCCGACCCGGTAGGTGGTGCGGGGGCCGAGGGGGACGTCGACCTTCGCGAGGTCACCCAGCGCGGCCCGCGCGGTAGCGACTGCTTCCTCGCTCATCGCGGGGCGCTCGACGAGGGGTCGAGGTCGACGAGGCGGGTCGGGACGGTGGTGAGGTCGCCGGCGCCCAGGGTGAGGCAGAGGTCGCCAGGGCGGAGGGTCGCGCGCAGCCAGAGGACCACATCGTCCAGGCCGGGCAGGTAGGCGACCTGGGCATCGGGGTGGGCGTCGAGCACGGCGTCGACCACGAGCTTGCCGCTGATCCCGGGGCGGGGGGCCTCGCCGGCCGAGTAGACGTCGGTGATCGCCAGGAGGTCGGCCTCGCCGAACGACGAGGCGAAGTCGCGGCCGTGGGCCGCGGTGCGGCTGTAGCGGTGGGGCTGGAAGACGCACACCAGGCGGCGCGGCCGCAGCTCCCGGGCGGCGGCGATGGCGGCCGCGACCTCGGTGGGCAGGTGGGCGTAGTCGTCGATGAGGGTCGCACCGAACGCGGTCCCTCGGGGCTCGAAGCGCCGGGCGACCCCGACGTAGCCCCGCAGCGCCTCGGCCGAGTCGTTGGGCAGCACCCCCACCTTGGCGGCGGCGAAGATGGCGGCGGTGGCGTTGCGGGCGTTGTGGAGGCCGTGGACGCCCAGCTCGACCTTGACCGGCGGCCGGTCGTGGTGCTGGACGGTGAAGCTGGTCCCGGCGGCGGTGCTGTGGAGGTCGGAGATGCGGACGTCTGCGTCGGGCGAGGTGCCGTAGGTGCTGGCCCCCGTAGCGGCGGCGAGCTCGGCGGCGACCTCGTCGTCGGCGCAGACCACCTGCTCCTCGGCGCCGTCGAGGAAGGTGCGGAAGGCGGCGACCAGCGTGGCGAAGTCGCCGTAGTGCTCGAGGTGGTCGGGCTCGACGTTGGTGACGACGGCGACGTCGGTGGCCAGGCGCAGGAACGTGCCGTCGCTCTCGTCGGCCTCGACGACCAGCGGCCCGTCGCCACCCCAGGCCGACGAGCGCCCGAGGCCCGGGATCGGCGCGCCGACCACGAAGCCGGGCCGGCGGCCGACGCCCTCGAGGATGGTGGCGAGCATGGCCGACGTGGTGGTCTTGCCGTGGGTGCCGGCGACCGAGATGGTCTCCCGGTCCTTGGTGAGCGCGGCGAGGGCGTCGGACCGGTGCAGCACCGGGATCCCTCGCTCGCGGGCGACGACGACGGGTCCGGCGTCCTCGGGCGTGGCGGTGGAGACGACGACGGCGGTGACGTCGTCGGCCGGTGTGGCGGCCTCGGCCCCGGTGGCGACCTCGACCCCCCGGTCCCTGAGCGGCTCGACGAACGGCGTGCTCTCCGCCGGATCGTGCCCGGAGACCCGATGGCCCTGCTCCACCAACAGGGTGGCCACGGCGCTCATCCCCGCCCCCCCGATGTTGGTGACGAAGACATGCGCGAACACGTCGCCCGCCACCTCGTCGTTGCCCTTCCTTGCGTTCACGATCTTGCGTGTTCCTGGGCGAGGCGGGCGATGTCGCGGGCGGCGTGGGGGCGGGCGGAGCGGCGGGCGGCGAGGGCCATGTCGTCGAGGCGCTTCGGGTCGGACAGGAGGGCGTCGACCTCGGCCACCAGGCGGGCGCCGTCGAGCTCCTTGTCGGGGATGACCTCGGACGCTCCGGCCTGCCACATGTGGCGGGCGTTGGCCGACTGGTGGTCGGCGGTGACGTGGGGCGACGGCACGAGGATCGACGGCAGCCCGGCCGCCAGCAGCTCGAAGCACGTGCTCGAACCTGCCCGGCAGACCACCAGGTCGGCGGCGGCCAGCGACGTGGGCATGTCGTCGTCGTACTCGACGGGTTGGTAGCGCAGCGGCGCCCCCGCAGCCAGCGGCGCCCCGTCCCCCAGCAGCTCGTCCCAGTCCCGCCGGCCCACGATGTGCCGCACGTGCAGGTCGGTCCGCGACGACCACCGCTTCAGCGCCGACAGCACCGCCTTGTTGATCTTCAGCGCCCCCAGCGAGCCGCCGAAGATCAGCAACACCCGGCGGCCGGGGTAGACGTCGAGCTTGTGGCGGGCGGCCTCGCTGTCGTGGGCCCGGTCGATGGCCAGCACCTCGGGCCGCACCGGGTTGCCGGTGACGACCGCCCGGGGCAGCGGCGTGTCCGGGAACGACACTGCGCACGCCTTGGCGAACCGGCCGACCAGCCGGTTGGCCGCGCCGGGCGCGGCGTTCTGCTCGGCGACGACGATGGGGATCCGCCGGAAGATGGCTGCGAAGGCGCACGGCACGCTGGCGTAGCCGCCGACCGACACAACCACCCGGGGCCGCAGGCGGCCCACCAGGCGCCACGCCCGGCCGAGCGCCACGACCAGCTGGAACAGCGACCGGACGTTCTGCAGGCTGAGCCTCCGCTCGATCCCCCGCCCCGGCAGCAGCGTGAACGGCAGGCCCGAATCGGGGAAGAGCTTCGCCTCGAGGCCCCGCTCGCTGCCGACCATGTGCAGCGACGTCGGCTGGTGGCCGTCGTCGCCCAACGCACGGGCGATGGCCAGGGCGGGCATGACGTGACCCGCGGTCCCACCCCCCACCACGAGGGCGTAGCACTGGGCGTTGTGCCGCCCGCGGGGGCTCACGAGCGCGCTCCTTCGGGCGATGGCGCCGGCGGCGACGTCCGCAGGTCGACGGTCGGCGTCGGGCCCGTGGGCGTCGCCCGCGTCCCCGGCGGCGTGGTCTGGCGGGCCACCGCCAGCAGCACCCCAGCGCCGGCCATGCTGAACAGCATCGACGACCCGCCGTAGCTGACGAACGGCAGCGGCACGCCGGTGACCGGCAGCACCCCGACCACGGCGCCGATGTTGACGAACGCCTGGAACAGGAACCAGGTGGTGACGCCGACGGCCAGCAGCATCCCGAAGCGGTCGGGCGCGTGCAAGGCGATCCGGATCCCGAGCACCCCGAGCAGCACGAACAGCGACACCACCACGAGCGCGCCGACGAGGCCGAGCTCCTCGCCGATGATGGCGAAGATGAAGTCGCTGTGGGCGTAGGGCAGGAAGCCGAACTTGGCCCGGCTCGCCCCCAGCCCGAGGCCGCCGAAGCGGCCGGACGCCAGGCCCACCAGCGACTGCACGTTCTGGTAGCCCTTGCCCTTGGGGTCGGACATGGGGTGGAGGAACGACAGCACCCGGTCGCGCCGGTAGGGCGCGATGAGGGCGAGGGCGGTGACCAGGCCGATGCCGGCGCCGGCCCAGGCGGCGATCGGGCCCAGTGGCACCCCGGCCACGAAGCACATGGCCAGGGCGATGCCGACGATGACGATGGTGGTGCCCAGGTTGGGCTGCAACAGCACCAACCCCGCGATGACCGCCAGCGCCACGAGCACCGGCCGCAGCGTGACCTGGGTGTTGTGGATCCACTTGGCTCGGCGCGACAGCAGGTCGGCCACCCAGATGAGGAACGTGAGCTTGACCAGCTCGGCCGGCTGGATGAGCAGGTTGCCGAACCCGACCCAGCGGCGCGAGCCGTTGTGGGCGTTGCCGATGACCAGCACCGCCACGAGCAGGAACAGCGACACCCACAGCGCCGGGCCGGCGATGCGCCGGAACCGGTGGTAGTCGATCCGGGCGATGGCGACGAGCACGGCGGCACCGGCCAGCGTCCAGGTCACCTGGCGGGTGACGTGGTACCAGAGGGTGTCGTAGCGGTCGAGGGCGTAGGCCGACGACGCCGACATGACCATCACCAGGCCGAGCAGGTTGAGCACGGCGATGAGGAAGCCGATGCCGAGGAACATCGACTTCGTCCGGGTGGCCACCAGCGTGACCTTGGGCAAGCCGAGGCGCAGGGCGGCGTCTTTGCGCCGCCGCCACAGCCGGCTGAGCCGGGGGTCGAATGCCGTGCTGGTCATGGTCCGCCTTCTCCGCCGATTCCGCCGATGTGTGCTTGCACGGCCCGGGCGAAGTCGTCGCCCCGCTCGCCGTAGGAGCCGTACCAGTCGAAGCTGGCGCACCCGGGCGACAGCAGCACTGCGTCACCCGGCCGAGCGGCGCCGGCCGCGAGCCGCACTGCGTCGTCCATCGACTCCGCGGCCCGCACCGGCACGCCGGTCGGGCCGAAGACCGCCGCCACGTCCGCCGTGGCGTCGCCGATGGCGACCACTGCCCGGGCCCGAGGCGCCACCTCGGCCAGCGGGCTCAGGTCGAGCCCCTTGTTGCGTCCCCCGCAGATGAGCACGACCGACTCGAAGCCCTCGACGGCGGCCAGCACGGCGTGCGGCGTCGTCGCCTTGGAGTCGTCGTAGAAGGGCACCCCCCCAGCCTCGCCCACCAGCGTGACCCGATGGGGGAGGCCCGAAAAGGCCAGCAAGGCGGCCCGGACGCCCTCCCGGGTGGCCCCGCCGGCCAGCGCCGTGGCGGCCGCGGCGAGGCCGTTGGACAGGTCGTGGGGGAAGCTGCGCTGCAGCTCGCCAACCCGCGCGAGCGTTTCGCCGCCCGGGTCGACCAGGGCACCGTCGGCGACGCGATAGCCGACGAGCTGACGGCCGGCCGCGCCGTGACCGCCGGCGGTGGTGCCGAGGCCGAAGCCGACCTTCCGGGCCGGCGCCGACGCCAGGTGGCGGGCCACGACGGGATCGTCGAGGTTGCCGATGGCGACGTCGTCGGGCCGCTGATCCCGCCAGATCCGTGCCTTGGCGGCCTCGTACTCGGCGAGCGACCGGTGGTTGTCGAGGTGGTCGGGGGCGAAGTTCAGCCAGGTGGCGACGGCCGGGGCGAAGTGGCGCGAGTGGTCGAGCCGGAACGACGACGCCTCGACCACGAACACGTCGATGGTCGGGTCGTCGATGGCCGCCACCAGCGGCACCGGCGTGTTGCCGACCGCCTGGGCGGCGAGGCCCGAGGCCTCCAGCATGGCGCACGTCAGCATCGTGACGGTGGTCTTCCCGTCGGTGCCGGTGATCGCCAGCAACGGTCGGTCGTCCCACCGCGCGGCGAGGTCGAACTCGGAGGCCACAGGGGTGCCTTCGGCGGCGGCGATCTCGAAGACGGGGTGCCGGGCGGGCAGGCCCGGCGCCGGCAGCACCTCGGAGGCCCCTGCGACCAGCCGCCCGAGCGTCGCGCGGTCGGGCGCGGCGACCAGCTCGACCCCGAGCTCAGTGGCCCGGGCGACGGCGTCGTCGCCCGGCCGATCGTCGACGACGACCACGGCCTCGCCCCTGCGCACCAACGCCTCGGCCACCGCAGCCCCCGTGATGCCGAAGCCCACGACGAGGTGCGGCCCCTCACGACCACTCACGAACCAGCTCATAGGCCGGTCTGCCGATCGGTGTTGCAGACGGGGTCGGCGTTGGCGGCCTGGCCGGTGCAGAGCTCGCGGCGGTCGAGGGCGCCGGTGGAGGCGAAGTCGGCGTAGTAGATCCCCAGCGCCACGGCGGTGGCCATCAGTGCCATGACCCAGAACCGGATGATCACCGTGGTCTCGGGCCAGCCGCCCAGCTCGAAGTGGTGGTGCACCGGCGCCATCCGGAAGATCCGCCGGCGGAACAGCCGGAAGCTGCCGACCTGCAGGATCACCGACAGCGTCTCGAACACGAAGATCGACCCGACGATCGGCAGCAGGAGCTGGGCGTTGAGGGCCAGGGCCAGGGTCGCCAGCCCTGCCCCTATGGCCAACGACCCGGTGTCCCCCATGAACACCTGCGCCGGGGGCGCGTTCCACCAGAGGAACCCGATGATCGCCCCGGCCATGCCGGCGGCGATGACGGCCAGGTCCAGGGCGTGGTTGACCTGGTAGATGTCGAGGTTCCGGAAGTCCCAGAACGCCACTACGGTCAACGCGAGGTACGCGTAGACCGAGATGCCGCCCGCCAGGCCGTCGAGGCCGTCGGTGAGGTTGACGGCGTTGGTGGTGCCGAGGATCAGCAGCACCGCCCAGACGACCCACCCGACCTGGTGCAGCTCGAGGCCGGGCTTGTTCCACCGGGTGAAGCTCAGCGTGGTCTCGACGTCGGTCCAGGCCAGCGCAGCGAGCGCGAAGCCGACCGCGACGATGAGCAGGCCGGTCATCTTGGCCCGCTTGTTGAGGCCGAGGTTGCGCTCGTGGCTGATCTTGATCCAGTCGTCGAGCGCGCCGACCATGCCGGCGGCGGCGATGGCGAGCATCACGAGCAGGCCGCTGCGGGTGAACAGCAGCCCGGGGTGGAGGTGGGCGACGGCGTAGCCGATGGCGGCGGCCACCACGATGGCGACGCCGCCCATGGTGGGGGTGCCGGCCTTCTTGGTGTGGCCCTCGACGTCCTCGTGGATGGGCTGGCCCATGCGATGGGCCCGGAGCCAGTCGATGAGGTAGCGGGTGCCGACCAGCGACACGGCGAGGCTGATGCCCGCGGCGATGAGCAGGGGGACCATGTGCCTACGCGCTCCCCCGGTCCGCCCGGGCGACGAGGGCCGTTCGGGCCTCGACGCGATCGTCGAACGGCGACACGTGGTCGCCGATGGTCTGCGTGGTCTCGTGGCCCTTGCCCGCGATCAGCACCAGGTCACCGGGCCGGGCCTCGTCGATGGCCAGGACGATGGCCCGGCGGCGATCGGGCTCGACGGTGACGACTGCCGGCGCGTCGTCCGGCACCCCGGCCCGGATCTCGCCCAGGATGGCGAGCGGGTCCTCGGAGCGCGGGTTGTCAGAAGTCAGGATCACCCGGTCAGCCAACCGGGCGGCGACGGCACCCATGATCGGCCGCTTGGTGGCGTCCCGGTCGCCGCCGCACCCGAACACCACGATGACCCGGCCGTCGGGCGTGAGCTCGCGGCTGGTGGTCAGCGCCTGCTCGAGGGCGTCCGGCTTGTGGGCGTAGTCGACGAGCACGGTGAAGCCTTGGCCGGCATCGACGGGCTCGAACCGGCCGGCCGGAGGGGCCGCGCGGCGGAGGCCCTCGGCGATGGTGGCCGCGTCGACGCCCAGGACCTGCGCCGTCACCGCAGCGGCCAGGGCGTTCAGGGCGTTGAAGCGGCCCGGCAGGCCCACGTCGATGCGGGTGCCTCGCCAGGTGAAGCTGCAGCCGTCGGCGCGGACGTCGAGGTCGGTCACGTCACCCAGACCGTACGACGTGGCGACCACCCCGGTTCGCCGAGCCGAGAGATCGTCGAGCAACCGGCGGCCCCAGGGGTCGTCGGTGCAGATCACGGCCCGGGCGGTGAAGGCCGGGTCGAACAGGCGTGCCTTCGCGGCGAAGTACTCGTCCATGGTGTGGTGGAAGTCGAGATGATCGCGCGACAGGTTGGTGAACACGGCCACCTCGAACCGCGTGCCGTCGACCCGGTGCAACGCGAGGCCGTGGGACGACACCTCCATGACCACCGCGGCGCGACCGGCGTCGCGCTCGGCGGCCAGCATGGCCTGCAGCTCGGTGGCGTCAGGGGTGGTGTGGACGCCCGAGATGGTGCCGATGAGCCCGCTCGAGCGGCCGGCGGCCTCGAGGATGGACCAGAGCAGGTGGGTCACCGTGGTCTTGCCGGCGGTCCCGGTGACGCCGACGACGCTCAGCTCCGAAGACGGGTGACCCCAGAACGCCGCGGCCAGCGGCCCCATGGCGGCGCGGACGTCGGGCACCACCACCTGGGGCGCATCGACGTCGGCGAGGGGGTGGTCGACAACGAGAGCCACAGCTCCGTTATCGACGGCCTTGCCCGCGAGGTCGTGCCCGTCGACTCGGGCGCCCCGCACGCAGCAGAACAGCGCACCCGGCACGACGTCCCGGGTGTCGTGCACCACCGCTTCGATGCCGAGGTCACCGGGACCGCCACCGGGCGGCACCATCTGAGCGGTGCCCGCCAGCGCGGCCACCAGGTCGCCGAGTCGCACTGCCGAGGTGCTCCTACCCGCCCCGGCGAGGGAGGAGGTTCAGGCGCAGGCCGGGCGGGCGGGTGGTGGCGGGGGCCTGGGGGTTGACCTGGGCGAGGGCGACCGTGGTCGTGGTGGTCGGCGTGGTGGGCTTCGTAGCGGCCTGGGCCCGCACCTTGGGCGGCTCGACGGCGAGGGTGCCGGTGCCGGTCCGCTGGGCGGGCGGCGGGATGTGCTCGAGGCGCAGGGCGTAGCGGGCCAGTTCGGCGAACGACGGTGCTGCGGTGGTGGCGGCGTAGACCTTCCGAGGTTCGTCGAGCACCACGATGATCGACAGCTTGGGGTCGTCGGCGGGCATGAACCCGGCGAAGGTGGCGATGTGGTGGGTGCGGCCCTGGGCGTCCTTGTAGCCGTGCTCCTGGGCCTTGCGGGCGGTGCCGGTCTTGCCGGCGACGTCGTAGCCCTCGATCGCCGCCGCGCTGCCGGTGCCGTTGGTGACCACGTTGGCGAGCATGCGCCGCACCTTCGCCGCGGTGGCGGCCGACACGACCCGGTGCGGCTTCTCCTTCACGACCGCGTCGCGGCGCTGGCCGTCGGCGTCGATGATCGAGTCGACCAGCTTGGGCGGCACGTAGACCCCGTCGTTGGCGATGGCGTTGTAGGCGTAGAGCATCTGCATGGCGGTGACCGAGACCCCGTGACCGATCGGGATGGTGCCGATCGACGTTCCGGACCAGTCCGCCGGCTCGGGGAGCGCCCCGCTCACCTCTTGGGGGAAGCCCAGCGCAGTCCGGCGGCCGAAGCCGAAGTCCCGAAGGTAGTCGTAAAGCTTCTGCTTCCCCAGCTGTTGGGCGATCATGATCGACCCGACGTTCGACGAGTGGGTGAGGATGTCGGTGACCGTCATGTCCTCGGTCAGGTGGTTCTCGTCGTCGGTGAAGACGTGGTCGGCCACGAGCATGGCCCCGGGGACCTTGAGCTTGGTGTCCGGCTCGACCAGGCCCTCCTCGATGGCGGCGGCCAGCGTCACGACCTTGTTGACCGACCCGGGCTCGTAGTTGGCCGTGAGGGCCGTGTTGTTGCCCGAGCTCTCGGGGGCGCCGGCCTCGTTGCGGCCGATGTTGACGAGCGCCAGGATCTCACCGTTCTCCGGGTTGGAGACGATGGCGACGCCGCCCTTGGCCTGCTTGGACTGGACGGCGTCGGACAGGACCTTCTCGGCCGCGATCTGGAGGTTGCGGTCGATGGTCAGGACCAGGTCGTCGCCCGGCTCCGCGGGGTCGAGGTGGTGGCGGCCGGCCGGGATGGTGCGGCCTTCCAGGTCCTTCTCGACGATCAGCTCGCCGGTCTTGCCCGACAGCCGGGTGTTGTACTGCTTCTCCAGCGC
>Ga0075431_100000526_pt1 | contig 32123 bp, 26 predicted proteins | sample RhiMetdeltSRZDD5_FD_75297 | JGI IMG/M metagenome (GOLD analysis project Ga0075431, IMG submission 75297) | Populus rhizosphere microbial communities from Tennessee, USA - Rhizosphere MetaG P. deltoides SRZDD5 | ecosystem: Host-associated > Plants > Roots > Rhizosphere > Soil | place: USA... | reverse complement strand
CGCTGGCAGTTCCTCGGGAGAACCAGCTCAAGGACGCAGATTCAATCGGAGGGCAGACGAGAGTCGCGATTTTAGCAGACTTGTTCCGGGGTCCCAGGCTCCCACCGTCGCACCAAGATATTGAGTTCCATGAACTTGCAGGATCGGACGAACAGGACGATCCATGGCGGCCCGCTTGCTGCGCTTCACCCAGAAGGGACGCCTTGATGCACCCGCTTAGGCGGTCGTCTCGTGGTTCGTCACTCCCATGGGGACCGTTCCCCCCAGGAAGCTCTTTTGTTCCTCGATGTGAGTGAAGGGGCGAAGCTATACCGGGCTGTCCCGACCGGGCGACGAATTTTCTTCACCCGGTGCCCCGATTGCGCAGCGGAAGTGCTTTCCTCCGATGACTGAGACGGTGAGGCTATGTGCTTGAGGCGTGCCGGCGCCACAATGTTCGTAACTGTAGCGTGTATCGCCGTGGGCACTTCAGTCCGGGCGCAGACCATCGAGCCACCGAACAACGCGCCCGTTCAGGCTGGTCCCCTCCTGCTTGCTCCCGTCGTCCGGCTTACGAACGTCGGCTACGACAGCAACGTGTTCAATCAAGATAACGAGAGTAATCCTCAGGGTGATGTGACGGCAGTATTTAGCCCGTCGGTAGACGGCTGGCTCCGCCTCGCGCACGGACGCGCCAGCGGACGAACCCAGTTCGACGTCTACTACTTCAAGCAACTGACGGACCTCCGGGCGGTTGATACCGACAGCGCCGGGCGTGTGGAGGTGCCGCTGAACAGGTTCAGGCCATTCGTGACTGGCGCATTTCTCAACACGCGGCACCGGCAGAACCTCGAGATCGATGCGATAGCCCGGCGCCGAACGAGTTCCGTGACAGTTGGAACCGACGTTCGGCTGACCGAAAAGTTGACCACCTCCCTCTTTACATCGCGCACCAGGCTGGACTACGACACCAACTCGATCTATCTGGGCACCGATCTCGCAGATGTGCTCAACTTCACAGGCAGGGGTGAGGGCGCTTCACTTCGATACGCGTTGACGCCCCTGACGACGATCGGCGTTACTGCGGATCGGACGCGTCATCGCTTCGACTCGGCACCCGAGCGAAACTCCGACAGCTTCGATGTCACCCCCATGGTCGAGTTCAACCCGCGGGCATTGGTCAGCGGAAGCGCGTCGTTCGGGTTCCGGCAGCGAAAATTCCTCTCGGGAACGGCGCCCGACTTTAACGGATCCGTTGCGTCCGCGGATCTGACCTACACATTGCTCGGACGGACGCGCTTTACGGTGCTCGGTCGCCGTCAGCTCGAATATTCATATGTGGTGGGGCGCGCGGACTATGTCGAAAGCAGCCTCACGCTGGTTGTAAACCAACGGTTTGGCGATTCGTGGGACGTGGGCGGGAGCCTGTCACGCAGTCGATTGTCATACGGAGACATGATCTCGCCGACCGACAGCTCGGCGGTTATGACGTTCCCGGATGAAAGCATCATCGGATGGAGCGTGGATGCCGGTTACCGCCTCTCGCGCACGCGTATTGGCCTGCGGATCGACCAGCGCCAGCGGGAGGCCAGCGCGCAGGTGCGTGCCTACGAACGACTGCGAATCGGTTCCACTCTGACATATGAGTTCTGACCACGGGGCCGTCGGCTGCTCCTGGACAGCCGTTGGCTGCACGTGGAGGAGAGTGAGAGAAAGATGATCAATTGCCCGCTGCTACGAGCTGTTGCTGCCTGCGCGCTTGCATTGTCCGCTGCTGCGGTCGGGCATGCGCAGCAGCCCGGACCGTCGCGGGGCCAGTCCGGACCGCCGGCGCGGCAGCCGGTGGGCCCCCCGGTTGGTCAACCCGCTCGGTATGCCGGCCTGCCAGCAGTGGATTACAAGGTGGGGCCGAACGATGTGCTGGCGATTACGGTTTTCGATCAGCCGCAGCTGACGGGTCGGTACATGGTCCAGGCTGATGGGAGCTTCACCTTTCCCCTCCTGGGCCGTGTGAGCGTCGGTGGCCTCACGGTGCGGGCAGTCGAAAACGAAGTTCGGGACGGTCTCGCCAAAGGCTATCTGAAGAACCCGCAGGTTGGGGTATCGGTCGAGGAGTTCCGTAGCCAGCAGGTGTTCATCGTGGGTGAAGTGCGACAGCCGGGAATCCTGCAGTTTACCGGCTCGATGACGATGATTGAAGCGCTGGCGCGTGCAGGCTCCACGACCGAACGCGCGGGTATCGAGGCGGTGATCGTTCGGACGCCTGATGGTGTGTCGCCGCCGAACGAGGCAGCTCTCGCTCGGGCCCAGAAGGGTGACGACGCTAACGTGATTCGCGTCAACCTGGAGACACTGCAGACCGGCGCACTATCGCAGAACGTCACCCTCCAGTCAGGTGACACTATCTTCGTGGCCCGCGCCGAAACGGTTTTCGTCTCGGGTCAGGTGTACAGGCCGGGTGAGTACCCCATTCGTGCCGGAATGACGGTGCGGCAGGTGCTTGCGCTGGCCGGCGGGGTTACAGACCGTGGTTCTACCCGCCGCATTCAAATCATTCGCCACACGGATGGCAGGGAGACCACCATCGCCGCGGATCAGCAGGATATCGTCCGCGGCGGTGATACGATTCTCGTGCGGGAGCGGTTCTTCTGATGCCCATTCTGCGGCATTCGCGTCAGGAGGCCTGAGTGTACGAGCAGTTCTACGGGTTCAGCGCCCGGCCGTTCGATCTCACACCCGACCCACGATATCTGGTCGCCACCGACGTTCACCGCGAAGCGCTGAGCAATCTGGAGTATGCGATCCTCAGCCGTAAGGGGATCACGCTCCTCGTCGGCGAGGCCGGTACCGGCAAGACAACCGTAATCCGGGCGGCAATTGAGCGACAGCCGGCCCGCGTCCACTGTGTGCATATTCACAACCCGGCTCTGACGAGGCCGGAGTTTGTGTCGATTCTCGGTGCGAATTTTGCGTTGAGTGACACGGCACGGACTTCCAAGGCCGATCTGCTGGTCGAGCTCGAACAGTTGCTGCGAAAGCGCCAAGCCCAGAACGAAACGACGGTGCTCGTCGTTGACGAAGCGCAGAGCCTGCCGTTCGAGCTACTGGACGAGATCAGGTTGCTGACGAACATCGAGACCGATTCTGACAAACTGCTGTCACTCGTCATCGCCGGGCAGCCGCAGATCGCCGAGCGGTTCAACACCCCGTCGTTCCGCCAGCTCAAGCAGCGTATCGCCCTCCGCTGCGAGCTGCGCCCGTTGAATCGGAATGAGTCTGTCGCCTACATCGCAGGCCGGATCCGCGCCGCGGGCGGCGTTCCCGCCCATTGTTTTACCCGTGAGGCCGTGCTCCTGATCCACGAGTATTCGTGTGGCATCCCGCGCACGATGAACGTCATTGCCGACAACGCTCTGCTCGGGGGACTGGCCGCGCAGCAGCAACCGGTTGGAATGCAGCTGGTGCGAGACGTATGCCGTGATTTCGATATCGCCGCACCTCACCGGACGACCGCTCGCGCTGCGTCGCCTCCCACGCTGCCGCGTGGAGCGCACCCGCTCACAGCGTCCGAGCAACGCGTGCTCGATTCGGCGCTTCCTGAGCCAGACCGCGGGTCGGCGCCATCCGATTCGGTTCGAGACGCCGGGAGGTCCGTAGCAGGCGGCTCCATCACGCGACGAGAGAAGATAGCAAACTGGGCCGCTCCGGCCATCAGCGCTCTTGGTCTGAAACGGCGCTGAGCGACGACAGCCGTTACTGACAACGAAAGAGGATTTGACGATGAGCCGCGTTACCGACGCAATGAGGCGTACGGGTCACCACCACGATGATCGGCCGGTGAGCACGGACGACATGCCATTCGTAGGCGGCGACGATGCCGCGAGATCGGAAGATTCTTTCCCAATTCCAGGAACTGCGAGCCCGCCGCCGGCTGCCGGCTTGGAGCCGGGGCCGCCTCCCGGCGAAATCGAGGTGCGAGCGCCGATAGTGCCGTCGCACCCGCGGAGGGAATCCGCTGAAGACGTCCAGCTGCAGGACATCATCCGCGTCCTGGTTCGCCGGCGCAAGATGATTTGCGCAGTGGTGGTCGCGGCGGTTGCCGCCGCCGCCACTTACAACGTCACGGCGCCACGGATCTACCAGGCCCAGGCGCGAGTCCTGATCGAGTCCGACACCGGTCAAGTCGTGCCGTTCCCGGGCGTCGGTACCGATCCGAATCGCGACGATTACCTGATGACCCAGGTCGAAGTGCTTCGCAGCCGCGCTCTCGCGCTGAAAACACTCGAGGGGCTGAAACGGCTTCCCAAAGATCCGACTGTTCAGTCGGAGGAGATCGACCGATTCCAATCCGACTTGGCCGTCACGCCAACCCAGTCCGCCACAGGCACGAGCCGCGTCGTCACCATTCGATACAACTCACGCAATCCGCGGGTTGCGGCACAAATGGCCAACGCGCTGGCCCAAACCTACGTTGACCAGAATCTCGAAGCTCGCCGGAGCGGCAGTCGCGACGCGACGAACTGGCTCAGTCAGCGCCTGAGCGAACTGCGCAAGAACGTGACCGCGACCGAAGATGCCCTTCAGGATTATCGCGAGCAGAAGAAGGCCGTCGGGCTCGAGGACAATAACAACATCCTGACCCAAAAGCTCGCGCAGGTGAACGCCGCCTACACATCCGCTCGGACCGAGCGCGTAGAGAAGGAGGCGCTCTATCAGCAGTTGGTGTCGATGGAGCAGACCAATGCCCCGCTCGACACATTTCCGGCCATCGTGGGGAACACGTTCATTCAGGGGCTGAAAGCCGACCTCGCCGTTTTGCAGCGAGAGCGGCTGCAGCTCTCTGAGCGCCTCGGTGCTCTGCATCCAGACATGGTCAAGATCGATACCGCCATCAACACCGCCCAACAACGGCTGGGTGCCGAAATGGCAAAGGTTGTCGAGGGAATCAGGAACGACTACCGGGGAGCGCAAGCGACGGAACGGGCGCTGGCGTCGGCGCTGGAGGGGCAGCGGCAGGAGGTCCTTGCACAGAACAGGACCGCGATTGGGTTCAGAGCACTCACCCGAGAGGCGGCGAGCAATCAGCAGATGTTCGATACTCTTCAGCAGCGCGCCAAAGAAACGGAAATTGCCAGCGAGCTGCAGCTTAACAACATCAGGATTCTCGATCTTGCTCACGTCCCCGAGATTCCCATGTGGCCACGAACCCGCCAGAATCTCGCGATCGGGTTTCTCGGCGGGACGTTCTTCGCGATCGCGCTCGTGGTCGGCGTGCATTTCCTGAGCCCGAGGATTGCGGAACCCGAAGAAATCGCAGAAGCGCTCGGCCTGCCGCTGGTTGGTGTCGCCCCTCGTGTTCCTGAAATCGGCGCTGCGCTGAGCACTCTCACCGACTTGCCCCCGCCGTTCCAGGAAGCCGTTCGGAACATCCGGGCGCAAGTCTTCCTCTCGCCCTCCACGACGGCCACACGGACGCTCGCAATTACGAGTACGAGTCCCGGAGAAGGCAAGACTGTCATAGCCACGAGCCTCTCAGTGTCGGTTGCCAAGGCCGGCCGCCGTGTGTTGCTCGTCGACGCCGACATACGACGCCCGCAGCTCGATGAGGTGTTCAATGTCCACAGGTCGCCGGGACTGTCGAACATAATGGCCGGTGAAGTCACCCCGAGTGAGGCGCTGATTCAGTCGCGGGTAAAAGGCCTCTTTCTCCTGCCGGCGGGAACGAGCGTGGACAACCCAGGCGACGTGCTGGACCACGAGCGCCTCAACCAGCTGATTCAGGGTTTCAGGCAGGTATTCGATCTGGTTGTGATGGACTGTCCGCCCGTGATGGCCGTTGCCGATGCCGCCATCGTGGCCAACGCCGCAACGTCGGTATTGTTCGTCGTCGGGGCCGGAATGACGAGCGCAGAGGTGGCGCGTGGCGCAGTGGAGCGCCTGATGTCCGTTCAAGCCCGCGTGGTCGGAGTCGTGCTCAACAAGGCCGACCTCGAAAAGCGATCTGAATACTACGGTTACTACGGGACGATCGAGAAAACGACGTGACGCGCCAGCACGTTGACCGCGGCTGTGGCGGCCGTTGATAAACGCCGGTCATAAAGCGTAGGTGGTTGCGGGCGCTATGTCGCGCGATGGCAGGTCTCGCATACGCGCAACTCTCGTCTGGCTGTTGTGCACGTTGGTGGTCACTGTCGCACCCTTTGATTTCGAGGTGCCGCCACCGGGCCACGAACAGGAATTCACCGGATTTTCCCATTGGTCGAGCCAGCGGGCGCCGGTTGAGTTCGGCCTCAATATGCTGTTGTTCGTACCGTTCGGCGCATTGGTGTATCACGGTCGACAACGCGGCGCCGCCAACCTGCCGCCAATCGCCATCACTGTTGTCGCCACGGCGTTGCTGATTTCATTCAGTGTTGAGTGGTTGCAGCGTCTTCTGCCTGGTCGCGAACCTTCGCTCGTCGACATTACCGCGAACACAAGCGGAGCGCTCGCGGGTGTATTCGCAAGCCGAGCGTTCGGCGCGGAAATAGCAGGATGGATCGACGAACTGTGCGCATCCGTATCGCCGACAGCACTTACCGTGGCGCTGATGAGCGTCATGGTGATCTCGTTAGCGGTATCCGGCTGGCTTCAGGCTCGGACACGACTAAGCAACTGGAGTCCTGAGTACCCGTTGGTCGTCGGCAACGAGCGGACCGGAGATCGGCCCTGGCGCGGGACAGTATCCTCGCTCGAGATCACCGACTCCGCGACGCCGTTGTCACTGGTGCGACGGTTTGCTGCCGGCGAATCGGTGTTTCTTCCCGGCGGATCCGTGGCGAAATTCAAGTTCGCCGGAGACGCTCCATATCGCGATGCCAGTGGAAGCGCAGGCGATTTGGACTGGACGGCACAACCCGCAGTTTCTCGGGAGGGCACTGTCGCGATGACCGGGCACTCCTGGTTGCAAACGCACATGCCGGCGTCAGGTCTCGTGGATCGATTGCGCGAAACGAACGCATTTACGGTTCGGATTAGATGCGCGACCGCGGACCCTTCCCAAACTGGTCCTGCACGAATCGTCTCGAATTCGGCGAGCCCGCTTTTGCGCAACTTCACGGTCGGCCAGGACGGATCCGATCTCGTAGTTCGTGTTCGGACGCCGCTCACGGGACCGAATGGGACGCGTGTCGCGACCGTTGTTCCAGAAGTCTTCACCAACGACGAACCGCGCGACATCTTAGTCGCGTACGACGGGACGACCCTGGTTGTGGCTGTTGCGAGAACCAACCAAATAGTTCGGACCGAGTTGTCGCCAGGGTTCAGTGCGGCACTGTCGCTTAGCCCAGAGGGCGTGCAATTGCCGCGACAGCGGCTCTACAAGCTCGGCTATCTCGCCTTGCTGTTTCTGCCGCCCGCTGTACTGATCGGGCTTTTCGGACATGCACGGCGTGATCGGGTGATGTTCAGTACTGTCTACGCGTTCACCGCTGCGGTCGCGATGGAAGGGACGTTGATGCTGGCGAGTGGCCGTGCTTTCGATATCGGCAACGCATGTGTCACCGCGAGCGCCGGCGCGGTGGTGCTTACCATCTTTGGTGCGATGCTTTGGACCAGCGGACCAGCCATTGGCAATCGAGCCTTGACCGCCGTTGGGCCGTTTAGGCACACGTGAGAGACCGACCGGTGTCCACCGTCCTGGGTATAGCTGGGGCAAAGCGGAATGCCTGTGCCGCAATTTGCATCGACGGGCAGATCCGCGCTGCGTGCGAACAGGAACGGCTCACGCGGGTTCGTGGGATCGGATTGGCTCCGGGAGTCCTTCCGCTGGAAGCCGTCGATGAAGTGATTGCACTGGCAGGCCGTCAGCCCGGCGACGTGACAACGTACGTATCGGCGGAGCCGCAGGTGCGTTTGCCCGCGACGTTGCGGATCCAAGCAGTCGATCACCATCAGGGTCACGCCGCCGCAGCGTTCTTGTCGTCGCCATTCGAGCGGGCGGTTGTGCTCGTATGTGACACACATCCTGGCCGTGAATTGAGCATATGGATTGGCCACGGCAATCACCTGGCCAATCTGGATTTGCCGTGGTCAGGTCGAGCCTTTGCGTCCCTCTATTCCGAATGTGCGGAGCTCTTCGACTTTGCATCCGGCCAATCGCATCGTCTGGAGGCGTTGGCACATCTGGCACGCGGAGAGCGGACCCAGGAACTTACCACCACGTTTCAATACATCGATGGAGGGCTGAAGGTCGATGCCGACTGGTGCGCGCACATCGATCGGATGATTCAGGCCGATCGCCGGCGGCACGGCCACGCTGCCGAAACGGCGAGTGCCGTTCAGTGCCGGATCGGAGAGCTGCTTCTCGAGTTTCTTGCGGATGTCCGGGCCGCGGTCGAGGTCGACGCGCTCTGTCTAGCCGGTGGCCTGTTCTACAACACCTACTTCAACACGTTGATTCGCGCGTCGGGGCTCTTCAGCGAGAGTTTCGTTCCAATAAATCCTGGAAATGCCGGATTGGCGGTCGGTGCGTCCCTCGTGGTCGCAAACCAGGATGGTGTTCAGAGCCGGCCGACTGTGTCGCCGTTTCTCGGCCCCGAATACGACCTGGAAACGATCAAGGCGACGCTCGACAGCTGCAAGCTGTCGTACGAGTTTGTCACTGAAGCCGAAGCCCAGGACGCAGCGGTGGCGGCGCTGGTTCGTGGCCACCTCGTCGGATGGTTTCAGGGCCGAATGGAATGGGGGCATAGAGCGCTCGGTCATCGGAGCATTCTTGCCAATCCCCGGTGCGAGTACGTGCTCGACAATCTGAACTTCTTTTTGCGGAAACGAGAGCGGTCACGCCCGTTCGGCCTGTCGGTCTGCGAAGACTCGGTCCACAAGCTGTTCTGCGGCCCACCATCGTCGCCTTGGATGGAGTATGAGTATCGACCGCGGGACGATCACTTCCGCCATGTCATTCCGGTCGGCGCCTCGACGATTCGCGTCCAGACCGTGGCGCCGGACCAAGGCCCGTTCTGGGCGCTTCTCAAGAAAATGGAACAGGCAACGGGAGTCAGCGCTGTCGTCAACACTTCCTTCAACGGATTTCACGAGCCGATTGTGTGCTCCCCGCGTGACGCCGTACGCGTCTTTTTCGGCACCGGATTGGACATGCTCGTCATTGGACGCTTCGTCCTGAAGAAGTAGTAGTCACTGTCAATTATTCCGGCTCGTTTCGCGGACCGAGTTTCAACACGCGTGACGACCACATACGCAGATGGGCGTGCACGAGCGTCCAGTCCTGTGCACATGCTCGCCTTGTTGTAGAGCACACCCCGGGCCGCGTATTGACGCCAGCTATCAGAGACGCACTTAACAAGTCTGCAGTGATGGGGAAGACCGGGAGACCGATGAGCCGACTGCCAAGGGACTAAAATCCGCACATTGGCAGATTTCCTCCTGCGGCGCCGCGCCGGATCACCGCCATAAATGATTGTTCCAATTGAATTTACGACACCAAACCCCACCATTCCTTCTCGGCGAGTCTCTTGCTCCTCCCGGGCCGCTGGCGCGTGCGCTTCGATGAGCGGCTTCCGCGACCATCCAGCCATCTAGACGTCGATGTAACTGAGAGGGCGAAGCTCTGCCGACCCATCACTTCTTTGTCCTTCTTGATTTCCGGACCCGCCTAGCAGACCGCGGAGCGATATGAAAGCCGTCATTCTTGCAGGGGGAGTTGGCTCGCGTCTCAGCGAGGAGACGCAGGTCAAGCCGAAGCCGATGGTCGAAATCGGCGATCAGCCGATTCTCTGGCACATCATGAAGATCTACGCGGCCCATGGCATCAGCGAATTCATCATTTGCTGCGGCTACAAGGGCTACATGATCAAGCAGTACTTCGCGAACTACTTCCTGCACCAGGCAGATTGCCGCTTCGATCTCAAGAACAATCGCATGGACGTGCTCCGTAACGGTGTTGAACCCTGGAGCGTGACGCTCATCGAGACGGGCGAAACCACGATGACGGGAGGGCGATTGAAACGCGTCCGGGAACATATCGGAGACGAGACGTTCTGCTTCACCTACGGTGACGGCGTGAGCGACCTTAGCATCCGCGAGTTGGTCGATTTTCACCGAGAACAGAAAGTGCTTGCCACCCTCACCGCGGTTCAGCCGCCGGGTCGCTTCGGCGCGCTCACGCTCGGAAGCACAGAAACACACGTGAGGAGCTTTTTCGAGAAACCTGGGGGCGACGGCGCTTGGATCAACGGAGGGTTCTTCGTTCTCGAGCCAGAGGTCATCGACTATATCGATGACGATTCGACAGTATTCGAGAAAGAACCGCTCCAGCGGCTTGCGCAAGACAACGCACTGGCGGCCTTCAGACACCGCGGTTTCTGGCAGCCCATGGATACCTTGCGCGACAAGATGACTCTCGAAGGATTGTGGGGTTCAGGTAGAGCTCCGTGGAAAGTGTGGGACGAACGTCCAGCGGACTGCACCAGACCGGTAGAGACGATCCACCGAAAGGTTCGTCTCTGATGTTCGCTCGTGGGTCTGCACTCGTCGGGAATGCGCGCGACATCGTTGCGGCGGATCTGGACTACTGCTGCGCGGCAACGAGGGACGAGCTCGACCGAATGGCCGGCGCTCGAATGCTTCTGACTGGCGGCGCCGGTTTTCTCGGCTACTACCTCGTGCAGACTTTGCTCGAATGGAATCGTCGCGCGACGCCGCGCGAGCGGATTGCGTTGACGGTTGTCGACAATTACGTCCGTGGCGTGCCGGGGTGGCTCGGCGATCTCAACGATGAGAAGCTCCGCCTTGTGCAGCATGACGTCACGCAGCCGCTGCCCGAGGACTGCGCCGAATTCGACTATGTCATTCACGCGGCATCGATTGCGTCGCCGACGTTCTACCGCCGGAATCCGATTGCTACGATGGATGCGAACGTGAACGGACTAAGGCTGTTACTCGAGCGCAGCAGGCGATTGCACGACGCCGGTCGGCCCGTTCGAGGATTCTTGTTCTTTTCGAGCAGCGAAATCTACGGTGATCCGGAGGCGACGGCCATCCCGACGCCCGAGACGTACCCCGGCCGTGTCTCATCGACTGGTCCTCGCGCCTGTTATGACGAATCGAAGCGGTACGGCGAAACGTTGTGCGTGAACTTTGCGCGGCACTATGGTGTCCCAGTCACAATTGCGCGCCCGTTCAACAACTACGGGCCTGGGCTCAAGATCAGTGACCGCCGTATCATCCCGGATCTGGCTCGCGATCTCTTTGCCGGTTGTGATCTGGTGCTGCATTCAGATGGGAGCCCGCGCCGCACATTCTGTTATGTCGCCGATGCCGTGATCGGCTACTTCAAGATTCTCACCCGCGGGCGGTCCGGCGAGGCGTACAACATCGGCCAGCAGGCGCCAGAGGTCACGATGAAGGAGCTGGCCGATCTCGTTGCCGATATCGGGCGTGAGCTGATCGGCTATTCCGGCAGAGTCGTACTGGAAAAGAGCAGCGATTCCGAGTACCTCACCGACAACCCGCAACGACGATGTCCCGAGATTAGCAAGGCACAACATGAGCTCGGTTTCGCTCCGGCTGTGCCGCTGGTCGATGGACTGCGCCGATCACTTGTGTGGTACTCGGAGCATTTGACGGGGCAGGACGCGTGATGAATGTATCAATCGTGGGAGCTGGGTACGTCGGCCTCGTGACCGGTTTGTGCCTGGCGGACCGAGGGCACCGAGTCACGTGCGTGGACATCGACGCACAACGGGTGGCACAGCTCCTCAAGGGCTCGCTTCCGCTTTATGAAGCTGGCCTGGACGAGCTGTTCGCTCGTCATCTTGGCAAGTCTTTCTTTCCAACTGTGGATCTGACTCGAGCGGTGCATGAATCCGAATTGACGATGATCGCCGTCGGAACGCCGCTCGAAAATGGGGGGATCAATCTTCAATTCGTCGCCGACGCGTCGGCGGCTATCGGCAGCGCTCTGGCCACGAAGTCCGCTTATCACGTCGTGGTCGTCAAGAGCACCGTCGTTCCAGGGACCACCGATGAAGTGGTCTGCCGAATCTTGGAGCAGGCGTCAGGCAGAAAGAGCGGCCGTGACTTCGGCGTCGGAATGAATCCGGAGTTTCTTCGGGAAGGCGAGGCGGTCGGCGACTTTCTGAAACCCGATCGGATCGTCCTCGGCGGAAGTGATCCGCGGTGCCTCCAAACGATGGACCAGCTCTATGCCGGATTTGGAGACGTCCCTCGTATCTACACCAATGCTCGCACGGCCGAGATGATCAAGTACGCTTCGAACGCGCTGCTCGCCACGTTGATCTCCTTCTCGAACGAGATCGGCAATCTGTGCGCACATGCACCGGGTGTTGACGCGGTCGACGTGATGCAGGGCGTTCACCTGGACAGGCGGATAACGTCCCTCACATCGGACGGAACGCGAGTTACCCCCGGAATTACGGCATATCTCAAGTCGGGTTGCGGGTTTGGCGGCAGCTGCTTCCCAAAGGATGTAGGTGCGCTGATCCGTTGGGCCTACGAACACTCTCGTCCCGTCCCGATCCTGAGTGCGGTTGTCGAGACCAACGCCAGGCAATCCAGCGAAGTCATACGGCTGCTCGAGAAGCACTTCGCCGATCTCCAGGGTGTCCGCGTCGCTGTTCTTGGCCTCGCATTCAAACCCGGAACGGACGACGTCCGCGAGTCGCCGGCGCTGCGCGTGATTGCTGAGCTGAGGCGCGGGGGTGCGGAGGTCACCGTGTACGATCCGGTGGCGCGAGCAGCCGCACTAGGACTGCTCGGCGAAAGCATCGACTATTGCGAGTCACTGCCGGCGGCCGTTCAGAACGCCGACGCGGTGATTCTCCTCACAGCGTGGCCCGAATTCCAGCGCCTACCTGACGTGCTCGAGGAATTGTCAATCGCGCCCGTGGTAGTTGATGGGCGCCGGGTGCTCGACAAGTCGAGAATCGCCCGCTACGAAGGAATTGGTCTTTCTCGCGCGCCTCATTCGCCCGCTCCTGGCTCGGCGGTGGCATTAGCAGTAGGGCCAGATCCGCTCGTTGCCGGGCCCAGCCGTGATATTTGAGCCGACCAAGCTGCAAGACGCCTACGTGCTGGACCTCGAGCGCCGCGAAGACGAACGAGGGTTCTTCGCCAGGGCATGGTGTCAGAGAGAATTCGAGGCGCGCGGCCTCGTTGCTGATCTCGTTCAGGCCAACGTCGCCTACAGCACGCGGCGCGGCACGATCCGCGGCTTGCACTATCAGATCGCGCCCTTTGAAGAAGCCAAGATCATTCGTTGCATTCGCGGCGCCGTGTGGGATGTCATCATCGATCTCCGTCCCGACTCTGCAACCCATTGTCAGTGGTTCGGCACCGAGCTGAGCGCAGGGAATCGCCGCCAACTGTACATCCCGAAAGGTTTCGCGCACGGCTACCAGACGTTGGTGGACGACACCGAAGTGTTCTATTTGGTCTCCGATTTCTACTCGCCGACGTCGGAACGAGGAATACGCTGGAACGATCCGCAGTTCGCCATCAGTTGGCCGATAGCCGACCGCCGCGATGTGTCGGCAAAGGACCAGGCGTGGCCCGACTTCCGGACCAACTCGGCGCCACTGAGCGTTGGCAGCCGGGAAGCGGCTCGTGCCAATCAGCAATGATCATCATCGACAGTGCGTTGGACCGGTTGGAGCGTGAGGGAAGGCCACTCAAGGTGGCCATGGCTGGCGCCGGCTACATGGGCCGGGGCATCGCGTTCCAGATGCTCACGGCAACCCGTGGCATGCGGCTCGTTGCCATCGCGAATCGAACACCCGCGGAAGCGCGGCGGGCCTACCACGAAGGCGGAATCGAAACGGTCCGATCAATCCAGAGCGCCGTGGAGCTCGACGAAGCGATTGCCGCCGGCTGCTACTCAGTGACGGAAAACGCGTCCGCGCTATGCGAAGCCGAGGAGGTGGACGTCATCATTGAGGCTACAGGCGAGGTGGAGTTCGGGGCTCACGTGGCGGTCGCGGCGATTGCGCATCGCAAGCACATCGTGCTGATGAACGCCGAGCTCGATGCGACCATCGGCCCGCTGCTCAAGGCTCGCGCAGACCAGGCTGGCGTCGTCGTCACGAATGCCGACGGCGATCAGCCAGGCGTCATCATGAATCTGTATCGCTTCGTTCGGACGATCGGCTTTCGGCCCGTGCTGGCGGGAAACATCAAGGGGCTTCAGGATCCGTACCGCACGCCGGAAACGCAGAAGGGATTCGCGGAGAAGTACCACCAAAAGCCCAGGATGGTCACCTCGTTCGCCGATGGAACGAAGATTTCAATGGAGATGGCTGTTGTCGCGAACGCGACGGGTCACCGAGTCGGTCGCCGCGGCATGTACGGTCCGCGATGCACGCACGTCAAAGAGGCGTTGACGCTGTTTCCGATCGAACAGCTCCTCGACGGCGGCCTCGTGGATTACGTGCTCGGCGCCGAGCCAAGTCCAGGCGTGTTTGTGCTCGGTTATAACGAGCAGCCGATTCCCCGTCGCTACATGACGTATCACAAGATGGGCGACGGGCCTTTGTACGTCTTCTATACGCCGTACCACCTCTGTAATTTCGAAGTGCCGATTACGGTCGCACGCGCAGCGCTCTTCCACGACGCCACGGTTGCGCCGCGCGGCGCGCCCGTCTGCGAGGTCATGACGTGTGCGAAGCGCGATCTGCGGGCGGGTGATGTTCTGGACGGCATCGGTGGATTCACAGTGTACGGCATGCTCGAGAACGCAGACTGTTTTCACCGCAGTGATTATCTGCCGATGGGTTTGGCCCAGGGCTGTCAACTGACGAGGGATGTCGTTCGGGACCAGCCGATCAAAAACAGCGATGTTCAGATTCCTGCGGGAAGGTTGGCGGACCGGCTGCGTCGAGAGCAGGACGCACACTTCCTGCGGGCCGAGGTGGCAGCGAACGGCTAGTCACGTCATGCATGAACTGATCATTGAAGCCGGCCGCACGGAGCGACAGTACTGGAAGGACCTTTGGCGCTACCGTGAGCTGTTCTACTTCCTGGCGTGGAGGGACCTCCTGATCCGCTACAAACAGACGGTCGTGGGTGTGACCTGGGCTGTGATCCGTCCATTCCTCACGATGGTAGTGCTGACGATAGTCTTCGGCAGGCTGGCGGACATGCCGTCTGGGGGGGTGCCCTACCCGCTGCTTGTATTGTGTGGCATGCTGCCATGGCAGTTCTTCTCGACGGCCGTTTCCGAGTGCGGCAGCAGTCTGGTCACCAACTCTTCGCTCATATCGAAGGTCTACTTCCCCCGGATGACGGTTCCGGCCAGCAGCGTCATCACGAGCCTCGTCGACTTGGTGCTTTCGGCCGGCCTGTTGGTGTTGCTGATGGCCTGGTATCAGTACGTCCCGGGACCGCGTGTGGTTCTGCTGCCGTTGTTCGTTCTGATGACCTTCGCCGCGGCCTTCGGGTTCGGCGTGTGGGTTTCGGCGCTCATGGTCAAATACCGGGACTTTCGGTTCATCGTGCCGTTCTTGGTTCAGTTCGGCCTCTACATTTCCCCGGTGGGTTTCACGAGTCAGGTGGTTCCGGAGCAGTGGCGACTCTTGTACTCGCTGAACCCGATGGTCGGCGCGATCGACGGGTTCCGATGGGCGATTCTCGATAACAACGCGGCGCTGTACTGGCCTGGATTCCTGTTGTCGCTGGTGGTGGTCGGATTGTTGCTCACAACGGGAATCCATTATTTCCGCAAGACCGAGCGCACGTTCGCCGACGTCATCTGAGCGTTCAGCTTTCGCAGCGTCTGAATTTCTTCGCGCGCGATTCGTGGCACGCGCACTTCCCTCATGCCTGATCCGATTATCACGATCGAGGACCTGTCCAAGCGGTACATGATTGGTCGTCAGGGCGACCAACCAGATGGTCTCCGCCATGCGCTGGAGCGCGCGTTTCGACCTTGGAACTGGCTACGCGCGGCAGGAGCGCGTCGCTCGATCCGCTGCGAGGAGTTCTGGGCGTTGCGCAACGTCAATCTGGACATCCGGCAGGGCGAGATCGTCGGAATCATCGGGCGCAACGGCGCCGGCAAGTCCACGCTCCTGAAGATTCTCAGCCGGATCACTGAACCGACCGCAGGGCGGATTCGCCTTCGCGGCCGAACGGCGAGTCTGTTGGAAGTAGGAACCGGATTTCACGGGGACCTGACAGGCCGCGAGAACATCTACCTGAACGGCGCAATCCTGGGGATGACCCGCTCCGAGATCAAACGCAAGTTCGACGAGATCGTCGCATTTGCCGACGTCGAAAGATTTCTGGACACGCCGGTGAAGCGTTACAGCAGTGGCATGTATGTGCGCCTGGCATTTGCTGTGGCGGCGCACCTGGACCCGGAGATCCTCATCGTGGACGAAGTCCTTGCGGTGGGAGACGCGGAGTTCCAGAAGAAGTGCCTGGACAAGATGGACCACGCGGGACACACCGGCCGTACCGTGTTGTTCGTGTCCCACAACATGCAGGCGGTGACTCGCCTTTCTCAGCGCTGTGTGTTGCTGGAGCAAGGAACGGTCAAGCTTGATGGCCCGGCACAGCGGGTGGCCGCCGCGTATCTCAGCTCAGGAGTGGGCATGACGGCCGTTCGGGAATGGGCGGACCTAGCAGCGGCTCCTGGCGACGGAGTAGTGCGTCTGCGCGCGGTGCGGATACGGTCGGTGGAGGGGGAACTAGTCGACACCGTCGATATTCGTCGCCCAGTGGGAGTCGAGCTGGAGTACGAGATTCTGAAGCCAGGGTACGTCTTTCATCCACATTTTGGTCTCCGCAACGAAGACGGCGTGGTGTTGTTCGTGGCGCAGGATGTCGACCCGGCTTGGAGAAGGCGAAGGCGGCCGCCTGGTCGTTATATCAGCACCGGATGGATTCCCGGCAATCTCCTCGCTGAAGGGGCCATGTCCGTATCGGTCACCCTGATGACCTTGGAACCTGAAAACCACCATGCGGACGTAGTGGACGCGGTCCTCTTCCGAGTCATCGACTCTCTCTCGGCGAAAGACACAGCGCGAGGCGATTATCCACGGCCGATCCCTGGGGTCATGAGACCGCTCCTTCAATGGACTACGACCCATGTGCCCAGCGAACGAGCGGTCGAAGCGTTGGTCGATTGACGCGAGCCAGACACCACTACACACCACCACCATCCCTCTCAGTGGGAATTCAATCAGGCAGACGGTAGACGCATACGATGTGTGGAATCTTTGGAGTGATCTGTCATCAGACCGACGACGTGCCGGACCAGGAACGACTCGCGCAGACTGCCAGGCTGCTTTCTCATCGCGGGCCGGATGGTGAGGGGATTTTCGCAGAACCTGGCGTGGGATTGGTTCACACGCGCCTGTCGCTCTTGGACCTGAGCGAGCGGAGTAATCAGCCGTTCTGGGACAGGGACAAGCGGCTCGCCCTGGTTTACAACGGCGAAATTTATAACTTTGCTGAATTGCGCGCGGACCTCGAAAAAACCGGCGTGGAGTTTCGAACCACGAGCGACACCGAGGTGCTGCTCGAGGCTCTGATGAAATGGGGGCCTGACGCCACGCTACCCAGACTCGAGGGGATGTTTGCCTTTGCCCTGTACGACACGGTCACGAAGTCTTTGCTGCTGGCGCGGGACCGTTTCGGAATCAAGCCGCTGTTCGTGTACGACACGCCGGAGATGTTCGTCTTTTCTTCCGAGATCCGCGCGATGCGGCCCTGGGTGACATTCGAGCCCGATCTGCTTTCCATCTCGGGTTACCTCTATGGATTCAGCGGTCCGACCAAGGGCTTCAGTTTTTTCAAGCACATTCGGATTATCGAACCCGGCGGGGTAGTGAATGTGAAGAGAGGAGGGTGCGTCCGACGCAGCCGCTTTTTCTCATTAGTTGACTTCGTGGATCGAGGAGAAATGGAGCAATTGGCGCGGCTCCGATCGCAAGAGCTCGTCGACCAAGTTGATGACCTGCTCAACCAGAGCGTAAGAGCCCAACTCGTCGCGGATGCTCCGGTAGGCGCCTTGTGCAGCGGCGGGCTGGACTCGTCGGTGATCATGGCCATCGCGGCTAAATACCACACGAATCTCGCAATCTTTCACGCCAACGTCGTCGGCCCCGTTAGTGAATATCCCGCCGCAGTGCGGTTGGCCAGCCATCTGAAGCTCGACCTGAAGGCCGTCGAAGTTCGTGACGAAGATTTTATTGATTCGATTCCTGAAGTGACCGCGCATTTCGGGCATCCCTTCTACTCGTGTCCGCACTCGGTGCCGTACCTGGCGGTCAGTCGTCTCGTGCGCCGCAACGGGGTCAAAGCGGTGCTGTCCGGCGAGGCGTCCGATGAGTATTTTCTAGGTTATCCGTATTGCTCACCCGATATCCGCCAATACATGGGGGTGGGTGCAATACTGAGAACAGCGAAAGATTGGCTCAGGCCGCCGCGCCCTCCCCATCCTATGCGATATCGAGGGCCGCTGTACGTGCACGGCGGAGATGCGTGGACGATGGGAGGGTTGGTCCATGCGCTGCACAACCGGTTCGAAACGGTCAACGAAACCATCGAGATTCGCGACGGCATCGGCAACGACAGTGACAGCACTCGGTTCAAAGGCGTGCTGCCCTCACTCGATTTGCTCGGCTACAACCTGCGCGCGCTGCTGCATCGGAATGATTCGATGGGAATGGCCGCGAGCATCGAGGCGCGCTTTCCGTTTCTGGAGAACCGGCTGGCGAAGCTCGCGGTCAATATGCCGTATGGCTCGAAGATTCGGTTCACGCTTAGTGCGCGCGACGAGAACCATTACTTCTTTCGCGACAAGTGGGTCATGCGCAAAGTCGCCGAGAGGTATATCCCGCGGGACTTGTTCCAACAGGATAAGAAGCCATTTCCAATCAATGCCTACGCAGAGGAGCGGATGCGGATCGCTCCGTCTTACTTCGATCGGTCATTCATCTCGGAGTTGTTCGAACTGGGCCAGAACGAGAAGGCACACTTCCTCGAACGGTGTCCCCACTGGCTCAAGTGGAAGATGTTGTTGCTGGATGTGTGGGCGGATGTGTCTCTCAATGGCACGCCCAGAGAAGCCGTGTTGGGCAAGCTGCGGCGACACGTCTCGCTGACCAATCCCGAGTACGCTGGGTTTCTGAGTTAACGGGAACACAACCTCGTGAGAATTGAAAATATCCATCTGGCCAAGGCCGGGAACAAAGCGCGCCTGTCGGCACGACTGACGTGGGAGGATTGCGGCCGTCCGTCCCAGGAGATTTTTTTCGAGGTCGAAGAACCCTTTTGCGATGCGCTCGTGCCCACGCCCCATGCGTTCCTCGTTCCGGCTCTGATCCCTGCCATGCGACACGGGGAGAAGCGCATTCTGATCGACGAACCGATCTGCCCCGAACTGTGGGACGGATTGGACGTCGTGATGGCCTGGATTCACCAGTGGGGCGGGGCCTCGCGCATGCCGCTCCGCATCGAAGCACGCGCGCAAACATCTCTTCCTGCCCCTCAGACACCGGACCGCGCCGGCTGCATGTTTACAGGCGGGGTCGATTCCATGGCCACGTTGCAACGGAACCGCCTTCGTTTTCCGATCGAGCATCCATGGTCCATTCGCGATGGAATCATCATCTTCGGCTTGGAGGTCGACCGCTTGGCGGCGTTCGATCAGGTGTTGCACGCCCTCTCGCCCGTTGCGAAGGACGCGAATCTGCAGCTATTGCCCGTTTATACCAATGTGCGGACACTCGACCTGGACTGGCAGTTCTGGGAATTTGAATGGGAAGGCTCCGTATACTCCGCGGTTGCGCACGCGTTATCGAAGCGCCTGACAGTAGTTTCGATCGGTGCCACGTACGATGTGCCCAACATGAACCAACTCGGGTCCCACCCGTTGCTGGATCACAATTACAGCAGTACGACACTTCGAGTGCGTCATGACGGATTGACTCACTCACGGTTCGAAAAGACCAAATTGCTGACCGAATGGCAAGCCGGATTGGACCACTTGCGTGTCTGCAATACGGTCGATCGCTACCGCCCTGAAACGATCAACTGCGGACAATGCGAGAAATGCGTTCGAACGATGCTCGCGCTGGCGGCAGTAGGTGCGCTCGAACGCGCCCGGAGTTTTTCGGCGCAGAGCCTCGACGCCAGGTTGGTGAGAGAAGTTGGCGGGATCTATTCGCCCTACATGGAGAGCTGCTACCAGGAACTGCTGGCTCCGCTTGAAGCGCGAGCGCGGCACGATCTGGCTGGAGCAATCCATGATCTGTTATCCAAGTACCGCAGCCAACTCGAGCCAGAGTGGCGTGGCGTCTTGAGGCGCTGGGACGAGAAGCACCTGAACGGTCTCTTACGGAGATGGAAGCATGGCGGCCCTTTCCGTGCGCCCGCCGCATCCGCTTCATCGTGACGAATAATCTTGATCAGTTGAGGGGACGCGTGTGAACCGCCCCAGGAGGCTTTCGACGGCGATCATAGGCCTCGCAGCGGTACTGTCACTCTCGGCGCCTGCGTCGGAAGCCCGGCTGCAAAATGCGCCGACCGTCAGTGGTCCTCTCCGAATACATCCGACGAACCCACGGTACTTCGCCGACGGATCCGGCCGGGCAATCTATCTGACCGGGTCGCACTTCTGGACGACTATCCAGGATTGGAACGGCAAGAACGAACCCTACGCGGGCGGCCCTGCGTTTCGGGCGTTTCCCGAATACATAGCGTTTCTGAAAGCCCGCAATCACAACTTCACGCGGTTATGGACGTTCGATCATTACCAATTCGAGTCCACTCCGAGCCCGTGGATCCGGACGGGCCTTGGGGTGGCAATGGATGGACACCCGAAGTGGGACGTCACCGTCGTGAACCCGGCGTTTCTCAATCGGCTCCGAGATCGAGTGGCGCAGTTTCGCGCCAGCGGTATTTACGTGTCCGTGATGTTTTTCCGCGGCAACATCGGGCGCGATAGCCACGCTTCGTGGGACGCGCACCCTTTCAACCCGGCGAACAACGTAAACGCGGAGCTGGCCGGGTTGACGCTGAATGCTTATAACGACCTGACCCATCCGTCTGCTCTGGCGCTCCAAAAGCACTACATCCGGAGCGTGATCGATACGCTCAACGACATGGACAACGTCATCTGGGAAATTGCCAACGAGGCACAACCTGAAAGTTATAACTGGCAGCAGCATCTAGTGGACTACGTGCGGAGCTACGAAGCCATGAAGCCTTGGCAGCATTTGGTGGGGGTCACCAGCACGCATCCGCATGACAATTCTCGATTGTTCCGCACAACCGCCGATTGGGTCTCGCCTGGCTTCCACAATTACGATCCTGAAGATCCACCGGCCACAACCGGCCGACAAATCGTCGTTTCGGATACCGACCACCACTTGCTCGCGAAGGCGACGATGTCGTGGGTATGGAAGTCGTTCCTGCGCGGGGAGCATCCGATCCTAATGGAAAACGAGCTCGCCTGGGATTTGGAACCTGTGCGCAAAGCGATGGGACATGCCCGCGCGCTTGCCGAGAGGATCGACCTCGCCGCGATGACACCGCAGGCTGCTCTCACGGAAACCGCATACTGCCTGGCGAATCCGGGCGTTGAATATCTCGTCTACGGACATAATGCGGGGACGTTCTGGGTGGACCTCTCCAGCGGATCGGGTAGGACGTTCACCGTCGAATGGATCGATCCGCGGACCGGAGAAGTTGTCCCGGGGAGCGGCGTACTCGGCGGCAATGCTAGGCAGTTCTTCTCGTCTCCTCTCCGAGACGCCGGAGCCGTGCTCCACCTGAAGACCGTTCGTCCCATCACGGCGCGTGGATCGTCGCGGCCCTTTTAGCAAACTCCGTTCGTAATGCTTATCGATACGCGCGCGGAAGAGACCGGCACCGTCGTAGAGGCAGACGTATGCATCGTGGGTGGCGGCCTCGCGGGCATTACGTTGGCGCGGGAGTTCATCGGCACGCCGTTCGAGGTGTGTCTCTTGGAAAGCGGTGGACTGCAGCAAGATGCCGAGACGCAGTCACTCGATGCCGGAGAGAACGTCGGCTATCCGTACTATCCGTTGGAGACCGCGCGCGCGAGGTGCTTCGGTGGGTCGAGCACGTTGTGGCACACGTTACTTGGCGACCACACCGTTGGCGCGAGGATGCGCCCGCTGGACCCTATCGATTTCGAGGAGCGCGACTGGGTGCCCTTTAGCGGATGGCCGTTCCGCAGGTGCGATCTGGAGTCCTACTACGAGCGCGCTCAGGCTCTCAGCCAGATCGGCCCGGCGAGCTATGACGTGCAAGACTGGGCGGATCCCGATCGCCGCCCCACAGCGCCACTTGGCGGTGCCGACGTCGAGACGATCGTGTACAAGGTCTGCCGACAGGATCTCTTCGCGCGGGGGTATCGCGGAGAGGTAAGCAGGGCCGAGAACGTGACGACATGCCTGCACGCGAATGTGCTCGAAATCGAAGTCAACGACATGGTCGATCACGTGGGGCGCCTGCGCGCAGCGACGTTGAAGGGCAATCAGCTCTTTGTGAACGCGAAGATTTATGTCCTTGCCGCGGGCGGAATTGAAACACCTCGGCTCATGCTGCTCTCCAACCGGCAGCAGCCGGCCGGCCTCGGGAACCAGCACGACCTCGTCGGGCGGTTCTTCATGGAGCATCTCCACTTCTGGTCTGGCATGGTGGTGCCCCCGGAGGCGCATCGTTTCGACCGCACAGCTTTTTACAACGACGTCCACACGGTAAACGATGTGTCGGTCATCGGAAAGCTGGCCCTCGCAGAGAAGGTGCTTCGTCGCGAGAAGCTGCTCAATCAGAACATTCAACTAATGCCTAGTCGTCGGCCAAATCCCTTCAAGTATCGAAGGCTCAACGAAAAGCCGAAGAATTCGTTGAAAGCGCTCCTGCGGGGCACCGCAACCGACATAGGTGCGGATCTGCGCAATGTTGTGACGGGTTGGGACGATATTGTACGGGCCGTTGCGAGGCGAATGCGCGGGGAGCTTCCAACGCGACCCGTGTATATCTTTGCCAATATGACCGAGCAGGTTCCCAACCCGGAAAGCCGCATCACGTTAGGGCACGATCTGGATGCGTTCGGTCAGCGGCGCGCGCGCCTGGATTGGAAAATCGCGCCGCAGGACATATCTAGCGTCATCAGAACACAGGAAATCATCGGCTCGGCGCTCCAGAAAATCGGCTGGGGAGAATTCTACCGGGACCTAGTGGAGGCGGTGCCGCCGGAGGGCACTCACGGTGGCTACCATCACATGGGAACCACCCGTATGCATGCGGACCCGAAGCAAGGCGTGGTTGACCCCAACTGCCGCGTACATGGTATCGACAACCTTTTCATCGCGGGGCCGTCTGTGTTTCCGACCGGAGGCTATGCGAATCCGGTATTGACGACGCTCGCTCTGTCACTTCGAACGGCGGACCACGTCAAGCGTGTCCTCGCGACATCGCGGATGGCAGCGTGACGAACATCCTCGGGATTTCGGCGTTCTATCACGATTCCGCCGCGGCGCTTGTGAGGGACGGCGAAATTGTCGCCGCCGCACAGGAGGAGCGCTTCACTCGGCGCAAGCACGATCCGAGCTTTCCGTCATCCGCTATCGAATACTGCCTCGCCGAGGGCCGCTTGCAGTGTTCGGCGCTCGACCACGTTGTGTTCTACGAAAAGCCGCTCGTCAAGTTCGAACGACTCTTGGAGACGTATCTCACGCACGCGCCGGTGGGGTTCGAATCGTTCCGGGAGGCGATGCCGCTGTGGGCCGATGTGAAGCTCGACCTGGTGTCAGAGATCCAGCACGCGCTGGGTCCGTCGTTCCGCGGCGACATCTGTTTTGCGGATCATCACGAATCACACGCAGCGAGCGCCTTTTTTCCGTCACCGTTTGCGGAAGCGGCGATTCTCACCCTGGATGCAGTGGGTGAGTGGGCGACGAGCTCGATCGGTGTTGGCCGGGGCCACACCATTTCCTTGAGCCATCAGACGCGTTTTCCAGATTCGCTCGGCATGCTCTATAGCGCTTTCACCTATTACGCTGGCTTCAAGGTGAACTCGGGCGAATACAAACTCATGGGACTGGCTCCATATGGGACGCCCAGATACGCGGATCTGATCGGTGAGACGATCGTGTCCATCTTCGACGACGGGTCGCTCAAGCTCGACATGTCGTACTTCAACTACTGCCAGGGCCTCACGATGACCTCCGAGAAGTTCCATGAGCTGTTCGGCGGTCCTCCGCGGAAGCCGGAAAGCTTCATTACGCAGAAGGAAATGGATCTGGCTGCGTCGATCCAGCTCGTCTGCGAAGAGGTCGTGTTGCGGGCCGGCCGGCACGCGCACGACGTGACCGGCGCGACGAATTTGGTAATGGCGGGTGGCGTGGCACTGAACTGCGTGGCCAACGGGCGACTGCTCCGGGAAGGGCCTTTTGACAACATCTGGATTCAGCCAGCGGCCGGCGATGCGGGCGGCGCGCTCGGCGCCGCATTGCTCGTCTGGCATCACGTACTTGGAAATCCGAGGCAGGTGCAGTCGCCGGACGCTCAGAAGGGCTCGTTGCTCGGACCGGCGTTTCACACCGACGACATCCGTCTGTTTCTCGATTCGGTCGGCGCGGAACACGAGTGCATTTCCGACGAGGCGGCTTTGGTCGACCGTGTGGCGCGGTTGTTGGCCGAGGAGAAGATCATCGGCTGGTTTCAGGGCCGCATGGAGTTCGGTCCCCGCGCCCTCGGGTGTCGCAGCATCATCGGTGATGCGCGCTCGCCGCGGATGCAGCAGAAGATGAACCTGAAGATCAAGTATCGCGAGTCGTTCAGACCGTTTGCCCCATGCGTGCTTCGCGAGTTCGTGCACGAAGTATTCGAGATGCGGCCGGACGAAGACAGCCCGTACATGCTCCAGGTCGCGCCCGTGCGTCGGGAGTGGCGAGCCGTGCTCGGCGACGAAGACCTCCGGCGTATGCAGGATCCCGACCTGCGGATCCGCGTGGCGGTTCCACGTTCGCGGATCCCGGCTGTTACCCATGTCGATTACTCAGCTCGCATCCAGACGGTTGACGCCGTCCGTCACGGCCGGCTCCATCGACTGATGCGGCGCTTCCAGGCCTTGACCGGCTGCCCTGTCATCGTCAACACGAGCTTTAACATTCGTGGTGAGCCGATCGTCTGCACACCGGCCGATGCGTTCCAGTGCTTCCTCGCTACCGACATGGACGTATTGGTGCTCGAGAATTGCGTGCTCCTGAAGGAGCATCAGCCGGCCGGCTCATTGCAGGACGCCGAGTCGTACAAAGCGCAGTACGCCCTGGATTGATATGACCCGGATTCCGATTTCACTTCCGTCGGACGAGCGGCGTCTGCTGGTTCGCGCCTTCTGGCTCACTTTGAGCACCGTGTTTACGTTGCCTTGGTTTGTGCTGGCCTTCTCGACTGACCACAGATGGCCGCTGGTTGTGGGCGCCGCTACGGCCGGCCTTGCGGCATTCGTTGCGCTCGTTCGGGAGGATTGGGCATGGCGTGTGTACCGTGCGTGGAACCGCCGCCTCGTTCGGCCGTTTGCGAATGCTGGTTCCGCCGCCGTATTGGCAATCTGCTATTCCGTGGTCGTCCTCGCCGCCAAGGCGGGGGGTCGACAGGGCGCTGTGACAGACCTGCACTCGTTGTGGCGGTCCAGGCGGTCACTTCCGAATGACTCATACCACGCGCTTTTCGCGGGCACGCGGACAGATGCGGCATCCGGCGGATGGGTCGGGAATTACATTCGATGGGCGACGCGAACTCATAATCTGTGGGCAACTTCGCTACTTCCATTCCTCGCGATTCTGAAGCTGCTGGCCGAAGACGAGCCTGAAGCGTCTCACGAAAACATCTATACGTTGTTCTGAGGTGAAGGTCGCCGAATGATGCGAACCGTTGCGGCGTGGGTTGGTGCATTAGTCGGGCTCGTCGTCCTCACGCCGGTGATCGTCGCGGCTGCCCTGTTCTGGTTCATATCGGCGTTTACTCGCGCCTGGGCACGATTGGTCGAACCCGCGTATATGACTCGAGACCAGCTTATCCAGTTCGATCCCGTCTTCGGATGGAAGCCGCGTCCAAACCTGCGTACGCACCATTTGATGGGGGATTTGTTCCGCATCTCCACCGATGTTCAAGGATGGCGCGGGCGATCCACGCTCGAAGAGAGCGACATCGTGGTCTTCGGTGACTCGTTTGCGGCTGGCTACGGCGTCAGCGACGAGCAGCTGTTTGCCGACCTGAACTCCGGGCTGCATATCAAGCCGGTAGCGATTGGCGGGTACAGCATGGTGCAGGCGCTCCTGTGGATGGAGGATCTCGCCCACAGGCTTCGCGGCAAGCTGGTGGTCTGGTTCGTTTATCTTGGCAACGACCTGTACGACAACCTCTCGCCCGAGTTGCGCGGGTACCGGAAGCCCTTCGTTCGCGAGCTTCGGCCGGCCGGCGGCTGGGAAGTCGTATCGAGCCATGTCACGAATCAGAGATGGCCGATCATCGTGCGCGCTCGGAAGGGTCATATCCATCCGGCCACGCTTGCCGAGCTCTGCTCCGACACTTTCCTTGCGGGGCGCGCGTATGGCGCCTGCGAATACCTCGTTCGTCGAGCGCAGCAAGTGTGTGCGGACGTTCGCGCCGACCTGGTGGTGTTGACGATTCCGGATCAACTCCAGCTCTCGCGCGACGGCCATGATTATCTGAAGTCCCTTAGGCCCGAGCTCGAACAGTTCGATGCGGACCTGCCCGACCGGAAAATTGCATCGATCTGTCGAGCGATCGATGTTCCATTCGTCGCAGGAAAGGGATTCCTGGACCTCAACTGCTACAAGACGAACGACTGTCATTGGAACGAGCTGGGGCATCGGAAGGTCGCTGCGAGGTTGGCCGAGCTTCACGCTTCCAGGAAATCGGGTATCGCTCAGGCAGCGGACCTGCCAAGCCACACGACGATATCGAGGCGCGAACTGCAACCAACTGCGAAAGCAGCCACCTCCACCTAGACAGACCTTGAAACCAGAACCGAAACGGGAGCACGCCTTACGGGCGCTGCTATACGAGCGCTGAAGCTCGTGGCCAGATCGGTCGCGCCTTCTCACGCATCGGGTCATCACTCGGCGTGTAGGGTAGCTATTGTCGTCCCGCTCTCATTGCGGCCAGAGCTCGGCCCGGAGGAGGAGCTTTCGCTGCGGCACCTCTGTTACTACCTGGGGCAGTACGACAAATACTTTGTAGCGCCTGCGGGGTCGACCTTCCGGCGTGATGGCTTTCAGACACTCCGGTTTCCGCGAAAGTTCTTCGGTTCCGTCGCGGCGCACAATCACCTGCTCATGTGGCCGCGCTTTTACCGTTGCTTCAAGAATTACGAGTACATCCTGATATACCACCTCGACAGCCTGGTCTTCTGCGACGCGTTGGGCAGATGGTGTGAGGCGGGATGGGACTACATCGGTGCGCCATGGCTGCCTTGCGACGACACGCCGTGGGTGAAAGAGGCACGCGTCGGAAATGGTGGTTTCACGCTCATGAAAGTACAGAGCGTCCTGCGTGTGCTCAGGAGTCGATATCGACAAGAGCCGGTGAGCTACTGGGCCGATATGCTGACGAGGAACGCCGGCCGGACATGGCCGCTGTTTGCGCTGCTCGAACGCGTCCGCCGAACGTTCCCTCGGGCGAAAACAATCAGCCGCGCCCTCGATTACTGGCATGTGACGCAGAATCCGGCGATCCATGGGCGCAACAACGACTATTTCTGGTCGTATGACGCCTCACGGTATTGGCCTCCTTTCAGAATCGCGCCGGTTGACGAGGCGCTGCAATTTGCCTTCGAGGCGGCGCCGCGCCTCTGCTTCGAGCTGAATCACCGCAGGCTTCCGTTTGGGTGTCACGCCTGGATGAAGTTCGATCGCGAGTTCTGGAAGCCATATCTGTTGAGCACTGCAGAAACGGTCCCCGGGTCAGAAACGGGGGACTCCTGGGGTCCTGCAGCGACAGCATCGGGGGCTCGGTATCACTAATCTGACGGTCTCGGCGACTAGGTTCTGGAGCCGCTGGTCCCGCGTGTCGATTGGGATCACGGCGGTGGCGGCGTTATTGGTCTTAATGGCCGCCTCACCGTTGAGCGTGCGGGCTGCCAGGGGCGCGATACACAGGGCGCTGGTGTTCGCGTCGATAACGGAACCGGAGTTCACGAATGGCAGTTTCGAAGACGGGCTCGAAGGCTGGACGGTGCAAGGAAACATTGGCGTGAGTGCCAACGATCCAGTGCGCCCGGCCCCGGAGGGGACCGCGGTGGTTGTGTTCAATGCAAACGACGAACCGTCCTTTGGCGCCAGCATTGCCCAGACGTTCGCGACAACTGCCGGCCAGCGATACGGGATCGCCTTCGACTTTGGGACGGTCGGAGCCGTTGCCGATCAATTACTGCAGGTGACCGTGTCCGGAAACGGCGTGGTGTTGGACAGGACCGTTCGCGTCGCCGGCCTTGACGACGAGCCCTTCTATGTTCCTCAGCGGCTCAGCTTCATTGCGAACGCTACCAGGACCACGCTCACGTTTACTGAGAAGTCTTACACGTACGTCGTCATCGATGGCCTTCTGGACAACGTGAGAATTTCGGAGGAGAGCGTCGATTTACCCAGCGTGGTTTCAGATCCGATGAGTACCGCGGTTGCGCAGGGACAAGCCGCCACCTTCGATGTTCAAGCGTCAGGACCCGGAACCATGGGCTACCAGTGGCAGTTCAATGGCCACGACGTTCCAGGTGCAACGAGTCGTGAACTGCGCGTTGTCGCTGAGCCGAGTAAGGCGGGCAACTACGCGGTCGTCGTGACGAATCCCAAGGGATCGATAACCAGTTCCGCCGCGACGCTTACGGTGCTACCACCGGCCATTCTGCTCAATGGCAGCTTTGAGTACGGTTCGGCCGCATGGACTTTCTCAGGGCCCGATGATTGGAACGGGTCGGTGTCCACGAACCCGCGTTATGGCGTGACCGACGGCAGCCAGTTGGCGCATTTCAACTGGGGTCAGCACGAGCCGAACGGGGGAGTATCTCAGACGATCGTAACCGTGCCGGGCCGCGAATACGTTCTTTCGTTCGACGTGGGGGCATCCTCGCAGGCGAATCGTGACGAACAGCGGATGCGTGTGAACGTTCGAGGCGCCACGGACCTCCTCTCACGCGAGGTGATTGTGCATGCCTCCGGAACGGGCGGCCGTTATCGGCGCCAGGCGCTCACGTTCGTCGCAGACTCGATTGCGACAATTGTGGTCTTCCAGGACGCGTCACGGACTACGATGAATGTCGATCTTCTGCTGGATAACGTACGCGTGACGGAGCGCGAAACCACGCAATCGGATTGAGCGGCGGCGCGCTCTGGCCTCGATACGCCGCATTGACCACAGCATTTCAAGCATCTTCACCCACGATGAAGCCCAAAGTTTCAATCTGCGTCCCGAATCTGAATACTCGACCCTTTCTTCCCGAAAGATTCCAGACGATCCGTGATCAATCGTTTCAGGACTGGGAACTGCTGGTGTACGACAGTTATTCCAATGACGGCGCGTGGGAGTACATCTGTGAGATCGCGGCGCACGAACCGCGCATGCGGATCTGGCAGGGGCCGCGCGAAGGCACCCCCGCCAGCTGGAACCCGTGCATCCGTGAGGCACGCGGAGAGTATGTCTACATCGCGACGAGCGACGACACCATGCCGGCCGACTGTATCGAGAAACTGGTGTCCGCGTTGGATGCGAATCCGGACTGCGACCTCGCGCATTGCCCGCTGAGAGCCATTGATGAGAACGGCGAGGATGTAGTTGAGATGCGCAAGTGGTGGTCCGAGGCATCTGTTTTCGTTCAGAGTAGCGGACCACTGCTCAACTGCCTTCACGTTCGCCGTGCCCCGTTCGACGGCCTGCTCCATCTGCTGGGCGGTTCCGTGTACGTGTCAATTACCCAGCTTCTCATCCGACGCACGTTGTTCGACCGGATTGGGGGGTTCGAATCGCGCTGGGGTTCGGTGGGCGACTTCAATTGGAACATGCGAGCCGCGCTGGTTGCCAACACGGTCCATGTGCCGGATACCTGGGGCGGGTGGCGCGTTCACCGGAGCCAGGCGACCGCTGGAATCGGCTTGGGTTCCTCGGAACACGTGCGAAAGATCGACGACATGATCGAGCATGCGATCGAAACAAGTCGGGATAACCTCTCCCCGAGCGTGTGGCAACGTCTCGGTTCGACCTGGGTGTGTGAAGCGAAGAAGCGTCGAACATTCGCCAGAGAAGTTCAAGCCCGCTCCAACAGCCGATTGAAGAGGCGAAGCTTCATCCTGTGGCGTTTCCTGACAGCATCGACATCGGCTCGTGAATACGTGAAATCACATATGTCTGGCGGTTTCCCGTCGGACTGGGTTCGACGCTGTTTGGATGAAACCGGTCACGGGCCTGCCCTTGTACGGGCCAGAACACGCTCAGAGCGCCCTTCAGCGATCAATGACTTCAACATGCCCGGACAGGTTCCCGCGGTGCCGGTCCGATGACGCGTACCGCGACACCGATATCGCAATTCAGTGAAGGAAGGAACAATGACGACAGATCCGAATGACCTGATCGTAGTGTGTGGTGGCGGCGGATTCATCGGCGGTCATCTCGTCGCCGACCTGGTTCGCCAGGGTCACCGGCGCGTCCGGGTTGTGGATATCAAGGCGCCGACCGATTGGTACCAATTGCTACCCGGCGTCGAGAACTGTCAACTCGACCTCCAGCGCAGGGAAGACTGCTACAGGGCATTGCGGGGCGCAGCCCTCGTGTACAACCTCGCTGCGGATATGGGCGGCATGGGCTTCATCGAAGCAAATCGCGCGTTATGCATGTTGTCGGTGTTGATCAACACGCACCTGCTGATGGCGGCGCGTGAGCTCGGTGTACGGCGCTTTTTTTATGCCTCGTCGGCATGCGTGTACGCCGCCGACAAGCAGGTATCCGAGAACATCGTGCCTCTTCAGGAAAGCGACGCCTATCCGGCGATGCCTGAGGACGGGTACGGGTGGGAAAAGCTGTTTAGCGAGCGCATGTGCCGGCACTTCCGCGAAGACTTCGAGGTTCAGACACGTGTGGCGCGTTACCACAATGTGTACGGCCCGCACGGGACATGGACGGGCGGACGCGAGAAGGCGCCTGCCGCAATCTGCCGCAAGGTGATCGATGCCAAGCTGTCGGGACGTCACGAAATCGAGATCTGGGGCACAGGAAATCAGACCCGGAGCTTCATGTACATCGACGACTGCCTCAAAGGAACTCAGATGATCATGGCCAGCGACATCGAGGAACCGCTGAACCTCGGCAGCGATCAGTGTGTGACCATCAACCAGTTGGTCGATATCGTGGAAGACATTGCCGGCATACAGCTGAAGCGGAAGTACAACCTCAACGCCCCGAAGGGGGTGAACGGCCGCAACAGCGACAACACACTGATTCAAGAACGCCTTGGCTGGGCTCCGAACATTCCATTACGCGATGGCATGGAACGCACATATCGCTGGATCTATGACGAAATGGTGGCGGGTTCACCAAAACGTGAAGGTCGTACCGCTGTGGCCACCACCTGACGTGCGGCTGGGTCGAAGCCGCTTATGAGAACACGTCACCAACCGCGCACGTTGGCATTCTTTCTGCCGTCCTTGGCAGGCGGTGGCGCTGAGCGAGTGATGCTCAATCTCGCATGTGGCTTCGCTGACCGGGGTTTTCGTGTTGATCTCGTTCTGGCAAGCGCCGAGGGTCCATACCTTCCAATGGTCCCACCTTCTGTGCGTGTCGTCGACTTGAAGTGTCGACGCGTCGTTCGGACGCTGCGTCCCCTGGGCGCGTACCTCAGGCGGGAACGACCCGCTTCGCTGCTTGCAGCACTGAATCACGCCAACGTTGTGGCTATGGCGGCCGCTCGCACTCCAGGAGTCCGGACGCGGACGGTGATTTCCATCCACAACAATCTCGGCAAAGAGATGGAAGTTCCCAGAACCGCGCGGGAGCGCACGATCCCATGGCTGCTCGGACGCTTGCATCGGTGGGCTGATGCGATTGTGGCTGTGTCTGAAGGGGTCGCCGACGATCTC
>Ga0075431_100000525_pt1 | contig 32163 bp, 9 predicted proteins | sample RhiMetdeltSRZDD5_FD_75297 | JGI IMG/M metagenome (GOLD analysis project Ga0075431, IMG submission 75297) | Populus rhizosphere microbial communities from Tennessee, USA - Rhizosphere MetaG P. deltoides SRZDD5 | ecosystem: Host-associated > Plants > Roots > Rhizosphere > Soil | place: USA... | reverse complement strand
TGCACGTGGCACGCTGCGTGTACTGAGGCCGAGCAACCGCACGCATATCCGCCCGGAGCGGTCGCATACGTCGATGTCGAACGAACTGACATCGGATGCGGACTTGCTGATTGCACGACGCACACGCACGAACGCGTGCGCGGGGCTACGATCGAAGACATCCAGCTGATCCAGAGCAAACGGCAACCCGGCCCCATCGCGGGCGCTATCGAATGCAATCGATGCTTGCAGCGCGCCATCCAGGACGCTCGGGTGCAAAACGTACGCGTCCGCGTCCTGCTCGGCAGCGTCGGGCACCTTGACTTCGGCAAGAACGAAGCGCTCGCCTCGAGAGTCGGTGCCGGTGCGCAGGGCCATCAAGGACCGGTGCGCGGGCCCGTATGCGATCTCGAGTTCTGTCAATGCGGCGTAGCAAGCGTCGATGTCGATCGAATCGCTGCAAGCTGCCTGCAGAGCCTCCAGATCGATGCGCTCTGCTGCGACCGCAGAAGTTACTGCGGCTCGGCCTTGCGAGAAGACCAGTTTCTGCGGCGCTGATGAGTAGATCTCGTAGTGAAGGTCACCACCACTGTGCGGGTACAGCCCGATCCGCACCTCGACGGGTTGCTGGTTCACCGTCAGCGGCTGCAACCAGACCACATTCGTCAGCGAGACTTTCCGTGCGCCATCACTGGGATTCAGTCGCAGCGCGCGTGTGACTGCTTCACGGGCCATCTCGAGATGACAGACGCCAGGCAATACGCGCCGGCCGCCGATCATGTGGTGCTCCAGGAACAGCTCTTGGCCGCTGAAGGTGGAAGTGAAGCTCTGCTCGTTCAGGTCCGACGTGTTCTCGTGCAACAGCGGATGCAGGAAGGACGGTCCACTGGAGCTCGCACTCGAACCGACCTCTATCCAGTAGCTTTCGTTTGCAAACGGATATGTCGGCAGCGAGATGCATCGTGGCGTGATTCCCGGGTACAGCTGCCGCCAGTCGACGCTCTGCCCCTTCAACCACTGATCGAGCAGCGCTGTGCCCGGCGCTTCCTTGCCGCCGCTCAGGTAGGCGGTGAGCTTGATGCGCAGCTGTTCAATCGACTCCGCCGTGAGCGCCAGCCGGTGCTCCATTGCTTCACGCCCCACTTGCAGCGTGTAGGCGATGTCGGCCAAGTCGTCGTTGCTGTAACGATCCAGCACTTCGAGCAATTGCTGTGCCCGTGCTCGCAGGCGCTTTTCATTCTTGGCAGACAGCACGATCAGCGCAGGTCGCTGTGCATCGATCGCAATTTGTGCCCGCGTGCGGGTCTCGACGTACTCCTCGACGATCACGTGCGCATTCACGCCGCCCGCGCCAAACGAGGACACACCTGCCAGTCGCGGCAGCGGTGTCCCCTCCGTGCTGATCTGTGCGCGCCAGGGCGCAAGCTCCCGCTGCACTACAAAGGGAGTTGCGGCGAAGTCGATGTTCCCGTTCAGCTGCTCGCAATGCAGGCTCGGCACCAACTCTCGATGCTTGAGCTGCAGCACAGCCTTCATCAATCCCGCAATTCCCGCTGCCGCCTCCAGGTGTCCGATAGCTGACTTCACCGACCCCAAGGCACAGAACTGCTTCTCGCTCGTGAAGCGCGCAAAGGCCTGCGTGAGCCCACGTACTTCGATCGGATCCCCCAGCACCGTGCCCGTGCCGTGCGCCTCTACGTAGCCCAGCCGGCGAGCATCCACTCCGGCCTTCTCCAGTGCAGTCCCGATCAGCTGTGCCTGTGCCTGTGGACTCGGTACCGTGTAGCCGTGCGTACTACCACCATGGTTGATGGTCGTCGCACGGATCAGTGCATGGATCTCGTCGCCATCCCTCAGTGCCTGTGAGTAGCGCTTGAGCAGCACCACGCCGACGCCTTCGCCAGGCACGAACCCGTCGCCGCCCGCTCCGAAGCTGCGACAGCGGCCGCTCGGCGAGAGCATGCGCTGGGCGCACAGCTGCACATAGTTCGAAGGATGCACATACAGGTTCACTCCCCCTGCCAATGCCAGCTCGCACTCTCCTCGGAGTATGTGCTCGCACGCCTCGTGGATCGCCGTGAGCGAGGCCGAGCACATCGTATCGATCGGCAGGCTCGGACCCTTCAGGTTCAACAGGTACGACACCCGATTCGCAACGGAGGCGAAGCTCGTATTGCTCTCCCCACCGAAGCGTTCGTAGCCGGTCTTCGTTACCCCCGCGTACACTCCCACCCGACTGCCGTGCTCGCGCTCCAGCCGCTCGCGCGTGTAGCCGGCTTCCTCCAACACCGACCAGCACGCCTGCACGAACAGTCGCTCGTGCGGATCTATCCTCTGCGCTTCGCGCGGCGAGATCCCGAAGAACAGCGGGTCGAACTCATCATAGCCATCCAACAGGCCGCACCACCTGCTGTAGCTGTAGCCGTCTCGGAGCGCACGCTCCACATCCGCTTCGTAGAAGCCTTCCAGTGCCCAGCGGCCCGGTGCGATTTCATCGATGCAGTCGCGTCCGGCCCGGAGGTTCTCCCAGTACTCGGACAGCGTTGCAGCGTGCGGATAGCGGCCGGTCATGCCGATGATCGCGATCGGCTCGCTCGGCTCGGCCGGTGCCAGCGCCTCCACTCCAACCCTCCCCCGCTCCGCGGGCGAGGGAAGGGAGGGGGCGACATCCAGGCTGACCAATTCCACACCGCACCAGCGACCACACTCTGCCGCGCGCTCTGCGAGCAGGTACTGCGCCAGCTCTGCAAGGCTGCGTTGCTCGTACAGCAGCGTCTTCGGCAGACCGGCGAACACCTCGCTCAATCGCGCGTTCACCTGCGTCACCAGCAGCGAGTCGATGCCGTAGCTCTCCAGTTGTTCATCCGCCGTGATCTGCTCCGCTGGCACTCGACTGAATCGCGCGAGCATCGTTCTCAGCTTCGCAACCACTTGCGCGGTGAGGTCGCCTTCCCTTGGCGTGCTCGCCTGAATTTCGCGAGTCGTTTCAATCCAATGCCGTTCTGCTGCGAACGGATACGTCGGCAAGTGCAGCGGTGTGAGCGGCGTTGAACCGAATAGATCGGACCAGCTCAACTCACCGCCCTCGCAGTAGCGTTGCGCGAGAGCGTGTTGCGATGATTGTCCCTGCTGCACCAGACTGAGCTGGCGAATCGCGTCGTCCCGATCCTCGATCAAGACAGCGCAACGATGCTGGAAGTGCATCCTCCCGCGCAGCAGTGTGTAGCTGAGCGCAGCCAGAGTGGCCGCAGTCCACGACCGCTCCTGCAGCGTCTTGATGAGATCGCGTATGCGCTGTCGAAGAGACGCCTCACTCTTCGCCGACAGCACCAGTAGATACTGCGAGGCCGTGAATAGAGCTGCGTTACTGCTCGCCTCTTCGTACTCCTCGACGACCATGTGCGCATTCGTGCCGCTCATTCCGAACGAGCTGACGGCGCCAAGCCGCCGCTTGCGGTCCGGCTTCGGCCATGGCCTGCCGCCGGTGTTCACCTGCAGCGGACTCGCCGACCAGTCCACATGATCGGTCGGCTGTTCGCAGTGCAAGCTCTTCGGTATCCATTGATGCCGGAGCGACTGCACGAGGCTGACGAGACTCACGAGTCCCGACGCCGCCAGCGTGTGGCCGAAGTTCGGCTTGACTGAGCCGACGGCGCAGGAGCCGTGCCCTTGCATGTCTTTGAATGCATCGCTCAGCGCATCGATCTCGACCGGATCGCCCAACCGCGTACCGGTTCCGTGTGCGATCACGTACTGAATGTCCTGCGCACTTACGGCCGCACGCCGATGCACCTCGCTGATCAACTCGCGCTGTGCAACGCCGCTCGGCGCAGTAATGCCGTTGGTCTTGCCGTCGTAGTTGAGACCGCTGCCGCGAATGACTGCATAGATCGGATCCGCATCAGCCTGCGCCTGCGACAGGCGCTTGAGCACGATCGCTACGACCGCCTCACCCGGCACGATGCCACTCGCGCGCCGATCGAACGCACGGCATTTCCCGTCGGAGGAAAGCAGGCCGGCACGATCCAACGTTGCATAGCTTTGCGGGGCGAGCAGCAGATTCACGCTGGCTGCGATTGCCGTGTCGCACTCGCCGGCGCGCAAGCTGGCACACGCCTCGTGTGCGGCCACCAGTCCGGAGGAGCACGACGTATTGATCGCCAGCGCCGGACCGCGCAGGTTTAAGAAGTAAGCGAGCCGCGACGCCAGGATGGCATCGTGATTCGCCGTCAGTCCCTCGTGATCTGCTGTCAGCAGCTGGTAGTCACCGGCCTCGACACCGACGAACATCCCGACCCTGTTTGCCTGCAGCTGACTCGCGCCGTAGCCGGCATCCTCCAAGGCCTTCCATGATTCCTGCAGCAACAGCCGCTGCCGCGGATCCATCAACCGCGCTTCGTGCTCGGAGATCTCGAAGAAGTGAGCATCGAACTCGGCAACACCCGGCACGACCCCCATCGAGCCCACCGCGGACGGCCAACGCTCGCCCGGTACTGCTGTCACTGCATCGATCCCGGCAGCGAGAATCGCCCACAACTCGTCCACGCTGCGCGCCTGCGGGAAGCGGCCGCTCATGCCGATGATGGCGATCGGCTCTGGCACGCTTCGGCCATCGTCAACAGCCCTGACTTGCGCAGGCTGCAGCGCCTCCTGGTATTTCGCGACCAGATGCTGCGCGAGGGATGCCAGCGTCGCATGACGAAAGAACACGCTCGGCGTTACGCGGATCCCATAGTGGTCACTCAGACGCTGCGCATACTGCGTCAGCCGAATCGAATCGGCACCAAGATCCGCCAGGTTTCTGTCTGGCGCGAGCTTCTCGACAGGTGTGCGTAACAGGTCGCTCAGCTGTCGCTGCAAGTCTCGCAGCACTTCCTCGCCGGATGTCAGGCTCTCGGTCGCACTCGACTCGGCCAGACGGAGAAAGCGATGTACTCGCGCGCGCTCACCGGCGAGCACGACCACAGACGGGCTCTCGTGCGCGAGCAGGCGCTCGAACAGCGCGATGCCCTGCTCGGCGGACAAGGCTGTCTGCCCGCTGGATTTCAAGTAGAGCGCATGCGCCTGCTTGCCGTCGAAGCCCATGCCGCCCGCCGCCCACAACGGCCACTGAATCGCGATGCACTTGCCGGAGCGCTTACCCAGCTTGCGCTGCGCTTCGCGATACTGCGCATAGCCTTGCTGGAAGCGATTGGCGATGGCATAAGCGCATGACCCGAAATCCCCCAGCACTGCCGCGCACGAGCTGAAGTAGCAAATGAAATCCAGCGTTTGCCGATCGAGGGCTTCATCCAGCGCCAGCGAGCCGGCAACCTTTGGCTGAAGCACGCCATCGAACTGCGGCTGAGTGTTTTCCAGAACACTACTGCTGCCGATGACACCGGCCGCATGAATCACGCCATCGATTCCGCCGAAGTGCTGCTTCGCCTGCGCGAGTGCCGCACGCATCGCCGCTGCGTCGCTTGCATCTGCAGCGACGTACAGCACTCGCCCGCCCAACTGCTCCAGGCGCTGCAGCCGGTTCCGCTTTCGCTCATCCAATTCGCTGCGACCGACCAGCAGGAGATTCGCCGAGTAGATGCGCGCCAAGTGTTCGGCGAACAGGTAGCCGAGTCCGTCTGTACCGCCAGTGATCAGATACCTCCCGCCAACGCGCAGAGTGCAACCGGTCGCTGGCGCAGATGTGGGGATGACTTGCAGTACGTGTCGACGCTCTCCGGCATATAGAGCACTGCGTCCCCCGCCACAGCGTAGCTCCGACCACAACCGGTGCACCCAACCACTCGGAGTCACGTCGCTTGCCTGGCACCCAATCAGCGCAAGCTTCAAGTTCGGCAAGACCTGCTGCACGGACCGCTCGAAGCCGATCCGCGCTTGCCAATAGCAGAGCTCCAGCTCGCTGCGAATCTCGTCCGCGAGCATCAAGAGTTCGCATTTGAGTTCGCTGTTTGCGAGTGCCTTGAGCAGAGCGACTACGTCATGCAGATGACGAGTGTCCTGCTGGTCATAGCCATGCGGCAGGCGCAACACGGCATCGACGGCACCGTGCTCTTGACGCACGAGCCGCAGCGCGCGGAGATATCCCGCTTCATCGAGCTCGCCGTCGATCAGGATCGGAGCGACGTCCGGCGCGAGTTTCCTCAGGGTCGACACGATCTGCGCTGACTGCTCACGGCGCGGCACGATGCAGACCAGCTTGCGGGTGGCGTTAGCGTGAGCATCAGCGCGACGCGACATGGCTTGCTCGCGCCACACTTCCTCGAATGTCATGACCTCAGCGGCGACTGGCGCAGCCGCAATCGCCGAACCCGCCTCGGCTCTTGCCCAATGTCGATCCTTCGAGAACGGATAGGTCGGCAGGGACACGCGCCGGCCCTTCGCCGGCGCATGCGCGAGATCGTCGTCCGGTGCCGGTACCGCGCCGCTGGCTTCGAACACCGAGAGTTGCGCGACGAGCTGTTCGAGCGACTCGACCACGAACGTGGCGTGACTGCCCATTGCGACACGACCGGTCTGCAATGTGTATGCGACGTCGGCCAAAGTCGGAGCACAACCGTCGCGCAGATCTTCCTCGAGAAATCGACGCAGCTCGACAGCGTACGCTCGCAATCGCTCAGGCGTTCTGGCCGTCAGCGGCACGACGTGCCTGCGCGGGCTGTCGAGTGCGGTATCCGCAGTCCGCGGCTCGACGTATTCCTCGAGAATCGCGTGAGCGTTGGTGCCACCGACGCCGAACGCGCTCAGCGCGGCACGCCTGGGCTGCTCCCCTCGCGCCCAATGCCGGACAGAATCGACGACATAGAAGGGCGACTGTGTGAAGTCGAAGGCGGGATTCGCGTTTCGATAGTGCAGCGTCGGCGGAATCGTGCCGTTCGACAAGCTCAGCGCAACTTTGATGCACCCTGCAAGCCCCGCCGCCGTGTCGAGATGACCGATATTGGTCTTCAGCGAGCCGACGCCGCAGCACTGCCTGCTCTGCATGTGCTGGCCGTACGCCTGACTGAGCGCTGCGAGCTCGATCGGATCGCCAAGCTGCGTGCCCGTGCCGTGGGCTTCGACATAGCCGATCGATTCCGGATCGATGTTCGCCTTCTCCAGCGCGCGCTCGATCACGCGTGCCTGTGCGTCGACACTTGGTGCATAGAATCCGGCCTTGTTCGCACCGTCGTTGTTGACGGCGACGCTGCGGATCAACGCATAGATATGGTCGCCGTCCTCGACTGCATCTTCGGCGCGTTTGAGCAGCAGGACAGCGACGCCCTCCCCGGCCACCATACCGTCGGCGGCAGCATCGAACGTCTTGACGTGACCGTCCGAGGAGAAATTCAAGCCGCTTTGCCGAACGTAGCCGGGACTCGTCGACGGAAATACAGTCGACGCGCCGACCAATGCGCATCGCGCATCACGCGCGAGCAAGCACTGAGCCGCCGCGTACAGTCCGATCAGCGATGAGGAGCAGTTGGAGTGAACCGCGAAGCTCGGGCCGTGCAAGCCCAAGCGATGCGATATCAGCGCCGGGGCAGTGCCGCTCTGAGCCAGCACCCAGGCGACGTATTGCTCGGGCCCTGCCGTGAGATCGATCTTCTCTACAGAGCCGGCAGCAAGCGCCTGATATCCACTGCTGCTGGTCGCAGTGAACACAGCTGTATCCGCAACTGCTTGCGGGACATAGCCGGCATCCTCGACAGCCTTCCACGCATGCTGCAACAGAAGTCTCGTTTGTGGATCCAACGTCGCTGCGTCGCGCGGCGCGACGTTGAAGAACTCGGCGTCGAAACAATCCTTGTGCTCGATCGTCGCCTGCGCCGGCACGAAGTTCGGATCACCTGCCAGCGCAGGCGGCACGCCGCGGCGCCGCAAAGTATCCTTACTCAGGATCTCAATGCCTTCGTGACCGCTCAGCAGGTTGCGCCACAGCTGGCGATGATCGGTCGCGCCCGGAAACCGGCAGGAGATCCCGATGATCGCGAGCGAACCGCTGTAGTTGAGCCGCTCGCCAAAGTCGACGGTGTTCGTTGACGATTGCGGCGGCAGCTTCGCAGCGTCGGCGATGTGACGTGCGATACCGCGTACGGTCCCGCAGCGAAACACATCAGTGACCGTGAACGTGCACTTCAGCTCACGGGACACTCTCGTCGCGAGGGCCACGGCCGCCACGGAAGTGCCGCCGGCATCGAAGAATCCCTCGTCGACCGCAACGTCCTGACGGTCGAGCACCGTGCACCAGATACGACGAACGGCCGTCTCAAAGTCGCTCGACTGCAAGGGCGCGGGCTTGCCAAGCGGTGTCATCGCCTCGATCCGCTTGCGATCAACCTTGCCGCGCGGAGTCACTGGAAGCGTGTCGAGTTCAAAGAACCTCGACGGCACCATGTATGCGGGTAGCGTCTTCAGCAGGTGTTCGCGAATTTCGCGTATATCAGCGGGCGATTCGAGATCAAGCGCGGGCTGACCGTTCGCCTTGCGCAGGACGCAGTGCGCCACCAGCTGCGCCTGTGCGCCTTGCCCGATCGCGACGACGACGGCACGTCGAATGCCAGGATGACTGCTCACGCTGCCTTCGACTTCGTCGAGCTCGACGCGGTGGCCGCGAATCTTGACTTGCGTGTCCATGCGGCCGAGGTATTCGAGCTTGCCATCGGCGCGCCAGCGTGCACGATCACCCGTCCGATAGAGTCTGCTGCCGGGCTCGAATGGATGCTCGATGAACCTCTCGGCTGTCAGCTCCGGTCGATTCAGATACCCGAGCGCAACGCCGTCGCCGGCAATGCACAGCTCGCCGGCAATCGAAACCGGCTGGAGCGCGTGGCTCGCATCGAGGACGTAGATCTGTGTGTTGGCGATCGGCTTGCCAATGACTGTGCTGCTTGCCGTACCGACGCGCTGAACGGTGGACCAGATCGTTGTTTCCGTCGGTCCGTACAGGTTCCACGCGTTCCAACCGTGGGCTGCGAAGGCCCGCTTCAGCTCCTCCGGCAGCGCCTCGCCGCCGCACAGAATCGTCAGACCTTCTGCATTCGACCAACCCGCTTCCAGCAGCATCGACCAAGTCGTCGGTGTTGCTTGCATCACGGTTGGTCGAACGCGAGTGATCTCTGCTTTGAGCCGTTCCGGATCTCGTACGGTATCGTGATCACAGATATGACACTGCGCGCCTGTAATGAGCGGCAGATACAGTTCGAGTGCGGCGATGTCGAAGGTGCAGGTGGTGATTGCCAGCAGCTTGTCTTCGCGCGTCAGTCCAGGCGTCCGCTGCATCGACAGCAGACAGTTGGTCAGAGCGCCATGCGTGACCATCACGCCTTTAGGCTGACCGGTACTACCCGATGTATGGATGACATACGCCAGGCTGCGCGCATCCGTCGGCGTCGACCGAGCCTTTGGGGTTCGGCCCGCAGACTCGATCGCCGACCACTCCCGATCGATCGCGACCAAGCGCGTCGACCCGGAAGCCAATTGGCGCAACCGTGGCTCCACGGCGGCATGCGTCAGCACGACGCGCGATCCGCTGTCCTCGAGCATCCAGCGCAATCTCTCTGTCGGGTGCTCCGGATCGAGAGGCTCGTAAGCGGCTCCCGACTTCATGACTCCCAACAGCGCCACGACCATGTCCAACGAGCGCGGCACGCACACTGCGACGACATCCGAAGCCTCAACACCGAGCGCCTGCAGGTATCGCGCCATGCAGTCGCTGCGCTCGTCCAAAGTCCGATAGTCGAGTTGCGCGCCGGCGAAGGACACGGCCACGGCTGTCGGCTGGTCGCGCGCCATCGCCCGAAACAGCTCGTGAACGCCATTGACACTGCCCCAATTCACAGCGGTGGCGTTCCAATCGGACAACAACAGCTGGCGCTCCGCAGCGGTCAGCAACGTGTACGAGTCGAGTCGTGCGTCCGGCTGCTCCAGAATCTGCGCGACGAGATGAGTCCAGTGCTGCATCATCCATTCGATCGTCGCGGCGTCATACAAACCGGCGTCGTACTTGAGTCGGACGATGAAGGTCGAGCCATGCTCTAGAACCTCCAGCACCAGCTCGTACTCAGCCTGCTGGTGAAGCTCGTGCCGCCACTCGAGGCATAGCCCGCCGTACGAAGCAAATTCCAGCGACTCGAAGCCCACTGTATTGGCGTTCTGAAACTCGAACGCGACCTGGAAAATCGGTGAGCGATCGGCTTCGCGCGGCACATTGAGGTCGCGCACCACGTGCGCGAACGGATACGCGGCGTGATCCAGCGCGTCGCTCATAGACAACTGCAGCTGGCGAGCGAAATCGCCGAAGCCATGGTTGGGATCGATGCGACTGCGAACTGCTACCAGGTTGACGAAATTGCCGATTACGGCATCGAAGTGAGACGACGGCCGGCCAACTGTCGGAATGCCGACGACGATGTCGTCCGACGGTGCGTACTGACGGAGCAGCAGCTTGTAGACCGCGAGGAAGAACACCGCCGGACTGATCGACTGCGCTCTCGCGTGCTCGACGATTCGCTGTGCAAGCTCGCTCGAGAGCTCGTGCGTGATTGCGCCCGCGGTCGACGGTCGCTGTGATCGTGGATGGTCGAGAGGCAGATCCAATGCCGACGGCGCACCCGTCAGGTGTTGCCGCCAATAGTCGCGATGCTGCTGTACCTCGTTGCTATTGAGCAGTGCCCGCTCCCAGCGCGCGAATTCTTCGTAACTCGCTTCCGCCGGTTTGGTTATTGGCTGGCCTCCTTCCACCAAGACGGCGTACGTGCTGAACAACTCCTTCACCAACAGCGGCGCCGAGCAGCCGTCGACGATGATGTGATGAGCGACGATCAGCAGGATCGACTCCGCCGGCCCGCATGTCAGCAGATCGATCCGGATCAACGGTCCGCGATCCAGCCGGAACGGCTCTTGCGCCCTATCGCGGAGGTATCGATCGATCGCATCGGCCCTCCACGACGATGCGTCCGCATGCACGACGATCGCCGGCGGAATCGGCGCTGTCCGCAGACACGGTCTCGCGTCTCTGACCTCCACTACGCTGCGGAGAATCGAATGTCGCGCCAACAGAAGATTCGCTGCGCGACGCAGTAGATCGATGTTGACGGTGCCGCGAACGCGAAAACAGAGTGGCACGTTGTATGCGATGCTTTCGCGTGACAGCTCGTGCAGGACCCACAGCCCCTGCTGCGCTTCCGACATCGGCTCGCATCGGGAGTCCTCGGGTCGAGAGCGCGAGGCCAGCGCGGCTGCGAGCGCGGCGATCGTGCCGCGCTCGATGAGATCGCGGCCGCTCACGGCAATACCGAACTCCGCGGTGATGCCGCGCATGAGCCGCCGACTCATGATCGAGTCGACGCCGTAGTCGCTGAATGACGTCTCGCCGGTGATCTGGTCGACCGACAGGCTCAGCTCATCGGACAGGAAACGTGCGATGTAGCTCTGCAGCGCGACGCTTTCGACGGCGGTGGCCATGGCCGAGCGGAGCTCCCTGCGGGGCTGACCTCTGTCGTTGTTGTTCTAGGTCGCCGGCTGACGCCGGGCTCTCGAGGGGACGACTTCAGCCGTGCGTGCCCGTGGGAACTCCAAACAGCCCGGGCGGCGGCGGAGGTGGCGCTACGAGGTCCGCAATTCCAAAGAGGCTGCGCATCATGACCGGATAGATATCCGGATGCAGATAGCGATCCGCATCCATGTCGGTGAACCACACGTTGCGCTGCTCATCCACGGTAGCGCGTACCGAGAATGCCGTTTGCGCTCGGGTCTGCTCGGGAATGCCGCGCCAGAGCACCTGGCCGGCGCGGACCAGCTGATCGTGGACGACGTCGCCGACGAGCTTCTTGAGCACGTTCTCATTGCCCTGAGGCAGACCGCGGAATGCAGAGTTGTAGCGGAAATCCACGGTCACTTTGGCGCCGCGCGGCACGACAGAGTCGAGATCGAGCCCCTGCTGCCGGCCGAATGCTTCGACCACCGACCAATCCAGCTGCATGACGCCGTTCCACACGTTGGCGCGCTCCGCGAGACTGCGCAGTGTGTTGGTGCCATCTCCAACTACATACGGCTGTTCGCGCCGCTCGACACAGTAGAGCGTTCCGTCCCAGTACCAGGCCTCGATCGATTCGCCCGCGATGAATTCTTCCGCGTATCGATCCGGGCGCGACCGCAACTCACCGCGTGCCAGCTCGCTAAGCGGCATGGGCCCATCGATGTTCCCGCGCTGCAAGGGCTGCTTGGTTTTCTCTTTCAGCAGCACCAACGCATCCGACTCATCCGAGTCCTCGAACCACCTCGGCGTGCGCAGCTGATTGCGCGCGCAGAATTGCTTGAAGGCCAGCTTGTCGCTGGCAATTGTCCATTGCTTCCTCGGCGACGCACGCCAGCCGCCGAACAGGGTGACGTCCTCGCTGATGGTCCAGTGATATTTCATCGCCCTGGAATCGCCCGAGAGAAACTCCGGCAGCAGCTCGAAATATTGTCCGCCGCTCGCCACTTCCAGGCGGAACGTATCGAACTGCAGGTCGGCGCGGAGCCCGAGCTCCTTCAGGCATTCCGACATGGCCGTGAGATGGATCAGCACATTGAGCTTCGACATGGAACGGCCCCTTGAAAAAGGCTCTTAGATACTTGCAGCGGCGCTATACGACGCGCTCGGCGCAACATGGTGCGGCACCGGTTGAGACGCGGTCGCAACCAGCATGCTTTCGATCATCGCCGGATACACATCCGGGTGGACGAGCGGATTGCAGTTCATCTCCAGGAACCACACGTTGTGCTGCTCGTCGACGATCGCGTCGATCGTATACACGATGTTCTGGCGGAGCTGCTCCGGGATCACATTCCAGAAATCTTTCCCGGCTTCCCTGATCTGCTCCAGCGCGCGCGTGCCTTCGTATTCCTTCAGCTGGTTGACCTTGCTGAACACGGTTGGGTGCAACGTCGATTGATAGCGGAAGTCGACCACCACGCGCTGCCCGTCGCCCGGCACGGAATCCAGTGTAAGTCCCTGGAATTGCGCGAGCGCTTCGCGCAGCTGCGCCTGATCAGGCTCAGCAAATGCGAACAGGGACTTGATGTTTGCGATCAGATCCCGAAGCGTGGAACGACCATCGCCGACGACCGCAGGCATCGGAATGATCTCCAGCGAGGCTGGCTCGTCGTTCCAGTACCAGATCTTCGCGATCTTGCCGTGAATGAACTCCTCGAAGTACTCGTTATCGCGCAGCACATAGTTGAGCTCTTTCACTGCGCTGGCAGTGAACGGCCCGGTCATTCCTTGCCCGAAGGAAGATCGCGAACGCTTGACCAGCACACCAGTGCGCACATCTTCGGCTCGCAGGTAGCGTGGCGGCGTCCGCAATCCGTTGCTCGCGCAAAAGTCCTTGAAAATCATCTTGTCGATCGCCTCGCGCCACACCCTGTTGAAGTACGGACGCCAGCCGATGAAGGCGCGCACGTCCGCCGACAGTCTCGGCGTGTAGACGAGCCCTGCCTCGCGCCGGCACATGAACTGCGGCAGGAGCTCGATCTGCCGCCCGCGGCCGCGGATCAGCAGATTCAGCGTTTCGAAATCGATGCGCGCGCGGGCTTCGAACTTGGGCAAGCACTCAGAAATCGCGCGTAAGTGCGAGAACAGATTGATGTCGTAGGCCATGACGACTCACCGACTGCGTTGCGCAGCACACAGGTAGTTATTCGAAGACCGGCGTACTGGACAGCAGACGTTGAGACTTCGACGGCAGGCACCGTCTGTCCTTGGTCTGGATTCCGTTCCACCCGCTGGCGATCGATTCGTTTAGTTCTTGGCGGATATCTTTAGCACCGCGCGCGGCAGGATGCAAAGGAAAATTTTTCGAGCCCGCCGACTCTCGGCGCTCAGGCAGGTTGAGAGACTCGAAGATGACAGTTACGCTCAGAGCCCCAACGATGCGGGAGCAGCCAGTAGCACTGTGAAACGCAAGTGGATTGTCCTGCTCGCGGCGCTACTCATCGCCGTGCCGCCATTCGAATACTGGCAATGGCAGCGAGACATTGCTGGTCTCGTGCCAGAGACCGGCCGTATCACCGGCATCAGGAAGGAGCGGTGTCGCGTGCGCGCGAGCAGCCGTCGCAGTTTTTGTAGCTATGCAACCATTGAGTACCCCATCTCGGCAATGACGATCGGCGTGCTCGAGCCTCACTCGGCGATCCGGTCACGCTATCAAATTGGCGACTCCATCGCGCTGCTCGTGGATCCGCAGAATCGGCAGCGTGCCCAGGTGGCGGAGCGCAACGGCACATTGTTCGGTTTCCTCGGCGTGCCGTCGACGTTCGCAATGGTCGCTTTGGTGGTTCTGCTGGTGGCCTCGCGTTTCTTTCGATCGAATGGGCGTCACCGCGCTGGCGACTGACCAGCAGACGACCCAAGTGCGTTCCGAACGAAGATGAGTGTCTCTCGATACTGCGAGGTCTGTCGAACCTCCGGGCGATAGGTAAACAACAACGAAAGCACGGTCTCGCTCATCTTCCGGTCGCCGATCGCGACATACGACCGCGCCAGTGCCAGCATGAAATCCGGATCCGCAGAAACGGTCGAGTGCATGCCATGCGTGCGGTCACCCATTTCCGCTGCTGTTCGATGTTCGCCAAGCTCCGAATAGGCGATGGTCATGATCCGATAGCTCCACCAGGAGGTAGGCTCCGCCTCCAAGGCGCGCCGGGAGGCCTCGATCGCTCGAGCGGGCTCGCCGCTGACCAGCAGGTAAGTTGCATTCAACTCGTGCGCCACGTACCAAGACGGCGCGTCGGCGATCAGCTTTGCAAATCTCGGACCAAACTCTGCGATGCGCGCCTGCTGCGGATCCTCGGCCAGCTGCTGCTCGAATGCGACCTGCAATCGAGCTGCGTCCAGCAGGGCAGCGTACTCTGGCGCCACAGTTTCGACTGGAGACAGAACCTTCTGTGCAGCCGCAAAATCCTTTTGAACTGCATGGATCGTGGCGAGCCTCGCCTCATACACTCCAGTACCTGTGCACTGCGGCTCTAGCTCCCGCCAGGAGTGCAAGAGTGCGCCATAGTTCGGCGGCTTAGATGTCAGGTGCTGATCCGATAGCTCGTGCCAGCGCGACTCGCACCATGCTGCCGACCGTGTTTCTGCTTCCGCTGTCATGGCAATCAAACCCAAGACGATAGTGCTGCAACCGCCGATGGTCTCGCGTCTACGATCAATGTGTCGCGTCATACAACTGCTGCCCGACCCACTCCCCCGGCGCGCGCAGATACTCGATGGCCTTCGGGGTGAGCTGGATCGAGCCGGTCAGCCGCGCTCGGGCACCAATGCCCGGAGTGAGTCCGCCCTCCATGTAGAAGCGCCCGCCCCGAGGCGTAAGAGCTCCACCACCGCCAATCGCTCCGCCGATGCCACCCAGATTTCCGGCTCCGGTGACCGAGACCTCGAGCGTAAACAACTCAAACTCCCGCTCGTACGACAGCTCGAACGGAACCTGGACCAGCGCGGCTTCCGCCTTCAGTGAGCCACCTAACGCGGCCCCCTTCCAACCCAGCTCGGCGATGCCGCTGGCAGTCCCCTCCAGAACCGCGCGCGCATCGACCCTGCCGGTCAGTCCATCGATATAGTTGGGCAACACAAGTGAATCGCCATAGCGAATCTCCTTGACGTACTTACCGGTGTAGTCGAACGCGAAGCCGTCCTTGTTGAACTCGACGGTGCCGCCGTTCTGCGTCGTTGTCGTAATGTTGAGCCACACCCCGTCGCCAATCAGTGGGAATGGAACCGTTGTCTGTTCTGCCGGATCGCCGAACGTATAGAGTTCGATCGTTGACCTGAAATCTGTGGTCGACTGCCTGGTCGTCAAGGGATTCTTGGCATACAACCCCTTCTCGTTGCGCCTGCCGTTCTTGAAGAACACGCGGTCGTTATCCTCGAACGACGAATCCAACTCATACAGCGGCGGACTCTTCAGTGTGTCGGGCTGCATGTCCTCCGAACGCACGCGCCTGCGCGCATCTGGTAGCCGCTCTGCCGTGACGACGACTTCCCGCAGTAGATCCGTCGGCGGCGCGAACTCCGCTGTCGGCATCGGCATATCAGCGATGGAGGTCGGATTGTTCGTGACATTGATCAAGTCCATGTCGACCGCGAGCTGCGTCGTCAGCTCCAACGGGGGCGTGCTCACGGCAGCGTCCAGCTGCCGATACGCATCAGCCCATTGCTGTGGCGTAGGGCCTATTTCAGTCGGCGTTAGAGCATCGACGATGGCATTGCCGATCGCGTTGCTGAATGCATCCGCCAGCACGGTATCCGTGTCCACCCTGCCGTGGAACGCGCCGCGAACGATCGAGCTCGTAGCTCCCGCGACGAAGCGGCTGCCGAATGTAGCGATTCCCGGTCCGAATCCCTTCAGCGCTGCACCGGCGAGGCCGCTGGCCGTCGACGCGAGCGGCGCCGAGACTGCGGCGATCGCGACATCGCGCCAACTGAAGTGCTCCTGGAGGCCCGTCAGTACAGAGATGCCCTGTGTCAACGCGTTGCTCGCGACGGCGCCAGCTGCGCCGGCTGAAGCCTGATTGATCGCCTGGAAACCGCGCGCAATGGAGCTCGAGCCCTGCGCAGCAAGACCGCCGATACCGGCGGTGATTCCCGCGCCGAGCGCACCCAGTGCAACACCCTTCCAATCGAAACCGTCCTGCATTCCTGTTGCGATGGCCACACCTTGCGACACGATGCTGCCAACTGCAGCACCAATTGCCGCAGCGGCGATTCCTGTGCCGACAAGCGCTGCGCCGGTCCCACCCACCACCAGTCCGCCCGTAAGGGCCGCACTGCCAAGGGCGCCAAGACTGGTTGCGCCTGCCGCAGTGGTGACGCCCGGTGCGAGGGCTGCTGCGGCTGCGCCTGCGGTAAAGACTGTGACCACGATCGCTACGACGGCAACCAGGATCATTCCCAACGTGCCGCAGCCCTTCTTCCGCGGGGGCGGAATGAACGGTTGCGTCGGCGTGGTGTCGCCGAGTGCTTCCTTCGGATCGAATGGCTTGAACGTGGTCGCGTTGTTCGCCAGCGAGATCACCTGGTTCGGAATCTCGAGCGAGCGGCCGTCGGGGAGCACGGCATCCGGATCGGACAGACCATTGGCCTGCGCGATGAGGTACCAGAGGTTGGCGTCGCCGAACAGCTTCAGGGCGATCGAGCGCAGCGTATCGCCCTGCTGAACGACATAGTTGCTCGGCGCGCTGCTGGGATAGGTCGGCGAGATAGGCGTGAAGTTCACGTCGAAATTCGCCGTCGCAGGGCTGCCAGCGAACTGCGAGTAGGTCCCGACCTGCTGACCCTCCGCGGAGAAGAACGTGTAACCCGAATTTGCCGTGCTGAAGAAGCCTGTACCTCCAGCGACCTGTGCGAACACGGCCGACGGATCGTTGGCGTAGTTCCCCTTGACGAACGTGAGCGTCTGTCCCAGTGCGTTGTTGGCGAAATACCTGTTGTTCGTCGCAGCGTTCGTGTCCGTGAACTGGATCAGCTCGCTGTTCGCGTTGTACTTGTTGAGCGTCGAGCCGCTGGCGAACACGCCGCTGTTGAAGATGTCGTGCTGCCTCTCCTGATAGGTCTCGCCGGTCACGTAGAAGTAACTATGTGTGCTGCTGTACCAGAAGGCGCCGTTGCTCTGATGGTTGTTGGTCACGAACTCCCTGACGTTGCCGAGCGCGTCGTAGCCAGTCTCGTCGCCAAAGCCGACCGTGGATTCCGTGCGGAAGACGCCCCCCGAGTCCTTCTTTTCGGTAGTCTGCGTCGAGACGAGACCGGCATCGTTGTAGACGGTCGACGTCTGGCGCGTGATGTAGCCACCGGATTCGGGCGTGAGCGACAACTGCCAGGTCACCCGCGAAGCCCGGTCGTACGTGCGATCGCCGCTCAGGAATGCCGGCTGCCAGGTGCCATAGATCGGGCCGCTCTCATCCTGCGCGACATCCTGCCGCATCGTCGTATCCAGCCGGCCCAGACCATCGTAGGTGTACGTCTCGCGCGTGAGCGCCGTCGTGGCGATCGTTCGCATGCCGCGCGCGTCGTAGCCGAGCGCTGTCCCACGGTTGTTGCCGACTTTGATCAAGCCGGACTCGTCGAGCTCACCCTGGCTGATCGTCACCCGATTCATCTGGTCGTAGTTGTAGTAGAAGGTCTGCGACTGCGTCGCATTGTTGTTGGCATAGCGCGCATCGATGCGCGTGCGGTTGCCGACCTTGTCGTAGGTGTACGCGACGCTGAAGCCGTTGCCTGAAATCTCGCTGATCCGGCCGGCGGCGTCATAGCGTGTGCGCGTGTCCTGATGCACGGTACCGTTGATGAACGTGCGCTCCTGCGCACGCCGCCCCGCGCTGTCGTAGACGTACTGCGTGATGCGATTGAGGTCGCGACCGGTGTCCGTGATCTTCTTCAGACGATTGGCGTCGTCGTAGTCGTACACCTTGTTCTGGCCGCCGCTCCCGCCGGTCTGGCCGCCGCTGCTGGTCTGGCTCTTCAGCACCCAGCTCAGATTGGTGTCGTAGTTGTACGTGTAGGCCGTGCCGCCGAAGTCCGAATGAGCGGTCAGGTGACCGAAGTAGTCGTAGGTCCAGCTCGCCGGATTGCCGATGCCGTCGACCTGCGAAATCTTGCGGCCGAGTGCGTCGTAAGTGATCGTTGCGAATGTGCCCAGATTGCCGTTGTAGCCGATGATGTTGCCGAGCAGGTCGTACGTGTAGCGGCGGGTCTCGGCGTTGACGTTGTCGTTCTTGACTTCGCCGGTGGTCTGGCTCAGACGCCGACCAGCCTGATCGTAGGTGTACTCCTTGACGACTACGTTTGTGTCCGTGGGCGAGAAATCGGGCAAGAAGGTCGCCGCCGTGGCTCCGAGTGCGGCGGACGCCTCCTCGGCAGCCGTCCTGACCAGTCGGCCGCCACGGTCGTATCGATTCCGGACGCGATAGCCCGCCTGGTCAGTGATCTGAATGAGCTGACCGAAGGCATCGTAGACGTAGCGCTTGCGCGGGCTGCTCGGATTGCCCGGATCGGTATTGTCGGCGCTGATCTCCTCAGTCACCTGGCCAGCATTGTTGTAACGCAGCTGGTTGAGGTTGCCGTTCGCATCGCGCACGCCGATGAGGCGGCCTAGCAAATCGTAATAGTTGTACGAGATCGCGTCGGGTGCGGTGGCAGCGGTGTATGAGGTAATTGCTCCAGTGACCCGATCCACCACCATCCCTGCGGTCTTCGGCAGCTTGGCTTCGAGCAATTGCCCGCGCTGGTCGTAGCGATAGGTCGTCGTATTGGTCTGCGTAGCCACCGAGCCGTCCGGCTGGCGCTCCTGGAAAATCGCTTGCACAGTGATTGCGTTGCCCCAGCGATCGAGGACTTGCTTCTGCCGAGGCGTATTGGTCGACAACGTCGGCAGCGCAGTCGGCGTGACGATGCCCCCGTAGATCGTGCTCGCGGTAACGCTGATTCTGCCGCCGCCGACACGATACGGAGCCGAGTCGGTCGAGGTCGTGTACGACACCTCGAAGTCGTACGATCCCGTTGTGAGGCTAAGGAGGCTGACACCCCAGCCGGCGCCGCCGGGCACCGGGGTCAGGAGGCCCGTCCAGCTGCCCGTGCCGGCGGGCTTGTAGCGGAACCGAACGACGTCGGTAGCCGGCGTCGTCGGCGCCGTCGTCCACGAGAAGAAATCAGTTCCGTTCGCGAAGCCGGCGATCGAGGTGATGTTCGTCGGCGCGCTCGCACTGATCTGCGACGCAATCGGCGTCGTCGTAAAGGTGATCGTGCCAGTGGCGCGGGCGGTAACCTGGCCACTCAGCGTGTACTCGATGACGTATTGATACGTGCCGCTCGGGAGGTTGTTATAGCTGGCCGTGAAATTGTTGCCGCCGGCGGACTGCGCGCTCAGCGTGTGAAGGATGACGCCGGACCCGTTGCGCAACGTCACACTGATGGTTGCACCACCAGTTGGGAATGCCCACGAGAACTGCGTTCCGCTGGCCGTCACTCCGGTGATCCACGGCGGATCACCGGTCTGCGAATTCACTACTGCGGAAGTGCCAGACACCGTGAACTGGCCGAACTTCTCGGAGACATTCAGCGCAGGGGACTCACCGTTGGGGATGAATTGGAAAATCTGGAAGTCGTACGTACCAGGCATCAGCTGCGGCGCGCTGACGACGAATTGACCGCTGCCATTGCGCGTCGCGGTCACGGTGGTCCAGCTCGATGCACCCAGCTTGTAAGAGAACTGCGCCTGATAGCTGGTGTCTGTCGGCGCCGTCCAAACGAACTGCGTGTTGCTGACAGTGCCGCTGGAGGAACGCAGCAGCGTGCCGCCCGAGCTGTAGACTTCGATGCCGTTGATTTGCTGGAAGCCGCCGTGACCGTGACTCTGCGCTCCCGGAGGCAAGGGATCGGTCCAGCTGAAGGTCATGCCGGTATTGCCGGCGCCGGCTGCTACGGATTGATCTCTCCAAGTGTCGAGACCGGTCACCGTGCGGTAGTAGAGCCGCACGGTGAGCGCCTGCGAGCCGACGTTGACCCACGATAGGTTCGCGACGTTCGTGCCGGTCCATACGGCTTCCTGGCCGACCGGGATACCTTCGTCGTAGATCGTGATCCACTCAGCAGTGGTGCTGCTGACCTTGGTGCCGGACGCCTGCGGCTGCGTGGTGGCAGATGCGGTAACCGTGCCAATCGCGACGTATCCGGCACTCGGCGTGATGCTGTTGGTCGTCGTCGAGCTGCTCGGCGCAGTCACGCTCAGCGTGCCGCGACCGATGGAATGCGTGATGCCGTTGATGAAGTTCGTGATGCGATATTCGTACGATCCGGGGCTCAGCTGCGGGAAGCTGACGCCCCAGTTGGTGGCGAAGGTGGCGTTGTAGAGAGTCCAGGCTCCGCCGCCACTTCTCACTTCGAGCTGCGCGCTGTTGACCGAGCCGGAGCTCGCCGTCCAGCGAATGCTCGTATTGCCGCCACTGAACGCCGTGGTAATGCCGCTGACGGTGCCGACCGCAGAGACCGAAGTGACTCCGATGGCCGCGGTCGGCGTAATCGTGTACGAGAACGTGCCCTCGGTGGCCGCAACGGGAATCGAATCGGTGGGCCGGGTGAGCGTAATCCGGTAGGTGTGACTACCGGCGGTCAGACCGAGCGCCGTCAGATTGACTCCCTTGTTGTAGCCGGACTCGTCGCCCGCTGTCAGCACGACTACCGTTCGCTCCACGCCGTCGATGTAGATCCTCGTCGTCAACGTGGGATCGCCCGGGACCTGCAGGTGCAGATAAGTGGCGCCGGAGATCATTTCTACGGTCACCGACTCGGTAATCGTGGTTTGTGGATTCGCGGCATTGAACGTGACTTCGCGTTGCTCGCGCACGCGACCGAGCGCGTCGTACACCGTCTCCTTGCGTATGGTCCAGCCCATGTTATGGACGTCGGACGCGGTCAGACTCGATACGCCCAGATCGGCAGTGGTATTGGGGCTCGGCCGGTACTGCGCCTTGATCTCGGCAGTCGCATTGCCGAGCAGGTCGTAGAGATAGACCTTCCAGACACCGTCGCCGCTGTTGGTCCGCCACACCCGGCCGGCCTGGTCGTAGTGGAACTCCTCGATGCCCGGCATGGCGGTGCCGGAGCCGTTGACCGATGAGCTGCTATCGACCTGGTTGGAGGTGAGCTCCCCGAACGCGTTGTAGGTCGAGATGGTTCTGGCCAGAACCGGCGTCGCGCCGTTGAATCGCTGAGGCTCGATCACCTTGATCTGACGGCCGAGCGCATCGTGTTGATAGAACGTGATCAACAGCTCGTCGGTGCCATTGTTGGTGACCTTCTGCCACTCCTTCGCGACCTGACCCCGTGCGTTGTACAGCGTATAGCGAGCTGTGGTGTCGGCTGCTGCTTGTGGCGCAGCGGGGCTCAGCACCTGGTAGCTCTGCACCGTGTGCCCGTGGTTGTCCACACGCAGGATCGTTGTGCGGTCGGCGTTCGGCTGTTCGGTGTACGTGAGGGTTGTCTCGGTGGCTGTGGTGGCGCCACCGGCGAGCGTCGTCTGCTTGACCAAGTTGCCGACCGCGTCCCTGGACATCAGGGTCAGCGGCGTGACAGTCGTGCTGTCGCCGCGATCGCGCGTCGGCTCGGCGATGGCAGTCACACGGCCGAGCACGTCGTAATACATGTACGTGCTGACGCCACCCGCCGTAACCTTCGTCTGATTGCCGAGGGCGTCGTAGGCGAACGTCGTCTCCTGATTTGCGTACTGGGGGGTCGTCGTCGTGCCGCTGACCGACGTGTACTCGAGATTGACGCGAATTTCCTTGGTCTTGCGATTCAGCTGGTCGTACTCGAACTTCACCTCGCGGTCGTAACCTTGTTCCTTGCCCGTCGTGGTGCCCGGAGCGGTAGTCTGAAGGCCGGCGTACGACGTGGAGTTCACTGTGCCCGTGAGCGGACGTGAGTACTCGATCTGCCGCGTCAGATCGCCGGTCTCGTCGTATTCGAAGACCGTGAGGTACTTCATCGCATCGACCTGCGCGGTCTTCAGCCCGCGCTTGTCGTAGTAGAAGAAGGTGTCCGCATAGGTGCTGGCCGCGACCAGCTGCCGCATGCGCACGACCTGACCGAACGCGTTGTACTCCGAGGTGGTCTGCGCCCCGATCGTGAGTGGCGTGCCTGCGGAGTTGGTGGCGGCATTCTCCGCGGTGAGGTAATTGAAGACGGTCGGTTGCGTAACCGTGATCAGACGATTGACTCGATCGTAGGCCTTGACGATCTGGCGATCCTTGTTCGCGTTCTTGATCGGCGTGACGTTCGCCGTGACGCTGGCGATCGCCAGACGATTGTCGGTGTACGCCGGTACGACGAAACTCGGGCTCTCGTATCGAGTCAACTTGGTTTCGTTGCCGAACACGTCGTACTCGTGCTCGGTGACGAATTTCAGCGCATCGATCTCGTAGCGCAGCCGCCCGAGGCTGTCATAGACCTTGTAGCTGGTCCCGTTGCCGACATCGACGTTCTTCGTGGCATTGCCGAATACATCGTAGGTCGTGGTCGCAACCGGCCTGGTGTCCGTCGTCTGCCCATTGATCGTCAATGCGCCGGTGAGCTGCGTGTCGCCCGCTGCCGGGTCGTATATCCTCACCTGCGGATAGCGAATGAGTATCTGCCGACCCAGCGAGTCGTAATCGTAATCCGTCGTCCGCGATTGGCCGCTGATGTTCGCCGCCTCGGTTCGCGTCTTGACGTTGCCGAAGGCGTCGTACGTCATCACCGTTTCGATGCGCACAGGGGTGCCGGTGGCAGCGGTCAGCGTATCCCCTGAGGCCGTGACGGTCGTCACCGCCACAGCGGGAGCGGTCTCCTTCTTCAACCGGCCTGCGGCGTCGTACTCGTAGTTCCACGTGTAGTTGACATCGCCGGCGCTGGCGCCCTTCTTGTTCGTGTAGCTCGTGCGATTGCCGACGGCGTCGTAACCGAAGTACTCCGTGCGATTGAGCGCGTCGAGCACGCTGACGATGCGCCCCGCTACATCGCGCGTCGTGACGGTCGTTTGCCGCTTCGTCGCGGGAATCGGGGTCGCGACCGTGTCGCGAACGTAAGCCAGCGTAGAGCCTTGCGGGACGGTTACGGCGCCGCCGCCTGGTGCGGTCGGCAGGTCGGAGTAGACGACCGTTGTTTGGGTACGCGCAGCATCGTCATAGCGCTGCTCGGTCAGATAGCCCTTGTCTGCATTGGCCTCGTCGTTGGCGACCAGCGTGAAGCGCAACCGGTTCAGAGTGTCGTACCAGGAGCGTGTGACGCGATTCTTCGAGTTGGCCCCGTTGGTCGTGTCGAAGGAATTGAATCCGGCCAGGTCATTGGTGCCGGAGGTCTTCGGCGTGACATAGGTCTTGGTCAGCACGACGTTATCGCCGTCGTACACATACTTCGTTACGCCGCCGAGACTGTCGCTCTTGTACACGAGCCGACTGCGTGCATCGTAGGCGTTCCATTGCACGGCATCGTTCGCCCCGAGATCCGCATGGTTGTTGGCGCTGGTCATCGCGTTGTTCAGCGCAGTGGTCGTCGCCGCCGCTGCGCTGCTGAGCGCCCACGTGATCTCGTTCGCCGCCGTTCGTTGCCGCGTGATGTTGCCGAGGGCATCAAACGTGCGATGCGTGACCACCGCCTTGGTGTCGCTCACGGCATCGATCGTGTAGAGCTCCCTTCCGTCCGCGTCGAAGATCGATTGCGAACGGCGATCCTGCGCGTTGGTGGTGAGGGTGACACTCGTCACCACATCACCCAGACTGCCGGTCGCTATCGGCGTAGCGTACCGTCGTGTCGAGACCACTCGATCCTCGAAGTCGTACGTGTTGACCGTGACGCCGCCCATCGCATCGATGGTGTGAGTCAGCCGGTTGTCGGTGTCGTAGACGTACCAGGTCGACCTCTGGTTGGGAACGGCGCCGTCGCCCTGGATCTTGCGCGTGAGGTTGCCGTTGGCGTCGTACTTGTACTGCGTGCGCAGATTGAGCGTGCCGCCGAGCGCGGTCGGATCGACGACTTCCTCGATGCGCCGGCCGAGCTTGTCGTAGATGTACTGCGTGCGACGCGGCGCTCCGGGACTTCCGGTGACGCCGAATCCTTCGGTCTGGAGGATCACGAGACCGCGGCGATCGTACTGGTACTCGGTCCGCAGGTTCAGGCCACTGGGATTCACGGCCAATGGATCGACCGTGATCATCGTCACGCGACCCTGGCGGTCGTACGTGTAGTCGGTCACGCGGCCCGTGGGCTCGGTCATGCGCGTCATGCGCCCTTGCCCATCGAAGGCATACTGCGTTATGAGCGCGAGCCCGCCGGCAGCGCTGTCGACAGTCTTCTTGAAGAGGCGATTCGCTGCGTCGTATTCGAGCTTCGTCTTCGTGCCGCGAACGTCGGTCTGCTCAACCTCACGATTGCCGCGATCGTAGGTATGGGTTTCCAGCGTGCCCGCGCTGTCGGCGACGGTCTTGAGATTGCCGTCCTTGTCGTAGGTGTACGCGGTCGAGTTGAGCAGCACATCCGCCGAAGTCCGATTTTCGACGGTGACAGTCTCGCCATGGCGGTTGTGAATGACGTAGGTGCGGCCAGCGGCCGTGGTGATCCTCGTCTTGAATGCCGGTTGCTGCGGCTCGTACTGGAAGCTGGTGACGCCTCCCATTGCGTCCGTGATCTGCAGCTTGCGATCGAACGCATCCCACGTGGTAGCGGTCCGGTCGCCGGTGGTCGCATCAGTGCAAGCAAGCTCGCGTCCCAGCCGATCGTATTCGTAGCGCTTGACGACGTTGAGGCGCCCGTCGGTGATCGTCGCGAGTCGCCCGAACGCGTCGTAGGTTCGCGCTTCGGTGATGTTCAGTGACGGCTGGTCCCAGCGTGTGAGCTTGAGGTTGCCAACGTTGTCGTACTCGAAGTCGCGCCGCAGCGTGTTCGCGGCATCGATGCTCTGCAGGCGCTGCTTTTCCTGGCCGAAGGCGTTGTACGTGTAGGTAGTGAGCGCGTTCTCGCCGACAGTGCCGTTTCTCGCGATGCTGATGCTGGAGACCTTGCCCGTCAGGCTGTACGCGTAGGTCGTCAGCGCGTCCGACGCACTAGTGCTGCCTTCCAATGTCGTTTGGACACTCGTGGTCAGCAAGCCGCCGTTGGGCAGCGCCGACATCTGCGTCGAAGTCAGACGGGTCGTGTACTTCAGCTCCTTGTCCTGCTGACCGAGCGCGTTGTAGCGGTACTCCTTGCGTTCGCCGAGTTGGTTGACTTCGAAGCGCAGGCGACCGTCCTTGTCGTAGAAGTAGCGCGTGAGATTGGTCTGCGTGTCGTCGGGTCTCGCCTCGGCGGTAACGCGGCGACCTGCCAGGTCGTATGTGTACTTGATGCCGTACTTGAGCCAGTGGGTCTCGACATCCGCGGGCAAGACGCTGGGAAGCAGCGCGGCACCCTCAGCCGAGAGCTCCTGCGTCACCCGGCCCAGGAAGTCGTAGCGGAACAGACGCTGACGCGGGTCGGTGCCGGAAGCGGCAGTTGTGTCGGTGACGTTGTTGGCCTGGTCATAGGCATAGGTCGTGACCGTGCCTTCCCAGTTCGTCTCCTGGGTGACGCGGCCGGCGCCGTCGTACAGATAGCTCGTGACGTGACTCTTGACGCCCGACAGCACGACTACTGCATCGTGTGTCTGCTGCCACGTCATGCTCGACGTGTAGGTGGTCAGAGTGGGGTCGTAACGGGTAACCGAGCTCTTCTGCCCGGCCGCCGTATAGGCGATCTCGGTCCAGAAGCGCTCGCCGTCCATCGTGCCGGTGAGGCGGCCCTGGCCGTCATAGTAGAAATTGGTCGTGATGTCCTTTTCAGGATCCGTCGTGGTCTCGTTGTCCGTGCCCGCCGCGGTTCGCAGAGCGTCCAGCGTGCCCGTATCCAACGTCGTCGCGTTCGTTATCCGGTTCGCATAGCCGACCTGCCGCACAAGGTGGCCGGCCTGGTCGTAGATGTACTCGACCAGGTAGCCCATGCCATCGAGAGTGCCGAGCAGATTGCCGCCGCCGTCGTAGAAGGTGCGCGTGCGGCGATCGTCCACCGACGTGGCGACGAAGGTCGGCGACGCCGGGGTCGTCAGGTCGGACGGCAGGAGCTGATCGGTGGCGGCGGGAACCGTGATTTGAGTGGCGTATGCCAGCTTGTCGATCAGCCGACCGGCGCCGTCGTAAGTGAACTTGGTGACCGCACCGGACTCGTCGATCGTGTAGACGAGTGCGCCGCTCGCGTCATAGACGTTTCGCGAGATTTGATTCTCGGCAGGCACCGTGTTCGCTTCGGTGCGCAGCGTCGTCAGCGTTACCGTGGTCGGATTGCCGGAGCCGTCGGTAACCGCGCTGGTGGTGGGCCTGGCGTACCGCACCGTCTTGATGAGCTGGTTGGCGCGGTTGTAGATGTACTCCGTGAGACTGCCGTCGCCGTCTACGAATGCGACTTTGCGTCCCGCTTCGTCGTATAGGAACACCTGCCGGACAAGCGTCGGGTCACTGACCACGCGCAGACGTCCATCGAGGTCGTACTTGTATGTCGTCGTGCCCAACGAGCCAGGGCCATAGGCCACGCTGATCAGCTCGCCCGCCTGGTTGTAGACGCGTGTCGTGATCAGGCCATTGGCCGCCGTCACGGTGTCGGTGCGCGTGCCGTCGTTGTAGCCGTTGGTCGTGGTCCGGCTGTTCGATGAAGTTATCCACTCGACCGTCGTCAGCAGACGGCCGAGACTGTCGTACGTGTACGTGGTTTTGAAGTCGTTGGCGTCGCCGGTGGTCGCTTCACCGCGTGGGTCGATCGTGTTCAGCAGCTGGCCGCGCTGGTCATACACGAAGCGGGTGATGGATGGCGTACCGCTGCCGGCAAAAGTGCCGGCGACCGTAGCGTTCCACGCCGTCATCGTGGTCAGGTTGCCGCGGAAATCGTAGACGTAATCGATGCGCTCCGGCTTCTCGGTTGTGAGTCCACCGACCCACGTATTCATATTGGCTTCGGTGAAGCCCGCAGCGGTGTAACTCGCAGCGACGAACTTGAGAGTCAGGATGCGCTGACCCACCGCGTTGTAACGATGCTCGGTGACGCGGCCATCGGCCGAGATCACGAAGCGCAGGTGGTTCTCGCTGTCGTACGCATATCGCGTAGTGAGCGGCGAGCTGGGCACACCGCTGCCGCTACCGTCCGGATCGCGCACGATGTACTGCGTCTCGGTCAGCAGCTGGTTGTTCGCGTCATAGGTCCGCGTGACGGTGTTGCCCAGCGAGTCGCGCGTGGTGAGCAGGTTGCCGGTGAAGTTCGTGGTGTCGTAAATGAACGTCGTCTGCCGGTTCAAACCGGTCGGATCTTCCGTGATCAGCGTGACGTTGCCTTCGGAGTCGTACTGGTACGTAGTCTCCAGCCGCACGCCGCCCACTGTCGGCGACTTCACGCTGACCAGCCGGCCGGACGCCCCGGCCGCCGTGCTGTGCGTATAGGTCGTCGTCAGGCCCAGCGGATCAACGACGTCCGTCGTCGTATAGACACCTCCCGCGCTGACGAAGGTGTTGTAGTTGAACGTGGTCGTGCGATTGCCGCCGTCCGTGTTCGTGACGACGATCGTCTTCAAGCGCGAGGCGCCGTTGAGCGTCTGGTACGTGAAGGCGACCGAGCTGCCGTCGCTCTGCGTGATGGTCGAGACGCGCGTCGAGGTCGACTCGTACGTGTACGTCGTCGTATAGACGTTGTTGTCTGCGATGACGTTGTCCAGCGGCGACATGTCGACCTTGACGGTCTGCAGCCGGTGACTCGCGTCGTAGGTGTAGTTGACCAGCGTCTGCGTAACACCATTGGACGTGACCTGGATCGTCTTCACGTCGTTGGTGGACGCCCAGTACGTCAACGTCGTCGTCTGGCCCGACGCATCGGAGACCGAAGTGAGCTGCGAGCCGGTGTACGTGTACGTGACGAGGTTCAGGTCCGCGTCGCGCGCGGAGTCCAGTCGACCAGTACTGTTGTAGGTCTCGGTGTTGCGCTCCGATCCGTCGGTCCACGTCCAGACCGTACCGTTCCACGTCAGCGTGTCGTGGGCGCCATCACCTTCTGTGCTCTCATAGCGCAGGCGTGTAGTGTTGTAGGTGTACACGACCTCGCGGCCGTCACGGAACACCTTGGTGATCGTGGCGTTGGCAGTGTTTTTCGTGCCGGTTTCGCCGGTGAGCTTCTGCAGCAGACCGTTGCGCCAGTTGTCGGTACCGTTGTCGCCGTCATTGGCAGCAATGCCCAGCGAGTTGTAGGTCCGCAGCGGTACGACGTCGAGGCCCTGGGCGGTGAGGAACTCGTCCTGGCGCTGGATGACCAGGTTGCCCGTGGCTGTGTTGACATAAATCTGCTCGCGGCTGCGTCCTGCCTGAGGGTTACCGAAAACCCCTCCCCCTCCCAGGATCGACAGCGAAGAACCGAACAGCCCCAGTCCCGACCCGCTGACAACGGCTACCATGCTTTTTGTCCCTACATATATATATGAGTGGCCAATCCGTGCTGGCGGCAGGCTGCCGGCCAGCTCGGGTTGTTCTGCAGGTATTTCCGCGGTTCTCGGGCCCGGTTTAGGCCGGGAGCCGGAAAAGATCCGCGTGGGGGACGGGAAGGTCGACTAGTTGCGCTTGGTTTTTCGCAGCAGATTGCCCAGCGATTGCCCCAGTGCACTCGTCTGCTGGGCACCGAAGGCAGCCGCCGTAGTCTCGATGATCGATTGCGCCTGAGCGACGTCGCCCGCACGCCGCGCCAGCACCGACTGCGCGAACTTGGCGGACAGGCAGTCCGGATCGAGGCGCAGCGCCACCTCGATGAGGCGCTCCGCACTCTCGCGCTCACCCTTCGTGGCTGCAATCGCAGCCAGGGCACCATGGGTCTCGGCGAAATTCCGGTCGAGCTCCAGAGCGTGCTCGAACGTGGCTTGCGCGGCCGGCAGATCGTTCTGCATCAGTTGCGTCCAACCGAGGGCATGCCAGGAGCCGACGTGACGAGGCATGAGCTCGACACCGCGCGTGAAGAGCGACCGCGCTGACGCCAGATCCTGTGCGAGCATCGCAAGCGAGCCCAGGCCGACCCAAGCTCGCGCAGTCTGCGGCGCCTCCGCGACGACGCTCTCCAGCATGCTCTTCGCTTGTTCGGTGCGCAGGCGAGCCGCCAGCAGCGTTCCCTGCACGACGCGTCCGTCGATGGACTTCGGGTTGAGCCGCAACGCGATCTCGGCGTATCGGGATGCGCGCGCAGCGTCGTCGGCATCCAGAAAAAGCAGCGCGTATGCACCCGCGAGCGCGGCATCGGTTGCAGCTGGATCGGGATTGTCGATACAGACCTGCGCAGCCTCGTCGACCATCCCGAGGTGGTGATAAGTGGTGACGAGCAAGCGCAACAAACCGGCATCGCGCAAGCCCTTGCTGAAGCACTCGCGCAAGTGAGGCAGCGCCGCCTCGTACTCGTTGAGACAGTAGTGGCACAGCCCGATGTTGAAGTCGATGCCGTAGGTTTCGGGTTGCAGAGGCCGCAGGGCGTGCAGGATCTCGAGCGCTTGACGATACTCACGCTTGCCGATCAACCCTGTCGCGCGATCAAATTGCGCGGCGGCATCCGTGGGTTGCGCGGCGAGCACGATGTCGGCGGTGACTATCAGGCCATCGTAGTCCCGTGATGACAACGCGAGCTCCGTGCACTGCTGGCGCAGCACAGGGTTACGCGGATCCGTCCTCAGCATCGACTGCAGGCCTTGCAACCTGCTTGCCGGAGTTTGCTCGGTCATGGGCGGGCTCATATATCCGTTCCAGCAGCAATTTGTTTAGGGGCGCACGGAATTGTTCTCCGGCGCCGCGCGCATTGCAATCGACGCGGCGCCTGTTCCTGTGCGAATCTACGCAGCACAGTCATCCGATCCAGGGTCGAGGAGCACCGATGAACTACGACGAAGAAAGCGAAGTCGCGAAGCTGCGGCGCGCGGTCGTGCACGATCCCGGCAACGCGAATCTGCGCTACCTGCTCGGGGCGGAGATGGCGCAGGCGAAGGACTACGAAGGCGCCGTCCTGGAATTGTCGGCGGCTATCGCACTGAATCCGGCGCTGGACATGGCGCGCTTTCAGCTCGGCTTGCTGCAGTTGACGCTGGGCCAAGTGGAGCAGATGAAGCTGGTCCTGGCGCCATTCGAGAACGCCTCCGACGATGCGCCTCTGAAGCACTTCAAGCGCGGGCTCGAGGCGCTCGTCATCGACGACTTCGCTGCTTGCATCACCAACCTGCGTCGCGGCATCGAGCTCAATCATCAGAATGAGGCGCTGAACCATGACATGAGCCTCATCGTGAGCAAGGTTGCCGCGATCGTGGCCGAAGCACCGACGCAGCAGTCCAGCAGCGATCGGCCTGCCAATGTCGTGCGCACGGATTTCTCGCTGTACGGTGATGCAACCCGCCACTGACCCGCGCCACCGTGGATCCGATCAATCCATTCTCGAACTTCATCCGTCTGCTGCGTGAAAGCAGCAAGAAGAGCTCGACGGGTGAGGTGCAGCAGCGGCCGGCGGCAGGAAGCAGCGGTACCGGCCAATCTGCGCCCGTCGCGCCCGCCGCCGCTGCGAAGTCGTTGCAAGACTCGTTGCACTCGCGAGTGCGGGCCCTCGGCCCCTGGAACCGGCAGCGGGCACGCGAGGTGTTCGTAGAGCAGATCCTGCTCCGGGAGCTGGGTCCGGAAATCGCGAACGATTCCGCCTTCGTCGAGCTGGTCGATCGTCTGAGCACGCTCATAGGTGAACAACGCGGCATCAGCGACCGCCTCGATCAGCTGCTGCGCGAGCTCGCTGCCTAATTGCGCTGCGCTCGATCATAGCTTCGTATCGATCCTCGGTTGATCGCGCACCATTTCCCGCAGGCGCGCGAGCGCGCGCGAGTGGAGCTGCGATACACGACCCTTGCTGATCGCAAAACGCTCCGCAAGCACGTGAAACTCGACGTGCTCGAAGTAGTGACCTTCGATCACTTCGCGCTCGCGCTGCGGCAGCCGGTGCACCAGATCCCTGAGCAATTGCGAGAACTGCGCGAGCTCCGTCGCCGCGTAAGGGTTGGAGCCCGGCGCGTCGTCCGCCGCCGATTCGGGACCGTGATCGATGAGCACGAGGCCGATCGCCAGGTCCACCGTCAGGTCGGCGAGCTCGTCCAGCGAACTGCGCTCCGGCGGCGTACTGAGGTTGTCCTGCAAGGATTCGAGCACGACCTTGCCGCGATTGCGCCAGAAGCTGCGCTGCGCGGCTGCCTCGGAGCTATTGGCCAGACCGTTCAAGATCGCTCCACGGATGCGATAGGTCGAGAACGTCTCGAAGGACGCCCCCCGTGTCGAATCGTAGCGGTCGACCGCCTCGATGAGTCCCAGTCGTGCATATTGCAGGTAGTCGTCGAAGCTCGAGCACGAGTCGTAGCGCAGCCCATAAACCTTCGCCGCGATGATGCGTGCAAGCGGCATGTAGTGCTCCACCAGCTGCGTGCGGCTGGACTGATCCTTCAGCTGGTGAAACGCTTGCCATAGCGGACGTGCGTCGGTGTGCATCGGGATCGCCGCGGCCGCACCCGGTGGCGCTCAGTGGAAACTGCCCAGCAGTGCGCGCACCACCAGACCCCAGCCGTCGATCAGCACGAACATCAGCACCTTCAA